>Ga0194051_1000375_pt1 | contig 26007 bp, 25 predicted proteins | sample SepL2320m_MetaG_FD_161275 | JGI IMG/M metagenome (GOLD analysis project Ga0194051, IMG submission 161275) | Anoxic zone freshwater microbial communities from boreal shield lake in IISD Experimental Lakes Area, Ontario, Canada - Sep2016-L239-20m | ecosystem: Environmental > Aquatic > Freshwater >... | reverse complement strand
CGCGCGCCAGCGACGACTTGCCCGAACCGGACTCGCCCACCAGTCCCAGTGTCTCGCCCTGGCGGACCGCGAGCGTGACGTCGCTCACGGCATGGACGTGGCGGCCGCCGCCCACCGGGTATTCGACGTTGAGGTCGGTCATGCGCAGGAGGTCGCTCATGCGCTGGTCCCTGCGCTGGCGTTCAGCGGATGGAAGCAGGCAAAGCCGCGACCGCCCTCGCGGCTCAGCACCGGCTCCTCGGCTTCGCAGCGCTCGCTGCGGTAGGTGCAGCGGGGCGCAAAGGAACAGCCCGTGCCGCGCCGCGCCAGGTCGGGCGGACGGCCGGGGATGGCGGAGAGCCTTGTGTGGGTAGGGTCGCTCAGCCGCGGCAGCGAGCGCAGCAGCGCCTCGGTGTAGGGCATGCGCGGCCCGCGGAAGATCTCGCGTGTCGCCGCCATTTCGACGGCACGGCCGGCGTACATCACCATGATGTCGTCGGCGCGGCCGGCGGCGACGCCGAGATCATGGGTGATCAGGATCATCGCCATGCCGCGCTGGCGCTGCTCGCGCTGCAGCAGGTCGAGGATCTGGCGCTGCACGGTGACATCGAGTGCCGTCGTCGGCTCGTCGGCGATCAGCAGCTTGGGCTCGCAGGCGATGGCAATGGCGATCGCCACGCGCTGGCGCATTCCGCCCGATAGTTCGTGGGGATACTGGCTGGCGCGCCGTTCAGGCTCGGGAATGCCGACCTCGACCAGCAGCTCGACGGCCCGTCGCGCCGCGGCAGTGGCGTTGAGCCCACGATTTAGCCTCAGACCCTCGCCGATCTGCCGGCCGATCTTCATCACCGGGTTGAGCGAGGTCATCGGATCCTGAAAGACGATGCCGATATCGCGGCCGAGCAGCTGGCGAAAATTTTTAGCCGACAAGCCGCGCACATCCTGGCCATCGAGCCGCACCTCCCCGCCGACGATGGCGCCGGAACCGGAGCCCACCAGCCCGATCAGCGAACGCACCAGCACCGACTTGCCCGACCCCGACTCACCCACGATGCCCAGCGTGCGGCCGGCCTCGAGGTCGAACGACACGCCGTCGACGGCGCGCAGCAGGCCACGCACCGTGCCGAAGCCCACGCGTGCATCACGCACCGACAGGAGCGGCCCACCACTCACGGCCCCGCTCACAGCCCCGCTCATGATTGACTACTCCACGATTGCCCACTCATAGGGAGGACCTGCGCGGATCGACCAGATTGCGCACCATGTCGCCCAGGAAATTGAGCGACAGCACGGTAAGGAACATCACCGCCGCCGGGATCAAGGCGGTGTGCGGCGCCACGTCGAGCGCTTCGCGGCCATCGGCGATCATGCCGCCCCAGCTCGGCTGCGGCGCCGGGATGCCGAGGCCGAGGAACGACAGCGCGCCTTCGGCCACGATGATCACGCTGACGGCGACCAGCCAGAAGGCGAACATCGCCGGCAGCACATTGGGCAGGATCTCGCGCGTCAGGATGCGCCAGTTGCTGGCGCCGATGGTGCGGGCGGCCAGCACGAAGTCGCGGTTGGCCCATGCCATCGTGTTGGCCCGCGACACCCGCGCCGCGGCGGGAATCGACAGGATGCCGAGCGCCAGGGTGACGTTGAACAGACTCTGGCCCAGGTAGGCGACGAAGGTGAGCGCCAGCACCAGCGTCGGAAAAGCCAGCAGGATGTCGATGAAGCCTACCGCCAGCAGGTCGACCTTGCCGCGGAAATAGCCGGCGCTCATGCCGATCGCGCCGCCGATCAGGAAGCCGAAGAACGGCGCGCAGATACCGACGATCAGCGAGGTGCGGCCGCCATAGATGATGCGGGACAGCATGTCGCGGCCCAGATTGTCCGTTCCCAGCAGATAGGTCGTCGAGGGCGGCTTGCGCCGCAGGATCAGCTCCTGCGCCGCCGGATCGGGCAACGGGAGCCAGTCGGCCGTGACCGCGAGAAATGCCACGAGCGCCACCCAGGCGAGCGGCAGGACGATTGCCCAGCTGAGCCGCCGGCCGACCGGAGCGACGGTCGCGGGCCTAACTGCGGAAGCGGACATGACGGACCCTCGGGTCGAGCACGGCGTAGAGCATGTCGACCAGGAAATTGACGAGCACGAAACCCGCAGCGATGAACGACACCGTGCCCTGCACCAGGATCAGGTCGCGATTGAAGATGCCGCCGAGCAGCAGCCGGCCAACGCCGGGCAGCGCGAAGATCTGCTCGACGATCACCGCGCCGCCGATCAGGCCGCCGATGTTGAGCCCGATCACGGTGATCAGCGTGAACGACGAGGGGCGCAACGCATGCTGCAGCAGCACCCGCCACGGCGGCAGGCCCTTGGCGCGCGCGAGCAGGATGAAGTCCTCCTTGAGCGTGGTCAGCAGGTCGGAGCGCAGCACCCGCATCAGCACCGTCCACTCGATCAGGCCGAGCGACAGCGCCGGCAGGATCATCGATTCGAGGTTCGCCCACAGGCCTTCGGACATCGGCGAAAAGCCGGTCGCCGGCAGCAGGTCGAGGGTCACGGAGAACAGGTAGATCAGCAGGATGCCGAGCATGAAGCTAGGGGTCGCGAGAAAGCCGAACGCCGTCGACGCCGACAACCGGTCGAACAATCCGCCCGGCCGGCGCACCGAGAGCAACGCCGCCGGCACGGCGATGCCGATGGCGATGACCTGGGCCATGATCATGAGCTGGAGCGACACCGGCAGGCGATCGGCGATCGCCTGCGCCACCGGCTCGCCGCTGCGGTGGGAGCGGCCGAGATCGCCCGACAGCGCCGAGCCCAGCCAGTCGAAGTAGCGCACCAGCATCGGCCGATCGAGGCCGAGGTCGGCGCGGAGGCCAGCAAGGTCCTCCGGCGTGGCGAGGCCACCGAGAATAGCGGTCGCCACGTCGCCGGGCAGGATGTTGACGATCAGGAAGGTGAGCAGCGTGACACAGAACAACACGACTGCCAGCCGCAACACCTGCCGCGCCAGCCAATGCATGAAGCCGCCCTAGGTCACGCTACCCGGCGCGGCGCGCTATTTCGCCAGCCACGCCGCCTCGACCTGCACCGCGCCGCCGCGGAGCGCCGGAATGCCGCGCACGTTGGCCCGGGTGATGGCGAAGTCGATGTTGCTGCCGGTCCACAGCCACACGACGTCGTCGTTGAGGATCTTGATCAGGTCGCAGTAGGCAGCCTTGCGCTTGTTCTCGTCGAGGCTGGTGCGGCCGATCAGCAGAAGCCGGTCGACTTCGGCATTATTGTAGCCGGAGAAGTTGATCGGGCTCTTGGAGTGGAAGTTGGCGAACATCTGCGGGTCGACGTCGGCCAGGTCGATGATGCGCCAGCCCGTGATCTGGAAGTCGCGCGCCAGCGTCTCCTTGACGAGCTGGGTCTGGTCGACCGGCTTGATCTCGACGTCAATGCCGATCTTCTTCATGTCGGCCTGGAACACCTGCGCGCCCTCGCGGCCCCGCGGCGTGGCGGTAACGGTCTGCACCAGCTTGACCGGCTTGCCGTAGTCGGCGAGCAGCTTCTTCGCCTTCTCCGGATTGTAGCCCAGCGCGCCATTGTCCTTGCACTCGATGCCGGACGTCGGGCCGTAGGGGTCGTCATAGACCGGACGCAGGCCTTGGCTCAGCACTTCGGCATTGGCCTTGCGGTTGAGCCCCATCGAGATGGCCTGGCGCACGCGCTTGTCGTTGAGCGGCTCCTTGACGGTGTTGAGCGGCACGACCAGCGCGCCGCTGCCGACCCAGGTCAGCACGACCAGGTTCTTGTCCTTCTTGGCCTTGACGATGTTCTCGGCACGATCCTCCCAGATCACCTGGACGTCGCCCTTCACGAGGCTGGCGTAGCGGGCGTCTGAATCGGGCAGCGGGCGCACAATCACGCGGTCGAGGTAGGGCTTGTCCTTGTCCCAGTAGTTGGGATTGCGCTCTGCGATTAGCCGGTCGGCGGCACGCCATTCCTTGAACACGAACGGGCCGGTCCCGATCGGATTACGGTTGTAGTCGGCACCCTTCTCAAGTGCCTGCTTCACCGGGATGATCAGCGTCGTGACGGTGGGCTGCGCCAGCGTCTTGGGCAGAGCCGCATTGGGGCCGCGCATCTTGAACACCGCGGTCAGCTCGTCGGGCGCCTCGACCTTCTCGATGGCGAGGTAGGCGCGCCCGGCGAATCGGTTTGCCGGGTCGAGCAGACGGTTGAAGTGGTCGGCCACCGCCTGTGCGGTGAACGGCGTGCCGTCGTGCCACTTGACGCCGGGCCGGATTTTGGCGGCCCAGACGCTGCCATCCTCGTTGGGCGTCATCGACAGGGCGAGCGACGGCAAAAGGTTGCCCTTGTCGTCGAGCCGCATCAGCGTCTCGTAGAACAGCGAGGCCGCCGTCACCGTCGAATTGGAATAGACACCCGCCTTGACCGGGTCGAACCCTTCGAAGTCGCTTTCGACCCCGATGGTCAACGACCCACCGCGCACCGGCGCAGGAGCCGGCGCCTGTGCCAGGGCAGGTGCCGCAGCAAAGCCCGCTGCCAGCGCCACCATCAATCCGAACCTGCGGGAAATCACACCCATCGCTTCCTCCCTAACTCGCGCCGTTTGCCGGCATCGCTTACTGGGCGGGAGAATAGCGTGGCGACCGGCCACCGCCTAGGAGGGATTGAACAGGCGCGACCGATCCGGTTGGCCGAGGAAAACGCGCGCTACATGCAATAGGCTTGCGCCGCGACCACGGCGTTGAGGCCCTGCATCTGGTTCTGGTTGAGGGTGTTGGGATCGAGCAGGTTGCCGCTGACGCTCACCGAGGCGTTCGACTTGCGCAGGCCCTCGATGGCATTGGCCCGCTGCTCGGCCGGAATCCGGGCCGACATGCAGGAGCACATCTTCTCCGAGGCAGTGACCATGCACTCCTTCATGAAATCGTCGGTCTGCGCAGAGGCCGGCCAAGCCACGGCCAGCACGGCAACGACAAAAACCACCATCCGCATCGGCTACTCCCTGCAAATGCCACCTTCCAACGGCGGCAGCGCGAGAATACCGCGTCGCCCCGCGATTGCCTATTCCGCTTGAATGCCGGCCTTCTCGACGATCGGCCGCCACAGCTCGATCTGCGACGCGAGCTTGCGACGGTGCGCCTCGGGTGTCGCCTGGTCGAGCGGCAGCAGGTAGGTCTCGATCTTGTCGAGTTGGACCGCCACGGTCTCATCCTGCACCACCGAGCGCAGCGCCTTGTTCAGGATTTCGATGATCGGCTGCGGTGTGCCCTTGGGGGCGTAAAGGCCGTACCATGCGCCGATGTCGAGGCTGGGCATGCCCACCTCCGCCGCGGTCGGCACATCGGGCAGCGACGCCATGCGCTTGGGCGCGGTCAGCACGTAGGCACGCAGGTCACCGCTGCGAATCATGCTGGAAGTGGTCGTCGGCAGATCGCAAATGAGATCGACCTGGCCCGAGCGCACGTCGATGACGGCGGGCCCCGCGCCCTTGTACTGCACCATGGTCAGCGGCACGCCGAGTGCTTCCTGGAACAGCATGCCGCAAAGATGCGTGGCACTGCCCATGCCCGACGACGCCATGGTGACCTTCTCGCGATTGGCCTTCACGTAAGCCACCAGCTCGGCGAAGTTTTTCGGCGCGAAATCCTTGCGCGCCAGCATCACCATCGGCGCCTCGGCGAACAGGCCGATGAATTCGTAGGCGGCCAGCGGGTCGAACTCGAACTTCTTGTAGAGCAGGGGGATGGTCGACATGCCGATGTGGTTGACCAACAAGGTGTAGCCATCGGGCTTGGCCTTGGCCGCCTGCATCGAGCCAACCGCACCGCCGGCACCGCTGATGTTCTGCACGACCACGGTCTCCTTGAGACGCGTACGTAGCGCCTCGGCCAGCAAGCGCGTGAGGAAATCGCTACCGCCGCCCGGCGGATAGGGCGTGACGAGGGTGATGGCGCGGTTGGGATAGGCCTCCTGGGCCAGCGCCGGCAGGCCGGCGAGCATGCACAACAAGAAGAGCGCCAGTTTACGCATTTGTGGTTCCTCCCAGCGGCAATGCTGGGCCCGATCGCGGCTCTTTACCAGCGTCGCGGCAGGCGTAGACTTGCACCATGAAAATCGACCGGCCCCATCCCAAGATCGGCGCCATCGCCAGCGACGTCGATGTCCGCACCATGTCCGACGCCGACTGGAAGGCACTCTATGGCGCCTGGCTCGACAGCGTTGTCCTGGTCGTTCGCGGCCAGACGCTCACCATCGACGACTTCCTCGCCTACTCGCGCCGCTTCGGCCGGCTAAAACCGCATCGCGTGAAGAAGACTCGGCATGCTGAGTATCCGGAGCTCACGGTGATGGGGCTGGGCACGCGCAAGCCCGACGGCCAGATCGACAAGACGATCTATGATCGCGGCGGCGGCTGGCACACCGATTCGCCCTGGGACACCGAGATCTGCAAGGGCACCCAGCTCTACGGCATCGCCATTCCCTCGACCGGCGGCGATACGCTGTTTGCCAGCATGTACGAAGCCTACGAGACGCTGCCCGACGGCTTGAAGAAGCGCCTCGAGGGATTGAAGGCCGAGCATGCCTATGGCGGGCGCGGCCGTCGCGGCAACGACCTGCTTGATCCCGAGGACCGCAATCGGCCGCCGGCGGTCCATCCGATCGTGCGCACGCACGAGGAGACCGGCCGCAAGTCGCTCTATGCCAATCCCTACCATATCCTGGGCATCCAGGGCCTCGACCGCGCCGAAAGCGAAGCGCTGATCGGCGAGCTCACCGATCACATGACCGCGACGACGGCGCAGTACCGGCACAAGTGGCAGGTTGGCGACATCGTGATCTGGGACAACCGTTGCGCGCTTCACTCGGCGACCGGCGGCTATCCGATCGAGGAGCAGCGCATCCACTGGCGCACGACCATCATGCAGGACGCGGCGGCACAGCAGCGCGCGGCCTAGCCGAACAGCCAGTTCCTGAGCAGGCCGAACATCCCGGTGGCGAACAGGATGGCGAGCGCCACGTTGCGGTAGATCCGCTCGCTGGCGAGGCCATGGAACAGCCGGCCGCCGGCCCAAGCACCCAGCACCATGACCGGGAACAGCACGACGGCGCGGGCCAGCGCCTCCCAGCCGGCGACGCCGGTCGCCAGCACGATCACGATCAGCAGGAACTGCGTCAGGAAGTAATAGGTGACGATATTGGCCCGGTTGACCTCGGGCCGGTCGTTGCCCGAGAGCAGGTAGAGCAGGACCGGCGGCCCGCCGACGCTGGTCGTGGCCATCATCGCACCCGAGACGGCGCCGACCGTCACGGTCGCCATGGTCGAGCGCCGGCCGGTGTACTTCCAGCCCGTCCACATCAGCACGACGAAGGCCACGATGACGGCCGAAACAGCCGTCACGATGGTGTTCTTGTCGACGCTGGCCAACAGCCAGACGCCGAGCGGCATGGCGGCGCAGGCAGCGAGGCTCATCGGCGTCAGCAGCCGCCAGTCGGCGTGGCGGCGGACTTGCGGAAAGAGTTGGAGCGAGACCACCAGCTCGATGGCGACCACCGTCACCACCATGTCGGCCGAGCCGAACAGGATGGCGAAGATCGGCGCCATCAGCATGGCCGAGCCGAAGCCCGCGAAGCCGCGCATCAGACCCGCCACCAGGGTGACGCCGATCGCGGTCCACAGGCCGATGCCGGCGAACAAGGCGGAGATGTAGGGGATCACGCTGAAAGCTTGGCGCGCACGAAGTCGATGCGGTCCTGACCCCAGAATAGCTCACCGTCGACGACGAAGGTCGGCACCGCGAACACGCCCTGTGCCTCGGCCTCCTGCTGATGCGCGGCCAGTTCCTTTGGTCCCTCGCCTGACGCAAAGGCGTCGAAGCCTGCCGGATCGACGCCGCTCTCCTTCAGGAGCATCCCGACCGCGCCGCGGTCCTCGTAATCGAGTTCGCGCTTGAAGAAGCGCGGGTAGGCGAGGTCGATCAGTGCCCGATCCTTGCCGCTCTTCTCGGCGAACAGCCAGGCGAGATGGACAAGCTTCTGGTCGAAGATCTTCTTCGGCCCCAGGAGCGTGATGCCGCGCGGACCGGCGAAGCGACGGGCATCGGCATAGAGATACTTCACCTTGCGCAGGCCGTTGGCGAGCGCCGCCGGATCGTTGAGATTGACGACGCCGGCGAGGTTGAGCGCGAACGGCCGCAGCCGCAGCGTCACATCAAGCTCCTTCTCCAGCGCGTAGGCCGGATCCTTGGCGAGGAAGGAATAGGGACTGCGCAAGTCGAGCCAGAGATCGACGGTCTTCGCCATGGCGACTAGGCCCGCGCCTTCTCGCCGGTCTTGTCGCGCAGCCGGCGCATGCCGCGCAGCCAGCGGTCGCGGTCGAGCTTGCGCGCCATGTAGTCCTTCACCTCAGGGTGCGTCAGGATCAGGAACCGCTCCTCGTCCATCGCCTCGATCACCGTCTGGGCCACCGCATCGGTATTGAGCACGCCGTCGACCGACGCCGCGGTGGCACCCGCCATGCGCAGCATGTTCGTATCGACCGCCTGCGGGCAGAGCACCGAAACCGCGATGCCGCGGTCGCCGTACTGGATGGAGAGATGCTCGGCCAACGCCACGCCGGCATGCTTGGTGACGCCGTAAGGCGCCGAGCCCATCGACGCCAGCAGGCCCGCCGCACTCGCCGTGTTCAGCAGATAGCCCGACTTGCGTTCCAGCATGCCGGGGACCAGCGCACGGGCGGCATAGACATGGGCCATCACATGGATCGCCCACGAATCGGCCCAGTCCTTGTCGGTGGCGTCCTCGTGGCCGCCGCGGCCGATGCCGGCGTTGGAGAAGAAGACGTCGACCGGGCCGTATTTCTTTTCCGCCTCGGCGATCAGCCGCTTGACCTCGGACTCCTTTCCGATGTCGCCGGCAACAGCCAACCCACCGATGTCTTTCGCCACCTTCTCGAGGCGACCGGCGTCCATGTCGGCCACGACCACGCCCTTGGCGCCTTCCCGGGCATAGCGCCGCGCAATCGCCTCGCCGATGCCGCCCGCCGCGCCGGTGACGATGCAGACCTTGTCCTTGACCTTCATGCGTTTCCTCTCGTCTTTGGCCCGAGGCTACGCCAGAAATATCGCATGAGCGATACTCTTGTCCTGCGCACGGCATCGGCTGCCGACGCGCCCGCCATCGCGGCCACGATCGCCGCCGCCTTCACGCAATACCGCGGCAAGCTCGTGCCCGAATCGAGCGCCTTCCGCGAGACGGCGGCCGCGATCGTCGATCAGCTCGCCAACGGCTCCGGCGCCATCGTCGCGGAGCGGAACGGCACGATGATCGGTTGCGTGATGACGGAGCTGCTGGAAGGCGACCTCTATTTCGGCCGCCTCGCCGTCCTGCCCGAAGCACGTGGCCTCGGCCTCGCCGGGCGCCTGATCGCGGCCGTCGAGGACGAGGCCCGCCGCCGCGGCCTGCCCGGCGTGCGCCTGGGCGTGCGCATCGCCCTGCCCGACAACCAGCGCCTGTTCCAGTCACTCGGCTACCGCGAGATCTCGCGCGAAGCCCATCCCGGCTTCGACCACCCGACCTCGATCAACATGCGCAAGACGCTTTAGCTCAGGCGATCTTCATGCCCGGCGGCGGTACCGCCTGCTCCGGATCGACGGCGCGCACCACGTAGGCGTCGGCCTCCGACTCATACATCGACCAGAGGCGGCCGAGTTCGGCAATGGGCTGCGCATGATCGTCGACGCGCAGGTCGACGTAGGGGAACGATTCCTTGTCGACCACGAGCAGCGCCGCCGAGACGACGGGCTGCCGCTCGCCGCCCGCCGTTTCACCGGCCTCCAGTGCATCGAGGAGCCGGCGGGCCAGCGGCAGGCCGGGCGATTGCTCGAAGGCGGCCACCATGGCGGCCGGCAGGGCTGCCGAACGGACGATGTTGGCAATGGCCGCGCAATCCTTGCCCTCGGCCTCGCCCCTCTCGCCACGGACGTTGGCGCCGGAATAGACGGCGGTGCGGCCCGCGGCATCGATCAGCGCAAGCTGGCGCCAATGGCGATGGGGCGTGGCGGCCACGACGGTCCGCATCGCCTCGCCAGCTGCAAGACCTTTGGCCAGAAGATCGAGCGCGAGAGGCCCGAGCCGCGGGTCCGTGCGATGCTGGGTCAACGCCGCGCCTACGCCGGCGCGGGCCGAAGGACAGCGTGCGCCGACGGAGATCGCCGAGGTCGTCACGACCGCGCCCAGCATGCCGGTCCTGGCGCAGCGCCCGACGAGGGAGAAGGTCATGCGAGGCTTGGCAGATTGAGGCCCTTTTCGCGGGCGCAGGCGATGGCGTCCTCGTAGCCCGCATCGGCGTGGCGCATGACGCCGGTGGCCGGGTCGTTCCACAGCACGCGCTCGATGCGCCTGGCCGCCTCTGGCGTGCCGTCGCAGACGATGACCATGCCGGCATGCTGCGAGAAACCCATGCCGACGCCGCCGCCGTGATGCAGCGATACCCAGGTGGCGCCCGACGCGCAGTTGAGCAGCGCATTCAGCATCGGCCAGTCGGAAACGGCATCGGAGCCGTCGCGCATCGCCTCGGTCTCGCGGTTGGGACTGGCGACCGAGCCTGAGTCGAGATGATCGCGGCCGATCACGATGGGGGCTTTGAGCTCGCCGCTCGCCACCATCTCGTTGAAGGCGAGGCCGAGGCGATCGCGATCGCCCAGGCCCACCCAGCAGATGCGCGCCGGCAGTCCCTGGAATTTGATGCGCTCGCGCGCCATGTCGAGCCATCGGTGCAGGTGCGGGCTGTCGGGCATCAGCTCCTTCACCTTGGCATCGGTCTTGTAAATATCCTCGGGATCGCCCGAGAGAGCGGCCCAGCGAAACGGCCCGACGCCGCGGCAGAACAGCGGCCTGATGTAAGCCGGCACGAAGCCGGGATAGCTGAAGGCGTCGGCTACGCCCTCCTCCAGCGCCATCTGGCGGATGTTGTTGCCGTAGTCGACGGTCGGCACGCCCATCTTGTGGAATTCCAGCATGGCGCGCACGTGGCCCGCCATCGATTGCTTGGCCGCCCTGGTGACGCCGGCCGGATCGCTGGCGCGCTTGTCTTCCCATTGCGCCAGCGTCCAGCCCTTGGGCAGGTAGCCATTGACCGGATCGTGCGCGGAAGTCTGGTCGGTGACGCAATCCGGCCGCACGCCGCGGCGCAGCAGCTCGGGCAGCACGTCGGCCGCATTGCCGAGCAACGCCACCGAAACAGGCTTATCTTCCCTCGTCGCTTTGCCGATGATCGCTAACGCGTCGTCGAGATCCTTGGCCTGCACGTCGACATAGCCGGTGCGCAGGCGGAATTCGATGCTGCTGGGCCGGCATTCGATGGCGAGACACGAGGCGCCGGCCATGGTGGCGGCCATCGTCTGCGCACCGCCCATGCCGCCCAGACCCGCGGTCAGGATCCAGCGCCCGGCCAGGCTGCCGCCGTAGTGCTGGCGGCCCATCTCGACGAAGGTCTCGTAGGTGCCCTGCACGATGCCCTGGCTGCCGATGTAGATCCACGAGCCGGCCGTCATCTGGCCGAACATCATCAGGCCCTTGCGATCGAGCTCGTTGAAATGCTCCCAGGTCGCCCAGTGCGGCACCAGGTTCGAATTGGCGATCAGCACGCGCGGCGCATCGGCGTGGGTGCGGAACACGCCGACCGGCTTGCCCGACTGGACCAGCAGCGTCTCGTCGGCTTCGAGCTTGCGCAGCGCCGCCACGATGCCGTCGAAGCTCTGCCAGTCGCGCGCCGCGCGGCCGATGCCGCCATAGACCACCAGCTCGCCGGGCTTCTCGGCGACATCGGGGTCGAGGTTGTTCATCAGCATGCGCAGCGGCGCTTCGGTCAGCCAGCTCTTGGCCGTGAGTTCCGTGCCGCGCGCGGCGCGAACGACTCGGGCATTGTCGATACGGGTCATGACAGTCTTCCCCCTTCAACTCCGGGCAATACATCACGCCCGACTGTGTCGACGATCGCGCCGCTGGTGACGAGCGCGATGGCCTTTTCGATATCCGGATGGAAATGGCGATCGTTGTCGAGATGCGGCACGTCGCGGCGCACCAGATCGCGCACGGCTTCCAGCGGCTTGCTGGTGGCCAGCGGGCGGTGGAAGTCGCAGCCCTGCGCTGCCGCCAGCAATTCTATGCCGACCACGCCACAGGCATTGCCGACCATCCCGAGCAACCGCCGGGCGCCGTGGGCCGCCATCGAGACGTGATCTTCCTGGTTGGCCGACGTGGGAATCGAATCGACGCTGGCGGGATAGGCGCGCTGCTTGTTCTCGGAGACGAGGGCTGCGGCCGTGACCTGCGGGATCATGAAGCCTGAATTGAGACCGGGCTTTGGCGTCAGGAACGCCGGCAGGCCCGACAGCGCCGGATCGACCAGCATGGCCACGCGCCGTTCCGCCAGCGAGCCGATCTCGCAAACCGCCAGCGCGATGATGTCGGCCGCGAACGCCACCGGCTCGGCGTGGAAGTTGCCGCCCGACAAAGCCTCGCCTGTTTCGGCAAAGATCAACGGATTGTCGGTCACGCCATTAGCCTCGGTCGCGAGCGTCGCCGCCGCCTGGCGCAGGATGTCGAGCGCGGCACCCATCACCTGCGGCTGGCAACGCAGGCAATATGGATCCTGAACCCGCTCGTCACCGACCAGATGCGAGGCGCGGATCGCCGAGCCCGCCATCAGGCGACGCAGCGCCTCCGCCGCCTCGATCTGGCCCTTGTGGCCGCGCAGGCGATGGATGCGCGGATCGAACGGCGCATCGGAGCCGCGCGCCGCGTCGGTCGAGAGCGCGCCGGTCACCAGGGCGGCGCCGAAGAGGTTCTCCGCTTCGAACAGGCCGGCCAGCGCATAGGCCGTCGAAAACTGCGTCCCGTTCAGCAGCGCCAGGCCTTCCTTGGCGCCCAGCACCAGAGGTTTCAGCCCGGCCTCGGCGAGTGCTTGTGCCGCCGGCATGCGCTGCCCGCCGACGAGAATGTCACCGACTCCGATCATCGCCGCCGCCATATGGGCGAGCGGTGCCAGATCGCCCGAGGCGCCGACCGATCCCTGGCAGGGGATCACCGGCGTCAGGCCTTTGGCCAGCAGCGCTTCGAGCAGCCTGACGGTAGCGGCCTGCACGCCCGATGCTCCCTGGGCCAGGCTTCCGAGTTTGAGCGCGATCATCAATCGCGCGACCGGGACGGGCATCGGCTCGCCGACACCGGCGGCATGGGACAGCACGATGTTCCGCTGCAGCGTTCCGAGATCCGCCGCCTCGATCCGCACGCTCGCCAGTTTACCGAAGCCCGTATTGATGCCGTAGACCGGCGCACCCTTGGCGATGATGGCAGCGACCGCTTTTGCCGACCTCTCGATGGCGGCGTAACTGGCGGGATCGAGGGCGGCCGATGCGCCGCGATAGATCTCGCGCCATGCCGCGAGCGGAACGGCGCCGGGTGTCAGGGTGATCGTCGTCATTGTCCCCTCATCTTCCCTGCCAGACCCTGCTGTGGAGTGGATTGAAGCCCATGCGATAGACCAGTTCGGCCGGGCGCTCGATCTCCCAGATGGCGAGATCGCAGGATTTCCCGGCCTCGAGCGTGCCGACGCTGTCGAGGCGGCCGAGCGCGCGGGCAGCTTCGCGGGTGACGCCCGCCAGGCACTCGTCGACGGTGAGACGGAACAGGGTCGCGGCCATGTTCATCGCCAGCAGCAGGGAGGTGAGCGGGCAGGAGCCCGGATTGCTGTCGGAGGCGAGCGCGATGTGCACGCCGTGCCGGCGCATCATCTCGACCGGCGGTTTTAGCGTCTCGCGCACAAAGTAAAAGGCGCCCGGCAGCAGCACCGCCACGGTGCCGGCCCCGGCAAGGGCTAGAACTCCTTCTTCGTCGATGTGCTCGAGGTGATCCGCCGATAGCGCACCGAACCGGGCCGCCAGCGCCGCGCCGTGCTGGTTGGAAAGTTGCTCGGCGTGCAGTTTTACCGGCAGGCCGTGTGCCTTCGCCGCTTCGAAAACGCGGGCGACCTGCTCCGGGGTAAAACCGATATTGTCGCAGAAGGCATCGACCGCATCGGCCAAGCCTGATGCGGCGACGGCCGGCAGCATGTCGCGGCAGACGGAAGAGATATAGGCATCCTTGTCGCCTGCCGCTTCGGGCGGCATGGCATGGGCACCGAGGAAGGTCGTCGTCACCGACAGCGGCCGGACCTCGCCCAACCGGCGCGCCGCTTTCAGTGACTTCATTTCGGCAACACGATCGAGGCCGTAGCCCGACTTCACCTCCAGGGTCGTGACGCCCTCGGCCATCAGCGCGTCGACGCGCGGCAGCGCCGAAGCCATCAGCTCGTCTTCGCTCGCGGCGCGCGTTGCCTTCATGGTCGAGACGATTCCGCCGCCCGCCCGCGCGAGCTCCTCGTAGGTGGCGCCGGCCAGGCGCAGCTCGAATTCGTGGGCCCGGTTGCCGCCATGGACGATGTGCGTGTGGCAGTCGACCAGCCCCGGGGTGATCCAGCGGCCGGCGCAATCGACGACATCGGGCGCCGTGAAGGACAGCGCCTCGGCCTCCGGGCCGGCATAGACGATGGTGCCGCCGCGCGCGGCGATCAGGCCCCTCTCGACGATGCCGAGGCCGCCGCCTTGCCCCGCCATTGTGGCGAGGCGCGCGCCCTTCCAGATTCGATCACATTGCATGTGGCATATTATGACTATACATAATAACGCCTGTCTACTCGGACGGTTCATGACCAGGAAAGCGATCCCACCGGCCTCGCTCCATCAGCGCATTCTCGCCGACCTTCAGGGCAAGATCCTGTCGGGCGAATGGCTGCCGGGTGCCCGCATCGCCACCGAGCATGAGCTGGCGGCCCGCTACGACTGCTCGCGCATGACCGTCAGCAGCGTTTTGGGAAAACTCGTCCGGGCGGGCCTCGTCGAACGCCGCCGCAAGGCGGGTAGCTTCGTCAAGCGCCCGCACTCCCAGGCGGCGGTGCTGGAGATCCACGACATCAAGACCGAGGTACTGGCGCTGGGCCTGCCCTACCGGTTCGCGCTGATCGAACGCGCGGCGCGCAGGAGCACGCGCGCCGACCGTGCTTGCCTCAGCGTCGGCGCGTCAGGGCGGGTCCTGGCGCTGGTCGGCCGGCATTTCGCCGGCACGAAGGTCTTCTGTCTGGAAGAACGGCTGATCAATCTCACGGCCGTACCGCGGGCGGCCAAGGAGGATTTCTCGGCGCTGGCCCCCGGAGGATGGCTGCTGGAGAGCGTGCCGTGGACCGCTGCCGAGCACAAAATCCGCGCCGTCGCCGCCAGCGCCTCGACGGCGGCAGCCCTGGCCGCGCGGCCGGGAATGCCCTGCCTGGTGGTCGAACGCCGGACCTGGCGGGCCGAGATCCCCGTCACCCACGTCCGTCTCACCTATCCGGGCAACGCTCACGAATTGATCGCGCGCTTCACGCCGTCCCAGACATGAGACCGAAAGGCGCGCAAATCGTTGCCAGTTGGCACAATTCGTGCTGACTTATCCTGTATAGACAAGCTGCGGAGGGCGGCATGAGCGGTTCGGACCGATCACTGGCGACAGAGGAAGATGTGGCGTCCTACCAACGGGATGGGGTCGTCGTTCTGCGCCAGGTTTTCACACCTTGGATAGATACGCTGCGGGCCGGCATCGATGCGCTGATGGCCGATCCCAGCCCGCTCGAGCGGACGGTGCGGCCGGCGGATGGCTCGGCGCCCTTCTTCCAGGACTTGTGCAACTGGCAGCGCATCTCCCAATTCCAGGCGTTCGTTCTGGAATCGAATGCGGCCGAGGTCGCGGCGCGGCTGATGCGGTCGAAGACGGCGCGCTTCTTCCACGATCATGTGCTCGTCAAACAGCCAGGCACCAGCACCGTCACCCCCTGGCATCAGGACCAGCCCTACTACTGCGTCGAAGGCCAGCAGAGCGTGAGCTTCTGGATTCCGCTCGATCCCGTGTCGCGCGATGTCGTGATGGAATGCATCAGCGGCTCGCACCGCTGGGGCAAAGGTTTCAGGCCGATGCGCTTCGACGGCACGCGTCTCTACGAGAACGACGATTTCGAGGTCATGCCCGACATCGAGGCGATGCGCGGCCAGCTCGACATTGCCGGCTGGGACATGGAGCCCGGCGATGCCATCGCCTTCAGTTTCCGCACCGTGCACGGCGCGCCCGCCAATCGCTCGCCACGCGCGCGCCGCGTCTTCTCCGCCCGCTGGGTCGGCGATGATGTGGTCTTCGCCAAGCGCGCCGGCAGGACCTCGCCGCCCTTCCCCGATCTCCGGCTCGAAGACGGCGAGCCACTCGATACTCCGCTCTTTCCCGTCGTCTATCGCTCGTAATATTCACCTCAAACGGAGCTTCGTCATGCCCAAGTTCACAGCATTCGCCGCCGTCGTTGCGGCAGCCGCCGTCGCCGGCGGCGCGTCGATCGCCCAAGCGCAGGACACCAAGGTCGCCATCGGCATCTCCGGCTGGACCGGCTTCGCGCCGATCACGCTCGCCAAGGAGGCCGGCATCTACAAGGCGAACGGCCTCGACGTGTCGATCAAGAAGATCCCGCAGAAGGACCGCCACCTGGCCATCGCCTCGGGCGACCTGCAGTGCGCCGCGACCACGGTCGAGACCTGGATCGTGTGGAACACCAACGGCATCGCCACCACCCAGCTCTTCAAGATGGACCAGGGCATGGGCTCGGACGGCATCGTCGCCCGCAACAGCATCTCCAAGGTCGCCGACCTCAAGGGCAAGACCGTCGCCGCCTCGGCGCCTGGCACCAATCCGCACTTCACGCTGGCCTGGATCCTGAAGAAGAACGGCATGTCGCTGAAAGACGTGAAGCTCGTCACCCTGGAGCCCGCACCGGCCGCCAATGCCTTCGTCACGGGCACCGATCTCGACGCCGCCGTCACCTACGAGCCCTATCTCAGCCTGGTGCGCGACAAGCCGGAGACAGGCAAGCTGATCGCCGATTCGCTGCAGTATCCGATGGTGTTCGACTCGTTCGGCTGCACGCCGAAGTTCATCAAGGAGAACCCCAAGGCGGTGAAGGCACTGGTCGACAGCTACTTCCAGGCGTTGGACATGATCGCCAAGGACAAGGAAAAGGCCTTCACCATCATGGGCGCCGACGTGAAGCAGACGGCCGAGCAGTTCGAGAAGTCGCAGGCCAAGATCAAATGGGCCGACCGCGACGCCAACAAGAAGTTCTTCGGCGGCGAGATCCAGGCCTTCAACAAGGAAGCCGCCGCGCTGCTGCTGGAAATCGGCGTGATCAAGACGCTGCCGGACAACATGGATACGCTGTTCGACACCAGCTACCTGAACTAGGGAAATCTTTCTCCTCCCCCGTCATCGGGGGAGGAGGATTGAGAAGAAAGACGCATGAAACTGCTCGTTCCCGTCACACGGGAAAGCCGGATCCTTCTGGGCGTGGCGTTCTTCGTGGGCTTCGTCGCCCTATGGGCCCTGCTCACCTGGAGCGGCGCGGTGCCGAAGCACTTCCTTGCGTCGCCCTGGCAGACGCTGCTCTCGGGCTGGGACCTCTTCGCCAACCAGAAGTTCGGCCTCGATGTCGGCATGACGGTCTGGCGCGTCGTCGGCGGCTTCCTGCTCGCCGCCGTCATCGCGGTGCCGCTCGGCATCGCGATGGGCACCTATAAGCCGATCGAGGCTTTCTTCGAGCCCTTCGTCTCCTTTGCCCGCTACCTGCCGGCGTCGGCCTTCATCCCGCTGTTGATCCTGTGGGTCGGCATCGGCGAGGCCCAGAAGCTGACGGTGATTTTCATCGGCTGCTTCTTCCAGCTCACGCTCATGATCGCCATGATCGTGAGCGGCACGCGCCGCGATCTTGTCGAGGCGGCCTATACGCTGGGCTGCCGGGACAGCGGTGTGATCCGCCGGGTGGTGCTGCCGGGCGCCGCGCCGGATATCGCCGAGGCGCTGCGCCAGGTGCTGGGGCTGGGCTGGACCTACATCATCGTGGCCGAGTTGATCGGCGCCTCCTCGGGCATCGGCCACATGATCACCGACAGCCAGGCGCTGATGGCGACCGACCACATCATCGCCGGCATCGTGGTCATCGGCCTGGTCGGCCTGCTCTCCGACGTCGTGTTCAAGAGGGTCAACCAGCACCTGTTCTCGTGGAGCCTGCAGCGGTGAGCCGCCTGTCCATCCGCAAGGTGGCCAAGACCTTCCCCGGCATGCATCGCGGCGTGCCGCCCACGCAGGCATTGCAGCCGATCTCGTTGGACGTTGCCGACAACGACTTCATCACCGTGCTGGGCCCCTCGGGCTGCGGCAAGTCCACCCTGCTCCGGCTGGTGGCCGGACTGGAGACTCCGACTGCCGGCGACATCCTGCTCGATGGAACGCCGATCGCGGGTGCCGGCGCCGACCGCGGCGTGGTGTTCCAGAGCTATACGCTGTTTCCCTGGCTGACCGTGCGCCAGAACATCTGCTTCGGCCTGCGCGAGAAGGGCATGCCGGCGGCCGGGCAGCGCGAGATCAGCGAACGCTTCATCGCCCAGGTCGGCCTGCGCGGCTTCGAGGAGCATTACCCCAAGCAGCTCTCCGGCGGCATGCAACAGAGGGTGGCGATCGCCCGGGCACTGGCCAACGACCCCAAGATCCTGCTGCTCGACGAGCCGTTCGGCGCGCTCGACAACCAGACGCGCGTGCTGATGCAGGAACTGCTGCTCGGCATCTGGGAGCAGGCGCAGAAGACCGTGATCTTCGTCACCCACGATATCGACGAAGCGATCTTCATGGCGAACCGCGTCGTGGTGATGAGCGCGCGGCCCGGCCGCATCAAGGCCGAGGTGGCGGCCGACTTTCCCCATCCCCGCCACTACACCATCAAGACCTCACCGGAGTTCATGGCGCTGAAGGCCCAGCTCACCGAGGAAATCCGGGTCGAAGCAATGGCGGCGGATCACTGAGCATGGAACCGACGGCGCTTTATAAGCAGGTCGAGGACTATATCGTCCGCCGCATCCAGGACGGCTCATGGCCACCCGGCCACCGCCTGCCGTCGGAGCACGAGCTGGTCCAGCAGTTCGGCATGTCGCGCATGACCGTCAATCGCGCGCTCCGCGATCTCGTTCAGCAGGGCCGCATCGTGCGGGTGGCCGGCGTCGGCAGTTTCGTGGCCGAGGACAAGCCGCAATCGACCCTGCTGCACATCGCCAGCATCGGCCGCGAGGTTCGCCAGCGCGGCCACGATTATCGCTTCGTGCTGCTCGCCACCGAACGGGTAGCGGCCTCGCCCGACATCGCTGTCTGGCTGGGCCTGCGCGCCGCCGAGTCGGTCTTCCACTCGGTGTGCCTTCATCTCGAGAACGAGGTTCCGGTCCAGCTCGAGGACCGCTACGTCAATCCGCACGTCGTGCCGGCCTTCCTCGAGCGGGATTTCAACGCCGCGCCGCCGGGCGACTACCTGGTGCAGAACGTGCCGTTCGACGAGATCGAGCATGTCGTCGACGCCGTGCTGCCGACGGCGGAACAGGCAGGCCACCTGCAGATTGCGGCATCGGAGCCATGCCTGCTGCTGACGCGCCGCACCTGGACGCGCGCGACGCCGGTGACGATGGTGCGCTGCCTGCACCCCTCATCGCGCTACCGCCTGGGATGCCGGTTCGATGCCGTCGGAAATCAGAGATTTAGCTGATGACCAGCCGCCGAAAAACGGTGCGCAAAGGTACAGCCAGCGAGGTATAATGGCGCCATGACAACACGCACACCCCTCGCCGGCCCGGCCGTCTGGCTCGGCCAGGACATCAAGGACTCCCGACGCTGGATCCGCGACCTGCCGGCCGAGGCGCTCGACGAACTCGACATGGCCGTCAAATCGGTGCGCGGCGTGCCGTGGCAGGAGATCACGCGCGAGGATTTCGTGCTGCCGATGCTCGGCGACCTGCTCGACGACGTCGCCGACGAACTCGAGAACGGCTGCGGCATGATCAAGCTGCGCGGCATTCCGGTCGACGCTTACAGCGAAGACGAACTGCGCCAGATGTACTTCGGTCTCGGCACGCATATCGGCACGCCGGTGTTCCAGAACCGGAGCGGCGAGCTGATGCGCGCGATCCGCGACGAGGGCGCCCACGTCGGCCGCACCTACGGCGAGACCAAGGACGACAAGGGATCGACCTTCCTCTCCTCCTACGCCCGCACGCTGACCAACGGCGGTCTTCGTTTCCACACCGACCGCACCGACGTCGTGGGCCTGCTCTGCGTGCGCCAGGCGCGCGCCGGCGGGGTCAGCAAGCTTGCCAGCACGCCCGCCATCCACAACGCCATCCTGGCGAAGCGGCCCGACCTGCTCGAACTCCTGTTCCAGGACTACTGGCGCAGCCGCTTCGGCGAGGAAGGCACCAAGAAGGACGGCGAAGCCACGACCCGCGAGACCGCCTACCCGCTGCCGATCTTCGGCCTGCGCGACGGCAAGCTCACCTCACACTACTCGCTCACCTTCATCGAGGCGGCCCAGATGGCGCCCGACGTGCCCAAGCTCACCGACGCCCAGCGCGAGGCGATCGATCTGCTGATGCAGACGGCCGAGGAACTCTGTTTCGAGATGACCTTGCAGCCCGGCGACCTGCAGCTGATCAACAGCCACGTCACCTACCACGGCCGCACGCCGTTCGAGGACGATGCGTCCTCCGGGAACGACCGCATGCTGCTCCGCCTCTGGCTCACCATGCGCAACAACCGCCCGCTGCCCGAGGGCCACGAGATCCTGTGGCAGGAGATCGAGGCCGGCCGCCCGCGCGGCGGCATCCGCCAGGTGGCCGTCTAGGGACCGCGGTCCAGAAGAACGTCAGTCGATGATCGCGGCCTGCACCATGGTGCGGAACTGGTTGCGCAGGAACCGCGTGTCGCCCTCGCTCGCCTGCACCATGTAGATGGCAACGAGCTGTTCCTTCGGATCCACCCAGAAGGTCGTACCGGCCGCACCCGACCAGCCGTATTCGCCGACCGATCCCATCAGCGCCGAATCGCCCATTCGCGTGTGGACCTCGAAGCCCAGACCGAAGCCGAAGCCGTCGGGACGGCCCGGACGGGTGCCGGTGTGGTCGGCCGCCATGAACTCCAGCGTCTTCTTGCCGATGAGGCGCTTGTTCTGGAACGCCCCGCCGTTGGCCAGCATCATGGTGAAGCGGAGGTAATCGTCGGTGGTGCTGAGCAACCCGCCGCCGCCCGATTCGTACTTGGCGCCGTCATCGACCTTGAAGCGCGGCGTCATCGGCGGGCCGTTGGGCTTCTGCCCGGGCTGGGCCGCTCGCGCGAGCTTGGCGGCCGGCACCTGGAACGACGTGTCGACCATGCCGAGCGGCTGGAAGATGCGCTCAGTCAGCACCTCGGCCAGCTTCTTGCCCGTCAGGACCTCGATCAGGCGGCCCTGGACGTCGACGGCGACGCTGTATTCCCAGCGCGCGCCCGGCTGAAACAACAGCGGCACGGTGGACAGGCGCTGCACCATCTCCTCGTTGGTGGCGGTGCGGTCGCCGACCTTGGCGTCGATATAGGCCTTGTTGACGAGCGAGGTGCCGCGATTGCCGTAGGTCAGGCCCGAGGTGTGGCGCAGCAGGTCCTGCACCGTCATCTGGCGCTCGGGATCGCTTAGGCGCAGCACCGGCTTGCCGTCGACGATGGCCTCGGTGCCGACCTTCATCTTGCCGATCTCGGGCAGGTACTTGGCGACGGGATCGCTGACCTGCAGTCTGCCCTCCTCGACAAGCTGCATCAGCACGAGGCTGACGATCGGCTTGGTCATGGAATAGATGCGGAAGATCGAGTCGAACTTCATCGCATCGTCTGAATCGGGTGCGCGCTTGCCCTGGACGGACACCCACGCGACCTTGCCGCGCCGCGCCACCAGCATGACCGCGCCCGGCATCAGGCCGTCGTCGATATTCTGCTTGGTTGCCGCTTCGAGGCGTTTCAGCTGCACCGACGAAAGACCGACATCCTCCGGCTTGGCCGCCGTGGGCGCCGGCGTTTCGGCATAGGCCGCACTTGCTGCGACCAGCAGTGCGGCGATCGACAGCACGCTCGTGAGGCTCTTCATGTGCGCTCCTCCTGATTTTTCTTCGGTGTCAGTCGATGATCGCGGCTTGCACCATGGTTCGGAACTGGTTGCGCAGCGCAATCCGGTCGGGGTCGCTCACCTGCACCATATAGATGGCGATGAGCTGTTCCTTCGGGTCGATCCAGAACAACGTCCCGGCATTGCCGGCCCAGCCGTATTCGCCGACCGTGCCGGGCAGAGCCGAATCGCCCGTCCGCGTGCGGACCTCGAAGCCCAGGCCGAAGCCCAGACCCAGCGGACGGCCCGGCCGGTTGAGCGTGTGGTCCGCCGTCATGAACTCCAGCGTCTTCTTGCCGATGATGCGCTTGCCCTGCAGCGTGCCACCGTTGGCGAGTGCCGAGGTGAACCGCAGGTAGTCGGCCATCGTGCTGGTCATGCCACCGCCGCCCGATTCGTACTTGGCGCCGTCGTTCACGGCAAAGCGCGGCGTCATCGGCAAGCCACCCGGTCGCGCTCCGGGCTGGGCCGCGCGCGCGAGCTTGTCGGCCGGCACCTGGAAGCCTGAATCGGCCATGCCGAGCGGCTGCAGCACGCGCGCCTGAAGCGCCTCGCCCAGCTTCTTGCCGTCGATCACCTCGATCAGGCGGCCCTGCACGTCGACCGCGACGCTGTATTCCCAGCGGTCGCCCGGATTGAATTTCAGCGCCAGGCCTGACAGCCGCGAGACCATCTCCTCATTGGTGGCGCTGCGGTCACCGATCCTGGCGTCGGCATAGGAGGCGTTGATCAGCGACGCACCGCGGCTGCCGTAGGTGAGGCCCGCGGTGTGGCGCAGCAGGTCCTGCACCGTCATCGCCCGCGTCGGGTCGCTGAGACGCAGCGTTGGCTTGCCGTCGACGACAACCTCCGTGCCGACCTTCATCTTGCCGATCTCGGGCAGGTACTTGGCCACGGGATCGCTCACCTGCAGCTTGCCCTCTTCGACCATCTGCATGAGCGCGATGCTCACGATCGGCTTCGTCATCGAATAGATGCGGAAGATCGAATCGGCCTTCATCGGATCGGGCGCCGAAGCGTCGCGCTTGCCCTGCACCGAGAGCCACGCGACCTTGCCGCGCCGCGCCACCAGCATGACCGCGCCGGGCACCAGCCCGTCGTCGATATGCTGCTTGGTCACCGCTTCCAGTTTCTTGAGCTGCGCCGAGGAAAGCCCAACCTCCTCCGGCGTCGCCGCCATCGGCAAGGCCATCGGCGATTCTGCGTGTGCCCCGGTCGCAACGGCCGCGACGACAACCGCAAGGACGATTCTTTTCATCGAGCTTCCTCCCGGGAAGATTTGCTCGACTATAGCCCATGAGCGGGCCTGGAGGCCCGCGGTCCTTTGATTCTTCGGACCGCGGGCCTCCAGGCCCGCTCTTTTCTTAGGCGCCCCAGCCTATGAACGGCCTTCGAGCAGCGGGCGTTCGCGCTGGAAAAGCTCGATGACGGCGTCCATGACGGCGCGCACCCGGGGCAGCGCACGCAGGTCGCGATGGACCAGCAGCCATTGGTCGGCGAAGACGTCGGAAATGATGCCGCCGATCCGGCGCAGCATCGGGTCGGGATCGCCGAGAAAGCACGGCAACACGGCGAGGCCGGCGCCGTTACGCGTCGCCTCGTGCAGGACCAGCCAGTTGTTGCCGCGGATCTCCGGCCGGCGTCCACCGCGAAAATCCAGCAACCAGCTCTGCCCCGACATTCTGATGTGATCGTCGTCGAAGCCGACCCACGGCAGCGCGGCCAGCGCCGCCGGGGTGGATCGCTTCACCGGAAAATCACACGCGGCATAGATCGCAAAGGCAACGCGGCCCAGCTTGCGCGCCACGATGCCGCCCATCTCCGGCACCTGTTCGCGGATCAGCAGATCGGCCTCGCGGCGCGACAGGTTGGCCAGCGTATGGCTCGAGATCACCTCGAATTCGATCTGCGGCAGCTTGCTTCTAAGCTCGGCGGAATAGCGCGCAATCAGCGCGGCGGTCGCCTCCTCCGCCGACAGCCGCACGGTGCCGCTCACCGTGTCGCTGAGACCTGCGCTCCGGCGGTGGATGGATTGCGCCGCTTTCTCCATCGCCTCGGTGTCGGCCAGCAGGCCTTCGCCCGCCTGCGTCGGCACGAAGCGGTCGGGCAGGCGCTCGAACAGGCGGGCGCCGATCTGCTTCTCCAGCGCCTGCACGCGGCGCGCGACGGTGGGATGGCTGACGCCCAGCGCCTTGGCCGCCGTCGTCAGCGTGCCTTCGCGCGCCAGCGTCAGAAACACGCGGAGATCGTCCCAGTTGGCATTCATATCCATGTTCATAAATGTACACGGGTTTTTCCAATTTGTGGACTGACGAATATTGGCGTTCGGCCTACCATGCGGGTATGCATATCGAACCCCGACTCCTCGTCTTCACAAAAGGTGTGCGCCTGCGGATCGCCGGCGCTGTGGCCATAGGCCTTTTAGCAACCGGCCTCGGCATCGCCCGCCTCGGCCTGCTGGGCTGGCTGATCGGCCAGGTCTTCACCGGCCGGGACATCTGGAGCCTGGAGGGGCCGGTGCTCGCCATCGCCGCCGTCATGGTGCTGCGCGGCTGGGCCGAGCACTGGCGCGCCGTGGTGGCGCACGAGACCGCCGCGCGGGTCCAGAAGATGCTCCGCCGCACGATCTACGACCGCATCGCAGCACTTGGACCGGGCACGGTCGGCCGCCAGCGCTCGGGCGCGCTCACGCTGTCGATGATCGACGGCGTCGAACAGCTCGAAACATACTTTGGCCAGTTCCTGCCGCAGTTCCTGATCGCGATGCTCTCGCCGCTGCTGATCTTCGCGGTCGTGGCCTTCATCGACCTGCCGGTGGCCACGGTGATGCTGGTCTTCGCGCTGATCGCTTTGTTCGCGCCGGCCCTGTGGCACAAGTTCGACGTCAAGAACTCGCAGCGCCGACAGAAGGCCTATGCCTCCTTCGCGGCGGAGTTCCTCGATTCGATCCAGGGTCTCGCGACGCTAAAAGCCTTCGGCCAAGGCAAGACGCGGGCCGACAAGCTCGAGGTCGAGGCGCATGACCTTTTCCGCCGCACCATGTGGGTGCTGGGCACCAACGCGCTGGCGCGCGGCATCACCGACACGGCCATTGCCTGCGGCGCCGCCACCGCGCTGATCTACGGCGCCACACGCGTCGAAGCCGGGACCATGTCGCTGCAGGCGCTGCTGATCATCCTGATGCTGGGCATCGAAATCTTCCGGCCGATGCGCGAGCTCAGGTCCGTGCTGCACCAGGGCATGGTCGGTCTCTCGGCGGCGCAGGGCATCTACAGCATTCTCGACGACAAGCCGGGCGTGGCCGATTCGGCCCCCGCCCCGCTCGACAAGGCGCTGGCGCCCACCATTGCCTTCGAGGATGTGCGCTTCTCCTACCCCGGCACGCGCCGCACCGTGCACGATGGCCTCTCCTTCCGCGCCGAGGCCGGCGAGCGGCTGGGGCTGGTGGGCCCCTCGGGCGGCGGCAAGTCGTCGATCGTGCGGCTGCTGCTGCGCTTCTACGATCCAGATCGCGGCCGCATCACCTTGGGCGGCCATGACCTGCGCACGCTTTCCTTCGCACAGATCCGCTCGCTGATCTCCGTCGTCAACCAGGACACGTTCCTGTTCCACGGCACGGTCGAGGAGAACATTCGCCTCGGCAAACCCGACGCCTCGCTGCAGGAACTCGAGGACGCGGCGCGCGCCGCCAACATCCACGAGTTCATCCGAAGCTTGCCGCAAGGTTACGGAACGACGATCGGCGAGAAAGGCATAAAACTTTCGGGCGGCCAGCGTCAGCGGCTCGCCATCGCCCGCGCACTGTTGCGCGACACGCCGATCCTGGTGCTCGACGAGGCGCTCTCCGCCGTCGATGCCGAGAACGAGGCGGTGATCCAGGAGGCGCTCGACCGGCTGATGCGGGGCC
>Ga0194051_1000374_pt1 | contig 26024 bp, 25 predicted proteins | sample SepL2320m_MetaG_FD_161275 | JGI IMG/M metagenome (GOLD analysis project Ga0194051, IMG submission 161275) | Anoxic zone freshwater microbial communities from boreal shield lake in IISD Experimental Lakes Area, Ontario, Canada - Sep2016-L239-20m | ecosystem: Environmental > Aquatic > Freshwater >... | reverse complement strand
AAGTTTTGCGAATTCACCGCGGAGGCCGTCAAGAACTCCCCGATCAACCAAGCGGCTTTTGAGCACAAGGATCCAAAGTTCAGAAACCGAGATGGCCATGGATAAATGCCTGCCAAGGACATGCGACACGCGCAAAGACGTTTACGGATAGTTGTAGACAAAGCTTATGAGTTACCACCTGCCAATGATGATACCGTCAGCAATCGCTCCCAAGTATCGTATCGACAAAGTAGATGCCTTTGCCACGAGAGTTGTCCTTGTAGCCATTCGGGCGATAGCGATAAGATTTTGAAGCATTCAAGGGTTCGTATTAAAGTGCCCTACGGGGAAACAAAAAATTCTCGTCATCGCGGTTTCCTATTCCGATGACCTCATTGAAGTTGGCAACGAATCATCTGAGTGAATGGTAAATCCTATGCGATCGAGTGAAGCCTCAAAAATTTATTTTGATCGGGCCGCCGATGAGCTCGACCTTTCCGATAACATGCGGCGTCTCCTGCTTACCGCCAAACGAGAAGTGCAAGTGCAAATTGCCGTTGAGACCGATCACGGTGAGATTGCCACGCTCATCGGGTATCGCGTGCAGCACAACAACGCCCGCGGTCCGATGAAGGGAGGATTGCGGTACCATCCTCACGTGGACCTCGACGAGGTGCGTGCCTTAGCCGCACTCATGACCTGGAAAACTGCGGTCGTCAACATTCCCTATGGCGGAGCAAAGGGAGGCATCTCGCTCGATCCATCGAAGCTTTCGACGCGAGAACTCGAACGCGTTACCAGACGGTTTGTCGATGCAATTCATGACCTGTTTGGTCCGGATGTCGACATTCCTGCCCCCGACATGGGAACTTCCGCCGAAGTGATGGCGTGGATTATGAATCAGTATGGAAAATACCACGGCTTCTCACCGGCATGCGTCACCGGAAAACCTGTTGAGTATCACGGTATTCCGGGACGCAATGAAGCGACCGGCCGCGGCGTCGGCAGTCTCACGATCAAGTTGCTCACTCGTCTCGAACGAAGCGTTCCTCGAGCCACAATTGCCGTTCAGGGATTTGGAAATGTCGGCAGTCACACGGCACAATTTCTTCACGATGCTCAGTGTCGAATTGTTGCCGTCAGCGATGCGTTTGGTGGAGTTCACAAAGAGACTGGGTTGGATATTCCCGAACTGCTTCGATATTCAAGTGAACACGGAGGGCGAATTGATGGTTTTTCGGGGGGTGATCCGATCACCAATGCAGAACTGCTTTCACTCAAAGTGGATGTGCTGGTGCCAGCGGCACTTGGCGGCGTACTTGGAAAAGCAAATGCCGCTTCGGTAAATGCTGCCGTAATTGTTGAAGGGGCCAATGCGCCAATCGAACCGGAGGCCGACGCCGTTTTCTTGGAACGTGGAATCATCGTGCTGCCTGACATTCTGGCCAACGCCGGAGGAGTGACCGTCAGTTGGTTTGAATGGGTACAGAATCGGCAGCACTACCAGTGGGATATTCACCGAGTGCGCGAAGAACTCGACCGCATTCTTGGCGAGGCTTTTGAGCAAGTCTGGCAACTATCAACATCACGCAAGGTAACGCTTCGAACCGCCGCATACATGCTCGGTATTGGAAGAGTTGGAAGGGCAACCGTGCTTGGAGGAATCGAATGAATGCCAACGAAGCAGTTCAGAGCCTACAGCTGAAATCGATTCCATTGTTCGCGGATTTCAACGAGACCGACTGTCGACAGATCGCTGATGTCGCAAGTGTCGTCACGTTCGATGCTGAAAAATTGATTCTCAAGCAAGGACAGGTAAGCCGTGACCTCTGGATTGTACTAGAGGGAGTTTGCGAGGTATCGAGGAGTCTCGATACCGGGATGCCCGACCCCAAGCGAATGGTGCTCGCGACGCTTGAGTCACCGAGTCATTTTGGAGACATGTCCTTTTTTCATCCCGACAGTCATTCTGCTGACGTGCGAGCAGTTGGAAATGTGACACTGCTGAAGATTTCTTACGGAGATTACAAAGAACTCGTGAACGATGGGGTGAAGGCAGCGTACAAGCTTGCCTACAACGTTACCGTTGCAATGGCCCGTCGACTACGTCACATGGACGATTGGATTGCTGAAATGGTGGCCGATGCTGTGGGGCCTGTCCACGATACAAATACATCGGGATTGTTGCGGCCAGAGTGGACATCCTTTCGAGAAAAAGTCTTTGATCGTTGGAATCTCTAGTCACACTTTCTACGAGTTGAATTTTCGTAGTTTTATTTTTCTGATGCGTGGTGAGCACTTGGATTGGAACTGCGACTGCGATACCACTGGCCTCGTATCCAGTCGACCACGAGTTCAATCTGAGAGAGAGAAAGTCTCGGAATCGCACCGTCGGTGGTTACACCAAACGACGGCATGCGATCGTTTTGTGTTCCATAGAATTTCTCATGTGCAGGGTTCGTGATTATCCCGATGAGCCACTCGCGAGATCCCCAGCCGACCAGGTCAGGCGCCATGTTGGGGTTGACTTCATTGATACCGAAGTCGTGACACGATCCACAACGATTTTCATCCGAGATGAGAGCACGGCCTCGTTCGATGAGCGAAATATCCGATTCAGGAATTCCAGTGTCGTATACGTTTGCTTCAGCGGCCATCGCAACGATCACTGCTCGAATATCCTCAGAAGACCATGCACTCGTATCGGAAAGATCGTTCTTTACAAAGTTGACCATATCGCCATTGTTGTGAGACGTGTTTCCAAAATAGGCTGGCCCATCCACGGCTGCCGGATCGAGGAGACCTTGCATCCACGCAACAGATCCAAAACCGTAGAGATTGGCCGCCGAGGCCTTGGACATTTTTGTTTTCGCTTGAGCAGAAGCCGGATCAACGTGACTGTGGCAACTCGCGCAGTGTTGTTCAAAAAGCCGTGGTCCCTGCGTCAGTGGATCCTGCCGGATAAGATCGAGTGCACCGGAGGGAGGAATTCTTTCCGGTCGACCGGCCAACTCGATCGCGCGGTGTCCATCGACGGAGGCCTGCGCAACTGCTGCTAAAAATGCTTCAGACCTCAAAAATGATTCGTAGCGATGAGAACGCTTGTTAAAAGCTGCGATCTTCTGAACATCGGAATCAAAAGCTTCGGCAATTTTTTTTGGATCATTCCCTGTTTTCTCAAGCAGGTCTTTGACGTCTGAAAAACTGCTGGAGTCTGTCCACAAGGCGACGTAATCTTCGTTGTATGCCATCGCTGTCAGCAGGCCAATTCCAATCAAAAGCGAGGAGGTAAAAAGAATATTAAATCGATGTCCAAGATTCCATCTGCCGATGATTGGCATCAAAAACATGACGCCCATCGTAAGCCCCGGAATGAGGATTGCCCCGAGAAACTCGCCGCTGGCGCCCCAGCCCTCAAACACCTTTAAAAATTGAAACAAGAAAAGAAAATACCACTCTGGTCGAGCAGCAGCGTAGGGCTGGGATGGGTCTGCCGGAGCTCCGAGTTCCGCTCCAAGTTCTCCCGGATCGATCGGACGTCCCTCGAGCATTGCCCGCAGAGCCGGCAGTAGAATAACGCCGAGTACAACTGCCAGAACACCAAGACAAGCAACTGCATCGCAAAAAACTTGATCTGGCCAGAACATGGCGTCGGGTTTTCGGATTGGCTGTTTTGCGCAAAGACCATGCTTGCGAAACAGGGTCAAATGAAGAACGAGCATTGCCACAAGCGTTCCGGGCAAGATGCCAGCATGCAGCGCAAAGAATCGGGTGAGAGTAAGGTGGCCGTAGTCTGAACCGCCGATGACCACCTGCTGCACCGAAGGGCCAATGAGAGGCAATAAACCGGCGAGATTAGTTGCCACTCGAGTAGACCAGTACCCTCGTTGATCCCACGGGAGCAGATAGCCGGTAAGCGCCATCCCGAGGACCAGCATCATCAGTACAAGACCGAGCCAGAAGTTGACCTCTCGCGGCGCTCGGTAAGCCCCATCAATTACGATTTGCATCAAGTGGAGCGCAAGCAGAATGACCATCGCCTGTGCCATCACATGATGGATGCCACGCACAAGCCATCCCCCAGACATCTCATGTTGAATCCAGTGAACGCTTTCCCACGCCGACTGAGCTCCAGCGCTGTAGCTACTCCAGAGCACAACGCCGGTAATGACTTGAACCACAAATGCAAAGACAAGCGTGCTTCCCCAGACGTACCGCCAGCGAGCTCCTCCCGGAACACGCTCGAAGAGTAATTCGTGAAGAGCACCGCGATAGCCTGTGCGATCATCAAGAAAATCAAGGAGCTGTTTTCCAATCGAATTGCTGGAAACGATTTGCTTTTTTTGTAATTTCATGCGCGCGGTACCTTGGTGGCAATGCCGGTGTAGAAGTTTTCCCACTTCACAAGCACTTGTCCGGATTCATCGATTTGGCAGTCGAGGGTATCCATTTCGCGGGGGCTTGGTGATGGCTGAATCATCGCTCCACTGAGCGTGAAAGAACTATTGTGGCAAGGACAGCGGAAGCAATCACTCGGTGCAGAGATACCAACAAAGCAACCCGCATGAGGACAGATTGCCGAAAGAGCTTTTACCTGGGGACTTCCCTTTTCTCGGGACAGGTAGACCGCACCGATCGGCTCCGAGGGAAACCCGGTCCATGCGTCGAGTCGATCGCTCACGATTGGAAACAGACGTGGTATGCCGTCATCTGGAATGCTCCCAAGGCTGACAACACGGATGAACGTCGAAGCCTTGCTCTGCCGGCGCAGAGGATCGAGATAGGTCCAGACTCCTGCTGCAAAAGGAGAAAGCGTTGCGATCGCTCCACAGGCAAGAGCAATCGCCTTAATGACAAAGCTGCGGCGATGCTCCGGCCCAGGGGCGGGCTTGGAAGTTTTTTCGAAATCAGTCGCTTTGTCAGGAGTCGAACGCATCAAAGGATCTCCCAAAAGAAACAGTGATGGAGTGAGAGGAGGGACATGTGTAGCAAGAACGATTCGCTAAAAATGAATGTGGCGTGACATTTGCAAAAACAATACGTGCATGTGTATGGAATAAAAAATGACACACTAACTCAATAACGATGCTCGCCATGCGGCATCCACTGAGGCACGCACTCGATCGGCTGCAGTATCAAAGGGTCCATCAAAAATCGCGCCGGCGGCGGCCTTGTGGCCTCCACCACCAAAAGAAGCTGCGAGCAGCGCGCAGTCTACATGACCACGACTTCGAAAACTTACCTTCACCGTGCCATCAGGTTGCTCAATCAGGATCACGGCCACCTGCGTACCACGAACTGCAAGAGTCAAATTGACAAGGTCTTCGGTGTCGGTGCCGCGAGCACCCGTTTGTTCCATGTCAGTGCGACGCACGATGCTTGTAATGATCGCACCATCGTGTGAAAGAGTGGCCCCAGCAAGCGTGCGTCCTACGAGGTGAAGCCGGGCAATGGACTCTTGTTCATAAAGTTCACGATAGATAGACGCGGGCTCTGCGCCGGCATCGGACAACCGAGATGCAATTCGATAGGTTTCACCGGTCACGGACGGAAATCGAAACCACCCGGTATCGGTAGCAATCGCTGCAAAAAGTGGCGTTGAGATTTCCGGAGTGAGTGAAACGCCCAGACGCATTGCGATCTCGGCAACAATTCGGCCGGTCGCCTCGCTCGCGGTGTCCTTGAACCAGCGATCGGAGAGATCATCTTCGCTGACGTGATGATCGATCACGAGAACGCGATCGCGAGCATTTCTGACAATAGCTGCCATTGCTCCAAGCTGCGCAAAGGCGCTGGTGTCGAGCACAATCAAGCAATCGAAATCCCCCAGATCAGCAGCGCCCAAACTTTCGAGAGACTCGATCCTTCGATGCGGATCCATCCACGCCAAAGTAGCTGGAGTTGCCTGTGCATTCACAATTCGAACTGATTTTCCAACGGTTTCAAGAACACCAAGAAGTCCCAGTTCACTCCCAAGCGCGTCACAATCGGGCCGAACGTGACTCGTAAGAATAAATCGGTTTGACTGCCGGAGCAGATCGAGAAAACTTGCCCAGTCGAGACGCATAGCGAGTTGAGTGCCCTTCAGAGGTTTGAGAATGAGTGAGTCGTTTTGATTGAAAGATCAAAAAAATGGATTCGCTTCAGGCGTTTGTTTTTTTCTGGAAAGAACTGAGTGAAGTGCCGCCTTCACATCTTCGGAAAGTTGGGAAGACAGCAGCGCAGGAGAACTGAATTTTTGAGTTTCACGCAGTTTCTCCAAGAAGTCAACGTCGAGAATCGTTCCGTAGAGGTCTCCTGAAAATCCGATGAGATGGACTTCAATGGACAGGTCAGACTGTCCAAATGAGACATTCGGGCCGATATGAACAGCGGCAGGCCATTGGCCGCTTTCGGTACATGCCATCGCCGCATACACGCCGAAAGCTGGAATGAGTGTTGTCACTTTTTTCATGTTGGCCGTTGGAAAGCCAAGCGTACGACCGATCTGTGCTCCTTGAACGATATGGCCGGTGAGTCGATAAGGGGAGGTCAAAAGTTTATTGGCGACAACAAAATTCCCAGCCGCCACCAGTGCACGAATGCGAGAACTCGATACGGCCTGACCATCGACGAGCAGAGGATCAATCACTTCAAGCGACATGCCGTGTCGTTGGCACAGGGCACCAAGCAGAGCAACGTCGCCACTTCGACCCCGACCAAATCGGAAGTCGCGACCCTCGACGAGAGCCCGAGCGTTCACGCTCCCAATCAGGACGTTCTCAAAAAAAGTATTAGCCTCAAGCGAGACAAGGTTCTGATCGGTAGGTTGCACAAGCACAGCATCAACGCCAAGCAGTCGAAGCAAATACGCACGGCGTGCGGAGGTTGTGAGCGGAGGTGGTGATGCGTTAGGTCGGACGATCGCAGAAGGGTGTGGGTCGAACGTATAGGCTGCTGAAGGAAGTCCTAACGCATCAGACACTTTTAAGAGTTGCGCAATAATTGCGGCGTGACCAATGTGAACCCCGTCAAAATTTCCAACTGCCACCGCGCAGCCACCTTTGCGAACTGAAGGCCAATTCGATGATGTCTCAAGTTCCGCAGGTGGGAGAATCTTTGGCACGGATCGGTATGTATCAAGTGTGGAGCAGGAAAAAATGGCGCGAATCAAATTTCAGACAGATTGAGACTGCTGCTCTAAGGCGTGTTGGGATACCAGAACGAAAAAAGCTCTTTCCAAGTATGGAATGCAATCACAGCAAAGGGCAAATCGATTAGACCAACACTGCTCAAAAAGACCGAAAGCGTTCGGCTCGTTCTCCTCAGCGTATACTTTCGACCCTCGAGAAGTTGTTTTGTCTCTTTGGTTTTCTTGAGAGCAGACTAGTGAGGGCATTTGTGTTGATGGAGCATGTGAAAGGCGACAGGCACTCGGAGAGCACGCATGACGATGGAAGATAAACAGTTCTATTTGTCGGCTGAATTGACCTGTCGTTTGGCGGCAATCGATATCGGCTCCAATAGCGTGAGGCTGCTTGTCGCAGAAGCGCTGCGAGGAGGAGCGTATCGCATTTTGGATGAAGAACGAGAGCCAACTCGACTGGGCCGTGCAATAGCATCGCGAGGCGCTCTCGACGAAGAATCGATGGAGCAAACGATTGCGGCCCTTCGCACGTTCAAACAAATTGCGGCCGGATTTCAAACAACCGCCGTGAAAACAATTGCAACATGTGCGGTTCGCGAGGCAAGAAACGGGTCCGAATTTTGTAAACGAGTACGAGAGGAAGTGGGACTTGAAGTCGAAGTCATTTCCGCTGATCGAGAGGCAAGGCTCGCGTTTTCCAGCATTCAAAACGCATTTCATTTAATCGGAAAGAATGTCATTCTTGCGGACATTGGTGGTGGGAGCACCGAGATTGTCTTTGCAACCGGCAATCTCATTGAGGCTATCTTCACCACGCCGCTGGGGGCCGTACGACTTACCGAGCAACATGGTCTTGCCGAGGCGCATTCCCCGGAGGCATACCAGCGACTCGAGGAAGAGATCAACGCATGCCTCAAGAAACGAACCTCTCGGCCCCTTTTCGCACCACACTTTCTCATTGGTTCTGGTGGAACGTTCACAGCGCTTGCCGAGTTAGTGATGGCAGCGAGAAAACAGACCGATGTTCCCGTAGCTGGTTTCGAAGTATCGCAAGCTGAAGTGAGGCATCTGCTCGACAGATTACGCAAGACACCACCGAAAGCGCGGCGGGGTATGGCTGGTATGGCTCCCGATCGAGCGGATATTATTCTGGCCGGTATTTCGATCGTGGATGCCCTCCTGAAACGGTTTCATGTCAACACGCTGGTGATTCACACCAGAGGCGTTCGCGATGGACTTGTTCGAGAGATGATCGACGATGCGATGGGAACAGCGATCGACGACCCCGCGCAGCGAGAAGAAGCGATTGATCGTCTGGCGGTGGCATGTTCAGGTGAGGCGGAGCATGGTCGCAAAGTGGCGGCGTTGGCTGCTCGGATCTACGAGCAATTGTGTGAACCGTTCAAGCTTGATCCCGCAGATCGAATTATTCTGGAAACTGCTGCGCGTCTGCAGGATGTGGGATATGTCATCAACTACGAGCAACATCACAAACACAGCTACCATCTCATTCGCAACAGTCGCTTGCCGGGAGTGGTTTCACAGGATCTGGAATTGATCGCAAACGTTGCTCGCTACCATCGCGGAGCACATCCGAAAAGGAAGCACGAAAATCTTTCTAGGTTGTCAGCGGAAGATCAGGAACGCGTCGCAAGGCTCGCGTCTATTCTCAGAATCGCCGGCGGTCTCGACCGAAGTCGATCGCAACAGGTGCGAGATGTGCTCGTACGAGTAGAAGCAGAACAAATCGTTCTTGAAGTGGTTGCGACCGAGGAGCCAACGGTAGATATGTGGGGAGCTCAGCGACGGATCGAACTCTTTGAAGAAGTGTTTGGGATAACACCTGAAATTGTTTGGGCCTCGCAGAGCGTGCTTGAGAAAAAAGATACGAAGATAGATGAAAAAAGAAATTCAAAAAAAGATAGACTCCCACGCTCACGCGATCACCGGCGTGCAAGAAAAGATTCCGCGATGACAGAAAAGAAAAGTTCGGATGAAGGCAACAACTCACAGGAACACGTATAACGGTGTTTTCTTCGAAGCAGTGCTTCGGTCTTTTGCCGCTTTGGATGGATCGCGAGACCCTCGTGAGGAACTCAAGAAGTGGTCGTTGAAGCCCCGAAGAAGTGACCAAAAATCGGTCAGAAGCTTCCCCAGTATCTGTTTTCGAGGGATCAATGAGGAAAATAACACGGTTTAAAATCTTTTCAAAGTCGGCACCGTGAGAACGACGATAAAAGAGAGTTGATGGGATGCTGAGATTTCAACAGTGTGTTCACGTCGAACAAATACAAAAATCGTTGATCGTCTCCCTCGCCAGCGAATTGTGAACCGTCTTTCCAGTACGGAGGCCTTCCGATGAAACGCCGTGAAATATTTACATTCGGATTTCAAGCGGTGCTCGGCTTGTCGATTAGCATGCTCAGCCTGCTTCCAAGAAATTCTGAGGCGGGCGAATATTTTGGACACAGTGCGACAAAGGAAAGTCGTACTTCACGTCAGAAGCCACATCAATATTTTGTGCCGTCTACAAATCCCCGAGCTCCAACGTGGCGAATGCAGCAAGTACCTCGAAATGTTGTCCCGGGAGATTGGACTTCCTACGCTCCTCTTGGGTTTGGCGGATATCGTTTTCCTGCTGTTGGGGCCAGTGCGTACCGCTAGAGCGTCAGACGTTGGCAGCGGAGTTCGGCTGCTGACTTCAAAGTGACCCTCGTATGAGCGATCTTCTAGAAGTAATTGAGTCAGGGCTGTACTGCGCTGCCGGTGATTTCTCAATCGATCCATGGAGACCGGTTTCGCGTGCAATCGTCACGCATGCCCACAGCGATCATGCTTGTGCAGGATGTGACCGCTATCTTTGTCTCTCCAAGGGAAAGATTGTTCTCCGGGAGCGAGTCGGCATTGCTGCACGCATCGATACAGTGCGTGCCGGTGAGTCGGTGTTGATTGGAGGAGTGAAGGTGTCGCTCTTTCCGTCCGGACATATTCTGGGCGCTGCGCAGGTGCGGCTTGAATATCGAGGTGTTCGCTGGGTCGTTACCGGAGACTATAAGACGCAGGCAGACCCAACCTGTGATCCAATTCAAACGGTTGAAACAGACGTGCTTGTCAGTGAGAGCACGTTTGGGCTCCCGAGCTATTCCTGGAGTGAGCCGAAGGTTATCGCACAGGAAATCAATCAGTGGTGGATGGCCAACCGCGATCAAGGCCGTACGAGTGTGCTCTTGGCCTATTCGCTCGGAAAGGCTCAGCGACTCGCAGCGATGCTCGATTCTTCTATTGGTCCAATCTATGGACATGCAGCGATTCTAAAAATGGTCAGGGCCTATCGCGATTCGGGCGTGTGGTTACCTCCGATTTTGGAAGTGCCTTCTCGTGCAAAACGAATTGGCAAAGGCCGAGGGCTTTTTTTGATTTCTCCAGCGGCCGCCAGCGGTGATTGGTTTCGCGGATTTGGCGAAGTTTCAACGGCCATGGCCTCTGGGTGGATGGGCCTTCAGAGTGTTCAGCAAAAACGCGGAGTGGATCGAGGATTTGTGATCTCTGATCATGCTGATTTTTCAGGTTTACTTGAGGTCATTGAGTCTTCAAGAGCCAAGCGAGTGCTCCTGACACATGGTTTTTCTGGCGAGCTTGCCCACTTTTTATGCCAACAAGGAACGGATGCTTCTGTGCTGCCAACGTACTTCGTCGGAGAGTCTGACGACGATAACGACAAGCATTCTCCCGCAGATCCCCCTGCTCCGTCAGGATAATTTTTCCAGAGAAAGAAAAATCTCAGGGAGACAATCGATGATGTCTCTTGCGGTCATGCTTACCTGTGAAAATCGACGGGCCGCCGCGTCTCCTGCTGCCCCGTGGATCCAAGTTGCCAGTCGTGCGGCATCGAACGTATCGAGCCCCTGTCCTATGAGCGCTGCCAAGATCCCGCTCAGCACGTCGCCAGAACCGGCCGTTGCCATGCCTGGGTTGCCGGTCGGGTTGTGCCATGATCGATCTCCTTGGGTCACAAGCGTTCTTGATCCCTTCAGAAGCACCGTGATATTCGCACAACGTGCAACAGTTTCAGCGGCTGTTTCGAGCGACTTTCGATCGCTCTGCTGAGGTGTTGGCTGCAATCGCCGCCATTCACCTTCATGCGGAGTAATGATCCGAGGCCCTGCATGCTGCTGGAGAATCGTAGGAGATTCCGTGGCCAACGCCGAGATCGCATCGGCGTCAAAGACTGCCGGCACCAAAGCCTCTCGCCAAAGAAGAGAGACAATTGCGCGCACGGCTTCGGATCTTCCCATGCCCGGGCCGCAGACAATGACATCACAGCGAGTGGTTCGTTCGAGAATTGAGTCGAGAGCCGAGAGCGAAAAAGTTCCGTTTTCAGACGACGGTCTTGCGTGTGTCATGAGACAAGGATCGAATCCTGTGCAAGCGACGGCAATGCACTCGGGCACGGAAAGTTCAACAAGTCCGGCACCGCTGCGCATCGCCGCCGATCCACACATCGCCGGTGCGCCGGCCATGCCTGCGGCACCTCCTACAACAAGAATTCTGCCATAGTCGGTTTTGCTTGAGAGGCTCTTTCTCTTCGGTAATCCAACGAGATCGTTCGGAAAGAAAGATGGGTTATCCATGGTGTGTTTCACGTGTGCGATCAGCGACGAGTCCGGCAAGAAATCCGCCCTTGAATCCGGCGTCAATATTCACGACAGCAACATTTGCTGCGCAGCTTGCAAGCATGCCGGCAAGCGCGACCAAGCCTCCAACACTCACGCCGTAGCCAACACTCGTTGGCACCGCAAACACTGGACAAGATAAATAACCAGCCACCACGCTGGCGAGTGCCGCTTCCATTCCAGCGACCACCACGACGGCATCCGCAGTTTGGATCTCGGGAAGCACCGCAAGCAATCGCTGTGGCCCGGCCACGCCGACATCATCAAACAAATCTGCCACGTGCCCCATCCATCGCACGGTCTCCGCAGCTTCATTCGCGACAAACGCATCGGTCGAACCAGCAGAGACAATCGCAACCCGCCCGGCAGTCTTTTTGGATGCGTCTGCTGAAAGTGTTCGAAGACATTTTCCAGCGAGACTATAGACCGACGCGGGAAAAACATCTGCAATCGCTGCGGCAGTCTCAAGCGTGATTCGAGTCACCAGCGAAGCCTGTCCAGCGTCGGCCTGCGCATGAAGAATTCGCAGAATCAAGTCGGTCGATTTCTGTTCGCCAAAGACGACCTCCGGATAGCCGCAGCGATACGCTCTTCCAAGATCAACGCGTGCGCCCGCAATATCGATGGTCTTGGATGTCCTGTCGCAGAAAAGCGGCTGAGTGTTCACACGCTTGTGTTCGGAATCCATCATCGTTTCACTCTATCGCCGCGAGAGCTCAATTTCGACCCGGGTTCTTTTGGAACGGTTTGATTACGGTGAGAAATCAATCGCCAGTGTGCTTCGAATCAGTGCTTGATTGGTGGAAGGCCTTCGTCCAAGACTTGACCCATGGAGGAGAACATCGGTAAGCTCCCCGTTCTAAAATCTTTTGTGGAGCGCCACAACAGGTGGGTGACTTGAGAGACGATTAACGCTTCAGCGTGAAAAAGAGGTTGGGAGAGAGTATCTCGCGAATTCCAGAGGGATGCTGGGAATGGCAGGAATGACAACTGGGTCAACCGTGAAAGATGATGTAATTCGATGGGGAGTCGACAGATTCTCTGCGATACCGGATGATCCAGCCACGAGGAAATAAACGAAGGAGTAGTCTGTGGCTCAACGGAAACAGACGCAGCGAGGCAAGGGTTTACGGACAGAAAGTAAACAGATGAGCGCTAAGCAGGGACCGGACGATATTTTCGAAATCGAAAAAATTCGTCGTCTCATCGATTTGATGAAAGAGCATGAACTCTCTGAGGTTGACCTCAAACAAGGGGATCAGCGGGTTCGCATCAAGCGAGGTGGAGAAATCTTGCCGACGGCTCCGTTTGTTGCGAGTTCCTCGGCACAACGTGTTTCCTCGAGCGTGGAGGGAATCGGGGCTTCGCTTGCACCGTCGAACATGAAAGTGATTGCGAGTCCGATGGTAGGAACTTTTTATCGATCGAGCGGTCCTGATTCGGCCCCTTTTGTAAAAGTGGGTGATCGGATTGGGCCTGAAACGACCGTCTGTATCATCGAAGCAATGAAGGTATTTAACGAGATTCCGGCGGGTGTCTCAGGTCAGGTAGTTGCAATTCTCGTTGAAAATGGTGCACCAATCGAGTTCGGTCAGGTGCTTTTGAAGATCGATCCCGAGGCTTAATGCTTCTTGGCGGGTTCTCCGTCAAGAAAGAGTGTTCGGCGTTGGTGTGTCCTGGAGTCCTGCGGAAAATCATGTTCAAGCGGATTCTCGTAGCCAATCGCGGCGAGATTGCCCTCAGGGTCATTCGCGCCTGCAGGGAACTTGGTGTGGAGACTGTCGCCATTTACAGCGAGGCTGATCGCGATGCGGTTTATCTTCCGCTGGCCGATGAAGCAATCTGCGTTGGACCAGCGAAGGCGGCCGAAAGTTATCTGAGAATTGATCGAGTGATTAGCGCTGCTGAAATTGGAAACGTGCAGGCTATTCACCCGGGATATGGATTTCTTTCTGAAAATTCTCACTTCGCCGAGGTTTGTCGAAGTTGTGACATCGGATTTATTGGTCCGTCTCCAGAATCGATGGCAAGAGTGGGTGACAAAAACTCCGCGAGATTATTGGCTCGAGAAGCGGGTGTCCCATGTGTTCCGGGAAGCGATGGGCTGCTCACCAACGAGAAGGAAGCGTTGCAAGTTGCCAGGGCGATTGGATTTCCAGTATTGCTCAAGGCTACTGCTGGCGGTGGCGGAAAGGGAATGCGCGTTGCCGCCAACGATCTCTCGCTTTCCAGTGCTTTTCAACAGGCGTCTGCTGAGGCGCAGGCGGCGTTTGGCAATTCTGGAATGTATATTGAAAAGTACATCGAACGTCCTCGTCATGTGGAAGTGCAAATCCTCGGTGACACGCACGGAACGATGCTTCATCTCTGGGAGCGAGACTGCTCAACTCAGCGGCGTCATCAGAAATTGATTGAGGAAAGTCCTTCTCCCCGCCTCGCACCCGAGACAAGAAAGGCGATGTGTGAGGCGGCTGTTCGTCTTGCGAAGGCAGCCGGGTATTTTTCGGCTGGCACCGTCGAGTTCATTGTCGATCAAGAAGGAAATTTCTATTTTATTGAAGTGAATGCTCGCATTCAGGTTGAACACCCCGTAACCGAGATGGTGACGGGAATCGATTTGATCAAGGCTCAGATTCGAATTGCGGCTGGTGAGCCCTTGGGCATTGCCCAACATGAGATTGTGCCGCGTGGAGTGGCGATTGAGTGCAGAATAAACGCTGAAGATCCTGCAAACGGTTTTCGCCCATGTCCGGGGCGTATTGAAAAAATGATGGCTCCAGGTGGATTCGGTGTACGTTTTGACTCCCATGCCGTGGCGGGATATGTCGTATCTCCCTACTACGATTCTCTTGTTGGAAAATTGATTGTTCATCAGCCGACGCGTCGGGAAGCGATCGATACCATGACGCGTGCCCTCCGAGAACTTCAAATTGAGGGCATTCGCACCACGGTACCACTGCACTTAGAAGTGCTTGCGAACTCGGCTTTCCACGATGCACAAGTCGACACAACATTCGTCGAGCGAATGCTCGCCGGTTAGGCACTTTGCACGTTCTTCCAGTACATTTTCGCATGAAGTGCTCCGTTTGCGTGAGATCTCTCGAGAGAAACCCAGATAACTTTTCAGAGGAGGACGATGGAATCATCGTCCATGAGTTGTGATGAGTGAATCCTTGTCGCGGCCGCCTAAGGCGGCTCATCAGTTTCGAAAAGTGGCTATCCTTTTTGCCGGTGGCCCAGCGCCAGCTGCCAATGCAGTGATCTCTACAGCGGCAATCTCTTTCCTTCGAAACGAAGTTGAAGTGATTGGTATTCTTCATGGGTATTCATCGCTTGTTGAATACGGGCCGGAGCGAGAACTCGTAGAAGATCGTGATTGGATCTTCATCACTCCGGAAGTATTGCGCAGAAGTAGATCGAGCCAGGGCATCATCATTGGGACTGCAAGAGCGAATCCAGGAAAAAACATTTCCTCTCCCAGTCATCTTGAAGATCCCGAACGAGTCGCCCCGCTTGCGGCGGTTTACAAAGGGCTTTGTTCGCTCGGTATTGAGGCGCTGATTTCAATTGGCGGAGATGACACGCTCAAGACCGCAAATAAACTCAAGCTCTATCAAGATCGACTGCCCCCCGACAGCCCGCGTATTCCGATCGTTCATCTTCCAAAGACGATTGATAATGACTACATGGGGATCGACTTTACATTTGGATATTTTACAGCAGTTGAAACGATTGCTGAAGAGATTCGCAATCTGCTCTACGATGCGGAGGCGGGACGAAGTTATTACCTTTGTGAGACAATGGGACGCAGTGCAGGATGGCTTTCGTACGGAGCTTCTATCGTTGGCGAAGCAAGTCTCGTGATTAGTGTGGAGGATATTCACGGTCGGTATCGAGACGAGGAAGTGGTGACAGATGCGACGAGTGGCCGCACGCACATCCGCCCGATTATGAAGATTGAAGAAGTGGTCGGTCGCATCGTAAAAACAATGCGGGTTCGCGAGGAGAACGAAGGAAAGCCGTTCGGCGTCATTGTGCTCGCCGAGGGGCTTGCTGAATATCTCCCGAGCAAATATCTCGAGGGCATCCCGCGCGATGATCACCAGCATATTTCCATTTCTCACGTTCAGTTTGGGCGTATGTTCGCCAAGCTCGTATCGGATGAATTCCGTCGCCAGACAGGACGCAATCGAAAAGTGGTTGGGCTGCAACTCGGTTACGAGGCACGGTGTGCAAAACCCCACGCGTTCGACATCATGCTCGGCAGCCAGTTGGGTGTGGGCGCCTATCGGGCCTTGGCCGAACGTGGATTAAATGGCGTGATGGTGAGCGTGTCGGGCCAATTTGATCTGGCCTACGTTCCGTTCGAAGAACTCGTCGATCCGACTACGCTTGTCACCATGGTCCGATACGTCGAACGCGGAAGCGACTTTCATCGGCTCGCGAGATTCCTGGAAACTTTTGTCAACGAGTGAAAAAAGTTTGACTCGCGTCATTAGTTTTGCGTGAGCGTGCCCTTCGTGCTCGGCACACCTTTTTGTCGCGGATCGATTTCCACAGCCTGCCTGAAAGCTCGCGCAGATGCTTTAAACACGGCTTCGGCAATGTGATGTCCATTTCGACCGCAGTGCAGCAACCCATGAAAATTTGCGCCTGCGGTGGCCGCGACGCTTTCCCAGAAAACCTCGACGAGTTGGGCGTCAAAGGACCCGATGGTGGGCACTGGAAAATCAACGGAAAAATAAAATGCAAAGCGGCCCCCGAGATCAATCGCAACGGTAACGAGTGATTCGTCCATTGGAATGGTCGCTGAACCGTAACGACGAATGCCGCGAGAATCTCCGAGAGACTTTGCAATTGCTTGGCCGAGCGCGCGGCCGGTGTCTTCAACCGTGTGGTGACTGTCGACATGCAAGTCACCCTGTGCTTTTACCGAGAGGTCCACGAGGGAGTGTCCTGCGAACAGTTGCAGCATGTGATCAAAAAAACCGATTCCGGTGCTGATGTCGGCTTGCCCCGTGCCGTCCAAGTCTACAGAGACCGCGATCGATGTTTCCTTGGTTTGACGATTGATTGTAGCGCTGCGGTTCATGGTGTTGTGAGTGCTCGTGGAGTGAGAATGAGAGGAATGCGTTTTCAGGATTGTGCGATCATGATGTCCGAGAGTGTCGACAAGTATTGATCTATTTCGAGATCGGTTCCAACTGAGATCCGAAGCCCATCACCCCAGCCGGGATAGTTCATGTATCGCACGAGAATCCCTCTTTGTTTCAGGCTTTCATAGAGCTGGCGGTGTGGTCTGTCGGGGTGTGTACACCAGACAAAATTGGCTTGGCTGTCCTCGGCATGAAATCCGAGGGCTCGCATTCCATCGGTTAATCGTGAGCGAGTGGCGATGATGGCGTTGCGATTCATCATGAGCCATGCCTGATCGTCGATTGCTGCGGTGGCCGCAGCAATCGAAAGCGTATCGCAATTGTAAGAATCTTTTACCTTGCGAAGCTGTTCAATCACATGTGGCTGCGCAATCACAAAGCCAAACCGAAGACCGGCCAGTGCATACGATTTACTCAGCGAACGCGTGACAATAATCCGATCATTGCTTCGAACGAGGTCGATACAGTTGGTCTTCGAAAAATCTCCGTAGGCTTCATCAACAACCAGTGGGCATGAAATCTGATCGGCGATTTCCTTGACGCGGGCCGGTGAGAGAAGCGTCCCGGAGGGGCTGTTTGGATTGGCGAGAAGAGCGAGTCGGAGTCCCTCACGATCCAAGCAGAAGTCGTTTCCAAGAGACCAGTCGGAATGAAATCGATACTCTTCAAAACTGGCTCCCTGGATGCCAGCGAGAGTTCGGTACAGGATGTAGCTTGGCCACGTCATCCGCAACCATTCGCCTGCCCCGACAAATGTGCGAACCAGAATTGTGAGCAGATCATCGCTTCCATTGCCGCACATGATCCAGTCGGGATCAATTTCAAGGACTCGAGCGGCTCGCATGCGAAAGACAGTTGCGAGAGGATCAGGATAGCGGGCAAGCGTTCGATCGCTTGTTGTATTCACAATGGCGCGAGCAACTGCCGGTGAGGGAGCATATGGATTTTCATTTGTGTTGAGCTTGATCCACTTGCCCCCTTGGGGTTGCTCGCCGGGAACGTAGGGTTCGAGAGCGGCTATGTCTGCTCGTACTGCACTGCGTTGATTGAGTTTTTGAAGTGGTACGTCTGACATGGCAAGAGCAAAGCGGGCTATCGAAAAATCGTGCGATCACAGACAACGGGTGCCGGTGAAAAGATCCCAAGTATTCTAGCTCACAGATGACATGCAACCGATGGATGACGGTTTGCTCGGTATGTTCGTTATGATCGGAAGACAGAGAGGGTCTTTTGTGTCGATGTGCCTCCGAGAGGCCATTTTCCTGTGGCTGACAACGTGTTTGGTGAGCAAGAGAAAAGGAAAACTTTCACGTTTTTTGTCACCGCTTCAAGAGAAGATCGTTACCCTGCAAAGAATCACGTGGAGGCAGTTTGCACTTCCCGAGCATTCACACGCATCAAGCGCCAAGGAGAGGGCATCCGAATGCCCCGAATGCAACAAGGAATAAAAGGCGGGCCTCAAGAAACCGCTTTTGAGGTTCATCACCTAGTAAATAAATACGCTGTTCCGTATCATTCGCGAGATCAGAGAATAAAATCAAAGAGCCTCGTGTGTTACTCTCAAGACGCCCCTTCATTCTTATCGCCGCTGTACTGGCAGCCATGCTTGCCGTGACGACGATCTGGTCTGGTATGGGGCGGCGTGCTGCGAGCATTGAGCCGCTGCCCCAATCCGAGGTGGAACGAACCGTAACCGAGAAGGGTACGACCTATAAGCTCAGCAAAGGCAGGCTCTATCGCGTGAATGCGAGGTCTGGGAAGTGGGAGTTCGCGCAACAAGTTTACGATCCCGAGTTCTATTCAAAGAACTACATAGAAAAAAATGGCACCATCTTTCGCAAAGTTGATAGCGCTGAGCCTGTGCCGGTGAAACGGCATTTCGTAGACGATTTTGAGAGTGCAAAGCATCTCGCCGACCTCATCGGCCTCGAACGTGGCTGGACATCCTGTGAGTTGCAATCACCCAAGGCACCGACAGTCAACGACTATGTGAAGCTCCGAAAACTCATTGTGAAAGGTGAGGCCGATTTCCTCGACAATCGCATTGAGCCGATCGGTGAGGTGGTGCATGGGGGGAAGATGGCGTTAAAGACTGTTTCCATGTCGCCGAGCCGTGGAATGATTACTGCCAAATCGTCACTTTCTACGGAGCTGATGCATTTCGTGAAGGGCGATGATGTCTGGATGTCACTGTGGTGTCATGTGCCCGTCGACAGTGGGATGCCGTTCACGGTACTTGATCTCGAGACGACTTGGATCAAACAGCAGCCGGGGATGCGGATCGTCATTGCGGACGGCAAGCATGCCTGCTTTCAACTCAAAGGTTTCGAACATCCGTATTATCGCCAGCCAAAGGGAAAAGAAGTGCTCTTCCCTACCGGGCGGTGGGTGCATCTCACAGCGCATCTCACACTCACCGAAAAAGATGATGGCGTGATCGAGCTATGGCAGGATGAACAGAAGATCATCGACACACACGGACAGACTCTGGTTCTGGAACATGTGATCTACAACAGCTTCGAAATCGGTATCAGCGCTTACAACGAGCAAGGAAAACGAGCGACGCTCTATGTGGATGACGTCTCGATTTCCGATCAGCCGATGAAGGACTGACGCGGGGCGGCCCTGGGGTTCACAAGGGCTTGTGAGTTTTATTTCTCGGCGTCTCCTCCGTGCTTGTAAGAAATCAATCACAGCGATAAAACCATTCCAGAATAGAGGCCGTAAGAGGCATGAATGGGTTGCGGAATGATTGCTATGCAATGCGCAAACATCGACGACTACATTGCATTGAACCAACAGCTCAGTGGACTTCTCAAAGCAGGAGTGCCAATGGGAAGTTTTCAGGCAAAGCCTTTGGCAGATGCAATTTTAGAGATCAGCACCCGGGTCACCGGAAGAGTTGGCTCTGGGGAATCATTTGAAAGTGCCTTTCGCTCAGAAGCAGGGAACACTCCTTCTGTGTATCAAAGCCTTGTTGAAGCAGTGTGGCGAGGCGGCAGTCGGCAAGAACTTCTTGCGCACGTACAACGACTTGGAGATTCTCTCAACACACAAAAACATCAGGTGTGGATCGCCTTTTGCTATCCGATCATTGTGTGTTGCCTCGCCGTTTTAGGCATTATGTCAGTTGGCGTATTTGTTGCGCCAATCCTTGAAGGCGTCTACGAAGAGTTTCGTATCCCCGAAAGGCGAAGCCTTGAAGTTTTGGGATGGATTGGTGCGGTGTCCCCACCGATGTGCCTCGGAGGAGTTCTTGCAGGAATTCTTTTTTATGTTACTCGTCCGCTATTCAAGGGTCTTCGGAAAAAAGATCAACGCGGAATGCATTCTGGCGAAAGAAGCGACAACGTTTTTTTTAATAGTAGCCAAGGAAAGTCGTGTCCACAGCGAACCGCTCTCTACTGCGAGGCCCTTGGAACTCTTCTTGAAGCGAAAGTGAATCTGCAAGAAGCGATGCTTCTTGCAGCAGGAATATCTGGAGACAAGGTGCTTGTCGCTGCGTCGCGGACGTTTGCTACGACACACAAGGATGAAGGTTCGCTGCTGTGTGTGGTGAGCGATCAGTTTTCACAATTCCCACCATTTCTTCGGTGGGTACTTACCAACCATGAATCTCATGATTCGTTCGTGGACCAAAAAACAACTCTATGGTTGGCTGCAGATATTTATCGAAGTGCAGCATCACAGCACGCTGATTGGAAACAGTCGGTTATGCCCGTGGTGGCCTGTGTTTTTATCGCTGGTGGCGCAACGCTCGCTTTTGCAATCACACTTTTCCTCCCACTGTCCGAAATGTTTAAGGCGCTGGCTCGCTGAAGGATTGTTTTGTGTCAAGCACCATCTCCACATCATCCTTTGGATTGCCCCTCAATCAGGAGAGCAATGATCGAATTCTCTGGTCGCTGATGAATGCAACGCTCGCTCAGGGGAAAATTATTCTGCCAGCGCTGCGGGCGATTGAGGCGGAATATTCAACAGGAAAAAAAAGGCATCAGTGGAGCACTCTTTGTCGAGTATGCGAGCAAGGCGATGTCGATGCAGCGATGCGCGCCCTGCAAGACTCACCAGAATTATGGATTCCTCTCCTTCGATGCTCGAAGAGCGATTCCGGATCGCCGCAGTCTGTGGCGTACTGGTTTAGTACTGTTCAGAACTTGGATATGAAAAAAATCCAATTCTGGAATGTGGTGGCCTATCCAGTCTCGATTCTGTGTCTTGCCATCGGTCTTTTGGTGGCGATATCCATATTGGTTGTGCCCACATTCCAATCTCTCTACGCCGACTTTGGTCTGCAAATGCCCGTGGCCACCCAAGTCATGTTGATGGGGTCACGCTGGTTGTCCAGCGGAATCGGATTTGTTGTGCTGATCGTGATGGGAACGGTATGTGTGGTAGTGGGGTGCATCGTGGTTCGAACTCGTTCACCGTGGTCATTTGTATTAGTTACCCGTTCGGCACAGGACGCGCGTTTTTCCAGATGTATGGCGAATCTTCTAGAGGCAGGGGTCAGCGTTTTAGATGCGGTACCAATAGCAGGCAAACTGACAAGCCATCGCTACGCAAATGCCTGCCAGAAATGGAGTCAGCAACAATCTGAGCACCGAGATGTTTCATCGACTGTTGGTCGTATTGCCCCTCTGACCGCCTCAGTATCATACGTTTTAGATTCGCCAATGTCGGTGGTCTCAAAAATAGCATTCCTTCAGTGCCTTGCGAGTTGTCACGAAATGCGAGTACAGAAAAGAATGTCGTATGCAGCGTTCCTACTGGGACCAACCATCATTGTTATGACCGGAATTGTTGTTGGTTTTGTTGTAGTGGCACTTTTTCTCCCCTTGATAAAGCTTGTTTCTTTTCTCAGTGGATAGCACGAACATGCGTCTATTAAACATTATTTTGAACCTCAAACAGATTCGAACGAGGCCGTATTGGACTACGCGCGAACAGCAAAAGTCTCTGGCGATGTTGATCGCTGTCGCCGCCGAGCAGCAGGTGCCCCTGCAACCACTCCTGACAGCGTGGGCCGACGATGAACAAGGAGTGCAACAAAATAGAGTTCGCAGGCTGGGAAGACTTCTCGACGAGGGTGCGCCGCTGGCAGATGCGGTGGCTCGGATACCAGGGATTCTTGGAGACCAAGAAATATTAGCAGTTCGATGCATCGTGAGTCTGAATGTCATTGATCTCAAAAAAGGATATCCGCGTGTTCAAATTCTGGAAACAGATGGGGCGAACGATAAGAAATCGCAACATTCGTTTGTCCGATGGGGGGCCCTTGCCTACGCCGCAGTCGTGACAGTGCTTTTTGTTCCAGTGGCAAGTTTTTTATTGCTTTCGATTATGCCTAAATATGAAAAAATAATTGAGGATTTTGGCATGGAAAGATCACCTGCGATGGTGTGGTATCTCCACATGGGTGACGTCATTGCAGGCGCTTGGTGGGCGATCGCTGTTGCGATGGTGCTCCTTTTATGGGTGGCTTTTTTCCCGCGGCCCAGACGCTCGCTGTGTCGTTCGTGCATTGGGCGGATATTGAGAATTCATGGAGATATTTGCAGTGGCGAAGTGCTTACCGTAATGGCTGCATGTGATTCAGGAGGAAAGCCTGTCGAGGAGACGGTGGCGGCTTTGGCGCAGTGGCACTATGAGTCAGGCTTGCGACGAAAACTTCGTGTCGTACAAAATGAGATCAAACGAGGAACACATCTCTGGCAAAGTATGTTTCAGCGCGGATTGCTGACTTCCAACGAGCAGCATCTTCTGACCGAATCGCAGGATCACGAAAACCGCCCTTGGATCCTTCGGTGCTTGGCTCAATCGCGAAGGCGTCGAGTCAATTACAAATTGGAAGCAATGGCAGAAATACTTATGCCAATACTAGTATCCATCATGGGTATTTTTGTATTACTTCAATCGCTTGCGGTAGTCATGCCACTCCAGCAATTAATCATGGGGCTCCTGTGAGAACCAGTTTCGATATCCGCTGTGGCAGAAAACATGGACGTTGGTTGACTCCGCCGACCTGCAGAAAAAGTATTTCACGTGGCACGACCAGCATCGAGTTACTAGTCTCCTTTACGCTCTTAACGGCTGTTATGGGAATGTCGGTTCCGCTTGTGGTAAGGCATGGAAGATTGTTGACTTCTGCTCGTCACTATCGATGTGCGCTCGATGAACTTACGAATCAGGCCGAGCTGCTTTCCTCGCGGCCTTCAGGAGAGATTGCCGGTCTCCTGAAAAATCTAAGCCCTTCGGAATTTGCGAAAGTTCATTTGCCAGGTGCAGAAATCAAGGGGGAACTTTCACCTGTGGAAAATGGTGAGCGATTGACACTTCGAATCGTATGGAATGAGGTTGGACGTCGCCAATCACCGCTCACACTTGCAACATGGATTCTCTCCAACGCAAGGCAGACCAACCAATCCAGAGCAGATGGAGACCCCCGATGAATCATCGCCGTGGGATTTCACTGATAGAACTTATAGTCGTTATAAGCGGTGTGAGTGTAGTTCTTGGAGTTTCGGTGGGGCTTCTCCATCGAGTGATGCGTACACAGTCGAACACCCGCCATTTTTTCGACAGGGAGAGGGCTGCCATGCGACTGTCTGGGCAGTTTCGAAAAGATATTCACGCCGCCTCGGAGGTTTTTGTCAGCGACAATTCGACCGAAGGGAAGCCATTGATTCATCTCACGCTTCACGATGGGTGGGCGGTCGATTATTTCACATCAACAACGGCAGTCGTGCGGACATCTTCCAAAGAAGGCATTCCGTCAGCACGCGAGGAATTTGTGTTTGATCGGGAGGTGGACGCAGTGGTTCACCAGGATTTGGAAGCACATGCTGTCGTGCTTTCGATCAGTGATTTGGTTTCGAGCGTCGCTCTCCAAGGCATCTCCAAACCTCTCGACGAGCGAAACAAGCCTATCGCCCTTAATGTCTATGCAATCAAAGGTCGAGATTTGCGAATGAGAACCGCGGAGAGCCCTCGATGAGTCTTCACAAAGAGTGTAGCCATAGACGAGGTGCTGTCCTGATTGTGGCTCTTGTATGCATGCTGGTCATGATGTCGATTGTCGGCGGCATGCTGCAGGGAGCTGTTTTGGCACGTCGACAACTGCATGAGCAGCGAGATCTTCGTCAAGCCGAAGCCATTCTTGAAGCGGGAGCAGATCGGGCCTTTTTACGGCTCGAAAAAGATCCTCTTTATGCGGGTGAGACAATGATGTTTTCAGCGGAAGAGATTGTTGGTTCTGGTCGTGCCGAAGTGTCGATCGAGGTTGTCCCTGCTGCGAGTGATGAGCCAAAACATCTGCGAGTGGTGGTCGAATATCCAACTGGACAGGTTCACTCGATTCGAAAAACGCGTCGATTTCCAGTCGAAGCAAAAAAGCTATGACAAAAAGTTTCACCAGAAAAGTTTTTTCCTTATCAAGGAGCGTTTGGAATGAGTTTACAAAAAATGGTCAGGTACAATGCTAAAGGATCGCGGTACTCAAAAGCTTTTACGCTTGTCGAACTCCTAGTGGTCATCGCCATTATCGGAGTACTCGTGGGTCTTCTGTTGCCTGCTGTGCAGGCTGCGCGAGAAGCGGCGCGGAGATGCAGTTGTGTAAATAACATAACGCAGATTGGTTTGTCTCTTCATAACCATGAGTTTCACCACGAGGCATTTCCTGCTGGGGTAATCAACCCGGCAGGACCGATTCTCAACGAGTCGCAGGGCATTCATATCAGCTGGGTTGTTCAGATTCTTCCGTACTTGGAGCAAAATGCACTGTTTCGTCTTTGTGATCAGGCAGCTGGTGCGTATGCCCCTGTGAATAAGCCCGTACGAGGCGCAAGAATCAGTGTGCTGAGATGTCCTTCCAGTCCCAGTCCGAACTCAGTCGTTTCTCAAGACAATGAAATTGCTTTGAGCAACTACGCAGGATGTCACCATGGCGTGGAATCGCCAATCAATAATGACAACAACGGTATTCTCTTTCTCAATAGTAAAGTTCGCTTTGACGACATTTATGACGGTAGTTCAAATACCATTCTGCTCAGTGAGCATCTCTTTGATGCAGAAATCTCTGATTTGGGATGGGTGTCGGGCACTCCTTCGACCTTGAGAAACACTGGCACCCTTGAAATATACAAACAATATGATTTCACAGGGGCTGTTGCACCTGATCAGAAAGCCACTCCTGTCGACTTGACGCACGTGGGTGGATTTGGAAGCCACCATGGCGGCGGGCTTATTAATGTCTCGCTTGCAGACGGATCGACCAGGGCAGTTTCTTCGACTATTGAGCCCTCAGTACTACAACAATTAGGCAATCGCTCAGATGGAGAGATTCCAAAAAATCCTTGGTAAGCCACACGAGTTGCATTTGAGTTCATCGGCCTCGACGGCGTTCACGAAAACCTAGAAGTTGTCGAATCGTGCTTCAACGCTTCTGCGATGAGCGGTAAGCCCTTCGGTGTTCGCAAGCATCTTGATGTCGCTTGCGAGATCAGAAAGATCAGCCTGAGTGAGCTTGGTGACGCTTTTGCCACGTAAAAAGTCATTCGCTGAAAGCCCTGCAAAAAACCGAGCGGTGCCACCTGTGGGAAGAACGTGCGATGGACCTGCAGCGTAGTCTCCCGCTGCCACAGGACTGTATGGTCCCAAGAACACTGCTCCAGCATGTCGAATTTCTGAAAGCGTGGCTTCCGGATCACGAGTATCGATTAAAAGATGTTCAGCCGCGAGCTCGTTTGCGATTTCGATCGACTCATCATCGGTACGAGTTTGTACGATCGCACAGTATCGCTCGAGACTGTCACGAGTGAGATCGGCTCGCTCAAGGCTCGAAAGACGGCGAACCAGCGACTTGGAGACTTGATTAGCAAGCAGTTCGCTCGATGTAAGCAGGATGGCAGAACCGGGTGAATGCTCCGCCTGTGCGAGCATGTCCGAGGCAATAAACTCTGGACTCCCTGTGGAATCGGCAACAATCACAATCTCACTTGGGCCAGCAATCGAATCGATCGATACGTGTCCATAGACAAGTTGCTTGGCAAGCGCGACAAATAAATTTCCAGGGCCGACGATTTTGTCGAC
>Ga0194051_1000372_pt1 | contig 26087 bp, 28 predicted proteins | sample SepL2320m_MetaG_FD_161275 | JGI IMG/M metagenome (GOLD analysis project Ga0194051, IMG submission 161275) | Anoxic zone freshwater microbial communities from boreal shield lake in IISD Experimental Lakes Area, Ontario, Canada - Sep2016-L239-20m | ecosystem: Environmental > Aquatic > Freshwater >... | reverse complement strand
CCCGCCTCTGTGAAAGGGACCAGCGTGAGCTTTATCCGCGCACAGATTCTGCAGTCATTGTGTTAGTAAAAGATGCCGATGATCGAATTCTCTTAGGAAGACAAGCGAGCTGGCCGGAAGGACGTTACTCAACATTTGCAGGTTTTGTAGAGCCTGGTGAGTCTTTTGAAAGTGCAGTGGAGCGCGAAGTGCGTGAAGAGTGCGGAATTGTTTCAGAGCAGATTAACTACTTGGGTTCGCAACCTTGGCCGTTTCCAGCTTCCATCATGGTCGCCTTTGAAGCCATCGCGAAAGATCCTTCACAAGCGTTAGCTGATGGCGTGGAAATAGAAAGAGTCGAATGGTTTTCGCGCACGCAGTTTAAAGAGGCGATTGATTCGGGGCGTTTGGTCTTGCCACCATCAATCAGTATTGCCCGTCGCATGATTGAGGGATGGTATGGCGAAGTGTTGACCGGTGGGGAAGCCTGGCGTTAGTGCACTAAGCGCTGATGCCGAGTCGCTTCTTTACTTCGATAAGTGAAGGATTGGTGGCGCTGGTGCCATCGGGGAAGAGGATGGTGGGGACAACCTGATTACCCCCATTGATCTGCTCCACTAGATCAGCAGAGGTCGGGTCCTCCTCGATATTCACTTCTACGAATTCGATCCCCGCGCGCTTGAGCTCGCCTTTCAAGCGGTGGCAGTAGCCACACCAGGGCGTGGAGTACATGATCATGAGGTTTGCTGACATACCTGAAGTATATGGGAGTCCCAGGGAGTCTCAGGGTGGTCAGCCTGTCGGGCATCTCTGGAAGGATAGGCAAGTGACCCCAGATGAGATCCTGGCTGCTCTCGATGAGCAGCAACGCGAGGTAGCCCTTGCCCAAGGACCTGTGGTGGTTTATGCGGGTGCGGGTAGCGGCAAGACGCGCGCCATCACACACCGCATTGCCTATCGTGCGTTGGCTGGCACTCTGCGCCCCGAGCAAACACTGGCGCTCACCTTCACTGCTCGGGCGGCGGGTGAGATGCGGTCACGGCTGCGCACTCTCGGGGTAGAGGGCGTGCAGGCTCGTACCTTCCATGCTGCCGCGCTGCGCCAACTGACCTACTTCTGGCCTAAGCACACACGCACCGAATTACCCCGCCTCTCACCAAGTAAGGCTCGCCACCTCAGTGTTGCGCTTCGGCGCAATGGTCTTCGGGATGCGCCTGCTGTTCTCCAAGATGTGGCTTCTGAAATTGAATGGGCCAAAGTCAATCAAGTTTCACATGATGATTACATCTTGCGCGCGAAGGACCGTACCGTCCGCAGCGACTTGGGCGCCGATGTTATCCAACAACTTTATGCAGATTACGATGAAATCAAAACTAATGATGGAGCGATGGATTTCGAAGATGTATTGCTCTTGGCGAAAGCGCTGCTCGAAGAGGCTCCCGCCCTCCTTAACGAACTTCGGGCGCAGTATCGATCTTTCGTGGTGGATGAGTATCAAGATATTTCAGCCATCCAGCAGCAGTTGCTAGATATTTGGATTGGCGACGGCGATGATATCTGCGCTGTGGGCGATATCAATCAAACGATTTATTCTTTCGCAGGGGCCGATCCTAAGTTCTTCATGGATTTCCCGAAGAAGTTTCCGCAGGCGCTCTTACTCCGACTCTCCACTAATTACCGATCAACTCCGGAGATAGTGCACTTGGCAAACCAAATCAATAAGCGCTCCGGGTCGGCATTGGAATTACATGCTGTTCGCCCGAAGGGAAGCGTGGTGCAGTACCAAGAGTTTGCAGATGAAGAGGATGAGGCAAGTGGCGTAGCTGACCGAATAAAGGTGCTCACTAGTTCTGGGGTGGCACTTGATCAGATCGCTGTCCTATACAGAACTAATGCGCAATCTGCCGCTCTAGAGAGCTCCTTTGCACGCACTGGAACCCCGTTCGCAGTTCGCAACGGTGAGGGGTTCTTTCATCACCCGAAAGTGCGCGAGGCACTTCGTTTACTGCGAGCAGCAAATCGGAGCGCCGGTGAGGGGGAAGTTCCTGATCGGGTTCGTGAAGTGCTCGAAGTCTTGGGATGGCGCCACGAAACTCCACCCGACGCACTAGGTGCGGGTCGGGATGAGTGGGAGATGCTCAATGCGCTCTATCGGATGAGTAGTAGTTTTGATGATTTCGATGCGCTCATTCAAGAATTAGAAGATCGCTCGCAACATTCCCACGCACCGCTTCGTAACGCGGTGACGTTGGCCTCCCTGCACTCGGTGAAAGGGATGGAGTGGGCTCATGTGTTCCTCGTGGGTGCCAATGAAGGATTAATTCCGATCTCCTTAGCCAAGGAGCCTGCGCAGATCGAAGAAGAGCGTCGACTCTTCTATGTGGGAATTACTCGCGCGAAAGAGAGTCTCACGATCTCGTGGGGTAACCGCTCCCGTCAAAGCTCACGCTTTCTTCGAGAAATAGGCATCGGTGGGGAGATAAAGAGCGCCTCAAGCGCCTCGCTGGCACTCTGCAAGTCATGCGGCAAACCACTCAAGAATGGTGTGGAACGTAAACGAGCCAGATGTAGCGAATGTCCACTCGATGTAAATGAAGAATTATTCGAAGCTCTGCGGGCGTGGCGTTATGACCGGGCAAAGATTGCTGACGTACCTGCGTTCGTCATCTTTACAGATGCCACGTTAGAAGCGATTGCCGCACTCCGACCCAAAAATAATCAAGAACTTTTAACTATCTCTGGAATCGGAGCACGCAAACTCGAGGATTATGGCGTTGAAGTGCTCGCCATCGTCGCGCTCAACGGTGTCAGTTAGGCAGCTGCCGGATTCAAACGAGGTCGTCCCGGCATTCGCTTGCTCGCCACTATGACGCCTCGATCAAAAATCTCCCCGCCCCAAACGCCACACGGCTCTGAGCGCGAGATGGCGCCGGAGAGACACTCCGCTTTGAGGGGACAAGGTCCGCAGATCGCTTTGGCCATTTCCAACTCTGATTGATGATCGGAGAAGTAGATATCCGGATCGGTAGTGTGGCAGGGCAGTGAAAAGTCATAGGTAAAGACTGGTGCCTCCATCGTTTCGTCAGCCCAGCCAGGAACCAACAAAGGGTTCAAAATAACGCTCATCACGACCGCCTCTCCGCTCCGGTAGGAGCACATAAAAAAAGGGCCCCGGATCTTTTAGATCCGCGGCCCGAGTTGTTGGTGGAACTTACTCAGTAGGCGGAATCATGGCATACCAAAATGCCGTCTTCGCTGTATGCGAGACGGTGACGTAGTGGTACGTAAAAGCCATGGATCCTCCTTCTGAACTCCAGGGTAGAGGGCGGAGAGCCTTCGGGGCAAATGAATTAATCTCTGTCACGGGCGGCCACGGGGAGCCACGGGGCAGCTTCCGCGAGAAAGGGCCCTTCAGCCTCGAGCTGGCAGAGGATGCCGGTGGTGCCGAGCGTCACTCGGTGAATGAGCAGGAATTCGGCGGGCAAGTTGAGCTGGAGGCCAATTTTGGCAGTGGGGTTTCGTGGATCCCCGACCCGAATCGATTGATCACGGAGCCAGGCTCGTGAATAGCGGAACTTCTCCACTCGAAGCGGCTCAACGAGCGGTAGCAAGAGATCTAACAGTGCGTCGGGATCTACTTCGATACCTGGCCGCACAAAGCCATCTTCCTTGAGACCTTCGTAGAGGAGTTGGGCATCCCCATCTAACGCGTGGCGAAGCAAGCGCTTCATCGGTTCGGGGAAGCCACCGGGAAGTCGATTGACGGCGCCGAAATCCAGCACACCAAGTCGACCATCGTCGAGTAAGCGAAAGTTTCCAGGATGTGGATCGGCGTGGAGTAATCCGGCGCGCTCAGGCGAAGAGAAGTGGAATCGGGCAATCATCATGCCAGCGCGATTTCGTTGGGCTCGCGTTCCTTTGGAAATAATTTTAGAGAGCGGTGTGCCATCCATCCAGGTGGAGACCAGGGTTTGTGGCGACGCAAAGAGCACGTCCGGGATAGCAATGTCTGGATCCCCAGCAAAAATCTTGGCGTAGTGGCGTTGTGCTTCAGCTTCGTATTCGTAGTCGACTTCTTCGACAATGCGAAGACGTAACTCGTCGAGTAAAGGCTTCATTTCAAGACCTGGCATGAAGAGCGCAAATACTTTGGCAAAACGTTGAATCTGGTTGAGATCAGAAACGAGCGCTTCGGCAGCACCTGGATATTGCACCTTCACGGCAACTTCGCGTCCATCTTTCCAAATAGCTTTATGAACTTGGCCAATTGAAGCTGACGCAGCTGGCTTATCATCGAAAGAGAGAAACTTGGAGCGCCACTTCACTCCCATCTGTTCCTTCATCACTTGATGAACCGCCTTTGCTGGCAGCGGCGGAGCGGCTTCTTGTAATTTAGTGAGGGTGGCGCGGTAAGGAGCGGCAAGTTCTTCGGGAAGAGCAGCTTCAAAGACGCTCAATGCTTGGCCAAATTTCATGGCGCCGCCTTTGAGTTCCCCGAGCACTTTGAAAACTTGTTCTGCTGTTTTCACTTGGATTTGCGCCAGCACAAGATCGGCGGATTGTCCGAAGACCCGTTTTCCAATTCCTAATGCAGTGCGTCCAGCGATCCCCATCGGAAGAGATGCGAGTTTGGCCCCGCGGGCAAAAGTACTCTTTGGGATTTCGCTCATTACCGCATTCTTTCGCGAAGCAAGTAAAGGCGCGACTTATAGCCCGCAGGTGTGTCAGTTCCCAGTGTGTTAATTCCCAGTGTGTTGGCTCCAGGTACAGCCACATCGGGGGTGTGGTGTGAAAGAGCGACTCGAGACGTCAAGATTTGACGCGATGGTGAGTACCGTGTTGGCCAGGGGGTGGGGCGTACTGCCTGCCCTCAAGAATTCTTGAATGGCTAAGGCATGAAGGCTAGCGGCCAATTGTGCTAACGGCAGCGGTGCCAGTTCGCTCATTTGTGCGAGATAGAGACCTCTTTCTATGGCATCTGCATGTGCGTCGTTATCACGTATCCGTAAGCGTTGGCAGCGTAAACATCCGGTACGCCCCGGAAGGACCAGAGGTCCTAAAGTGATTGCTCTTCCCAAGGTGGCGCTCACCAAGTGCGGGCGACCCGTGCGCATTGCCTCCGCCTCTACTTCTGGGGGAAATGCTTGTGTCGAGACGAAAAGTTCAGCGTCTTGCGCGCTGGGTGCAGTGTGTGGAGTCGAGCGAGAGAGAAAGACGATCTCTTGAATCTTTTCTGTTACCGCAGTCGAGAACGGTTTACCCACTTCCGCGGGAGTGAGCAAGGCTCCTCCCGAGTCGGCCAATGTGACGGGTCTGCGATCCATCAACACTAAATCTTTAACGCCGCACAGATATAAATTGAGTGCCAGGAGTTGAGCGCTGCGGTCTGATCCATAGATTGCGACTACTCCTGCCTCTGGTTTTAGGTGTGCGAGATATCCGAGATCATTGAGACGAGTGAGTAGGGCAGTGACAGTTGGAATGGGCAGATCGAGAGAGAGCGCGATCTCGCCCTCATCTCGACGCCCGTTAATGAGTGGAATGGCGGCCGCGGCCTCTCCAGTGATGAGAGTGCCGTGCACGCCATCTCCGACGTATTGTCCGTCGCGAAGGGGCGCATAGAAAGTTCCGGGAGCAAAGCGAGGATGGGCCATAGCGGCGAGTATGCAGATTAAGCAGCGTGAAGGAGCGCGGCTTCCCACAAGGAGGATCTTGCTGGCAGTGCTGGATAGCCCCGGGTCAGATATGCGTGACGCAGAAGTAAACGAAAAGCAAAAGAGGCGCCGACTCTGTCGGCGCCTCTTTTGGAAGTGTGTTCGTTATGCCTTGCCGAGAATGCGATTGAGCGTGGTGCCGCATACGCTGCACTTGCCCTTGGCCATCCTGCGACCTGACTCGGAGACAACCACGTGACCTTCGAAGTCACGCTTCTCCTTGCACTTGACGCAGTATGCATCGCCCTTGTAAGTCTCTGTCATAAGTTTCCTCCCGATCGATCTTGAGTTCACCATACCTGGCGCTCGGCTGAGCGTGAGGCAGCCTGGCGGCGATTCGTGGAGAAATCAGCGGCAAATGTCCGCTTTAGCTACTTTCTCCATCCCCGTGACCTGCCTGCCACCCCTCCAGATAGGCCTCGGCTCGGAGGCGCTCAGGGTAGCGATTCTCCAATTCATAGAAGGCGGGGTTATGCCCGGTTTCAATGAGATGGGCTAATTCGTGGACGAGTACGTAGTCGAGGACATACTCAGGCATGAGTCGTACACGATCTGAGATGCGAATTGAACCATCTTCGGGTGTACAGGATCCCCAACGCTCTCTCATATTGCTTACCCACCGAACGCTACGTGGAAGAGCTAAACCTTCGAAGTACTTTGCACCGAGAGCGAGTGAGCGCACTTCCAAATCTTCATCTGAAATTTTCTTCTTCAAATCATGCTTATTCATGCGCTCAACCATCTCGCGCACGGCATCAGCTTCTTCGCGTTTGCTCAGGTTGGCCGGAATGGAGATCACTACATTTTCGCCTTCACGATGTGCCGAAATAGTGCGTTTGCGGCGAGTGCTTCGGCGCACTTCCACACCGCTGCCAAGACCCGGAATGGGTTGGAATGAGTCGTCATTATTCGCGTTCATTTGTGAACGAAATAATGGCATGTGCTTACCGTATCGAACTCTTTTTCAAAAGCTGTCAACTCTGAACTTCGCCTTGAGAGATCAAGAGATTTCGTACGCGACTGATGGAGGGTTTATACACAATGCGCCAGCCACGATATCCACCGGTGTGGGAAAGTCCGCGAGACGAATAAAGAGTAAAAAATCGAGCATTTACCCAGTTCGCAGCGTGAAAAGTGCGCAGAGTGCGAAATCACCGACTACTCGCTCTTGATGCAAGTTCGTTGCTATCCCCAGGTAATCAACAGGGCGGAGTGCGCCTGAGCGGCGAGCGTTGAGTAAGCCGAATCTTCATGTGTTGACCAAGCACTTTTCTTTTCGTAGCGTTTGCACACCAAGCCTCCGGATAACCGGTCTGATGTCTGCAAGGGGAAGGCAGAGATTAGAACGTGCGCCCCGGGGGCTTGGCTTTTATTTGGATTCAATTGGCGAGAATTTGTTGCGCTTTATCTAACAGACGAACCAGCGCAAAATCACAATCATGTGGAAGCTCGTTTGAGTTAAACCACTTCAAGTCGAGTGATTCATCGCTGATCGCAATTTCCTCATCTCCTTGTGCTACGAGAACAAATTGCACATCAAGGTGAGTAACAAGTCCATCGCCACGACAATTGATGGTGTGCGCATCGAGTTGCACTGGCCCATCTATCAAGAAATCAAAGTGCGTGAGTCCAGATTCTTCGCGCGCTTCACGAAGTGCGGCATCCTCTAGGGAGGCATCGCTGACTTCACAGTGGCCACCGAGTTGGAGCCACCGCCCCACCTTCGGATGTAGCGTCAATAAAACTTTTTTCCGCGCGTGATCCAGCACTAAGGCACTTACGGTGATGTGGGCAGCTATGCACTTCTTTTCAAAGGCATCGTCGTTTACTTCGATATGTCGTAAGTAGCGTTGACGCAGGTCAAGTTGGCCCAATTCGCCATCATTAAATGTTGAAAGGGTCTTCAGCGCGTTGGTGCGTAGGCTCATGCGGGATCGAGTCCTGAGAGATCATCGGGGGCGCTAGTGGAGGAGAGGAAAGCTGCGGGATCTTGTATCTCAATGGCTGCGGGGAGGAGGTCGGGATGGCTCCAGAGTTCATCTCTTCCCTCGAGACCTTTGAGATCGAGTGCCACATTCCAGAAGTGCGTGGCTTCACGCGAAAGTCGAGGAGAGACTTCTAGCCCGACCAAACTTTGGAAAACCGTAGTTGTGGGATTGTGAGACACGCGCTTGCGACGCGAACTCTCTTCGAGGGCTACGTGGCTGGGGAGACGTTCTGCAATAGCAAGATGCACGACGTGATTAACCCAACCTTCAAAGAGCGCGAGCAGTGTCTCCAGTTGAGCTAACGCACGTTCTTGTGCGGGAGTGGTTGCTGGGGTGAAAAGTGAACGAGGATCAGCACCCTCTTGAAGTGCATTCATGACATCCATAGCTTGATCTGAAATTGCTTGCACATCTATTTGGATACCGCTGCCGTATGCAGTCACCGCATCTGTGAGGCGGCCCCTGAGCCAAGGCACTTCAGCAAGGAGGCGAGTGCCAGCGATTTCACGAAGTGCCAGAAAGAGACGGACATCGCGCATGTCAATCCCAAGGCCTTCACCCCACTCGTTCACGTTTGTGGGGATAAGCGCGGCTACACCATCTGCGGCCAAAGGAAGTGAAGTATCTGCACTTCCCGTAGTGAGTTTTGCGACCGCAGCCACAGTGCCGCCCACTTGCTGGGCAAGGAGCATTCCGGTCATCTGTTGAAATACTCCTGCGAGTGGTCCTTGAGTCATTGCGGAGAGATCTATCCCTTCGACCTGGCTTTCGGTCAAGCTCTTGGTAAGTCCGTCGGTGAGACTCTTTGACATAGGTGCGACCAGATTCATCCAGCCAGACATAGTCGATTCCACCCAGTCAGCTTTTGACCAAGCTTGAGGGATGCGCAGCGCGCTAGGAAATGCAGTGGTGTCGTTGATCCACAGATCTGCAAGATTGAGCGCCTCGGTTACTTCAGCGAGATCTATATGGCCGATATATCGATCGTTGCCCAATTGACTGCGGGCGATGTCGCGAATGGTGGATTCGGGAAGCGCGCCTGGCTCGCCGCTGAACATCTTGCCGAGTTGGGTAAAGAGGGCGCCTAGGTCGGGCATGCCCTTACCTTCTTCATTACCGAAGCCGTCTCCAGTAAATCCAAAACCGCTCATCTGGCGCTCCTTTGCTCCTGCTGGCCGTATGTATGTAGATGGGTTACCTAACCGCCGCTATTAACCGTAACCTTGAAGACATGAATTCTCTTCCCGTACCCACCATAGAGATCTCGGAAAATCCGCTGAATCTCGATAAAGCCTATGAGGCGCTCGCAGATTCGCGCTCCGGAGGCGTTGCGCTCTTTGTGGGTCGCGTACGACAAGAGAATGAAGGTAAGGCAGTTCGCGGGCTCACTTACACCGCCCATCCCTCCGCCTTGGACCGATTGGCCCAAGTGGTAGCCGAAGTCAACGCAGAGTTCACACCACTTCAAGTTATGGCTGCTCATCGCATAGGGGAGCTGGCGGTCGGAGAGATTGCGGTGATTTGTGGGGTGGCTACCGTCCATCGTGACGATGCCTTTTCGGCCTGCCAACTACTCATAGATACGCTCAAGAATGAAGTTCCCATTTGGAAAGAAGAGTTTTACCTCGATGGAAGTACACATTGGGTCGGTACGCCCTAGGAATCTCAACTACTCTTTTCCTTATGTCCGCACTCGTCTGGTTACTTATCCCGTTGGTAGCAACTGTGGCGGCAACCATTTACGTCATCTGGAAGGGCCGATCACGGGGACCAGCTAGCCCTTACACCACCATGTCAGACCACGAGCGTTTCAAGAAGGCTTTTGGCACAGATGAGAAATAGGTTTGAAAAAATCACTGCGTACGGTCTGGTAAAAAGTGTTGCGGCACTCTGGGTAGTAGCCGCGCTCTTGATTCCACTTCCTTATGTAGTCTTTTCGCCCGGGCCGACAACGGATGTGCTCTCTTCATACAGGGTGAAGAAAGTCAGCACTCCTTACATTCAAATATCTGGTCATGAAACTTTTTCGAGTGATGGGGAACTCCGACTCACAACGGTTTCTGTAACGAACCCAGATTATTCGGCGCGCGCGCTCTACATTTTGCCTGCCTGGTTTAATAGGGAGTCAGTCGTGATGCCGCGAGCAAGTATTTATGCGCCCACAAAGAGTTCGGCCGTCGTGAAAGAAGAAGAGAGCGCGGCAATGACTTCGTCTCAGCAAAACGCCATGCTCGCCGCCCTCAATTACCTGAAATATCCAGTAACTACTCGTGTTCAAGTTGCGGGAGCGATTGCTAAATCTTCAGCGGCAGACATTTTTAAGAAAGGAGATGTCATCCTCGCAGTCAATGGTGTGAAGATTGTTGATATCTCTCAAATCAAGGCACAATTGGTAAACGTGAAGCCGGGGCAAGGTGTAAAAGTTGAGTATTCGCGTGCTGGAGTTTCTCAAAAGGTCAACGTAGTAACAGCAGCGGGAAGTGGTGGGCGCACACTCTTGGGAGTAACCGCGGGAGTAGTGCCGCAACTACCCTTCAAAATAGAAATTGCTGCTGGGGAGATTGGTGGACCAAGCGCTGGACTACTCTTTACGTTGGGAGTGGTCGAGAAACTCACTCCAGGCTCCCTAGCCAAGAAGCGCATCATTTCAGGAACTGGAACGATCACACCGAACGGAAAAGTAGGTGCGATTGGTGGCATTGATGAAAAGATTCGTGGCGCAAAGCGCGCTGGTGCCACTCTCTTTCTTGCACCCCTGGATAATTGTAAGGACATCAATGTGCAGGAATCTGGTCTCACTGTCGTGGGCGTACGAGATGTAGGCGCTGCAGTGATGTATTTGGAAAATGCTGCAGCGGTTGATTCTGGAATTGATAGGCAGTGTGGAAAGTGACTCCACCAATGAGCGCCTTAAAAGAAACAGTTCTAGAAATTGAGCGCGAGTGCGCCAAGGCCGGATGGAGTCGGGGAGTTGTGCTCTATGCGCTGGTTCCGACCGCTGATGTCATCGAGAGCGCTCCAGAGATGGCAGCGGCGCTCGCAGACAAATCACCCACATCCCTGACTGCAATCGAACAAGAAGAAGTGGAATTGACCGGCACCATTGAAGATTTCCTCGGAACGATCTCGTGGTCAGCAGAAGTCTTTGGTGCGGCCCTGGTCTTGGAACGATTAATCGTCAACGAAGAGCCCCCCCAAGATTTTGAGGGGGAGATATCAGAAGCGGCACTCGCTGAGTGGGTGGCAGAGCACGGGCAAGAGGTCCGGATGGTCGTCGGGGTGCTTCGTGATGGCTCCAGGGAGTGCGCCATGAGGATGCGCGCCTACGACGATGAGAACGCCATTATGGCTGGGTCAGAACTCCTCCCAGGGATGGCTGAGGCGCTCGCCCTCACCTTCGCTGAGTAGGCCTTTCCCGGTCGCCCCACTCTCTTTAGACCCACTAATCTGTTCATATGGAAACAATGCCTCGCCCCGATTTTTCTGGCCTTCGCCGCCGCCGCCCCTTCTTGCTCACCATCATCATCTTGGCGGTGATCGTGGTGGCTTTTGTTTCGCTCAGTGGCTTCTACGCCGATTACCTCTGGTTTGTTTCGGTGGATTCCACCGAGGTCTGGAAGACGCAGCTCCTTACTAAAGGCGCGCTCTTTGTGGGCTTTGGATTGTTGACTGCCACCATTGTCTTGGCCAACGTGTTGATCGCCTACAAGCGACGCCCGCTCTACGCGCCGCTTTCGATGGAGATGGAATCACTCGATCGTTATCGCCAACAGATTGAACCTCTTCGTAAGTTGATTTTTATTGGTGGTTCGCTTGCAGTCTTCTTCTTTTCTGGTTCTGCAGGAGCCTCGTTGTGGAAGACCTGGCTTACTTGGCGCAATTCAGTTCCCTTTGGAATAAAGGATGCGCAATTTGGTAAGGATGTTTCATTCTTTGCCTTTGACCTTCCTTGGTATCGCGCGATGCTCAGCTGGGGATTCTCCACTCTCATTTTCGCAATCATCGCGACCGTCGCAGTTCACTATATTTACGGCGGAATTCGGTTGCAGGCGGCGGGGAGTCGGAGCACCGTTACTGCGCGTGTGCAGATCTCAGTTCTCCTTGGACTCTTTGTGTTGTTGAAAGCCGTTGCCTACTGGACGGATCGCTTCGTACTTTCCACAAAAGAGGGCCGTCTCTTCACTGGGCTTTCTTACACCGACATAAATGCCTCGCTTCCGGCAAAATCAATTCTTGCGGGTATCGCAATACTTTGCTCATTACTCTTCTTTGCAAATATCGTGCGCAAATCCTGGACTCTTCCCGTCGCAGGTATGGGGCTCCTGCTCGTGAGCGCATTATTGATTGACGGCGTCTACCCAGCAGTTATTCAACAATTCCAGGTAAAACCTTCCGAGTCATCGAAGGAAGCGCCGTTCATTCAGCGCAACATCAATGCAACTCGTATTGCATACGGTTTGGATAAGGTTGAAGTGCAGGATTACCAAGCGACTACAACCACTTCTGCTGGTCAGCTCAATAATGATGCGCAAACTACTGCCAGTATTCGGTTAATGGACCCGAATCTTCTCTCGCCAACTTTCCGTCAGTTACAACAAATCAAGCCGTACTACTCCTTTGCTGATTCGCTTGACATTGATCGATACAAAGTAGATGGCGTTACTCGTGACATGGTGGTTGCCGTTCGCGAACTCGATCTTGCTGGCAGTCCAAGCAGCAACTGGATCAATGATCACCTTGTCTACACGCACGGTTTCGGCGTAGCCGCTGCTTTCGGCAATGTGCGTGATGCGGACGGCAAGCCACAATTCACTGAAGGAAATATTCCGCCAACTGGCAAGTTGGGCGAGTATCAACCACGCATTTACTTTGGTGAGAACTCGCCGGAGTATTCCATCATCGGCGGTGGCACTGGTCTCAATGAGCTCGATTATCCAGACGATAAGTCTGCTAACGGCCAGAAGAATTACACTTACTCAGGTAAGGGTGGTGTGCCGGTGGGTTCGCTCCTGAACAAAGCAGTTTTCGCGCTGAAGTATGGCGAGCAACGCATTCTGCTTTCAAACCTGATCAACCCCAAGTCCCGCATTCTCTTTGATCGCGACCCAGCCACCCGTGTTGCCAAGGTTGCTCCTTGGCTCACGCTCGATTCAGATCCGTACCCCACCATCGTTGATGGCAAGGTGCTCTGGGTCATTGATGGCTATACAACCTCTTCAGGTTTCCCTTATTCGAAGAAAACTCTCCTCAGCACTGCCACTGCTGATTCCATTACAAATGCTCGTGGCGCCACAGCCGTTGAGAAATCAGTGAATTACATTCGCAATTCGGTGAAGGCAACAGTAGATGCTTTCGATGGAACAGTCTCGCTGTATACATGGGATAACAAGGATCCAGTGCTCAAGGTATGGAGCAAGATTTATCCAGGAATAGTGAAGCCAAAGAGCGCTATTTCTAAGAATCTGATGGAACACCTCCGTTACCCGGAAGATCTCTTCCGCGTGCAACGCGATGTACTAAGTGAGTACCACGTTCAGAGTGCCGCGGCATTCTATGGTGGTCAAGATTTCTGGAAAGTTCCTAAGGATCCTTCCACCTTCGGTGGTAATGCATCTAATCAGCCGCCGTATTACTTGACGTTAAAGATGCCAGGAAGTTCAAAGGCCTCCTTCTCGCTCACCACACCATTTGTTCCGCGAGGAGGTCGGGAAAACCTCTCGGCGTTCGCTGCGGTCGTTGCAGAACCTGGTCCGGACTACGGAAAGATTCGCGTGCTCCAAGTTCCACGAAGCACAAACATTGCCGGACCGTCGCAAGTTTCATCTAACTTCGAAGCACGTCCTGCAGTTTCGCAAGCGCTCACACTCTTACGTCAAGGTGGGTCTGACGTTGTGCTCGGTAACTTGCTGACTTTGCCGGTAGGTGGCGGACTGCTCTACGTGCAACCTGTCTATGTCCGCGCTACATCAAACACTGCCTCGTATCCATTGCTGCAGAAGGTGCTTGTCGCTTTCGGTGATCAAATCGGATTCGACGACAACTTGCAGGGCGCACTCGATCAAGTCTTCGGTGGCAATGCAGGTGCCACGACTGGTGGTGGCACCAGTGCAGGAACCACGAAAGGAAGTGGCTCCACCACAACTGGCTCTGCTACGACATTGACAACCCTTGACCAAGCACTTCTAGATGCGCAACGCGCACTAGCCGACGGCCAAGCCGCACTTGCTAAGGGTGACTTCGCGGCTTATGGGAAGGCACAGGATCGACTCAAAGTTGCCATCTCGCGAGCAGTTTCAGCCTCAGGGAAGTAGCGCACGTCTGGTGGATTTGCCGTTGTATGCGTGAAGCGCATACCATCGCAATACCGACGCGGGGTGGAGCAGCTCGGTAGCTCGCTGGGCTCATAACCCAGAGGTCGCAGGTTCAAATCCTGTCCCCGCTACGAAATGAAGGCCCTCGCGAGAGCGAGGGCCTTCTCTTTGCTTAAATGTCATTAAATGTTGAGTTAAAAGCTGGCGAGAAAATCAGTAACAACCCTCTTGAAGCGCGCTGGTTCTTCGATGTGCGGCAAGTGGGAGGATTCTGGGAAGAGTTCCCAGAGCGCTCCTGGAATGCGATCGTAAACTTGCTTGACCATCATGGGAGTGGCTTCATCGTAGGCTCCGGAAATGAGTAGCGTAGGTACAGAGATGTGATGAAGCGAGTCGGTGATGTCCCACTCCTTAAGTGAGCCGACCACGTGGAACTCACTCGGTCCATTCATAGTGTGATAAACCGTGTGATCGAGTGCTTGCTTGCGGCGGCCTTCAAGGACACAGGGTGGTGCTGGTATCCGACAGAGGTGGCGATCGTAGAAGACGTTTACTGCGGCGGTGTACTCCGCATCATCTGTAGTGCCTGCGGTTTCGTGTGTGAGAAGAATTTCGTTTACTCCAGGTGGCAACTCTTCGCGTAATCGATTTGCTTCGGATAGCCAGAGTTTCATACTGGCGGGTGAATCGGCAACGATGAGAGCCTGTAACCCTGAAGGCTGCGTGATAGCAAATTGCATTCCGAGCATGCCGCCCCAAGATTGCCCGATCACTAGGTATTTTTCTTGGATTCCAAGGTGTGCAAGCAGTAATTCGAGTTCTTCCATGAATAGTTCTGGAGTCCAGAAATCTTTTGGTTTATCTGGCAGGAGAGTCGAGTCACCGCAGCCAATTTGGTCATAGAGCACTACTGCGCGCCCGCTAGGGGCGATGAGATCCGCGATGGGTTCGCAGTAGTTATGACAGGCGCCGGGGCCGCCGTGGAGCACTACCAGTGGCGTTAATCCACTTTGTAGATCTCCTACGACTCGATACCAGGTCTGGCCATGTTCCCATTTCATTTGGCCTATGTGAGAATCCATTGCCGCTCTCCCTTCTATGGCTTAATGATGGTGATGCCGGTGATCGATGCCGTATCTAGCAGCGGCAATTCTTTGGCAGCGGCCTCAAGCGAAATCGTTCGTTCGATAAGTGACTCTGGATTGAGTCGACTGCCGGAGATCATCCTCAGCATCTTGGGATAATCCATTGCTGACATTCCATGGCTTCCCAGCAGATCTAATTCGTAACTAAGCGCGCGTTGCATAGGAATGCGCGAATTCTGATCGACCGGCAGGAGTAAGCCGATCTGCACATGTCGGCCACGACGACGCAGGCTCATAATTGATTGATTAGCAGTACTTTCGGATCCGAGTGCGTCAATGCCGACATGGGCTCCACCATTTGTGATCTCTTTAATCTTCTCTATGGGATCAATGTTTCGAGAATTAATGGTGAACTCAGCGCCAGCTGCTTTCGCTTTCTCCAGTGCGCCTTCATGGATATCTACCGCAATCACTCTGGCACCGAGAGCCTTGGCGATCATGACGCTTGAAAGTCCCACACCTCCACAACCAAAGACTGCGATCCACTCGCCAGATTGTAATTTGGCACGACCATCAACGCCGCGGAAAGCAGTAGCGAATCGACAACCCAAACTTGCAGCCGTAGCAAAAGAGATCTCACTCGGCAGCAGGATTGCGTTGAAATCGATTCTCGCTATATGAACGAATTCGGCAAATGATCCCCAATTGCTAAAGCCTGGTTGCGTTTGATCTGGGCAGACCTGTGCATTTCCTTCCAGGCAGTACGTGCACGTACCGCACCCTGAAACGAAAGGTACTGTGATGCGATCACCCACTTTGATGCGTGTGACATCGCTCCCCACCTCGGCAACCACTCCAGCCCACTCGTGCCCGGGGACGTGGGGGAGGTGGATGTCGTCGTCGTGGCCCATCCAGCCATGCCAATCGCTGCGACAGAGTCCGGTTGCTTCCACTTTCACAACGGCGCCGTGACTCACTGGTGAAGGTGTGGGCACCTCTCGCACGTTCACTGTGCCCTGGAAGTCTTCAAAGAGGATGGCTCGCATAATCCGTCAGAGTACCGCTAATGCGTGTGAAACTTCTCTGGTGTGGCGAGGAATCTTTCACGGCATCCGTCCATACAGAAGTAGTACATGGTGCCCGCTACCTCTACTTTTGCGGGCGCATCAGCGATACGCACCTGCATTCCGCAGACGTAGTCGGTAGCAAATTCTGTGGTCATTTCTCCTCGATTTCTTGCCCGGTAGAGCCAGATAATTACTGCTAATAAGATGAGTGCGAGAATATTGAGTACCAGAGTGGAAGTGCGCATTCCCATTGCGGCCATTTTGTGTTCGGTGGGAACTAGGTTTAGCAGATGAAAAATTCCCTCAGTAATAAGTCCACTCAGCGACATCACTAGCCAGAAGACCAAGGCGAGGCGTAGGGCGAGTGCGCCACCGTAGATCTTCCGGTAGATCATGACTATCGGGAATGCCAAGAGATCGGCGAAGATAAATGCGATGACACCTCCAAATGAGATGCCGCCGTGCCACAAGGCTGCGGCAAGGGGAATGTTGCCGAGAGAACAGACAAAACTAATGAATGCGAGGACCGGTCCTAGGAGTGCGTTTTCGAAGGCTGACCAGAATCCGTACCCCGGAATAAAGAGTGCTTCCCAGAAGCGCATCGGGATTAACGTCGCTGCTAATCCTGCAACAAGAAATCCAACTATTAACTCGACACGTAGCATGGTGAAATCACCGATGGTGTAGCCGGCCGCCTCGCTCCATTTTTGTCGATTGAGAAAATTTAACTTCGTTGTGCTAGTCGTCATCTCTTCATGACCTGAATCCATAGATTTGCGCGCATTTTCAATGAGTTTTGATGAAATAAAGAGTGGGATAAATATTCGCAGCAAAATAATCATGATTATTCCACCGATGAGCTCTGCGAGAGCAAATTGCCATCCCATCAAAATCCAAAGAACAATACCCATGTCGATGACTAAGTTCGTACTGGCAAACATAAAGACCATAGAGGCAGTGAAGTTTGCCCCCTTGCTGAAAAGGCTTTTGGCTAATGTGCTCGCCGCATACGAACATGATGAACTTACGATTCCAAAAAATGTGGCCTTTACAAGCGTAGCCACTGAGTCATTTCCAAGGGATTCTCGCATTCGCTTTCGAGATACGAAGGCTTGGACCATGCCAGAGAGTGCAAATCCGAGGACGAGTGCCCAGAACGTTTCAAAGAACATCCACCAGCCTTCGGATATTCCAGAAAGAATCTTTTGCACTCTGACTCCTCGCGTTCGCCGAGCATCTGTAGTTATCACTAATCTTGTCAGGTGAAGAGGCAAACGCGAAGGGCTGCGCTGGGTGTCATCGCAGTCGTGACGTGGGTCCCACTCGCCCTTCTGGCTGATCGCGGCGCCACTTTGACGACTCAACGCCTCATTGGTCTGGCGACGTGGGTGCTGCTTATGTTCGCTCTTTGGAAGAGCTCGCCACTTCTTCGCACTCAAATCTTGCTCGTAGTGGCCTTTGCGACGGTCGTTGAGTATCTCTTCGCTGGGCACTTCGGGGTTTATGTATACCGCTTGGAGAATGTGCCGTGGTTTGTGCCGCCAGGACACGGGCTTATTTACTTTGGCGCGTACTCGCTGGGGCTGCTCTTAAAGTCGCGTCAAAGATTGTGGACTTATTTTCTGGTGAGCGTGCTTGCGCTTTGGGTTTTCTGGGGTCTCTTTCTCTCGCCGCACTTCGATGTGCTCGGCGCCTTCTGGTTTTTCAATCTCTTGATCTTCTTAAAATGGGGACCCTCAAGGCCTACCTACCTAGGGGCCATTGTGGTGGTCTCCTGGCTAGAGATTGTGGGCACTTCGATTGGTACATGGAAATGGATGGAGTACGACACCATTAAAGAGTGGGTGGCGCAAGGAAATCCGCCGAGTGGTGCTGCGGGCGGATACGGTTGGTTTGATCTCTTTGCGCTACTTCTGGCGCCGCTTCTTTTGAGTCAGGTAAGGAAATTAAGGGGCAGAGACCGGTTGCGGAGTGAGCTTTAAAGTTTTAAACCAGAAGCCGACGAAGTAGCCCATGGAAATCGACCAGATCAGAGTCCCAATCCCCACCGGACCCCGCAAGATTAAGCCGCCAAGCAAACCGAAGCCCTCGAGGATCAGACGGGCATACGCGATTTTGATGCCAAATCGATTGTGCAGCGCCACCATGAGGCCATCTCGCGGTCCAGCTCCGATATGTGCGCCGACATAAGTGGCTACGCCTAGTGCGGTGATAAAGACTCCCAGTGTGAAGGTGACAACTCGCAATAAGAAAGGTGAATTACTGGTGAGCCCGCTGATGGGGTCGAAACGATTGAGAAAGTTCACCGTACTTCCCACCAAAATAATGTCGCAGAGCGTTCCCAGCCCTGGCTTGACGCCCAAAAGGATGCTGATGAGGAGTACTCCCAGACTTGTGATAATAATGGCGGTCCCAGTGCCCACGTGAATAATTCTGGCAAGGCCTACATGGAGGACATCCCAAGGAGAGACCCCTAATCCGGAATGTAATGCCAGAAATACTCCGCTACCGGCAATGATGAGACCGAAACACGTGTGCGGAAGTTTGCGAAAGTTCACCTAAGAGCCGCGACAACTTGGTCATGTAAGAGTCCATTACTAGCGATGGCAGTACCTTGATGTGAGCCATCAATTCCATTTACTCCAGTGAACCGACCACCTGCTTCGCGCACCACAATATCAAGAGCAGCCATGTCAAAGAGTTGGAGTTCCGGTTCGGCCGCGACTTCGAGTGCACCTTCAGCGACCAACATATGCGACCAGAAGTCACCGTAGGCCCTGGTACGCCAGAAACGCCTGGAAAGGTTGGAGAACTTTCCGCCGTCATTCCAACTATGAAAGCTTGAGTAGGAGAGCGAGGCATCTTCAATCTTGTTCACCTTGGAAACGGAAATTTTCCGTGGACTTGTTTCACCAAATTGGGTGAACGCACCAGAACCTTCCGCTGCATACCAGCGACGATTGAGCGCTGGTGAACTCACCATGCCTACAACTGATACGCCGTCTTCCATGAGTGAAATGAGAGTGCACCAGACTGGCACTCCTCGCACAAAGTTTGCCGTGCCATCGATCGGATCGATGACCCAGGCACGTTTTGATGAACCAACAGTATTAGCGAATTCTTCGCCAATAATTGAATCGGAGGGGTACTTCGCTTGAATGGCAGCACGGAGCGCAAGTTCGACGCTCTTATCGGCATCAGAAACGGGCGAGAGGTCTGGCTTAGTCTCCACCGAGAGATCGAGAGATAAAAAGCGATCCATCGAAATCTTGTCGGCAATGTCAGCAAGTGAATGAACTAAAGCCAGTTCTTCGGAGAATCGCATAGGGACACTTTATCGGTTAGCCCCGGATAGTTGCGCAACGGTAAGTGCGTTGCACTACACCAGTCGCATGGAGCGCAGCAGCCGACGGAGGCTCTCCACTCTGGCATTTCGACCTTCGCTTTCACTTGCCCAGGCATTGAGGGCGCACTCTTCCTCGTCATGCGTGCAACTTCGTGGGCAAGCTTCAATGATTTCTCCGCAATCCGGAAATGCGTGGATGATGCGATTTGCATCGACATGGGCCAGGCCGAAGGATCTAATGCCAGGAGTGTCGATGATCCAGGTATCGGTATCGACGGGAACGGCAAGGGCATTCGATGACGTATGCCTACCTCTTCCAGTGACCGAGTTGACTCCGCCCGTAGAACGGTTAGCTTCAGGAGCGAGTGCATTTACTAACGTTGATTTACCTACTCCTGAATGGCCCACGAATACTGATTGTTTTCCTTTGAGTAATTCTCTCAGCTCACCGAGATCACTATCTTTTTTCAAGATGAACTTTCGCACACCAAGAGATTCATATTGGGCAAGAAAATCTGCCGGATCGGCGAGATCAGATTTTGTCATCACGATCACGGGGGAGATGCCGGCGTCGTAGGCCGCAATAAGGCATCGATCTACTAGCCCAATCTTTGGTTCGGGATCTGCACATGCGGTGACAATCATGAGTTGGTCGATATTCGCCACGATGATTCGTTCTGTTTCATCGCTATCGTCTGCGGAGCGACGGAGTGCATTCATGCGCTCATCAAGAGCAACAATACGGGCGAGCGACTCAGAATTTCCATTGCTATCGCCAATCAATCGGACATGATCACCAACAACTACTCCGCGACGACCGAGTTCACGTGACTTTATGGCGTTGACGCTCTCTCCGGTTTCGAGCGCACAGGTAAACCTTCCGCGATCAACGGTGGTCACCATGGCCGATCTGGTGTTATCAAAAGTGGGTCGATCTTTGGTGCGTGGTCGTGTGCTACGCGGTGGACGTACGCGAATATCGTCCTCGTCGAAGCGACGTGCCATCAAGCACCACTCACTAACTCTTGCCATAGGAATGGGAATGTGGGCATCGTCTTACCCACAGTTTCCATATTTTCCACGCTCATGCCGGGCACGATTAAACCTAACAAGGCGCCTGCTGTGGCAAGACGGTGATCTTCATATGTATGAAAAGTACCGCCATGGAGTGCTGCTGGTCGAATCTCTAGGCTGGTGGGGTGCTCTATTACATTTCCACCGAGTGCATTGAGTTCAGTTGCCAGCGCGTTAAGTCGATCAGTTTCGTGGAGGCGCAAGTGCCCAACTCCTCGCAAATGGGAAGGCGTTGTAGCCAATGCTGCCACCGCCGCAATGATCGGTGTGAGCTCACCCACGTCATGTAAGTCAATATCAATTCCGCGAACAGCGCCGCCACCGCGTAGTCGTAGACCAATTTTAGTAAAGGAGATATCGCCGCCCATTTTGGCAAAGATGAATCGCAGTTGATCTCCTGGTTGAGTGGTATCGCTGGGCCAATCCTTGATTGTTACATCGCCGCCAGTGACAAGTGCCGCCGCGAGGAAGGGTGCGGCGTTTGAAAGATCTGGTTCGATCACGTAATTCTGCGCACTCACTCTTCTGGGTGCTACAAACCATTCAGCCGCACCTATAACTTCAACCTCGACGCCAGACTTGCGTAGCATCTGGATGGTCATTTCGATGTGAGGCAGCGATGGTAGAGATGCGCCAATGTGTCGCACTCGAATTCCGAGTTGGGTACTTGCGCCAACTAGGAGAAGTGCAGATACAAATTGCGAAGACGCGCTGGCGTCAATTTCAACCGTACCGCCGCGCAAAGTTCCATTGCTTACAAGAGTGAAAGGAAGCGACCCGCGATCTTCGTCATTAATTTCGGCGCCAATGTCGCGCAGGGCGGTAATTACTGGGCCGAGGGGACGTTCGTAAGAGCGGGCATCTCCATCAAAGCGAAATATGCCAGGGACGAGAGCTGCTACCGGAGGTAAGAAGCGCATGACGGTGCCAGCGTTGCCGACATCAATCTGCACATCGCGCACTTCCGTTGAACCTTTCCCCCCAACTCTCCAATCACCATTGGCTTCATCGGTGATGGAGAACCCGAGGGCGGTCAGCGCAGTTGCCATTAGTTCGGTATCGCGCGAATGGAGCGGACTCTGGAGGAGAGATTCATCAGGGGATTGCACTGCAAGGACTAGAGCTCGATTTGTCACAGACTTGGACCCTGGCATTGGGAGAACCCCAGATATCGCCCCTTTTGCTAAGGGCGCGGGCCAGAGAGTCGTCACAATGAGAGTTTAGGCGAATACGCTCGCCTTATGTGTGGTCGATATGCCTCTTCAAAGGGGGCGGATGAGTTAATTGAGCACTTCGAAGCCACTAGGGAAGAAGGAATCAAAGATCTTGCCCCGTCGTGGAATGTGGCTCCCACCGCTCAGATCTATGCCATTCTCGATCCCGCAAAAGTACTCACGACCGCGCGCTGGGGTTTGGTACCCAGTTGGGCAAAGAGTCTTGATTTCGCGGCGAAGACCATCAACGCACGCGTGGAAACAGCGGCCGAGAAACCCTCATTTAGATCAGCATTCAAATCTCGGCGAGCGATCATTCCGGCAGACGGATATTACGAGTGGTACACCGCAAGTGGCCCGGTCTCGCGCAAACAACCCTTTTATATTTGTGCTCGCGATCGTTCTCCGCTTGCCATGGCCGGGCTTTATGAATGGTGGACACCGAGCGATGGTGGCCTCTCCGTGTTAACGGCCACTGTGCTCACGCGAGATGCCACTCCTCAGATCGCCGAGATTCATGACCGCATGCCGTTGATGCTTCCACGCGAAGCATGGGATGGTTGGCTCAAAGGTGAATTTGCAACAGTAAATGAACTCTTGGCTATCTCAGAAACCCTTCAGGAACTTGATGCCTATCCGGTATCGTCAGCGGTAAATTCGTCCCGCGAAAACAGGTCATCACTCATTGACCCTGTTCCGTTGGAGATTGAGCAGGTGCTCTGGTGATCACTGAAGTTGTACTCCCCACATCTGTGGGTAGAGCACGGCTTCTTGTAGGAAATGTAAAGGGCGCTCGCGGGCTTCTCATCCTTGGGCATGGCGCCGGTACCGGTGCCCGAACGCCCGATTTGGAGTTGATCGCAGATGGTATTGATGGTGTGGCCATCATTCGGATGGAGCAACCTTGGGTGGTCTCTGGGCGGCAAATTGCACCGGCCTCCCACCTCTTAGATGAAGCGTGGCTTGATGTATTGCATAAACGCAATACCTGGCTACCCGCGGCTGCTGCCGCACTCCCGCTCATATTGGGTGGGAGAAGTACAGGAGCTCGGGTAGCGTGCCGAACCGCGCTCCCGTTAGGTGCCGTCGGAGTGCTGGCACTCTCTTTTCCATTGCATGCACCGAAGAAGACCAATCGGCGTCGCGATAGTGAGCTGGAGACCATTCTCGAGGCGGGACTGCCACTGCATGTGATTCAAGGAGATAAGGATGGTTTCGGTACACCAGCGGAATTTAATGGAGTCGATGTCACTGTGGTGCCAGGGCGGGGCCATGAGCTCCTCCGTAGTAGAGATGATGAACACGCGGCCATAGTGAAGACCGCCGCCAGAGACTTTGCCACCCGAGTACTCTCCCTCTAGGGAATAATTCAAAGCCCGAGTGGGTTTTATCTTGACGTGCTTGCTACTGATGAGATCCGCGGACAATCACCTGTAGATTCTTTAGAGACCCTGAGAAATGGAGCGCGAGTGATGGCCGAGAGTGCGAAGGGGCAAGCTGACCGCTTCGAGCGCGACGCCCTGCCGCTACTCGACCAGATGTATGGGGCGGCAATGCGCCTCACAAAGAATCCGAATGATGCACAAGATTTGGTCCAAGATACTTTTGTAAAAGCATTCACCTCCTTCCATCAATACGAAGATGGCACGAATATCCGCGCCTGGCTTTATCGCATTCTCAATACAACTTTTATTAATAATTACCGAAAAGGTCAGCGGCAGCCTTTAATTTCGGATGGTGAAATAACAGATTGGCAGATTGCAGATGCTGCTTCACACACCAGCAACCTCGGGCGATCGGCCGAGATGGAAGCTCTCGATCGACTTCCCGATTCAGAAATAAAAGAAGCGTTACAGAACTTGCCAGAAGAGTTTCGTCTTGCTGTTTATTTAGCTGACGTCGAAGGTTTTCCTTACAAAGAAATTGCCGAAATCATGGATACGCCCCCCGGCACTGTAATGTCCCGCTTACATCGTGGTCGGAAACTCTTACGTGAGGCATTGGCTGGATATGCCGCCGAAAGAGGCCTTGCTGGAACGGGAGGTGGTCGGTCATGAGTTGTGGAAACCACCACGAGACACCCTGTCGGGACGTCCTTACCGCGCTCTTCATCTATCTCGACAATGAGGTGGGGGATGAGTCTCGTTCTCAAGCGATCGCAATCCACTTAGAAGAGTGTGGCCCCTGCCAGGAGGAGTTCACGCACGAAGAACGTGTCCGTGTAGCTATTTCAAGTGCGTGCAAAGAAGAAGCGCCTCCGGAACTGCGAGCGCGAGTGATGCAAACGTTTACGGAATTTCGACTCACGCTGACAGAAATTGATCTCCCCAACAACTAAGTTGAGGTCATGGCGTATTTCGACGTAAGAGCAGAGATGGTGGCGAATGTACTCACCATCACTGTGAAGGTTGGAGATATGGTCGTCGCCGGTGACCAACTACTCCTCTTGGAGTCGATGAAGATGGAGATTCCAGTTCTTAGCGAAATCGGTGGAAAAGTAATCGAGGTCGCAGTCGTTGACGGCGAAGTTATCCAGGGCGGCGATCTGCTCGTGAAAATCGAGTACACATGAGCGATCGCTTTCTAGGGGCGATTGGGCTTTCATCGATGACGGTGAAGCACGCCGACACGGCAATCGCACTGGGTTCAGGTGATGTGGCCGTTCTGGGAACGCCACGGATGGTGGGTTTGGCAGAGGCGGCCACCCTTGCTGCTATTGCAGACCGGCTCGATCAGCAGGAAACGACCGTCGGCGTTGATGTACACATTGAACATTTAGGCGCTTCGCCCGTGGGATCACTTGTGCAAGCAAGCGCCGTGGTGAGCAATGTAGATGGATCACGTATTACTTTTGAGATTGAAGCCTATGACGGCGAACGCCTTGTTGCTCGCGGCGTTGTCATTCGCATGTTGGTTGATCGCTTGCAATTCACTGCGCGCGTAGCCGCGCTCGGAGCAACTGCGCGTTCCTAAATTCCTGTTGTTGTCCGTGGATACGCGATAGCTGGATCTGTAATGATATTTACCAGATAGGGAACGCCACTTTCGAATGCGCGATCCAGAGCTGGTCCAATCTGGCTAGATTCACTAACCATTTCGCCAGCCCCACCGAGAGCTCTTATCACCTCGTCGTATCGTGTTTGTGGGGCCAGATCAGCCGCAACGTCATACCCGAAGATAGATTGCATCGGATGTTTCTCCAATCCCCAGGCGCTGTTATTTCCGACAACCATGACCGCTGGTAAGTGATGGCGAACGAGAGAGTCGATATCCCCAAGTGAGAAACCAAGTGCCCCATCTCCAAAGAGTGCGACGACTTGCGCTGATGGTCTGGCTAACCGGGCCGCAATAATTCCGCCCATGCCACCACCCAAACAGCCGAAGGGTCCTGGGTCGAGCCAGCATCCTGGTCGTACCGGCTCTACAAATTTTCCAGCGAAAGAAACAAAGTCTCCGCCATCACCGATGATGACAGCGTCATCAGCGAGTTTGGGGAGAAGTTCGCCATAGATCCGGGCAGGATGGATGGGGGAGAGGTCTGCTTCGAGCAACTCTCGCTCTTTGGAAGCGCTCTTAAGCGCGGCCTGCGTGATCGATTCTCGCCACTCGTTCGACACTTGATGCGAGAGTGAGTTTGTCAGCGCAGTGAAGATGGCGGGCAAGTCACCTGAGGTGCTGGCAGAAAGTGTGGCGTGAGTGGCGATTCCTGCTGGGGAATCGGACACATGAATTACTTTGGCGCTACCAAAATCGCCGTAACCTAATCGGAAGTCGAGTGGCGTGCCTACGACCAGAATGAGATCTGCAGACCTAAACGCGAAAGATCTCGCTTTCGTGGCTAATAGTGGATTTCCGCGAGGAATAACTCCGCGGGCCGTGCCGTTCGTGATGACTGGAATCTGAAGAGATTCGGCAAATTCGAGCGCTTCTTTTTCGGCGCTGCCAGCCCACACGTCGGAACCAAGAATGAGAAGGGGAGAGGAAGACTTTTTTATGAGGTCGGCAATTCTTGCCACCTCATCCGTATTCACTTGACGTGCTTGTGGGGTCCAGGCTTCGACTGGATGAGTGGTCGCTGGTCCAAAGAAAATATCCATCGGGATATCAAGGAATGTGGGTCCACGATGTGGAGTGCGCGCGAGTGTAAGTGCGTCAAATATTTCATCACCGATTTTGTCAGTTTTGGTTACTGTGGCGGCGATTTTGGTGACGGGAGCTAAAAGCGGCGGATGATCAATTTCCTGCAGCGCACCTTGGCCCCATCTTCCAGCCGGTGCCCGCCCGCCGAGCATCAAGAGCGGAGCACCGT
>Ga0194051_1000371_pt1 | contig 26100 bp, 26 predicted proteins | sample SepL2320m_MetaG_FD_161275 | JGI IMG/M metagenome (GOLD analysis project Ga0194051, IMG submission 161275) | Anoxic zone freshwater microbial communities from boreal shield lake in IISD Experimental Lakes Area, Ontario, Canada - Sep2016-L239-20m | ecosystem: Environmental > Aquatic > Freshwater >... | reverse complement strand
CGCCGCTCGAGCCGCCCGGCGTCACCGAGGGATCGCGCGGGTTGAGCGTGCGGCCGTGCAGCGCGTTGTCGGTGAAGATGCGCATGGAGAAGGCCGGCGCATTGGTGCGGCCGACGATGATGGCGCCGGCATGTTTTAGGTTGGCGACAACGGGGCTGTCTTCCTTGGCGATCAGGTCCTTCAGCGGGATGACGCCGTTGTCGGTCGGCAAGCCCGCCTGGTCGACGTTGATCTTGGTCGTGACCGGCACGCCATGCAGCGGCGGCAGCGCGTGGCCGCGGGCGCGGGCGGCATCGGCGGTCTCGGCCTGGGCGCGGGCGTCGTCTTCGAGCACGCGCACCACGGCATTGATCGCCGGATTGACCTTGTGCAGGCGGGCCAGCACCGAATCGACGGCTTCACGGGCCGAGGCCTGTCCGGTGCGGATGAGGCGCGCCAGGTCGGTCGCGTCGTATTGCCAGAGGTCCATGAACGCTTCTCCTTCAATCGCCGCACCGTCCGGGAGAAGCCGTCAGTTTGCAAGTATGCCGATGTCGCGTCAGTTGCCCCTTTGACGCGTGCAGTCCCACGGGCAGGGCTGGGGCGGGCCACAGGCGGCCAATGGCATCAGCAACAGCGCAATCAGCAGAAGTCTCAACGCCATCCGAACCTCCAACGCTCGGCCTCGTCCCTGGCAAAGACCGCTATGTGCAATGATCTCGAAGGCCAATCCGGGGAAGTCACAATTCGGAGAGGCGGCAGCACCTCATTGCGCCTTCTTCGATTCCATGCCGAAGAAGATCATGTTGCCGTCGAGGTCGGCGACGTCGCGCAGGCCGTGGTCGTAATCCTTGGGTTCCTTGAGCACCTTGGCGCCGCGCCTGGGCGGCCGAAATCAGATGGAGCGTGACCTCGCCCGAGCACAGGCCGGCATAGAAGGTCGGCGTGCCGCACTCGAAGGCGACATCGAAGCCGATCTTGTCGCGATAGTAGGCGAGGCTCTCCAGGATGTTCTTCATGGTGAAGACGGTCGTGCTGCCGCGCATCATCGGACTTCTCCCAGGCAGGTGACGCCGCACAAATTATCAGAGGGGACGGCCGAGGAGAATCAGCTATTGGCGGGGAAAGCTGGCGGTTAGTGTCGGGGCGAAGCGCGAAGGAGAAGCGGCATGAAATGGCAGGACCGTCGTCTGCTCGACCTGTTCGGGATAGAACATCCCATCCTGCAGGCGCCGATGGCCGGCGTGACCTCGCCGCAGATGGCGATCGCGACCTCCGAGGCGGGCGCGCTGGGCTCCATCGCCGCCGCGATGCTGACGCCGGAGGGCACCCGCCAGGAACTTCAGATGGTGAAGCAGGGCACCGGCCGGCCGTTCAACATCAACTTCTTCGCCCACAAGTCGCCGCCGGCTGATGCCGGGCGCGACACGCGTTGGCGGCAGAAGCTCGCGCCATACTATGGCGAACTCGGCATTGCGGCCGATGCCAGGGGGCCGTCGCGTGCCGCGTTCGACGCCTCGTTTTGCGATCTCCTGCTGGAGTTCATGCCGAAAGTGGCCAGCTTCCATTTCGGCCTGCCCGACCGCTCCCTGGTGAAGCGCCTGAAGGCGGCGAAGATCCTTGTCATCAGCTCGGCCACGACGGCTGAGGAGGCGCGCTGGCTGGCAGGTGAGGGCGTCGATGCGGTGATCGCCCAAGGCGCCGAGGCCGGCGGCCATCGCGGCATGTTCCTGGTCGACGATATCTCGCGCCAGGCCGGCACGATGGCACTGGTGCCGCAGGTCGTGGACGCGGTGAAGGTGCCGGTGATCGCCGCCGGCGGCATCGGCGACGGGCGCGGCATAGCCGCGGCGCTGGCGCTGGGTGCGGCCGGCGCGCAGATTGGCACGGCCTTCATGCTGACGCCGGAGGCCAAGACGACGCCGCTGCATCGGGCGGCGCTGAAGCAGGCCAACGACAACAGCACGACGCTCACCAACGTGTTCACCGGTCGCGCGGCGCGCGGGATCGTAAACCGCATCATCCGCGAGATCGGACCGATGAGCGCCGATGCGCCGGCCTTTCCGCTCGCCGCCGAAGCGACACAACCCTTGCGCGGTCCCGCCGAGGCCAAGGGCTCGACCGACTTCACGTCGCTGTGGAGCGGTCAGGCGCCGACGCTGGCGCGCGAGATGCCGGCGGGCGAATTGGTCGCCGCGATGGTCCGCGAGACCGAGGCTGCGTTCAGGCGGACGCGGGGATGACCGTGTCGAGCAGCCGGTCGACGAAGCCGCGCGTGATCGGCGCGTGGCCCATCAGCAGGCGGTAGAAGAGCGGGCCGAAGACGAGGTCGAGGACGAGCGCCATGTCGGCGGGCGGCGCGATCAACCCGTCCTCGATGCAGCGTTCCAGCAGCAGGCGCGTGGCGTCGCGGTTGCGGGCGATGAATTCGTTGCGGAAGGCCTTGGCGAGTTCGGTTTCGGACTGCGCGGCGGCCACCATGGCCGCGACGCTGCGGCCGGCAGGAGCGGCGAAAGCGTCGGCCACCGCGTAGAGCTGGGCACGGAGCGCGGCATAGGGCGAACGGGTGCTGCGCGCCGCTTCCGGCGCACCGGTCGCGTCGAGGAAGGCAGCCATCGCCACCGCCGGCGCGTTGGGCCAATAGCGGTAGATCGTCGGGCGGCTGACGCCGGCCTTCAGGGCGATCGCTTCGATGGTGACGGCGGTCAGGCCGCCGCGCTCGAGCAGCGCCCGGGCAGCGGCCAGGATCGCGGCGCGGGTGCGCGGATCGCGCGGCCGGCCGCGCGTGGTTGGGGAAGCGGGCGGTTGACGGGTCATTTATTAATGTTACGGTACGTAACGTAATATAACACAGGTGATGCCATGACAGCAAAGCAGAAGGCCGCGCAACAGACCTTGCGCGCTCATGCCACCGTGCACGACGCCAAGGCGGCAATCGCGTTCTACATAAAAGCGTTCGGCGCGGTAGAACTGTTCCGTCTGGTCGAACCGGCGGGCCGAGTTGGCCATGCCGAGATCCAGATCGGCGACAGCGTCATGATGCTGAACGATGAATACCCGGACTTCGGCGCCAGAAGCCCGGCCTCCGTCGGCGGCTCACCGGTCGCCTTCCGTATCGAAGTGCCGGATGCCGATGCCGCCTTCGAGCGGGCCGTCAAGGCCGGCGCCACCGTGGTGCGGCCGCTACAGGACGAGTTCTATGGCGACCGCATGGGCATGGTGGCCTGTCCGTTCGGCTACCGCTGGTCGCTCGCCACGCCCAAGGAGCAGGTGACTCCGGCCGAGATGCAGAAGCGCTGGACCACGATGCTGGAGGGCGGCAAGAGCTAGCCCGCGACGCTGTCCTCGATCCACGCGGCGTAGGCGGGTGCAACATGTGCCATCTCAAAGGCATGGATCGCTGGCAGTTCGTAGCTGTGCAACTCGCGGATGGCGCGCTCGACGGCGGGATAGTGCTCGTCGAGCGTCTTGAACAGCACGCGGTATTCCTTGCCGTGCTCGATTGCGCCCTTCCAGGGATAGATGCTCTCGATCCTGGAAATCTGCGCACAGGCGGCGAGCCTGGCTTCGACCAGGGCGCGCGCCAGCGACCGCGCTTCCTTGCGGCTGCTGACGGTCGTGACGACGGCAATGGCGGTCATGGTGGCTCCGTCAGCGTTCGGTGAACGCCAGCTTGGCGCCCAGCACTGCGAACGCCCCGGCGAACGTCCGGCGCATCCACGTCATCACGCGCGGACGCGAGATCACATGGTCGCGCACCGAGGCCGCGAACAAGCCGTAGGCCACGAAAACCACGAAGGTCATCAGCATGAAGACGGCGCTCAGCATCAGCATGTGCGGCAGCGGATGCGCCTCTTCGGTGCTCACGAACTGCGGCAGGAACGCCAGGAAGAAGATCGAGAGCTTCGGATTGAGGATGTTGATCAGGACGGCCTCGACCGTTACCTGCACGATGGTCCGCGCGCCGGTCTCCCGTTCGACGCTGAGCGCGCCGCGCTCGCGCAGCGTGTTCCAGGCCATATAGAGAAGGTAGGCGACGCCCAGATACTTGAAGGTCTCGAAGGCGAGCGCGCTGGTGTGCAGCAGGGCCGCCAGTCCCAGGATCGCCGCGGCCATGTGCGGCACGCAGCCGAGCGTGCAGCCGAACGCCGCCACGATGCTGGCGCGCGATCCACGCGAAAGGCCGGCCGCCAGCGTGTAGAGCGCGCCGGTGCCGGGCGAGGCGACGACGATGAAGGACGTGATCAGGAATTCGAGACTCAACGGACGGCACTCCTCAGAAAAGCGAGAAATACTCGCGCTGCTCCCAGTCGCTGACTTCCGAGTGGAAGCGGTCGATCTCGGCCTGCTTCAGCTTGAGATAGTAGTCGACGAAGAAATCGCCAAAGCCGTCGCGCAGCACGGAGTCGCCGCGGAGCGCTTCCAGCGCTTCGCCGAGGCTGCGCGGCAGCGCAGGCGCCTGGGTGTCGTAGGGCATGTCGGCCGAGGGGCCGGGATCGAGTTGGCGCCGGATGCCGTCGAGGCCGCTCACCACCTGGCTCGCCATATAAAGGTAGGGGTTGGCGGCGGGTTCGCCGACGCGATTCTCCAGGTGCGTGGCCGGATCGCCCGGTCCGCCCAGCACGCGGACCATGACGCCGCGGTTGTCGCGGCCCCAGATCGCGCGGTCGGGCGCCAGCGAGAAGGGGCGATAGCGCTTGTAACCGTTGAGGGTGGGCGTGCTGAAGGCTGCAGCGGCGCGCGCATGCTCCAACAGCCCCGCCATGTAATGCCGGCCCACGGCCGACAGCGTTTCGGTCGGGTCCATGAAGGCGTTGGCGTGGGTCTTTCGGTCTTTCAGCGACTGATGCAGATGCCAGCCGCTCGACATGACGTTGGGAAGCTTGGGCCGGCACATGAAGGTGGCGTGAAAGCCGTGGCGCTGGGCAACCTGCTTCACGGCGCTGCGGAACAGCATCATCGTGTCGGCCGATTCAAGGCCAGGCGCGGTGCGGAAGGTGAACTCGACCTGGCTCGGTCCGAACTCGACTTCTATGGAGCGCAGCGGCAGCACGAGATCGGCAATGTTGCTGCGCAGGATCTCCAGGATCGGATCCATCTCGTCGTGGCGCAGCTCCGTCAGGTACTGATAGCCTTGGTTGAGCAGCGAGACCTCGGGCGGCTCGCCGGACGGGCCGCCATCGTCCGTCGCGAGATGGCTCTTCTCAAGCTTGAAGAGATGGAATTCTACTTCCAGCCCCGTCACCAGGTCGTAGCCCTGCTCGGCCAGCGCCGCGAGGCTCTGGCGCAGGATATGGCGCGTGCTGAGCGGCATCGGCCGGCCATCGGCATAAAGGATGTCGCACAGCATCCAGCCGGTGTGCGGCGCCCACGGCAGCACGCGGAAGGTGCCGGGATCGGGCAGCATCATCACGTCGGCCGCGCCTTCGAGCTCTTTTAGTCCGAAGCCGCCACCCGGTGTCCACACCGGGAAGACCGTGCGATGCGAGGTGTCCTTCAGCAGCATGGTGGTGGTGAAGCCGACGCCGTTCTTCATCGCGGCGGCGATCTCGCCGGCCACCAGGGTCTTGCCGCGTAAAATGCCGTGCTGGTCGGCGAAGGACAGGCGCACGACGGTGAGCTCGCCCGCCTGGATGCGGCGCTCGGCCTCGCGCGCGGCGGCCTGGCGTTCGGCCGTCCACAGCCCGGCTTTTTCAGCGAGATGCATGGCGGTCTTCAGGCCACGAGGGGCGGGACGGTGTTGGCCGCCCAGCTAGAACCGCTGCGGCGCCGGGCGTCGACGTCCTTCCAGTAGGACTCCCAACCCTCGGTCGGGCCCATGCCGTCGATGGCAATCGGACCGCGGATGGACGCGGCGCGCGCCGGATCGAGACACATCGGCGGTTTCTCGCCGTTGGCCACCTGGCCGATGGCGGACAGCAACATGCGGCGGTAGGCCACGATCGCCTTGTCGGTGGTGCCGAGATGCTCGCGCGTGCGGTCCTGGATGCGGCCCTGGCTCTCGATCGCCCACTGGTCGTGGACATTGATGTCGAAGCCCATGCCGGTGAAGGTCTGGTTCTTCTGTTCCTCGACGTTGTGGCCCCAGGAGTTGTGGCGACCGACGCGCGGGCGATAGTCGGGCAGTTCATAGAGCTTCAGCCGCTGCTCGCGCATCGCGGCATGATCGACCGGCGCGCCGAAGCTGGTGAAGATCGCGTACCAGTAGCAGCTCGTATCGTCGATCGGCACGTGCCACTGGGTGATCGTCATCTCCGCGCTCATCGGAATCACGAAGGCGTAGGGAAAGACGAGATTGGTAACGCGCACATGGGTGTGCCGGTCGTTGAGCTTGCGCAGCGCAAACAGCCGCATGCCGTAGTCCGTCGCCTCGACGTCGAGTCGCGGCCGCGTGAACTCGCGCAGCAGACGCGTCATCGGGATGTCCGAGTCCGACGAGGCGCCACGGAACTGCTTGCCGTAGGCGCCGCCGGTGTCCTCGTCCTCGTAGAAGCGGTGCAGGTAGGACGCGTGCGCCGGATCGATGCCGACTTCGAGCGCTTGCAGCCAGTTGCAGTCGATCAGGCCCTTGAAGGCGAAGGCGTGCGTGCCCGGGGCCAGGAAGCAATCGAAATCGGGAAAGGCGGGCGCCTCGCCGTCACCAAGGTAGGCGAAGATGATCCCGTTCTTCACCACCACCGGATAGGAGCGCTGGCGCACGCGCTGGCAGAGCACGCTGCCCTCGGGTTCGGCCGGCGTCTCCAGGCACTTGCCGTCGACGTCGAACAGCCAGCCGTGGAACAGGCAGCGCAGGCCGCCGTCTTCGAGGCGGCCAAAGGCAAGATCGGCGCCGCGGTGCGGGCAGTCACGATCGAGCAGCCCATGCCGGCCGCGCTCGTCACGGAACAGCACGAAATCCTGGCCGAGCACGCGCACCGCCTTGGCCGGGCGTTCCTGCGGCAACTCGTCGGCCAGCGCAACGGGGTGCCAGTAGTGGCGCATCAGGGCGCCGCATTTGGTGCCCGGTCCGATGCGGGTGATCAGATCGTTCTGCTCGGGACTCATCATGGGTGAACTGTGCCTTCTGAATATTGTCGAGTCGACAATGTCGGGGCAACGCCGCGCCGGCATCGCTGATTGGTCGCAAGCAGAGAAATTGCATTTCCACCGAAGCATGTGCATGTATTGCAGTCGTTATGCAGCGATTCGCAACTCGATATACCTATGAAGCTTCGACAGGGACCACCGGCGCAGCGGCTGCAGTGCTGGTGCTGGCGGCTTTGGCCTTGGTCGCAACCGTTGTGACCTCGCCTCCGAACTTTGTGTACGACGAGCCGTACTATGCGAACTACGTGGCTCTGTTTCGGCGCTACGGGCTGACGGAAGAATTTCTCGATGCGCTCACCGGCGGGGCAGGGCCGCTGTACGCCTTCGTGCATCGGGCTCTCGAGCCGCTGACGAACCTCAGTCCTGTCAGGATGCGGTTGGTCAATGTTGTCCTTCTGGCTGTTGTCGTCGGCATTCTTGCGGCTTGGCTCAAGCGCCAGAATCGGCCCGACTATCTGCTGGCGAGCTGCACGATTCTGGCCGTGCCCATGACGTGGGTGCTGGCCGGAATGGCGCTCACCTCCATGCCGTCATTGGTCTTCGCATCTCTCAGCCTCTACGTGCTGCTGAGGGGCGTTGAAGCTCTCGAGCAGGGAACCCCGGTATTGGGCTGGTTTGTCGCCGCCGGCGTTTGCCTGGGCGTCGCCGTGTGGGGCCGGCAAACCGCCCTGGTGCTGTCTGGCGTGCCTGTGCTGTTGGCGCTGCTGGACCGGAGATTGCGGCTGCCAGCGTTGGTGTTCGTGGCGATCGTCGTGGTCTTTACAGCGCCGCTCGTCATCGCCTGGGAAGGTTTTACGCCACCGAACGAGGAGGCTGACGAGGGGCTCTCGCTCCGCCATGGGCTGACCTCCCTGGGCTATACCGGCCTTTGCTTTTTCCTGCTGGCGCCACGGCTGAAATGGCTTTCCTGGAAGTCTCTCGTCGCGTCAGCCGTCGTGGCCGCCACCGTCAATGCTTCACTGGAAATTGTCGTCATCTTTCCGCTCACCTCGTTCGTGGACGACTTTATGTCCGCCACCGGCATGGCTGCCGGCGCCAGCCTGTTCGGATCGTTGCTGGTTTTCTGCGGCGTCATGTTTCTCGGTCGGATCCTGCGGATCATCTGCCAGGGGCGCCGCGACCTCAAGCGGGTGACAATCAATGTGGGCCTGCTGTGCATCGCCCTGTCACCGGCGTTGATCGCGAACTACTATTCCAGCCGGTACACGGCGATGGCCTTGCCCTACCTGGTCCTTGCGGCGCAGCCCTGGCGCGCCTGGGGATGGCAGATGAGCGGGGCCGCCATCGCGGGCTGCACCATGGGATTGTTGTCGCTGCTGGGATATTTCTGGGCGACCTGATCGGCTGGATTAGCCAGTAGCGCCGCTGAAGGTGCCAAATTATGGTGCCGCGCATGAACATCCTGCACGACATGCCCGGCCCCACCTCCCGGGTCTTCTTCTCTCAACGCCTGCGTCTTCACTATGTCGACTGGGGCAATCCCGAGGCGCCGCCGCTGCTGCTGGTCCATGGCGGCCGCGACCATTGCCGGAATTGGGACTGGGTTGCCCAGGCGCTGCGCAAGGACTGGCACGTGATCTGCCCCGACCTGCGCGGCCACGGCGATAGCCAGTGGTCGCCCGACGGCAACTATTCGATGGCTGCCTACATCTACGATCTCGCCCAGCTCATCCACCAGCAGGCGCTGGCGCCGGTGACGATCGTGGCTCATTCGCTGGGCGGCAACATCTGCCTGCGCTACGCCGGCATCTACCCCGAGAAGGTGCGCCGGCTGGTGGCGATCGAGGGGCTGGGACCGTCGCCCAAGGTCATTGCCGAGCGCAAGAAGACGATGGCCGAGCGCATGCGCGACTGGGTCGAGGAGCAGCGCAAGCTGTCCGCGCGCGGTCCGCGCAAGTATCCGACCATCGAGGACGCCTTCAAGCGCATGCAGGAGGAGAACAAGCACCTCTCGGCCGAACAGGCGCGCCATCTCACCCAGCAGGGCGTCAACCAGAACGAGGACGGCACCTATAGCTGGAAGTTCGACAACTACGTCCGTGCCTGGGCGCCCTACGACATGAGCTACGCCGACATCGAGACGCTGTGGACGCAGATCACATGTCCGACCTTGCTGGTCTACGGCAAGGAGAGCTGGGCCTCCAACCCTGAGAAGGATGGCCGGATCACGCACTTCAAGAGTGCCAAGGTCGTCGAGTTCGACAATGCTGGCCACTGGGTGCACCACGACCGGCTGAACGATTTCGTCCAGACGACGAAGGAGTTCATCGTATGAGGGCGGCGATCTTCCGCGGCGGCGACATCGTCGTCGACACTTTGCCGGAGCCCGTGCCGGGCACGGGCCAGGTCCTGGTGAAAACCCTGGCCTGCGGCATCTGCGGCTCCGACCTGCATGCCGCCAAGCACGCCCATCGCATGGTGGCTGTCGCCAAACGCACGCCGGGCCGCGTGCCGATGGATCTGTCGCGCGACATCGTGTTCGGCCACGAATTCTGCTGCGAGGTTCTCGATTACGGTCCGAAGACGGAGCGGACGCTGAAGCCGGGCACGCGCGTCTGCGCCATGCCGTTGATGATCGAGGCCGATGGGCCCAAGGGCATGGGCTATTCCAACAGCTACCTCGGCGGCTATGCCGAGCAGATGCTGCTGTCGGCGCCATTGATGCTGGAGGTGCCGAACGGTCTGCCGACCGACCACGCGGCGCTCACCGAACCACTGGCCGTCGGCGTGCACGCGGTCGAGAAGGGCGCGCTCACCGGCGACGAGGCGCCGCTGGTCGTGGGCTGCGGTCCAGTCGGCCTCGCCGTCATCGCGGCACTGCGCCTAAAAGGCGTGAGGCCGATCGTGGCGGCCGATTTTTCATCCAAGCGGCGCGAGCTCGCGATCAAGATGGGCGCCGACATCGTGGTCGACCCGGCCCAGGAATCGCCCTACGCGAAACTGGCAGCCGACAAGCGCGCAGCTATCTTCGAATGCGTCGGCGTGCCGGGCCTGCTCCAGCAGGTATTCGAGAAGGCGCCGCGCGATGCCCGCATCATCGTGGCCGGCGTTTGCATGGAGCCCGACACGATCGAGCCGATGTTCGCCATCTTCAAGGAATTGAACCTGCAGTTCGTCCTGGGCTACACGCCGGAGGAATTCGCCCGCTCGCTCCGCCTGCTGGCCGACGGCAAGGTCGACGCCGAGGCGCTGATCACGTCCAAAGTCGGGCTGGAGGGTGTAAAGGGAGCGTTCGAGGCGCTGGCCAATCCGGAGCAACACACCAAGATTCTCGTCGAGCCGTGGCGTTGATCCAGCAGCGCTACCCCTCGCGATCTTGACAGGAACCGTCCGTTTCCTATATCCTCATGCCGAGGAGACTTGATGACCTATCGCTGTCTTCGTTGCCCACGCCACGCCTGCCGGCCTTGTTGCCGGCACCGGCCTTTGGAACCGGAGAAGCGATATTTTTCACGCCCGAACTTTCCGGGCATGAAGTGGTCCCGGGCATGATGCGAAAGGCCAAGGGAAACAAGGACTTGAAGTCCTTTCCGGCGGACTCCCGACCTCCGCGGGTCGTGGAGGTCGAAGGCGCACGGAAATTTTGACCGGCTGGGGTCGGGTGGGCATATGTCGAGCGGTATTTTCGGGAGGATGAAGAAGACATGAAATTCTACAACTCGGTCGGCCCCAACCCGCGCATGGTCCGCATGTTCATGGCCGAGAAGGGGTTCGATGTGCCCAAAGTCGAGGTCGACCTGCGCGGCGGCGAGAACCGCCGGGAGCCCTACCTCGAGGTCAATCCGTCAGGCCAGTGCCCGGCACTCGAACTCGACGACGGCACGGTGCTGGCCGAGATTACGGCGATCTGCGAGTACGTCGACGAGATCAAGAAGGATACGCCCTCGCTGATCGGCGACACGCCCGAGGAGCGCGCCAAGACCCGCATGTGGGTCCGCCGCATCGACCTCAACATCGCCGAGCCGGCGGCCAACGGCTTCCGTTTCTCGATGGGCCTGAAAATGTTTCAGGACCGTATCCGCTGCATCCCCGAGGCGGCCGAGGGGCTGAAGGCCACGGCGCGCGACAAGCTCGCCTGGCTGGACGGACTCTTGGGCAGCAAGCCCTTCGTCGCCGGCGACAAGCTCACCCTGGCCGATATCCACCTCTTCGCCTTCGTCGATTTCATGGGCAGCGTGGGTCAACCGCTCAGCCCCGACTGCAAGAATCTCACGGCCTGGTTCGGCCGCATGAAGGCGCGCCCCAGCGCCGCCGCCTGATCCCGAGGACACCCAAGATGCGCCGTTTGATCGTCCTGTTCGCTCTTCTTGCAACGCCTTTTCTGGCTTCGCAGGCCGTTGCCCAGTTGCAGCCACCGGTGACGCAGGGCCTCTTCCTGCTCACCGACTATCCGGCCCAGACGGTGCGGGCGGGCGAGGTCACGACCATCCGGGTAAAAATGCAGAACTCGGGCCTCGCGCCTGAACCGATGGCGCTGTCGCTCTCCGGTATCCCGGCGGGCTGGAAGATCGACATGCTGGGCGGCGGCCAGCCGGTGGCCTCGGCGATGCCGGGTCAGAACGAGAGCGTCACGCTGCAACTGCGCGTCGAAGTGCCCAAAGATGCCAAGCCGGGCGCGCAGCAGGTCGTGCTGAGCGCCAAGGGAACCCGGCTGCAGTCGGCCGAACTGCCGCTCACGCTGATCGTCGGCACCGATGCGCCGGCCAAGCTCAGCCTGAAGTCGCGCCTGCCGTCGCTGCGTGGCACGCCGCGCTCGTCGTTCGAGTATACGGTGACCGTCGGCAACGACAGCGGCAAGGACCTCACCGTGGCGCTGTCGGCGCAGGGGCCGGCCAACTTCCAGACGACTTTCACCGAAGGCTTCGGCTCCAACGAGATCAGCTCGATCCCGATCGAGGCGGGCCAGACCAAGGACATCAAGGTCAAGGTGACGCCGCCGCGCGACGTCAAGGCCGGCGACTATCCGGTGCTGGTCAAGGTGGCGGCCGAGGGCGCCACCGCCGAGCTGCGCGTGACCCTGCAGGTCAGCGGCCAGGGCAAGCTGGCGCTTTCGACCAAGGACGGCCGCCTTTCGGGCGAGGCCGAGATCGGCAAGACCTCGACCTACACGCTGGCGCTGACCAACGACGGCACGGCGGCGGTCGACGAGATCGAGATGGCGGGCACCGTGCCCACCAACTGGAAGGTCGAGTTCAATCCCAAGACCCTGGCGACACTGGCGCCCGGCGAGAAGAAGGACGTGCAGGTCCTGGTGACACCGGCCGACAAGGCGATTGCCGGCGACTACGTGGCCCAGTTCCGCGCCGCCGCCCGCGGCGAATCGAGCTCTGCGGACTTCCGCATCACCGTCACGACCTCGACGCTGTGGGGCATGGTTGGCATCGGCATCATCGCCGTGGCGCTGCTCGTGCTGCTGGGCGCCGTTGCCCGCTTCGGTCGGCGCTAGATTGTCTGTGATGACCGATAACGTCATCGACGTCCGGGGCCTCACGAAGCTCTATGGTGCCACCCGTGCGGTCGACGCCATCGATCTGACAATCCGCCGCGGTGAGATCTTCGGCCTGCTGGGACCGAACGGCGCCGGCAAGACGACGACCATACTGATGCTGCTGGGGCTCACCGAAGTGAGCGCCGGCACGGTCGACGTGCTGGGCTTCGATCCGGTGCGCCAGCCGCTCGAGGTCAAGCGCCGTGTCGGCTACCTGCCTGATGCCGTGGGCTTTTACGACCATCTGACGGCGCGCGAGAACCTGCGCTACACCGCGCGCCTGCTCGCCATCCCGCGCCGCGATGCCGAGAAGCGCATCAGCGACGCCATGGAGAGCGTCCAGCTTGCCGACGTGCTCGACAAGCGGGTCTCGACCTTTTCGCGCGGCATGCGCCAGCGCCTGGGCATCGCCGAGATCGTGATGAAGAAAGCCGAGATCGCCATCCTCGACGAGCCGACCTCCGGCCTCGATCCGCACGCCACCTTCGAACTGCTGGAGATGATACGCGGCCTCAAGAAGGCGGGCGTCGCGGTGCTGATCTCCTCGCACCTGCTCGATCGCGTCCAGAGCGTTTGCGATCGCGTGGCGCTGTTCAACCACGGCAAGATCGCGCTGATGGGTTCGGTGGTCGAACTCGCGAACCAGGTGTTGGGCGCCGGCCATCCGCTCCTGATCGAAGCCTCGGGAATCGATATCGCGAGCACACTGCGCGGCGTCGAAGGCGTGCAGACAGTCGTCGCCGAAGGCGAAGGCGGCTGGCGTGTCGTGGCCGATCGCGACGTGCGTGCGGCCGTGGCGCAGCGCATTGTCTCCTCGGGCGGATCGCTGACACGGCTGGCCGACCTGCAGCCCAGTCTGGAAGAGGTCTATACGCGTTACTTCCAGGAAGAACGTCATGCAGCGTAGCGCCATCCGACGCGAGGGTTCAGCCTTCACCGGCCTCGGCCCGGTGTTCATGAAGGAATTCGCCGATCACCTTTCCAGCGCCCGCATGATGGTGCTGATGCTGTTCGTCATCGCCTTCGGCGCCTTTCCGGTGGCATCGTCCCTGCAGCAACTGCGCACCGTCACCGAGTCCGACGCCTTTCTTTTCCTGCGCATCTTCACCTCGGCACCGGACAGCCTGCCGATCTCGTTTGTCTTTGCGCTCAACTTCATCATCCCGATCATGGCGATCGGCCTGGGCTTCGATGCGGTGAATTCCGAATTCAACCACCGCACGCTGAGCCGTGTGCTGTCGCAGCCGATCTATCGCGATGCGCTGCTGCTCGGGAAGTTTTTAGGCGGCCTCGTCACGCTCGCCGTGGCGCTGACGGCGCTGTGGCTGATCGTGTTCGGGGCGGGGCTGCTGCTGCTCGGCCTGCCGCCGCGTGGCGTCGAAGTGGCGCGTGCCGGATGCTTCCTGGTGGCTGCGATCGCCTATGGCGGGGTGTGGCTCGCGATATCGCTGCTGTTCTCGGTGATCTTCCGCTCGACGGCGACCTCGGCGCTCTGCTCGTTGGGTCTTTGGCTGTTCTTCTTCCTGCTGTGGCCGATGATCGCCTCGGCCATCACGATCGGCTTCGCCCCGTCGCAGATCCGCAGCGCCGAGGAGTATCTCGCGATCGAGCAGATCGGGCTGGTACTCGCGCGCTTTTCGCCCGGCACTTTGTTCAGCGAGACCGTCGTCGGCCTGCTCAATCCCGAGACCCGGACCTTCGCCAGTATGCTGCCGGCGCAGATGCGCGGGGTCATCCAGGGCGCACCGCTGCCGCTCGACCAGAGCTTGATCCTGATCTGGCCGCAGATGACGGGGCTGATTGCCGGCATGATCGTGGTGTTTGCCGCGGCCTACGTGATCTTCCAGCGAGAGGAAGTGCGCGCCTGAAAGACTTCACCCTCCCGGCCGCGGTCAACAACGCGCGCTGGTGCGATGCGGTTTGCCGCGCGCATGGCCATCCCGGGCGCTTCCTGCTGCACAGCTGGGTCAATGCCGAGCCGGTGCCGCGCTTCTATCCCAATGTCGTGACCCTGCAGCCGGGCAAATCGGTGGCCGCCGAGCAGCGCGAGACCATCGACCTCCTGCTGAAGTCGAACCTGCCCGGCCGCTGGTCGGTGAAGGACAGCTTTCGAGTGCTCGACCTTTCGCGCCAGGGTTTCGAGGTGCTGTTCGAGGCGCGCTGGATCCGGAACGTGATGCCCTTGGCCGACCCATCGTCGGACATCGTCTGGCAGCGTGAGACCAAGGGAGCGGCGGGACTGCCGTTCGGCGATCCCGATTTCGCGATGTTCACCGGACGCCGCGGCTTCCAGGTGGTGGCGGGCGGCATGTTCTACCGCGCCGAGGGCGTCGTCGGATTGTCCAACGTGGTCGCCGATGCCGCCGATGCCCGCACGGTGTGGCGTGCGCTTGCGCTTCTCGCCGCCCAGACGTTCCCGCGGCTGCCGCTGGTCGGCTACGAATCAGGCGATGAGCTGAGCGCCGCCCGCGACGCCGGTTACGAGATCGGCGACAAGCTCCGTATCTGGGTCAAGTCGAAGGACTGAAGCCGCAGGCCACGAGTGCGGCCATCATGTGCGGCGGCGGCGGAGCGGTGACGACGACCGGCGGCTTGTTCTTGGAGAGCGCCAGGACGATGGCGCGCGAATGCAGATGCAGTTGCTGGCCGGGTTCGGGCCGGCCGTAGAAACGGTCGCCGATCACCGGGCAGCCGGCATCGGTGCAATGAACACGGATCTGGTGGGTGCGGCCGGTTTCGGGTTTCAGTTCCAGCCAGGTCATCCCGGGCGCGCGGCCCAAGGTGCGATAGCGCGTCACGGCGGTCTGGCCCTTGTCCGACACTTTCACCGTCCAGCCGCTCTTGCTGTTGAGTTTCAGCAGCGGCTTGTCGAACACGCCTTCCTCCGCAGGGGGTGCCCCTTGGACCACGGCCCAATAGGTCTTCTCGGTCGTGTGACCGGAGAAAAGCCGCCCGAGCTTGGCCAGCGCCTTGGGATGCCGCCCGAGCACCAGCACGCCTGACGTGTCGGCGTCGAGCCGGTGGGCGAGAGCCGGCGGCCGCGGCAGGCCGAAGCGCAGCGCGTCGAAACACTCTTCCAGGTTGGGTGCGCGGCTGGGGCCGGCGTGGACCGCAAGGCCTGCCGGCTTGTCGATCACCAGGATCAGCCCGTCGCGATGAAGCACGCGGGCCTGGATTTCCTCGGCCGAGAGAGGAGGGGGACGATTCACAGATCTGGCCGGCGCGACAGCCAGTCCTCGGACGACTCATAGAGCGCCGCTGCCCGCAGCACCGAGGCATCGTCGCGGAACCGTCCGACGATCTGCAGCCCGATCGGCAGGCCTTCGGAATCGTATCCACTGCAGAGCGTCAGCGCCGGGTGGCCGGTGATGTTGAAGGGCATGGTGTAAGGGAACCAGTTTGTGCGCAGTTCGCCCACCTCGACGCCGTCGACCTCGATCGGGTCGAACAGGTCCTGGTCGATCGGCAGCGCGGTACGCGACAGCGTCGGCGTCACCAGATAATCGGCGCTCTCGAACCAGCCCTGCACCATGCGGAAGATCTCGGTGCGCTGGAACTGCGCGCGCTGATAGTCGGCGCCGGTCCAGTCGGCCGCCTCGGCGACCTGGCGCACCAGCGACGGCGTCATGCGGTTGCCGTCGCGGCGGATCATGTCGTCGAAGCGCGCCTTCCAGGTCGTATGGTTGATGACCTTCCAAACCGGCGTCATGTCCGGCAGCTTGGCGTCGAGCTCGACCAACTCGGCGCCCAGTTCGCGCAGCTTGCCGAGCGCGCGTTCGAAGGAGGCGCGGACGTCGCGCGCCACGACCGTGTTGCCGAGCGTCGCGCTGAAGAGGATCCGCTTGCCCCGAAGTGTTCCCTCCGCGCGCGCGGCGGCGATGTAATCCTGCGGCGCAAGGCCGATCGACCACGGGTCGGAGGGATGCGGCCCGGCCATAGCCTGCAGCATCAGCGCCGTGTCCATCACCGTGCGCGTCATCGGCGTCACGTAGGTGTAGTTGCCGAAGGCGTCGGCCACCTGGCTGTGCGGGATGACGCCGTTGCTCTGCTTCAGGCCCACCATGCCGTTGGCGGCGGCCGGAATGCGGGTCGAGCCGCCGCCGTCGGTGGCGATGCCGATCGGCCCGATGCCCGCGGCGACAGCGACGGCCGCTCCGCCACTCGAACCGCCTGAGGTGTGCCTGGCGCTAAAAGCGTTGCGCGTGCGGCCGAACAGCGGCGCATCGGTCAGGGCCTTGTGGCCGTACTCCGGTGTCGTGGTCTTGCCGAACAGGATCGCGCCCGCTGATTTCATGCGCGCGGCGGCGACGGCGTCTTCCTTGGGAATGTTGTTCTCATACAGTAGCGAGCCGAAGGTCGTGCGCACGCCCGCGGTATTCACGAGATCCTTGGCGGCGAAGGGAATGCCGTGCAGCAGGCCAAGCGGCTTTCCGTCCATCACCGCCTGTTCCGCCCCTTGCGCCGCTGCCAGCGCCTGCTCGCCGGAAATCGTGATGAAGCAATTCAAGACGGGTTGCAGTTTCTCCGCCCGCGCCAGTACGGCCTTGGTCAGTTCGACGGGAGAAACTTTCCTGGCGGCAATCTGCTCGCGCAATTCAGACGCGGGCAGGCGGGTGAGGTCGGTCACTTCAGCAGGCCTCGCGCCGCGAGGTTCCGCATCAGCGCCGACGTGCCGAAGGTCCAGGGCGGGATCTTGTCGCAATGGTTGACCCGATTGGTGAGCGTGCCGAGCTTGGGCGAACGGATGGAGACGAGGTCGCCCACCATGTGGGTGAAACCCGTGCCGCCCGGCGTGCGTGGCTCGGTCGGCGCGAACAGCGTGCCGGTCATCAGCACCATGCCGTCGGGATACTGATGTGTCTTCATCGCCTGGGCCACGAGGTCGGTCGGATCGCGGCTGATCTTCGACAGGTCGCTGGCGCCGCGCAGGCGGAACTGGTCGGGGCCGGTGACCTCCAGTTCGACCTTGGCCTTGCGTACGTCGTCCAGCGTAAAAGTCTGATCGAACAGGCGGACGAACGGCCCGAGTGCGCAGGAAGCGGTGTTGTCCTTGGCGATGCCCAGCAGCAAGGCGCTGCGGCCCTCGATGTCGCGCAGGTTGACGTCGTTGCCGAGCGTGGCGCCCACGATGGTGCCCTTGGCGTTCACGATCAGCGTCACTTCCGGTTCCGGGTTGTTCCAGTCGGAGTCCGGCCGGATGCCGATTTCCGCCCCATAGCCGACGGCGGCCATCGGCGGCGCCTTGGTGAAAATCTCGGCGTAGGGACCGATGCCGACTTCGAGATAGGGCGACCAGGCGCCGCGGGCCATCAGCGTCTTCTTCAGCGCCTCGGCCTCGGCTGAGCCCGGCTTGATGGTGCTGACGTCGGCGCCGATGATGGAATTGAGCTCGCCGCGCACCGTCTCGGCCCGCGCCGGATCGCCTTTGGCGTGTTCCTCGATCAGCCGCTCGAGCAGGCTGACGGCGAAGGTGACCCCGGCTGCCTTGATCGCCTGCAGGTCGATCGGCGCCAGCAGGCTGGGCACGATCTCGTCCAGCGAACCGATGCGTTCGCCGCCGGATCGCGCCAGCGCCACGGGATCGGCGGCGTTGCAGAGATCGGCCATCGTGACGGCGGTACCGGTGATGTCGAACACCCCGGCGGCCCGCACCGCCACCACGCTCGGGCCCGCTTTAGCGCCGTTTCGCCAGACCCGGCCGACCAGGGTCCCGGCCGTGCCGTCCTCGGGTAGAATCTCGCTCGCTGAACCTGCCACTGGACGTCTCCGGCGCTTCGTTGCAGAAAAGGCGCGCAACTCCCACGCCACTCCCACACTGTTTCCTAAGGGGGAAATCAAATCATGGCCGCTGCGCGGATCAAAGGTGTTCTTTCGCCCGTCGTCACACCCTTCAAGCGCGATCTGTCGCCCGATGTCGGCCGATTCATCGCCCACTGCAAGTGGCTGCTCAGCCAGGATTGCGGGCTTGCCGTGTTCGGTACCAATTCCGAGGCCAATTCGATGTCGGCCGACGAGCGCATGGGCCTGCTCGAAGCCGCCGTCGCGGCCGGCGTGCCGACGGCGCGCATGATGCCGGGCACCGGCGCCTGCTCGATCAACGAAGCCGCCAAGGTGAGCGCGCATGCCACCAAGCTCGGCGTCTCGGGCGTGCTGATGCTGCCGCCCTTCTACTACAAGGGCGTTCCGGAGGAGGGGCTGTTCCGCTTCTTCTCGGAGGTGGTGCAGCGCGTCGGTGACGACCGCCTGCGCGTCTATCTCTATCACATCCCGCCCGTCTCGGCGGTGGCGATCACGCACAAGCTGGTCGAGCGGCTGATGAAGGCCTATCCGCAGCAGATCGCCGGCATGAAGGATTCGTCGGACGACTGGCCGCACACCAAGAGCATGATCGACGCCTTCGCCAAGGACGGCTTCGATGTCTTCTCCGGCAACGAGAAGCCCTTGATCGAGAACATCAAGTCGGGCGGCGCGGGCTGCATCAGCGCCACGGCAAACATCAATCCCGGCAAGATCGCCGAGACCTACAAGAAGTACGCGACACCCGAAGGCGAGAAGCTACAGGCCTGGATCAACGAGGTGCGCGGCGTCATGCAGGGCTACGTGATGATCCCCGGCCTCAAGTACTGCATCGCGCATTACGGCTCCGACGCGGCCTGGGGCCCAGTCCGTCCGCCGCTGGTCGAGATCGACGAGAAGACCGGCAAGGACATGATCGCCAAGCTCGACGCGCTGGGCTTCACCATGCCGGGCCTCAAGCAGGCGATGGCTGTCGCGGCTGAATAAGAGTCATTGCTGGGGGCGCGCCACTGGAGTGGCGCGCCCCCAGCGAAGACGTTGACATCGCCCCGCGCAAAGCCTTATAAAATATGCATGCGCACGACCCTGTCCCAGAACGCTTGGTATTTTACGCCCCTTACATAGGCGGCGCGAAGGGTCATGACTCAACGAAGCCGCCGCATCCCGGCGGCTTCTGTGTTTTTGGAATAGGCCTCCGGGCCGCGGCGGGACCGCAACCGGAGGACGAAATGTCGATCATCGAAGCAGAACTGGACGTGAAGGAACTGCCCCTGCAGCCGCCGTCGATTCGCGTGCGGCTGGCGGGGCCACGTGACTGCGAGGCGCTGTGCGACCTGCTGGACAACCCGGCCGGTGCCCGCGAGCAGGTGCTGACCTGGCTGGAAAGCCCGGGCACGACCCTGCTGGTGGCGCAGAGCGAGCTGGGGATCCTGGGCGTCGCCGTCCTGATCACGCGCATCGTGCCGATGCCCGGCGCCGGCGCGCACAAGATCGTCGAGGTCGACAATCTCGTGGTGCGCGCCGACCTGCGCGGCCGCCGCATTGGCCGGCGCCTGCTGGCCGCCGCCGTCGAATGGTCGCGCCAGCGCCGCGCCGTCCAGGTCGAGGCCATTGTCGGGGACGTCAACCGCGACGGCCGGCGCTTCTACGAGAGCTTCGGCTTCGCGGTAGCCAACGATCGGCTCGTGTTGGCGGCGTAATGTCGATCCCCGTGCGGCCCGCGACGCTGGGCGACTACCCCGCGCTCTGTGTCCTGTTCGAGACGCTGGACGAGTTCCACCGCCAGGTGCGGCCGGATTTCTTTCGGCCGTTCGAGGGGGCAGCGCGGACCTGGGCCCAGGTTGGCCAGTGGTTGGCGGGCCCGGGAACGACCGTGCTGGTGGCCGAGGGCGAGGTGGGTGTCGTTGGCCTCGCCGTCCTGCTGACGCGACCGCCGGCTGCATTTGCCGGCGCCGTTCCGCGCAAGGTGATCGAACTCGACAATCTCGTGGTTCGTGCCGACCAACGGGGCCGGAAAGTCGGAAAGTGCCTCCTTGCCGCCACGATGGATTGGTCGCGCGAGCAGGGTGCCACCCATGTCGAGGTGGCCGTGCACGCCTTTAACCGCGATGCGCGGCGGTTTTACGAGCGTTTCGGCTTTTCTGCGTCGATCGAGCGGCTTGTCCTGGCGGCCTGAGCAATCGCGTAGCACCTCGCGCGATGTGGTATGGTGTTTTCCTTGCACATCCCCGTGCCGGACAAATGTGCAGGAGTGACCCGTGGCAAAGAATAGCGCGAAGCAGCAGACGGTTGTCGCCAAGGGACCTCCTCCCTTGAAGCAGACGATGGCCAAGCCGATCGCGGGCTACACGGACCCGAACGATCTTCGTACGTTGATGACCAACGCCAAGCGACTCGGGCGCGATGATATCTGGCGGGAAGCGTTTCAGCGCCTGTGTTCGCTCGAAGGTGCGGACCAGACCGAGCCGCTGCACCGGGAGTTCTATCAGACGCTGGCTGCGTACGAGCACCTGCTGAGCCAGAAGAACGGCCGCGCCACCCGGGCCAGCCGGACGCGCCTAAAACTCAAGAGCAAGGGCGTCGTGCAGTGCCTGGAAGACTGGGTTTCCAGCAAGACGCCGACCGAAGGCTATGAGCTGCTCATGGCGAACGGCATGGCCGAGATGACGGGCGAGCGGCTGGTGCTGAAATATCCGGAGCAGTTCTCGGTCGACGCGGTTGCCGCCGCCAAGGCACGGCTGGCGACCGCCGAACCGGCGGCCGAGTAGCACGCGCTCATTGCCCGGCGGCGGCGGCGGTGGTCTGATCCTCGACGGGAGGAGACCACCATGGACGTCGCATTCACGGTCAACGGTGAGGCACGGCGCGTCGACGCGGCCGAAACCACGTCGCTCTTGGAGGCGTTGCGCAACCATCTCGGGTTGATGGGCACGCGCTACGGCTGCGGCCTGGAGCAGTGCGGCTGTTGCATGGTGCTGGTCGATGACCAGCCGGCCTATGCCTGCACCCGCGAGCTGGGCACGGTGGCGGGCCGCAAGGTCACCACTGTCGAAGGGCTCGGGACGGAGGCCGGGCCGCATCCGTTGCAGCAGGCGTTCCTCGACGAGCAGGCCGGTCAATGCGGTTACTGCCTGTCCGGCATTCTCATTTCCGCCAAGGCGCTGCTCGACCGCAATCCCGATCCCAGCCGCGCCGATATTGTCGCCGCGCTCGACAAGCATCTCTGCCGCTGCGGCGCGCACCAGCGCATTCTGCGCGCGGTCGAACGTGCTGCTGTGACGCTCCGCAACGGGAGGCCGGCATGAACGCGCCCGTTCTTCCTGCCAGCCCCCTTCCTGCAAGTTTGATCGAGAACCCACGTCTCGATCGCTGGATAAAATTCCAGCCCGACCGCACGGTGCGTATCGCCACCGGCAAGGTCGAGATGGGGCAGGGCATCGTCACCGCCATCGGCCAGATCGCCGCCGAAGAACTCGACGTACCGCTCGACCGCGTCGCCGTCCTGTCGGGCGACACGACCCACGGACCGGACGAGCTCTATACGACCTCGTCGCTGTCGGTCGACGTGTCCGGTGGCTCGGTGCGGCTGGTCTGCGCCGAGGTCCGCGCCAAGGCGCTCGATCGTGCGGCGTTGCGCCTCAACTGCAGCCGCGACGAGCTCACGGTCGTCGACGGCTGTTTCCTGCAGAATGGTGCGGCGACCGGGCAAGACTACTGGACGGTCGCGGCCGAGATCGACCTCACCCAGAACGTCACCGGCACGACGCCGCCCAAACCGGTCGCGTCCTACAAGGTGGTGGGCCAAAGCATCCCGCGGGTCGATCTGCCGGCGAAAATGAGCGGAGCCGCTTTCGTGCACGATGTCCTGCCGGCCGATGTCCTGCACGCCCGCACCCTGCGTCAGCCCAACCGCGGCGCCACCTTGGTCTCCCTCGACGAAGCCGCCATCCGTCGCGCGGCGAAGGGAGAGCTGCAAATTGTCCGCGAGGCCAATTTCGTGGCCTTCGTCAGCCCGGTCGAATCGGTGGCCCAGGCCGCCGCCGTGGCGGCGCCGCGGCACGCCACATGGAACAACGTGCGGCATCTCGTGCCTGAACAGCAGGAAGCCGCCTGGCTAAAGGGCCAACCCAGCGACGACCGGCACATCGGCGCGCCGCCACCGGTATCGCCGCCGAAGAATCTCGTGCAGGCGACTTTCTCGCGCCCCTACATCGCGCACGCCTCCATGGCGCCGTCCTGTGCATTGGCCGAGTTCCGCGGCGGCCATCTGACGGTGCGCTCGCATGGTCAGGGCATGCATCCACTGCGCCAGAACCTGGCGGGGGCGCTCGGCCTGCCGATCGACGCCATCACCTGCCAGCATCTGCATGGTGCCGGCTGCTACGGCCATAACGGCGCCGACGATGCTGCCCTCGACGCCGCGTTGATCGCGCTGCGCATTCCCGGCAAATGCATCCGCCTGCAATGGCGCCGCGAGGAGGAGTTTGGCTTCGAGCCGGTCGGGCCCGCCATGCTGGTGACCTTGCATGTTGATCTCGACGCCAAGGGCCGGCCGGCCGACTGGACGACAGAGATCTGGAGTCCGACTCATGTCCAGCGCCCGGGCAGCGGCACCGGCTTTCTGCTGGCGTCGGAAGCCATGGCAACCCCACCGCCCGAGGTGGCGCCGTTCGATCCGACGGAACAGCGCGGCGGCGGCGGCACGCGCAACGCGTTGCCGATCTATGACGTGCCGGCACACCGCATTGTCCATCACCTGGTCATGCGGCCGCCGGTCCGTACCTCGGCGCTCCGCGGCCTCGGCGCGCTGCCCAATGTCTATGCCATCGAATCGCTGATCGACGATCTGGCGGCCCGCGTCGGCGAAGACCCGGTGGCCTACCGTCTGTCGATCCTGTCCGAGGCACGCGCCCGGCGTCTGGTCGAGCTGGTGGCCGAGCGTGCGGGTTGGACGTCACGCGGCGCGGCGGGCACCGGCAAGGGGCTCGGCATCGGCTTTGCCCGCTACAAAAACCGGGCGGCCTATGCCGCCGTGATCGCGGCCGTCACCGTGCAGGAGACCGTGAAGGTCGATCGTATCTGGTGCGTCGCCGATGCCGGCTTGGTCGTGAATCCCGACGGTGCGCGCAACCAGCTCGAGGGTGGCATTGTCCAGGCCGTGAGCTGGACCCTGAAGGAGCAGGTGCGGCTCGACGATCAGGGCATCGCCTCGCGCGATTGGGAGAGCTACCCGATCCTGCGTTTCAGCGAGATCCCCGACATGCAGGTAGAGTTCGTCGAGGCCGCCGGCAATCCGGCACTGGGTGTCGGCGAATGCACGGTGGGACCGACGGCGGCGGCAATCGGCAACGCCGTCAATCACGCGCTCGGCGTCCGCATCCACGACATGCCGCTCACCCGCGAACGCATCATGGCGGCGCTGCTCAAGGCGTAAGGTCGGCCTCCACCCGCTATGCGAGAGGACGAAACTTCCGGGTAGTCGCGCGAGATTTCGGCAGGCCTGGAACGTGGTAACCTGAGGCACATTCCCGGGAGGAATCGATGGCCTATGATCTCGTGATCAAGAACGGCACCGTGGTCGATGGCACCGGCAGCAAGCGATACCAGGCCGATGTCGCGATCCAGGACGGCAAGGTTGCCGAAATCGGCAAGGTAACCGAAGGCGCCAAGCGCACCATCGACGCGCATGGGCTGGTCGTGGCGCCGGGCTTCGTCGATCCGCACACTCATTACGATGCGCAGATCTGCTGGGATGGCGCGGTCACCCCCTCGTCCTGGCATGGCGTCACCTCCGTCGTGATGGGCAATTGCGGCGTCGGCATCGCGCCCTGCAAGCCCGAGACGCGCGAGATCGCGATGAAGGATCTGGTCAACGTCGAGGGCATTCCGTTCGACGTGCTGAACAAGGGCATCACCTGGGATTGGGAGACCTTTCCGGAATTCATGGACGCCGCGGCCGCGCGCAAGCCGTCGCTCAATCTCGCCTTCATCGCGCCGCTGACTCCGTTCCGCCACTACGTGATGGGCGAGGCTTCCATGGAGCGCGCCGCCACCGCCGAAGAGACGCATCAGATCGCCAGGCTGATCGGTGAGGCGGTGGATGCGGGTGCGCTGGGCTTCTCCTCGACGACGCTCAACCAGCATATGGGCTTCGAGGGCAAGCCACTCGCCTGCCGCAACGCCAGCCGCGAGGAGATGAAGGCCTACGCCAACCAGCTCAAGAAGCGCGGCAAGGGCGCGATCGAGATCGCGCTCACCCGCCAGGTCGGCGTACTGGAAGAGGACCAGTGTGAGCTGCTCGACTTCCTGCTGGAAGAAAGCGGCCGCCCGGTGACCTTCATCGCGCTGTTCGACCGTGACGATATCCCCGAGGCGGTGCGCGACACGCTGCGTCGCGCCGCGCCGCAGATCGCCAAGGGCGCCCGGCCGCAGACCTCGCCGCTGCCGCTCACGCGCGAATGCAACATGGACAATCCCTTTGCCTTCGCCGCCTTCCCGGCGTGGAAGCGGGTGTTCGCCGACACGTCGAAGGCGGCACAGAAGAAGGTCTATGCCGATCCTGCGTTCCGCGCCCAGTTCCGCGCCGATCTCAAGAACCCGACCGGCTTCAGCGACTGGCGCCGCGTCGTCGTCCACGACGTGCGCAATCCCGCGCTAAAACACCTGGAGCGCAAGTCGATCGCCCAGATCGGCGAGCTGCAGGGCAAGGACGGCGTCGACGCCTTCCTCGACATCGTGCTGGCTGACGATCTCGACACCGAGCTCACCATCTCCTCGTGGAACACGCGCGAGGACCGCATGCGCGAACTCCTGAACAATCCCTCGATCCTCATGGCCCTGGGCGACGGCGGCGCGCACGTCGACATGCTGTGCGATGCCGGCTACCCGACTTATCTGCTCGGCACCTGGGTGCGCGAGAAGGAAGCCATCTCGCTGGAAGAGGGCGTGCGCAAGCTCACCTCCGATCCCGCCGACCTGTTCGGCCTGAAAGATCGCGGCCGCCTCGCCAAGGGCGTGCCGGCCGACGTGGCGATCTTCGATCCCGCGGCGATCGGGTCGTCCAATCACGGTGAGCGCCGCCACGACCTGCCGGGTGGCGCCAAGCGCATCGTGATGCCGTCGCGCGGCGTCGAATACACCGTCGTCAACGGTGCGGTCACGTGGGAGCAGGGCCGACTCACCGAGGCGAAGGCGGGGAAAGTGTTGAGGGGCTAAACCTGCGGGGCTATTAAGGCTCCTGGGGGGCCTTACATGCCGTTACGCTGGGAAATCCGTCATCCGGAGAAATTCGTGCACATCGTGGCCGAGGGTTCGGTCACACTGAAGGAGATGGAGGAGCATTTCGACGCGATCTTGGTCGCCGACGCGATGCCCTATGCCAAACTGTTCGATATCTCCCGGGGCGACCCGATCTACAGCGATGCCGACGTGATGACCATGGGCGCCCGGCTGAGCGCCTATACCTCCACGGTCGCGAGCGGGCCGTTGGCCGTCGTCGGATTGGGCGAGCACCTCGAGATTACCTTCCGGCGCTTCGTCAACATCTCGCCGTCGAAGCGGCCCGCCAAGCTGTTCAAGACCGAGGCCAAGGCGCGCGCCTGGCTGGCGACGCAGGCCAAGCTGTAGTTTTTTTAACCTATCGCCCCTAGCTCTCTGAAAACGGAGACACCGTGCAGACCACCCCGCTGTCGGACGACATCAAGCAGACCCTGTCCAAGGTGACGACGGCCAGCATCACGACGATCCTGCTG
>Ga0194051_1000369_pt1 | contig 26138 bp, 29 predicted proteins | sample SepL2320m_MetaG_FD_161275 | JGI IMG/M metagenome (GOLD analysis project Ga0194051, IMG submission 161275) | Anoxic zone freshwater microbial communities from boreal shield lake in IISD Experimental Lakes Area, Ontario, Canada - Sep2016-L239-20m | ecosystem: Environmental > Aquatic > Freshwater >... | reverse complement strand
CCCTCGAGCCCTTCAAGGGCGAGGACGGTGCGACCTACGAGTTCGAGAACAAGGTCAGCGGCGGACGCATCCCGCGCGAGTACATCCCATCGGTGGACGCCGGTGCTCAGGACGCCATGCAGTACGGCATTCTGGCCGGTTACCCGCTGGTGAACGTCAAGGTGATCTTGCTCGACGGTGCGTACCACGATGTGGACTCCTCGGAAATGGCCTTCAAGATCGCCGGTTCGCAGGCGCTGAAAAAGGCTGCGGCACAAGCACAGCCGGTCATCCTCGAGCCGATCATGGCCGTCGAGGTCACCACACCCGAGGACTACATGGGTGAAGTGATCGGCGACCTGAACTCCCGCCGTGGTCAGATTCAGGCTATGGAGGAGCGCAGCGGGGCGCGCATCGTCAAGGCGCAGGTCCCGCTTTCGGAAATGTTCGGCTACGTCGGCGACCTCAGGTCGAAGACCCAGGGCCGGGCCAACTACTCCATGGTGTTCGACTCGTATGCCGAAGTTCCGGCTAACGTGTCGAAGGAGATAATCGCGAAGGCGACGGGCCAATGAACGAAGTGAATGGCCCATTAGGATCGGGCCAATGAACGAAGTGAATGGCCCATTAGGATCGGGTCAGTGAACGAAGTGAACGGCCCAAATGGGTCGGGCGCCTAGCCCAACGGTTTCGTGTGCGACACAATTGAATAAACCAACAATGCTTTAACCAAAGCACCAACAAGTCCAGGAGGACACAGAAGTGGCGAAGGCGAAGTTCGAGCGGACGAAGCCGCACGTCAACATCGGGACCATCGGTCACGTTGACCACGGCAAAACCACGCTAACCGCGGCTATCACCAAGGTTCTGCACGACAAATTCCCGACGTTGAACGAGTCGCGTGCATTCGATCAGATCGACAATGCGCCCGAAGAGCGTCAGCGCGGTATCACCATCAACATCTCCCACGTGGAGTACCAGACCGAGAAGCGTCACTATGCGCACGTCGACGCCCCCGGTCACGCTGACTACATCAAGAACATGATCACCGGTGCCGCCCAGATGGACGGCGCGATCCTGGTGGTCGCCGCGACCGACGGCCCGATGCCGCAGACCCGTGAGCACGTGCTGCTGGCCCGTCAGGTCGGCGTGCCCTACATCCTGGTGGCGCTGAACAAGGCCGATATGGTCGACGACGAGGAGCTGCTGGAGCTCGTTGAACTGGAGGTGCGCGAACTGCTGGCCGCCCAGGAGTTCGACGAGGACGCCCCGGTGATCCGGGTGTCGGCGCTCAAGGCCCTCGAGGGTGACCCGCAGTGGGTCAAGAGCGTCGAGGACCTCATGGACGCTGTTGACGAGTCCGTCCCGGACCCGGTCCGCGACACCGAGAAGCCCTTCCTGATGCCCGTCGAAGACGTCTTCACGATCACCGGTCGCGGCACCGTCGTGACCGGTCGTGTCGAGCGTGGCGTGATCAACGTCAACGAGGAAGTGGAGATCGTCGGCATCAAGCCGACCACCACCAAGACCACGGTCACCGGTGTGGAGATGTTCCGCAAGCTGCTCGATCAGGGTCAGGCAGGCGATAACGTCGGTCTTCTGGTCCGCGGCATCAAGCGCGAGGACGTCGAGCGCGGTCAGGTCGTCGTGAAGCCCGGCACCACCACCCCGCACACCGAGTTCGATGGCAGCGTCTACATCTTGAGCAAGGATGAGGGCGGGCGGCACACTCCGTTCTTCAACAACTACCGTCCGCAGTTCTACTTCCGCACCACCGATGTGACCGGTGTGGTCACGCTGCCGGAGGGTACGGAGATGGTCATGCCGGGTGACAACACCGATATCTCGGTGAAGCTGATCCAGCCGGTCGCCATGGATGAGGGCTTGCGCTTCGCTATCCGCGAAGGCGGCCGCACTGTCGGAGCCGGACGGGTCACCAAGATCACCAAGTGATCTGACCTGCAACGAAGCGGCGCCCGTCGACAATGACGGGCGCCGCTTCCGTTTGCTGACGTGCTAGAATCGGGCTAACGCGTGGCCCCCGAATGCCGGGTTGAAGCCCGCGGTTGGGAGAGTGCCACGTGGAATTTAATGTGACGAAGCCGCGGCGTCGCGCGATGGTCACTGCCGGTACCGCGGTGTCCCTGGTGCTGTCTCTGATTGGCGGGACGCTTGCCCTGCTGTTCGCTGGCGGCCCCCAGCAGAGCAGCACCGCGCTGAAGCCACTCGAACCGCCCGTCTCGGCCCCGGCCGTCGAACCAGAGCCTGCCCCATCGGCGGGGGGCCTGTCGATGTTCGGTCTCGGTGACAGCACTGTGAGCAGCATGGCTGACACCTCCGGCGGCGGCGTCGCCCAGTCCGGGTTCACCCCGAGCGCATCGGGCGCACTGCCCGCGCTCCAACTGCCGGCCGCCGCTGCACTGCCGGTGCTCCCGGCCTTCGACTGGAACGCTCTGCTCGCCCCGTTGGTCGCTGCACAGGCCAACGCCCAGGCGGCCAATGTGGCGGGATCCGTCATCGGCGGATCGGTAGGCTTAGCGAACTCCTTCGCCCTGGTGCTGGGTGACCTCATTCTGTTCGCGGCGTATACGAGCAACGGGCAGCCCTTGCTCGCGGCGCTGCAGAACACTCTGGCGGCGCCCGCCGCCGCCGCGGCGGCTGGAACCGCACTGGTGGCCAATATGCCGCCGTTGCCGGCCCTGCCCGATCTCAGCGGATTGACCGCTGCGTTCGCCGCCGCTGCCGCCGCACCGCCACTCGGTGTGCCGTCACCTGCTGCGCTGCCGCCGCTGCCGACTCCGGAGCAGCTTGCCGCAAGCGTCGCCGGGCTCAGCGCCCTCGGTGCGCTGCCTGCCCTGCCGCCGGTTGGGCTGCCCGGGCTGCCGCCGCTGCCGGGCATGCCGCAGCTGCCGCGGCCCGAGGACGTGGTCGGCGGACTCGTGGGCGGCGCCGTTGCGATTGGAGTGGGCGGGCTCATCCTTGGCACGCTCTTTCAACCCCCGAGCATCACCAGGATGATGGGTCTGCCTTTCTAAGCCCGTCCCCTCCGCCAGATCCACACCAGGGTCGTGATTTCGCCGCGGTCCACAGCCATGAGGTGGATTTCGCGGGGCTTGCTAGCCTGACGCGGGGCTAGCGAAAGGACTGCCGGTGGCAGATCTGGAAGGACGCGTTGCATTCGTGACCGGGGCCGCCCGCGGCCAGGGCCGCGCCTACGCGGTGCGACTGGCCCGCGAGGGCGCCGACGTCATCATCAGCGATATCTGTGCGCCGGTCTCCGACACGATTCCCTATGCCGCCGCCACACCCGAAGACCTGGCCGAGACCGTGCGACTCATTGAGTCCGAGGGCCGCAAAGTACTGGCGCGCGAGGTCGATATCCGCGATGATTCCGCGGTGCGACTACTCGTCGCCGACGGTATCGAGCAGTTCGGCCGCCTCGACGTGATGGTGGCCAACGCCGGTGTCCTGAGCTGGGGCAGGGTCTGGGAGCTCACCGACGACCAGTGGAACACCGTCATCGATACCAACCTCACCGGCACCTGGCGCACTCTGCGGGCGGTCATCCCGGCGATGATCGCCGCCGGTAACGGAGGCTCGATCATCATCGTCAGCTCGGCGGGTGGTTTGAAAGCGACGCCCGGTAACGGGCATTACGCGGCATCCAAGTACGGCCTCACCTCCTTGACGAACACTCTCGCGCTTGAATTGGGGGAGTACAGCATTCGGGTCAACTCCATTCACCCCTACTCGATCGCCACCCCGATGATCGAGAACGACGCCATGATGACGATCCTCGGCGCTCACCCGAGTTACCTCAACAGCTACGCACCGATGCCGTATCAGCCACTGGCCAAGGGCTCGAGGGCCAAGCGGAATGACTTCATGACGGCAGAGGAAGCGGCCGAGGTGGTGGTCTGGCTCGCCGGTGACAACTCGAGCGTGCTGTCGGGCTCGCAGATTTCCGTCGACCGTGGGGTTATGAAGTACTGAGTGTTATGAAGTACTGAGCTAGCCCGGCAGCACCAGAATCGGAACCGGGCTGTGCCGCATGATCTTTGCGCCCCGCGATCCCAGGAACACTCGTGCTACGTCACCGCGCGGTGACGTTCCCAGCACGAGGACTTCGCCGTCGTGCCACTCGGCGTCGTCGAGCGCCTGATCCCAGCCGTTGCCGCTGACCACCACCAACTCGACGTCATCGCCCACCACACCGTCGGTGCGCAACTCGGTCAGCATCGCGTCGGCCTGCTGCTCCCAGACCGCAAGGATCGAATCCTCAGCGTGCAGGCCGACTTCGGGCGGATACATGGTGCGGCCGCGAACCGCGAAGGAGATGACCCGCAACGGCACCGTGAGCTGTTTCGACAATGCGTACGTCCGCCGCACCACGTCTACCGACTCCGGCGTCCCGGGATAGCCGCAGGTGATCCGTGTCAGCACGCCGTCGCGCGGTTCCCGATAGCCGCGTGGGGCGATCGCCACTGCAACCGGGGACGAGTGCAGTAACCGGTCGGCCGTGGATCCGACCACGACCTGGCCGAGTTGCCCGTTGGCTGAGGACCCCAGTACCAGCACCTCGGCGTCGAGTTCGGTGACCACCTCGACCAGGCCGCCGGATACCGATCGGTGGGAGTGGCTGTGGTAGCGCACGTCGATTCGGTGCCGCAGCGCGCCAAGATAGCGATTTGCCTCTCTCGCCGAGTCCGCCGCGAGTTGATCCGCCCACGCGGCGTACTCGGCGTCGACCCGGGCGGGCGACGGTGTCGTCCACGGTTTGGGCACGACGGTCGTCACGGTCAGTGAGGTGCCCAACGTTCGCGCCGCACCCACCGCCAGGTTCAGTGGTGCGGCGCCACTCTTGCCGGCCAGGTAACCGACGACCACCGTCACGGCGACTCCCGGACTGGTTCGGCGATGACCGGAGTGTGGCCGTTGAGCGCACTGTGGTGGCGGCCCCACAGGACATAGAACACCAACACCACCGACACCCAGGCGGCGAACGCCAGCCAGGTGTACCAGTGCAGGCTGGCCAGGATGTAAAAGCAGGCCAGTACCGATAGCACCGGCGTGACCGGATAGCCGGGAACCTTGAACCCACGCGGCAGGTCGGGTTCGCGGCGGCGAAGAATGATCACCGCTACCGAAACCGTGATGAACGCGACCAGCGTGCCGATCGAGACCATATCGGCGAGGCTGTCCAGGGGGACCAGACCGGCCAGCAGGCCGACCACCGTCGCGACGATCACGGTGTTGTTGACCGGGGTCATACTGCGCGGGTTGACCTTGGCGAACATCGATGGCAGCAGGCCGTCGCGGCCGATGGCGAACAGAATCCGGGTCGACCCGTACAACGTCACCAGGGTCACCGAGAAGATCGAGATGACCGCACCGGCCGCCAGCACGGTTCCCCAATAGTTCGTCCCGGTGACGTGGTCGAGGATGGTGGCCAGGCCGGCCTTTTGACCACCGAACTCGGTCCAGTTCTGCGCGCCCAGTGCGGCCAGGGTGACCAGGATGTAGACCGTGCTGACGGTGATCAGCGCTGCCATGATCGCCCGTGGCATGGTCCGTTGCGGATCCTTGACCTCATCGCCGGCCGTGGATACCGCATCCAGACCGATATACGAGAAGAAGATCGTGCCCGCGGCCGACCCGATACCGGCGACCCCCAACGGCGCGAAGTTCGCGAAACGGTCTGCGTCAAAAGCTGTGAACGCGATGACGGAGAACATCACCAGCACGCCGAGCTTGATGATCACCATGACGGTGTTCACCGCGGCTGACTCGCTGGCCCCGCGGATCAACAGCAGTGCGCACAAGACTACGAGAATAGCTGCGGGAAGGTTGAAGACACCGGGCGAAGAGTCCCACGGGGCTGCCGAAAGTGCCTGCGGTAATGAGTATCCCAGGAAATTGTCAAGAAGTTTATTGACGTATTGGCTCCATCCGACGGCCACCGCGGCGGTGGACACCACGTACTCGAGAAGCAGGCATGCGGCCACGCCCATCGCCACCACCTCGCCGAGCGTGGTGTAGGCGTAGGAGTAGGTCGATCCTGAAACCGGCACCGCTGAGGCCAGTTCGGCGTAACAGATCGCCGCCAGTCCGGCGGCGATACCGGCGATGATGAAGGACACGATCACACCCGGCCCGGCTTCCGGCACGGCCTCGGACAGTACGAAAAAGATACCGGTGCCGACTGTTGCGCCGATACCGAACATCGCTAGTTGGAACGTGCCGATCGAGCGTTTGAGGTTCTGCGAGGCGCCGTGTGCGACGGGCGCGTTGATCAGTGGCCGTCGCCTCAGCATCTGTTCGACGAGGGGTGTGCGTGGGGCGGTCATCGGTGCCTCCTGGATAGGCGAATTCGCCGATTATGCCTGCCCTGGTCACTGCGTGCAGGGTAGTTATCGTGTACAAACACGCTGTGAGTTCCAACGGCATCGTCATCATCGGGGGCGGCCTCGCGGCGGCCCGGACCGCCGAGCAGTTGCGCAAATCGGAGTACGAGGGTCCGGTCACCATTGTCAGCGATGAAGTGCACCTGCCCTATGACCGACCGCCGCTGTCCAAGGACGTGCTGCAGGACAACCTCAAAGGGTTCGCGGATGTGGCGCTCAAGCCGGCCGAGTTCTACGCCGACAACGACATCACCCTGCGACTGGGCAGCCCCGCGCAATCGGTGGACATTGCCGCCAGAACCGTCACCCTGGCCGATGGAACCTCGCTGGGCTACGACGAACTCGTCATCGCCACCGGATTGGTTCCCAAACGCATCCCATCGATCCCCGACCTGGACGGCATCTCGGTATTGCGATCATTCGACGAAGCCCTGGCGCTGCGGCACCGCGCCGGCTCCGCGCGGCAGGCGGTGATCATCGGGGCCGGATTCATCGGCTGCGAGGTCGCCGCGAGCCTGCGCAAGCTCGGTGTCGAGGTGGTGCTTGTCGAGCCGCAACCGGCGCCGCTCGCCGCGGTCCTCGGTGAGCAGGTTGGGCAGCTGGTTGCCCGGTTGCACCGCGCCGAAGGAGTCGACGTTCGCACCGGCGTCGGGGTGGCCGGTGTACGTGGCGACGCCGGGCAGGTGAGTGCCGTGGAGTTGAGCGACGGCACCGTCCTGCAGGCTGATCTGGTGGTGATCGGCATCGGGTCCAGGCCGGCCACCGACTGGCTGGCCGGCAGCGGAGTCGACCTCGCCGACTCCGACAGGGGCGTGCTCTGCGATGAGGCGGGCCGAACCAGCGCGCCACAGGTATGGGCACTGGGTGATCTCTCCTCGTGGCGCGACGCCACCGGGCACCACGCCCGCGTGGAGCACTGGAGCAATGTCGCTGAGCAGGCACGTGTCCTGGTTCCGTGCATGCTCGGATTCGAGCCGCCAGCGGTAACGGTGGTGCCGTACTTCTGGAGCGACCAGTACGACGTGAAGATCCAATGCCTCGGTGAGCCGGAGGCAGACGACATCGTGCATATCGTCTCCGACGACGGACGCAAGTTCCTGGCGTATTACGAACGCGATGGCGTGCTGGCCGGTGTGGTCGGTGGCGGTATGCCCGGCAAGGTGATGAAAGCCCGGGCCAAGATCGCTGCCGGTGCGCCGATCGGTGACGTTCTCGACTGAGTTCCGATCTAGGGCAGCCCGGCGGCGACGGCATCGAACGCGTCGCCGAGCGCCTGCCGCAGTGCTACCGACTCGTGGGCAAGCCAGTACTCGTGCGCCGACAGGGCAACCCCGAGCATGAGCCAGGCCACGGTCTGCGGTACCAGGTCCTGCGGCCGGGCACCGGTACGCCGGGCCACGAAGTCGGCCACCACGGCGCGCCATCCCGCGTACATGGTCATCGAGTAGGCCTGGAGTTCTGCGCTCTGCAGGATCACCCGCATGCGTTGGCGGTGATGCGCGGTCCCGGACTCATCGAAGGTGTTGAAGTCCAGCAGCGCCGCGCGCAGTGTCGGCCCGATCGGAGCCGATGGATCTGTGCCGTCCAGCAGTGCTGCGAAATGTTCAAGGTAGGCGCCGAAGTCGCCCCACGGGATCGCGTTCTTGGAGGAGTAATACCGGAACAGCGTGCGCCGCGCGATCCCGGAGGCCAGTGCGACGTCTTCGACGCTGACCTCGCTGAAGCCGTAGGTGTCGAACAGGTCTACCGCGATATCGGCGATGCGGCCCGGTGTGGTGGAGGGGCGACGCCCGACCCGGGCCGGGGTGTGGCTGTTCTCCATCAGCAAACCCCCTTCCGTTTCGGCACCTGATGCCATATTCTGGCCGACACGTCGTCGGAATGTCGACGAATCGGGCGGAGAACAGACGAGGAAGGTCCCCCTATGGAGCCGAGTAGCAACGAAATCGGAATCGGTACCGATACCGAGCTGGTAACCGAGGCCCTCGTTGAAGAGGTGTCCATCGACGGGATGTGCGGGGTCTACTGACCGTGCCCGCCCACGCAGTGGGCGACAACCCTGCGAGTCCGCCGGCTTTCGATTCCGCGCTGAGCTGGCGGCTGCACCCGCAGGTGGCGGTGCGCCCCGAGCCGTTCGGGGCGCTGCTCTACCACTTCGGCACCCGCAAACTGTCGTTCCTCAAGAACCGAACCATCCTCGCCGTCATCGAGTCGCTCGACGATCACGCAGACGTTTCCTCGGCCCTGGCGGCCGCAGGTGTGGACCACGACCAGGAGGCACCGTATCTGCGCGCCCTGAGCGTGCTTGCGGCGTCAAATATGTTGGTACGTAAGGAATCCTCATGACATCAGTCGCGCCGGTCCCACGGCTCATCGAACAGTTCGAGCGGGGCCTCGGCGCGCCGATCTGTCTCACCTGGGAACTCACCTACGCCTGCAACCTGGCCTGTGTGCACTGTCTGTCCTCGTCGGGCAAGCGTGATCCCCGTGAACTGTCGACCGAGCAGTGCAAGGCGATCATCGACGAACTCGAGCGCATGCAGGTGTTCTACGTCAACATCGGCGGCGGGGAGCCGACCGTTCGGCCGGACTTCTGGGAACTCGTCGACTACGCCACCAAGCACCACGTCGGAGTGAAGTTCTCCACCAACGGGGTCCGTATCACCGCCGAGGTCGCCGAACGCTTGGCGGCCAGCGACTACGTCGATGTGCAGATCTCGCTGGACGGCGCGACCGCCGAGGTCAACGACGCGGTACGGGGTGTCGGTTCGTTCGACATGGCCATCCGCGCCCTGGAAAACCTCTCGGCGGCAGGCTTCACTGATGCCAAAATTTCCGTGGTCGTCACGCGCCACAACGTCGGCCAACTCGACGACTTCAAGGCTCTGGCCGACCACTACGGTGCGATGCTGCGGATCACCCGGCTGCGTCCATCGGGCCGGGGCGCCGACGTCTGGGATGAGTTGCATCCGACCGCCGCGCAACAGGTGGAGCTCTACAACTGGCTTGTCGCCAAGGGTGATCGGGTGTTGACCGGCGACTCCTTCTTCCACCTGTCTGGTTTGGGCGCACCCGGTGCACTGGCCGGGCTGAACATGTGCGGGGCCGGCCGGGTGGTGTGCCTCATCGACCCCATCGGCGACGTGTACGCGTGTCCGTTCGCCATCCATGACCGCTTTCTGGCCGGGAATATCCTGTCCGAATCTGGTTCCGGTAGTGCGCAAGGCTTTGACAACGTCTGGAAAAACTCGGCGTTGTTCACCGAATTGCGCAAGCCGCAATCGGCCGGAGCCTGCGGCAGTTGCGGCCACTACGATGCCTGCCGAGGCGGCTGTATGGCGGCGAAGTTCTTCACCGGTCTGCCGATGGATGGCCCGGACCCCGAGTGCGTGGAAGGTTATGGCGTACCTGGACTGGCGGGCGAACGCGATAAACCCCGCCCCCGCGATGATCATTCGCGCGGTAAACCGGTCATGTTGACCCTGGAGCGGCCACCGGCCAAACCCTGCAACGAAAGCCCGGTGTAGTCATGGCACGTGATCGATGGTTCGAAACCGTGGCTATTGCCCAGGAGCGCGCGAAGAAACGTCTGCCCAAAGCCGTCTACTCGGCCCTGCTGGCCGGCAGCGAGAAGGGCCTGACGTACTCCGACAACGTCGAGGCGTTTGCCGAACTCGGTTTCGAACCGCATGTCATCGGTGCGACCGAGAAACGCGATCTGTCGACAACTGTTCTGGGCCAGGAGATCTCATTGCCGGTGGTGATTTCCCCGACCGGCGTGCAGGCAGTTCACCCCGACGGCGAGGTGGCGGTGGCGCGCGCGGCCGCCGCGCGGGGCACCGCGATGGGGCTGTCCTCGTTTGGGAGCAAGCCCATCGAGGATGTGGTCGCCGCCAATCCCAAGACCTTCTTCCAGATCTACTGGCTGGGAGGCCGCGACGCGATCGCGGAGCGCGCAGAACGGGCCCGGGCCGCCGGCGCGGTGGGTTTGATCGCGACCACCGACTGGAGCTTCTCGCACGGACGGGACTGGGGCAGCCCCAAGATCCCCGAGAAGATGGACATGCTCACCGCGATCAAGATGTCCCCGCAGGGCATCGTGCGGCCCTCCTGGTTCCTGGAGTGGGCCAAGACCTTCCGGCCGCCGAACCTGACCGCCCCCAATCAGGGTCCCCGCGGCGAAGACGGACCGCCGTTCTTCGCCGCCTATGGCGAGTGGATGGGTACGCCACCGCCCACCTGGGAGGACATCGCGTGGTTGCGCGAGTTCTGGGGAGGGCCATTCATGCTCAAGGGCGTGATGCGCGTCGACGATGCGAAACGCGCGGTGGACGCCGGCGTCACGGCCATCTCGGTCTCCAACCACGGTGGCAACAATCTGGACGGCACCCCGGCCACCATCCGGGCACTGCCCGCCATCGCCGACGCCGTGGGCAGTCAGATAGAGGTTCTTCTCGACGGCGGTATCCGGCGCGGCAGTGATGTCGTCAAGGCGCTGGCCCTGGGAGCGCGCGCCGTGATGATCGGGCGGGCCTACCTATGGGGCCTGGCCGCCAACGGGCAGGCGGGCGTGGAGAACGTCCTTGACATCCTGCACGGCGGCATCGACTCAGCGCTGCGCGGTCTGGGCAAGTCATCGGTACACGACCTGAGTCGTGACGACGTGCTGATGCAACCGGGTTTTTCCCGCGGTCTGGGCGGCTCCTGGTAATCAGCGGTATCGCACCGGGCCTGCGGAATCTGGGTTATCGTCGGCTTAAAAGCTAGGTCCCATTCCAAGGAGAACACCATGGCCGTGTACGCAACCCCGGGATCCCCCGATTCGTTGATGTCTTTTCAAAGCCGGTATGACAACTTCATCGGCGGTCAATGGGTCCCACCGGTCGAGGGTCAGTACTTCGAGGTTCCGTCACCGGTGACGGGGCTGTCGTTCTGCGAGGTGGCCCGGTCCACGGCGGCCGATATCGAGTTGGCCCTGGACGCCGCCCACGCCGCGGCCCCAGCCTGGGGTAAGTCCTCGGTGGCCTCCCGGTCGGTGATCCTCAACAAGATCGCTGATCGTATCGAGGAGAACCTGGAGAAGATCGCACTCGCCGAGTCGTGGGATAACGGGAAGCCGATACGGGAGACCCTGAACGCCGATATTCCGTTGGCGGTGGACCACTTCCGGTATTTCGCCGGGGCGATCCGCGCCCAGGAGGGCTCGTTGAGCGAGATCGACGACGACACCGTGGCCTATCACTTCCATGAGCCCCTCGGTGTGGTGGGTCAGATCATCCCGTGGAACTTCCCGATCCTGATGGCGGTGTGGAAGCTGGCGCCGGCATTGGCCGCGGGCAACGCGGTCGTCCTCAAGCCGGCTGAGCAAACCCCGGCCTCGATCATGTATCTCATGTCATTGATCGCTGATCTGCTGCCCGACGGTGTGATTAACGTGGTCAACGGTTTCGGTGTGGAGGCGGGTAAGCCGCTGGCGTCCAGTAACCGCGTCGCCAAGATCGCCTTCACCGGCGAGACCACCACCGGCCGGCTCATCATGCAGTACGCCTCCCAGAATCTGATCCCGGTCACGTTGGAGTTGGGCGGCAAGAGCCCCAACATCTTCTTCTCCGATGTGCTGGCCGCCAATGACGATTTCCAGGACAAGGCGCTGGAGGGGTTCACCATGTTCGCCCTCAACCAGGGCGAGGTATGCACCTGTCCGTCGCGGTCGCTGATCCAGGCCGATATCTACGACGAGTTCCTGGCAATGGCGGCGATTCGCACCAAGGCGGTGCGCCAGGGCCATCCCCTGGATACCGAGACGATGGTCGGCGCGCAAGCCTCCAACGACCAGTTGGAGAAGATTCTGTCCTATATCGAGATCGGCAAGAGCGAGGGCGCCCGAGTGATCACCGGCGGTGAGCGCGCCGATCTGGGCGGCGAACTCTCCGGCGGCTACTACGTGCAGCCCACGATCTTCGCCGGGGACAACTCGATGCGGATCTTCCAGGAGGAGATCTTCGGCCCGGTGGTGTCGGTGACCTCGTTCACCGACTACGACGACGCCATCAGTATCGCCAACGACACCCTCTACGGCCTCGGCGCCGGAGTGTGGAGCCGAGACGGCAACGTCGCCTACCGCGCCGGACGTGATATCAAAGCCGGCCGGGTGTGGACCAACTGCTACCACATGTATCCCGCGCACGCGGCCTTCGGCGGCTATAAGCAATCCGGCATCGGCCGCGAAAATCACAAGATGATGCTCGATCACTACCAGCAGACCAAGAACCTGCTCGTCTCCTACAGCAACAAAGCACAGGGATTCTTCTAAGGCCTAATATCGGAGCATGGGTGAGCGGCGGCAGCTGGGGGGCTTGACGCCGAACCACCTGGGCGGGATCGAATCGTCCCTGATCGTTCCGGTTGGCTCGACGGAGCAGCACGGGCCGCACCTTCCGCTGGACACCGACACCCGCATCGCAGCCGCAGTAGCTGCTGCGGTAGCTCTGGAACTCGATCGGAACTTCCTCGTGGCGCCCGCCATCTCCTACGGAGCCTCCGGCGAACATCAGAGTTTTGCCGGAACGATCTCCATCGGCACCGAGGTCCTAAACAGTGTGCTCATCGAGTACGGCCGCTCGGCGTGCGACTGGGTGCGCCGGCTTGTGTTCGTCAACGGACACGGCGGCAATCTCGACGCGCTGCGATCCTCGGTGCGACTGCTGCGAACCGAAGATCGCGACGTGACGTGGTATAGCTGTTCTGTCGCCGGCGCCGACGCCCATGCCGGCCACATGGAAACCTCGGTACTGCTGCATCTTTCACCCGAGGTCGTGCTGATCCAGGAATTGGCACCAGGAAACACCGAGCCGCTTGCCGACCTGATGCCCCGGTTGCGCGACGGCGGCGTGGCTGCAGTGAGCGAGTCGGGCGTACTCGGCGATCCGACGACAGCCACCGCCTCTGCGGGGGAGCGCATCTTCTCCGCCATGGTCGCCGACTGCGGTGCGCGGGTGCAACGGTGGACTCCGGGCCCCGACGGAATGTTGACGTGACCGACGTACTCATCGTCGGCGCGGGAAGTGCCGGATCGGTTCTGGCCGCACAACTCTCATCCGATCCGGATTGTCGAGTGACGGTGATCGAGGCGGGTCCGGGCCTCGGCGATCCGGCCATCAGGTTGCTGATCGGCGATGCGACGGTGCTGCCGATCGAGCCGGGCAGTCCGGTGGTCCGCAGGTACCGCACCGAACTGACCGATGACCCAACTCAGGACACCGAGGTCGTGCGGGGCACCTGCCTGGGTGGCTCGGGTGCGGTCAACGGTGGCTATTTCTGCCGGGCGTTGCCCACAGACTTCGACGATCCGATCCCTGGATGGTCGTGGGCGCAGGTCGAAGCGCACTACCGTGCAATCGAGACCGATCTCGACCTCCCGGACTTCAGCGGGACCGGACCGATCCCGGTCAGTCGGATCCGTGAATTCGGTTCCAGTACAGCGGCATTCATCACCGCGGCACAGCAGGCGGGCTACCGGTGGCTGCCAGACCTCAATGCTGCCGGGACCGGTGTGGGCGCAGTGCCGCTGAATATCCTCGACGGCCTCCGTGTCGGCCCGGGTGCCGCATTCCTCGCCCCGGTCCTCGGCAGGAGCAACCTGACGGTGCTGACCGATACCAGGGTGACCCGGGTCCGCACATCCGGTGCCACGGTGACCGGTGTCGACGCCGTCGGTGCGCGGGGGCCGGTGGCACTGGACGCCGACCGGGTGGTGCTCTCGGCCGGCGCGATCGCATCCGCGCACCTGCTCATGCTGTCGGGCATCGGGCCGGCTGACGACCTGGCGGCACAGGGAATCGGAGTCGTCGCGGATCTCCCGGTAGGTGGACGCTGCTGGGATCATCCTGAATGGGTCATGCCGACCCGTTGGACGGCGACGTCCGGCCGGCCGGTGCTCGAAGCGGTACTCGTCACCGATGACCTGGAAATCCGGCCGTATACGTCCGGGTTCGGTGTGCGTCCGGAACCCAGTATCGGGGTGGCCCTGATGCGGCCGCGGTCGCATGGCCGCGTCTCGCTGGTCTCATCCGACTCGGCGGTGCCGCCGCGTATCGAGCACCGCTACGACAGCGAACCCGCCGACTTCGCTGCACTGCAGCGCGGCTGCGACCTCGTGATCGAAATGATGGGCAGCACAACAGAACTGGGTGAACAGGCCTGGTCCACCAGCCAGCATCTGTGCGGTACGGCGCCGATGGGAACAGCCGGCGATGAGCACGTGGTCGTCGACCCACAATGCCGGGTTTTCGGAGTGCCGGGCCTGTGGGTCGTGGATGGCTCGGTGCTGCCGCGCATCCCCAGCCGCGGTCCGCACGCCACCATCGCGATGATCGGCCACCGCGCGGCGGAGTTCGTGCGCTAGTCCTTCAGCGTGACCCGAATCGGCAGGTGCTTGAGGCCGCCGACGAAGGTTGTGGCACTCAACTCGGGTTCACTGGCCAGTTCGATGGAGGAGATCCGGGGGAGCAGTTCGGTGAAGAAGCTGTTCATCTCCATGCGGGCCAGTGCAGCGCCAAGGCAGAAGTGGACGCCATAGCCGAAGGACAGATGCTTGTTGGGGTCACGGCCGACGTCGAAGCGCATCGGATCTTTGAAGACGTCCTCATCGCGGTTGGCCGAGACATAACTCAGCAGGACTGACTCGCCCTTGGCGATCTTCACCCCCCGGACCTCGGTGTCGGCCTGGGCGGTGCGCATGAACTCCTTGACCGGCACGATGCAGCGAATCATCTCCTCGACGGCGGTGCCCATGAGCGACGGGTCTTTCTGTAACCGGGCCAGTTCGTCCGGGTTGCGAAGTAGTTCGAGCAGTCCGCCCGCGATACCGGCGCTGGTGGTGTCATGGCCGGCGCTGGCCACGATCACGTAATACGACAGTGTGTCCATATCCGACATCGGCTCGCCGTTGATTTTTGCATTGGCGATGGCTGAGGAGAGGTCCTCGGTGGGGTGCTCGCGACGCGAGGCGGTCAGTGCCGAGAAGTAGTTGAAGAAGTCCAGCAGCACGGCGAGCATGTCGTCGACGGCGCCGCCGCGCTGCAGTTCCTCGTCATTGCCACCGAACATTTCCTGTGTCAGTTTGAGCATGCGGGGAAAGTCCGATTCCGGTAGGCCCAGCAGCGTCAGGATCATGTAGAGCGGGTAGTTGACCGCGATCTCCTGGGCGAAGTCGAGTTCCGGACCTTTCTCCGCCATCTTGTCGACCCAGATCTTGGCCAGTTCATCCGAGCGGGCCTTCAAGGCCTTCAATACCTTTGGCCGGAACCAGTCCGCGCCGATCTTGCGAATATCGCGATGGTGCGGATCGTCCATGTGGATCAGGGTGCGCAGGCCGGTGCCGGCCTCGATATCCCGAAGCAGGGCGTCGTCAGCCTCTGCGATGGTCAGCAGTGGTCGTGGGAAGTTGGTGAACAGGTCGTTCTGACGCTCGATGTCCATAATGTCGGCGTGTGTGGTGATCGCCCAGAACGGCCGATAGTCGCCCACGTCCACCCAGGACACCGGGGCCGCCTTGCGCAGGTGTGCGAGCGACTCGTGAAGTGCCTTCTCATCGGTGTAGGCCTGCGGAGTGGCCAACACGCGCCCGGCGGGGTCGCTGATCCGGTGCTCGGTCGGTGCGCTCATTGACCCTCCTGGCCTAGGTTGGGCATGATCATGTCAGAGAGCACCGGATCGGCAGGTGCTTGAGGCCGCCGACGAAGATGGTGGCACTCAACTCTGGTTCCCCAGCCAGTTCAATGGTCTTGATCCGGGGGATGAGTTCGGTGAAGAAACTGTTGATCTCCATGCGGGCCAGTGCGGCGCCGAGGCAGAAGTGCACGCCGTAGCCGAATGACAGGTGCCTATTAGGGTCGCGACCGACGTCGAAGCGCATCGGATCTTTGAAGACGTCCTCGTCGCGGTTGGCGGAGACATAGCTCAGTAGGACCGACTCGCCCTTGGCGATCTTCACGCCGCGCACCTCGGTGTCGGCCTGTGCGGTGCGCATGAACTCCTTGACCGGCACCACACAGCGGATCATCTCCTCGACCGCGGTGCCCATCAGGCTCGGATCCTTCTGCACCCGCGCTAGTTCGCCGGGGTTCTTGAGCAACTCCAGCAGTCCGCCGGCGATACCGGCACTGGTGGTGTCATGGCCGGCGCTGGCTACGATCACGTAGTAGGACAGCGTGTCCATATCGGTGAGCGACTCTCCGTTGATCGTGGCGTTGGCGATCGCCGAGGCAAGGTCTTCGGTCGGCGTCTCTCGGCGGGCCGCGGTCACCGCTCCGAAGTAACTGAAGAAGTCCATCATCGTGGCCAGGATGTCCTCGGGGTTGGTGCCGCGCTGGAACTCGGTGTCATCACCGCCGAACAATTCCTGGGTGAGCTTGAGCATCCGCGGGAAGTCTGAGTCCGGTAGGCCCAACAGCGACAAGATCACGTAGAGCGGGTAGTTGACCGCGATCTCCTGAGCGAAATCGACCTCTCGGCCATCCCGGCCCTCCGTGGCCAACTTGTCGACGTAGATCTTGGCGAGCTCGTCGACCCGGGTCTTCAAGTCCCGCATGGCTTTCGGACGAAACCAGTCCGCGCCGATCTTGCGTAGATCGCGGTGGTGCGGATCGTCGATGTGGATCAACGTGGCCAGGCCCATACCGGACCTCCGGTCGGCGAGCAGTTTCTCGTCGAGGTCGGCCTGCAACAACACCGGGCGCGGATCATTGGTGAACAGGTCGTTCTGGCGCTCGATCTCCATGACGTCGGCGTGCTTGGTGATCGCCCAGAACGGGCGATATCCAGGCTCATCGACCCAGGACACCGAGGCGTGGGCCCGCACATGAGCCAGAGCCTCATGTAACCGCGCCTCGTCGGTGTAGGACTGTGGCTGGGCCAGCACCCGTGCGGCGGGGTCAGAAATCCGTGCGCTCATAGAATGCTCCTCACGTGTGCCGCCAATTTGACAGGTGTCAGTTTTTCAGTCTCGTGCAGGATCGTGCCAACGCAAGCGTTTTAGGTCAATTTCGACCCGCGACTCGCCGCGTAGTCTTGGCGAGCGTGCCGTCCGGTCCTGCTCGCACCGTAATCCGGTGTGTGGCCGTACTGCTTTCGGTGGTGCTGCTTGCCGGGTGCGACCGCGCGGCACCCGTCGATCCCCTGGTGGTCCGAACCGCGGCCGGACCGGTGCGCGGCATCGCCGAGCCCGGGGTGCGCATCTTCGAGGGCGTTTCCTACGCGGCCGCACCGGTCGGCCCGCTGCGGTGGCAGCCCCCCGAGGTGCCGGTGCCGTGGACTTCGGTGCGTGATGCCACCAAACCGGGTCTGCGGTGCATTCAGGACACTCGAGTCGATCCGGATTACGGCTTGGGGACCAGTGAGGACTGTCTGAACCTGACGGTCTGGACCCCGGACGGAGCCACGCCGGAGACCCCCCGGCCGGTTATGGTGTGGATTCACGGTGGTGGCTTCCTCAATGGCAGCTCCGATATCTACAACGCGAAGTGGCTTGCCACTCGCGGCGACATCGTCGTCGTCACCGTCAACTACCGACTCGGGGCGCTGGGTTTCCTGGCGCACCCGGCGCTAGCCGGTGATCGGGGCAACTACGGGCTGGCCGACCAGCAGGCGGCGCTGCGGTGGGTTCGCGACAACATCGCCGGCTTCGGTGGCGATCCGGCCAAGGTCACCATCGCCGGGGAGTCGGCCGGTGCCATCTCGGTATGCGACCACCTCGTCGCGCCGGAGTCGTTTGGGCTTTTCCGTGCAGCGATCATGCAGAGCGGGCCATGTCAGGCCCAGGCCGACCTCGCCCCTGCGGAACGAATTAGCATCGACTACGCGGCCGGAAAGGGTTGCGGTGACCCGGTTTCGGCCCAGGAATGCCTGCGTGCGCTCCCCGTTGATCGCCTGCGCGATGGTCCGCCGTACGTCAGGATTGGCGCCAATATCCTGACCGGTCCGGTCACCGGGACACCGCGGTTACCCGTCGCCCCTGCGACGGCGGCCACCCAGGGCGGCGCCGCCCGGGTGCCAATACTCATCGGGACCACCGCTGACGAGTTCACTCTTTTCGCGGCGTTGAGCTATCTGCGCGACCATCAGCTCGCGCCCTATCGGACGCTGCTGGAGGACACCTTCGGCGCGGAGGCTCCCGCCGTGGCGGCCCAGTACCCGCTGTCGAAGTACGACGGCAGCGTCGGCCTGGCCTATGCGGCCGCGGTGACCGACGGCGTATTCGCCTGCCCCGTCGACACCATGGCAGCCGGTCTGGCGAGCCGTGCGCCGGTGTACACCTACGAGTTCAACGACTTCCGCGCACCGGTACCCGAACCCATGCGTCAGGTCCCGTTCGGGATCGGTGCCGCCCACGCCCTGGAATTGCGCTACCTGTTCGATATGGGCGGCGCCCCGCCGCTCAACCCGGCTCAGCAGGTCCTGTCTGATCAGATGATCGCCTACTGGAGCCGGTTCGTGGCGACCGGCGCACCGGATGTGGCCGGCCAGCCGGAGTGGCCGCAGCTGGATCCCGGACGGCCGCAATGGCTTTCGCTGGAAACCGGCGAGCCGAAGGTCATCACCGACTTCGCTGCCCGCCACCAGTGCGGATTCTGGGATTCACGGGGCTAGCGCGCGCCGCACCGCCAGATCCGGGGCCGCACGTCCCGCGATCAGCGGCAGATCCAGATAGGTCTTGATACCGGCGTCGGCCGCGCAGACGTAGGGGATCGCGCTGATGCAGTGGTTGGCGGTGGCCACCACGCCGGGGTTGCGGATCAGGCCTTCGGCCACCGTCTCCGGCTGCAGGCCCTTGAAGGTCAACGACACAGTGGGATCGCCGGTGATCTCCACCTCGAAGCGCTCGCCCTGATCTCCGAGTGTCCAGGGCGGGTCCAACTCCACCTCGCACATCAACCAGTTGACCGCGGCGGTGACCACCGGCCGGTCGTCGACGATGGCCTCCCAGCGGAAACGTCGCGCGCCGACGGTTCCGGGCTCCATCGGCACGATCAGATCGTCGGATCCGGTGACCGCGACCGCGACCTCCTGGGTGGATCGGATGCGTGGCTCGGCATCGAAACCCAGCTGGTCGGTCACCATCCGGACCGATTGTTTGAACCCGGCTTCCAGCAGTACCGCCATGGGTCCGCTCATGGCCTGCTCGGGGGTCAGGCCGAAGCCCATCACCTCGCGCACCACCATCGGTGCGTTGTAGGTGCGCAGGTCGGAGAACTCCTCAGCGCGCACATGCGTGATCGCCGACGACAGCGAGGAGATCATGAGCGGGAAGCGTTCGGTGATTCCGCCCGGGTGGATGCCGGATCCGTGCAGGGTGACGTTTCCGGCCACACATGCCGCTTCGATAGCGGCCACCGCCGGGCTCTTCCGGTCTGGATAGACCCAGCCGACCGGGGTGACCACGTTCTTTCCCGACTGCAGGATTCGGATGACGACCTGGTCGTCAGGCAGCAGCGGGGAGTACATGACGCAGTCGGCGTCCAGCGCCAGCAGCTCCTCGATGTCATTGGTGGCCAGCACCCCGATCGGGTCCTCGCCGGCCAATTCGCCCACGTCGCGGCCACTCTTGTCGGCGCTGTGCACCCAGCAGCCGACGAGATCAAGCTCGGGATGGCACAGCACGCCCTGGATCGCGGCTTTTCCGACGCCGCCGGTTGCCCACTGGATGACTCTGTACATCGCAACTCCTCGTCCGGTGTTGGCACCGTATGCCCCGACGGGGGGCTTTTCCGGGGATTTGGATCAGACCTCGCTCTGGGGCATAATGGCCGGGTTGCCTTGAGCCGGTTTCGCACCCTTACCGGAGCGTGTCGCACAAGGTGAACGACCAGCGCCAGCACTGGCGCGTCCGGTCCCCACTTCGGAGCGAGACGAATTGTCGCGTTTCCGAGGCTGCGTGCGGGTGACACACCCGAGCGCGGGGGCCGGTGGACCAGGACAGGTAAACAGCGGCAGCGAGAGCTAGCGCCCGTAACCACGGCGCGAGCACCAGCGTGTAGTGAAGGTAGGAGAAGCGTGGCGGGACAAAAGATCCGCATCAGGCTCAAGGCCTATGACCACGAGGCCATTGACGCCTCGGCGCGCAAGATCGTGGAAACGGTCACCCGTACCGGTGCCAGCGTGGTCGGACCCGTGCCGCTGCCGACTGAGAAGAACATCTACTGCGTCATCCGGTCTCCGCATAAGTACAAGGACTCGCGGGAGCACTTCGAGATGCGCACCCATAAGCGTCTCATCGACATCCTCGACCCGACGCCGAAGACGGTTGACGCGCTGATGCGCATCGACCTGCCGGCCAGTGTCGACGTGAATATCCAGTAGGGGTCTGCGAAAACATGGCTCACTCACGCAAAGGAATCCTGGGCACCAAGCTCGGGATGACCCAGGTGTTCGACGAGAACAACCACGTCGTCCCGGTCACCGTGGTCAAGGCTGGACCGAACGTGGTCACCCGCATCCGTACACCGGAGCGCGACGGCTACAGCGCCGTCCAACTCGCCTACGGCGAGATCAGTCCGCGCAAGGTCAACAAGCCGCTCACCGGTCAGTACACCGCTGCCGGCGTCAACCCGCGGCGGCACCTGGCCGAGCTGCGCCTTGACGATGAGGCCGCGGCGTCGGAGTACGAGGTCGGTCAGGAACTGACGGCCGAGATCTTCGCCGACGGCAACTATGTCGACGTCACCGGAACCTCCAAGGGCAAAGGCTTCGCCGGCACCATGAAGCGCCATGGATTCAAGGGTCAGGGTGCCTCCCACGGCGCCCAGGCGGTGCACCGTCGGCCGGGTTCGATCGGCGGATGCTCCACACCGGGCCGTGTTTTCAAAGGCACCCGGATGTCAGGCCGGATGGGCAGCGACCGCATCACCACGCAGAACCTGGTGGTTCACAAGGTCGATGCCGCCAATGGCGTGCTCTTGATCAAGGGTGCGATCCCTGGTCGCAACGGCGGCCTGGTGATGGTGCGCACTTCCGTCAAACGAGGTGACAGGTAATGGCTCGCAAGATCGACGTCCATTCCCCGGACGGCAAGAAGAGCGGCAGCGTCGAGTTGCCCGCCGAACTGTTCGACGTCGAAGCGAACATCTCGCTCATGCACCAGGTGGTGACGGCGCAGTTGGCATCGGCCCGGCAGGGAACGCACTCAACCAAGCGTCGCGGTGAGGTCTCCGGTGGCGGCCGTAAGCCGTACCGGCAGAAGGGCACCGGCCGGGCTCGTCAGGGCTCGACCCGCGCACCGCAGTACAGGGGCGGTGGCGTCGTGCACGGTCCCAAGCCGCGCGACTACAGCCAGCGCACGCCCAAGAAGATGATCGCGGCTGCGCTGCGCGGGGCCTTGAGTGACCGCGCCCGCAATGAGCGCATTCACGCGGTGACCGAACTGGTGGCCGGGCAGACCCCGTCCACCAAGAGTGCCAAGACGTTCCTGGGCACGCTGGTTCCAGGCCGCACGCCCGGAAAGACCGCGAAGGTCCTCCTGGTCATCGGCCGCAGCGATGAGGTCGGCGCTCTGAGTGTGCGCAACCTGCCTGGCGTGCATGTGATCGCACCGGATCAGCTCAACACCTATGACGTGCTCAATGCCGACGATGTGGTGTTCAGCGTCGAGGCGCTGGACTCCTACATCGCGCATCACGCGGCGGACAAGAACGAGGCTGTTAAAGCCGAGGCGGACAAGGACGAGGAGGTTTCAGCCTGATGGCAACTGTGACTGACCCCCGCGACATCATTCTGGCGCCGGTGATCTCTGAGAAGTCCTACGGGCTGATCGAGAACAACGTCTACACGTTCATCGTCCACCCGGATTCGAACAAGACGCAGATCAAGATCGCCATTGAGAAGATCTTCGCGGTCAAGGTCGATTCGGTGAACACCGCCAACCGGCAGGGCAAGCGCAAGCGGACCAAGTCGGGCTACGGCAAGCGCAAGGACACCAAGCGCGCCATCGTGACCCTGGCTGCTGGTAGCAAGCCGATCGACATCTTCGGAGCACCGGCCTAGGCCGGCGGAAAGCTTTAGGAAACAGATATGGGAATTCGCAAGTACAAGCCGACGACCCCCGGTCGCCGCGGTGCCAGCGTCTCCGATTTCGCCGAGATCACTCGCTCGACGCCGGAGAAGTCGCTCATCCGTCCGTTGCACAGCACCGGCGGTCGCAATGCGCACGGCCGAATCACGACCCGCCACAAGGGCGGCGGCCACAAGCGGGCCTACCGGGTGATCGACTTCCGTCGCCACGACAAGGACGGCGTGAACGCCAAGGTCGCTCATATCGAGTACGACCCGAACCGCACCGCCAACATCGCGCTGCTGCACTTCCTCGATGGCGAGAAGCGCTACATCATCGCGCCGCAGGGCCTGGTCCAGGGCGCGATCGTGGAGTCGGGCCCCAATGCCGATATCAAGCCGGGCAACAACCTGCCGTTGCGCAATATCCCGTCCGGCACCGTGATCCACGCCGTCGAGTTGCGCCCCGGTGGCGGAGCCAAGCTGGCCCGCTCGGCCGGAGCGAGCATTCAGTTGCTCGGCAAGGAAGGCGCCTACGCCTCGCTGCGTATGCCGTCGGGTGAGATCCGCCGCGTCGACGTGCGCTGCCGCGCCAGTGTCGGCGAGGTCGGCAACGCCGAGCAGGCCAATATCAACTGGGGCAAGGCCGGCCGGATGCGGTGGAAGGGCAAGCGCCCGACCGTCCGTGGTGTCGTGATGAACCCGGTTGACCACCCGCACGGTGGTGGCGAGGGTAAGACCTCCGGCGGCCGTCACCCGGTGAGCCCGTGGGGCAAGCCCGAGGGCCGCACCCGTAAACCGAATAAGCCGAGCGACAAGCTCATCGTCCGACGCCGGCGCACCGGCAAGAACAAGCGCTAGGCGGGAGAAGCAACATGCCACGCAGCCTGAAAAAGGGTCCGTTCGTCGACGACCATCTGCTCAAGAAGGTCGACGTTCAGAACGACAAGAACACCAAGCAGGTCATCAAGACCTGGTCGCGTCGTTCGACCATCATCCCCGACTTCATCGGTCACACCTTCGCCGTACACGACGGCCGCAAGCATGTGCCGGTATTCGTCACCGAGTCGATGGTCGGACACAAGCTGGGCGAGTTCGCGCCCACGCGGACGTTCAAGGGTCACATCAAGGATGACCGGAAGGCGAAGCGGCGATGAGCGCCCCAACCGTTACTGAATACCCGTCCGCCTCTGCCGTCGCGAAATACGTGGGCATCTCGGCGAGCAAGGCACGCCGGGTGATCAACCTGGTGCGCGGCAAGTCCGTTGAGGAGGCCCTCGACATCCTGCGCTGGGCCCCGCAGTCGGCCAGCGAACCGGTCGCCAAGGCCATCGCCAGTGCCGCGGCCAACGCGCAGAACAACAACGGTCTGGATCCGCGCAGCCTGGTGGTCGCCACCGTCTACGCCGACGAGGGCCCGACCGCCAAGCGCATCCGGCCGCGCGCGCAGGGTCGCGCGTTTCGGATCCGCAAGCGCACCAGCCACATCACCGTGATTGTGGAGAGCCGTCCGCCGCGCGATCAGCGCGCTGGGCAGTCCTCGCGTTCACGTCGCGCCCAGGGCAGCAAGGCTGCAGCGGGCACCGGTACCGCGCCGGCGAAGGCACCGACCAAGAAGGCTCCGGCTGCCAAGAAGGCTCCGGCCAAAAAGGCTCCGGCCAAGAAGGCTTCAGCCACAAAAGCGACGGCTACCAGAGCGACTGCCACAAAGGCGGCGCCCAAGAAGACTGCAGAAGCTTCGGATGAAGCGAAGGGAGGCTCGCAGTAGTGGGCCAGAAGATCAATCCCCACGGTTTCCGACTCGGTATCACCACCGACTGGAAGTCCCGGTGGTTTGCCGACAAGCAGTACGCGGAGTACGTCAAGGAAGATGTGGCGATCCGTCGTCTGCTGGCGTCCGGCCTGGAGCGTGCGGGTATCGCTGACGTCGAGATCGAGCGCACCCGTGACCGGGTCCGCGTTGACATCCACACCGCGCGACCGGGCATCGTCATCGGCCGCCGCGGCACCGAGGCCGACCGGATCCGTACCGATCTGGAGAAGCTCACCGGCAAGCAGGTGCAGCTGAACATCCTCGAAGTCAAGAACCCGGAGTCCGTCGCCCAGTTGGTCGCACAGGGCGTGGCCGAACAGTTGAGCAACCGGGTGGCGTTCCGTCGTGCGATGCGCAAGGCCATCCAGTCCGCCATGCGTCAGCCCAATGTCAAGGGCATCCGGGTGCAGTGCTCAGGCCGCCTCGGCGGCGCTGAGATGAGCCGCTCGGAGTTCTACCGCGAAGGTCGGGTGCCGCTGCACACGCTGCGCGCCGATATCGACTACGGACTCTTCGAAGCCAAGACCACCTTCGGCCGCATCGGTGTGAAGGTCTGGATCTACAAGGGCGACGTCGTCGGCGGCAAGCGCGAGCTGACCGCCGTGGCGCCGGCCGCCGATCGCCCGCGCCGCGATCGCCCGACCTCGGGCACCCGTCCGCGGCGCAGTGGCGCCTCGGGCACCACCGCGACAAGTACCGAAGCCGGCCGTGCCGCCTCCGGTGAGGATGCGCCGGTCGACGTCGTCGAGAGTGGCCCTGCCGCCGAAGCGACCGAGAGCACGACGCAGGAATCGGAGAGCTAGATCATGTTGATTCCCCGTAAGGTCAAGCACCGCAAGCAGCACCACCCGCGTCAGCGCGGTATCGCCAGCGGCGGCACGGCTGTGACGTTCGGTGACTACGGCATCCAGGCTCTGGAGCACGCCTACATCACCAACCGGCAGATCGAGTCCGCACGTATCGCCATCAACCGACACATCAAGCGTGGTGGCAAGGTGTGGATCAACATCTTCCCGGATCGCCCGCTGACCAAGAAGCCGGCCGAAACCCGCATGGGCTCGGGCAAGGGCTCGCCGGAGTGGTGGGTTGCGAACGTCAAGCCCGGTCGGGTGCTGTTCGAGCTGAGCTACCCCGACGAGAAGATCGCGCGCGACGCACTGACCCGTGCGATCCATAAGCTGCCGATCAAGGCCCGCATCGTGACTCGAGAGGAGCACTTCTGATGGCTGTGGGAGTGGGCGCGGGTGAACTGCGCGAACTGGCCGACGACGATTTGGTCACCAAGCTGCGTGAGTCGAAGGAAGAGTTGTTCAACCTGCGCTTCCAGACTGCGACCGGTCAGCTGACCAACAATCATCGGCTGCGTATTGTTCGTCAGGAGATTGCGCGCATCTACACGGTGCTGCGTGAACGTGAGCTGGGTCTGGCTACCGGGCCCGGCGGTGAGGATTCTTAAATGGCAGAGACCAAGAGCGCCGTGGCAAAAGGTTCCGCAGTGAAGGGGTCCCAAGAGAAGGGGCCCCGGCACACGCCGAAGACCGAGAAGGTGCGCGGCCGCCGCAAGACCGTCATCGGTTATGTGGTGAGCGACAAGATGGAGAAGACGATCGTCGTCGAACTCGAGTCGCGCGTGCAGCACCCGAAGTACGGCAAGATCATCCGAACGACCAAGAAGGTCAAGGCGCATGACGAGAACGAAACTGCCGGCATCGGCGATCGCGTCACGCTGATGGAGACCCGCCCGCTGTCGGCGACCAAGCGCTGGCGACTGGTGGATGTCCTCGAGAAGGCCAAGTAGTCCCAAGCTGATCGAAAACGCCCACCGTCCGCGGTGGGCGTTTTTTTGTTCAGTCGAAGGTCAGCCGAACCAGGGAGCAGTCGTCCTCGAAGAGTCCGCC
>Ga0194051_1000368_pt1 | contig 26164 bp, 30 predicted proteins | sample SepL2320m_MetaG_FD_161275 | JGI IMG/M metagenome (GOLD analysis project Ga0194051, IMG submission 161275) | Anoxic zone freshwater microbial communities from boreal shield lake in IISD Experimental Lakes Area, Ontario, Canada - Sep2016-L239-20m | ecosystem: Environmental > Aquatic > Freshwater >... | reverse complement strand
TTATGGAATAATTATATCTTATAATGAATACACTAGGAAATTACTTATGAACTTTTCTTGCCCAACTTGAATTGGTACAAATCAGTTGTATTCTAAGACTTTTTCCTTAAAGCAATAAATCCCAGAACAAGTGATGCGAATGCGGGTAAAATAAAAAGCCAATATCCAGGGGCGCTAAAATACATCATTAATCCCGCCGCGCCCACACCTACAAATCTACCTCCATTCATAAGCACCTCTCTCGAATGAAACATCATGATTTTATCGGCTGAACGATCCATTGCAAGGGCCATTGCAGTAGATGTAAAAATAGGAGAAACAAATTGCATAACAGCATTTGCAACAATCCAAGCTGTCAGGTTTTCAGAAGAAAAACCTAAAAGGATAACGGCGCCGAAGGAGAGCAAAGAAGATACGGCAGCTATGACATGCCCCTTTTTAAACCTATCCCCTACTTTACCCATAATATAATTAGACGCCACCGAAATAATTGCCAAATAGGAAACAAATATACCGAAAGAAAATGGAGTGCTAATAAACTTGAGTGTAAAGACTGTTATAATTCCCCATCCCAGAGAGTCGTAAAGTCCGTCAAAGAAAATAAGCGTTTTAGCTCCATAGGCACTGCGGTAGCTCTGAGCCATCGAAAATGAATAAGTTGAATCAGGCAAAGACCTTGCAACAACAAGGGCTATCACGAAGAAAAAGAGCGTTAGTACAGCAACAAACATAAAGCTAAGGGTTCCAATAAGCCCTGCAAGAAAAGGTGCTATTAGAGAAATTATGATAAGAATATTAAAAAACTTAGCAGCATGCCCATAAGTCTTCCCTTCCTTCTCTTCTGAGAAATAACGTATGTTGTAAAAAATATAAAATAGACACGAACTGATTCCTGCAATAAGTGAGGCAATATAATATTGGCTAAACGAAACAATTGTAAAACTTGAAAGAACAAAGGAGAGTGCGTACAAACTAAGAGCAATTGTCCAGATTGATTTGAGTGAATAAGTTCGCTGTTTGAAGCCAATGCAAAAAAGAAGGGCAAGCTGTCCCACAATAAGAAGGACCGAACCAAAAAATATTTGCGGAATCGAAAGTCCCTGAGAAAGTAGATGCGTTGGCAATACCGAGCGCCCAAAAGAAACAAACCATGAGAACGAAATCAGAAGAGAAATTGTGCCTAGTTTAATACCGAAGAGTTTCATTGAACGATAATAACATAGAAAAACACCCATATAAATTGGGTGTTTTTCGAATACTACACCACCTCAACCATTACCTCATTTCGATTCATCCACGGTGGTGTCCAAGGTGCGTTATATCCAGCATAAGTAGGAGTCCCGATAATTTTAATCCCATCCCTTGAAAGCGTTTCGGTTAATTTAGTTTCCATTCTTTTAATTTTATCGTAACTTCTAAACCAAGAAAATCTTAAAACTGCCACTTTTTTAGCTGGCACCTCGACAAGCCTAATCCTCTCATCATTTGGCGTCGGCAGTGAATTTAGATCATACTTTTTAGGCATCACAAAAGAAATAATTCTAGAATTACCTCCATCCTCAACTTTCACAGGAGCTGTCATGGCAATATTCTCTGATTTATTTAATTTTTCAGTTACTGGAGCTGTCATGGCAATGCTCTCCTTTTTCACATTTCCCCCAAAAATGTATCCGGCAATAATTCTAAAACCGGAGTTCAGAGCTTCATCATATGAATCATTTACGGTTGTCTGTGCTTCATTATGAGATGAATATTCTCTAATCTCATAATCGCTATTCTTACTAACTACCTTATATTCTGCCTGCTCAACTCGAGAGGAAAAATAACCCCAAAGAGACCATAGGATTAATACTGCTAAAATAATTAAAGTAATTTTCATAAGTCCATTATAACAGGATCCTGCATATTTGCTTTAAAACTTTCTACTATCATAGGCCCAATGAAGAAGGGCTTGTCGTTGTCTAGTGTGGCATGAAAAATCTCCTCTTCTACAAGAATTTACAACCTGAGTTATATGTCGAGTCATGGCTTTCCATCTCTTAATTTGTCGTTCGTCTTCTTTAAGTATCCTCCGCCCCATATAATATCGACAATACCACTGGAACCATCCACGTGGGTCCTCCTTATAAATCCAACCCTTTTCTTTCCAAACAGATAGCGACTGTGAAGCTTTTATTCTAAAAAAATTTAAATCTTTATCATATTTTTCTGAGTTTAGTTTAGCCGACTTGAACCACGAAATAGGAAATTCTTTTTGACAATCAGTCATATATTTTCCTCCAAACACTCCAAGTTCAAGCATTTGCTTAGGGGTGAGGTCGGGTTTAAAATCTTTACTGAAGTTTTTTCCAACAGGTTCTACCAATTCATATTTGTAACCTTTCTGCATTTTGTCATTTACAGTGATGACTTTTGATTTCATATTAAAATAATACCATGGTTCCACGTCCCATCACCCCACAGAAAAACACCCATATTATATGGGTGTTTTTCGTCTGCGCGAGCTAGTGGATGAAGTGAGAACCGCGATCATGGAGAACAAAGGGTATATTTATATTCCGGATTTACAGAAACCAAAACTTCTAACTAACTTCTACACCTTGGATAAGTAGCAGTAATTAAATTACCACTTATGTCGAAGTTATAGTACACCTCACCTTTGTGTCCTCCACTCTTTTTATATTCCGCCTCATAACTATCCAAAAGATTTTTAAACCAATTTATAAGATTAGTGTTGCTTTCATACATTTTTCTCCCCTCCATATCTCCATCTGCACAGACATGGTTTTTTGTGTCATTATTTACAATTAATGTTCTAACTTTAGTATCTTGATTAATATAGAGCATTTCTTGTCCTCCCGGAGTCCATTTTGGGTTGTCCGTTAAAATATCTAAATCGAGTGACCAACTATTATTACCGAGACTCTTTATTGATTTTACTATTGCTGGCGTATTAGAAAACTTTTCTGATAACTCATTAGTATGAGCATCCTCTGAATTAAATTCATTCTCTGAAATTAATTTTATGTTTATAATATTATTTATTTGTTCAGTAATATCCACAGAATAATCTTTTATGCCTACAAACTCTTTTTCTGGAACATTTAACTTGGTATAAGAATTCGCGGTTATCTGAAGATAATCTAACTCTTGATAATTTTTAAAGACATTGAGTTCATTAGATTTATAGTACACAGGGACTGGATATTCTGAACTCACGAGATATACATACGCGTCATGTTTTCTATATAATCTAAATCTTTTAGTTTCAGGATTTTGACTAGTAACTTCTACTGTACTATTTGATGTTGTACTTATTTGGGAAGTATTATTGTATACCTGAACCTGAGTTCTGCTTTTTGAATATAAATAAAATCCTCCACTAATCAAAATAGCGGATATAATTAACAATGGAACTATAAAACCTTTCTGCGTATTTTTCATAAAATAATAATACCACAGTTCCACGTCCCATCACTCCACAGAAAAACACCCATATAAATGGGTGTTTTTTCTCTGCGCGGCTGATGGGTGTTGATCCCACGGCCTCTCCCGTGACAGGGGAGTGCTCTACCGTTGAGCTACAGCCGCATGCGTGTCATTATACATAAAACTCTCGATTTTCAAAACGTTTTAGAGGTTGGATTCTACAATACGCAGAACCTCTTGGAACGCTTTATCCAGGTCGTCGTTCAACACCTGATGACTGAATTTGTCTTTATTTTGCATTTCTACCCTCATCGTCTCAAGGCGCGTCTTTATCTCCTCTTCAGAGACAGCTCCCCTCTTCTTCATGCGCCGGACAAGTTCCTCTTCGCTTGGCGGAAGAAGAAAAATATCTACAACTTTACTATACAAATCTTTAGAAACCTTTTCACGTATGCTCAAAATTCCTTCAAGCTCAATTACGAGAACGGGGCTTTTACCTGAACTTAGCAGGCGCTCTAATTCATGCTTAGGCAGTCCATAGTTTTTTCCATGAACATTTACATATTCGATAAAAAAATCTTCTTTAATTTTTCTTTCAAATTCACCACCTGGATAAAAGTAATAATGCTCTCCATGAACCTCTCCTTCCCTCGGCGGACGAGAAGTGGCTGTAATTGCACGCACCAACTTGTCCCCCATTGTGTTTAACAACATTTCAACCATTGTAGTTTTACCTGTCGCGGAGGGGGCTGCTACTACAAAAATAGTTGGTTTTTTAAGATGAGATAATACTGCCATATATCAATATAACATGAAAAACTTCAGGTCTAAAAGTGTGTCGGGGGTGGGGATCGAACCCACGACCCCAGGCTTATGAGTCCTGTGCTCTACCGACTGAGCTACCCCGACATATAACTAACGTTCTGACAATATAATACAAAAACGAGGCGTTTACAAATTAATAAACCAAGAGACTAAAGGCGAGTATTTTTGACTCGATCCAGATCTTCTGGGGAATTAATTATTTCCCACATACCTAAGCGGTGCAGATATAAAGGTGTTTTGGTGTCTTCAACAAACTTAATTATCGTATGAGGTAATCCAAATTCTTTACCTTGTTTTATAGGCACCATTTCTTGATTAAAAATGTCTCGTTTCAATTTGTACATACCGCAGTCATAATTCACCACTTCAAGGCTGAATTTTTCATCTACTGTTAAGGCAGACGTAAAATAATCCCCCTCCTTTTCGAAACTAAGTTCCCCTATCTTAGGTGGTTTTGGCAACGTACTAAGTCCCCATTCTAAACCAGATAAAAACTCAATATCTTTGGTTGAATACAAATCGTCTCCCATCATTGAAATAAAGTGTTCCCCTACCTGATCCTTCACCTGCCACAGGGCATGAGCCGTCCCCAACGTCTCTTTTTGGTCGACAAAAACAATTGGCTTTGGGTACTTTAATGCTTCAACATGCTCTATAATTTTTTCCTTCATATGACTAACCACAATAAAAACACGCTCCACATTTTGTGGCAATGCTTCTAATTTCATCTGCAAAAGTGTCTTGTCCCCGATTTTGATAAGTGGCTTTGGCACGTCCTTCACCAAATCCCCCATTCGAGTACCCTTTCCACCGCATAAAATAACCACATCAATTTTTCTAAAACTGTTTTTCATAAGTAGTCTTTTGTATTCTTGTTGCGGGGCCCGGATTTGCACCGGGGTCTAGAGGTTATGAGCCTCTCGAGATGCTACTTCTCTACCCCGCTATATTGCTGAATATACTGCAGTATAGCCACCATCCATATTTAGCGTTCATAAATTATACATAAGAAGCCCAAAAAATCAACCCTAGGATAGACAGCTCTCTAAATGAAGTAAAACTCGTCAAAAACCTTTTTGTAGGAATTAATTGCCCGGCGAGCAATGTCATATGTGATTTCATAATTAGAACCTTCATGGGCGATAATATTACGGACTTTGTGAGCACTCCACGCCTCATTCAGTGTATTAAAGCTAGCAGGATCTGCTGATTTTAATTTATCAGCAATAGTGTCCCCTTCAAAACCAATTTGTTCCAACATGTCATACAGAAGAATGTCTGCTTCAAGGACAGCAAGTCGCATATCTGACGGATTGCGTGATTGCATGTATTTCTCAACACCCTTCCATTGTTCAGCTCCGGCGCTTTGAACAGTAGCGAGGCCTGTTTCGTACGAAGAACCAACAGCTCCTGGCAGACCTGCAGGGCCAGCTGGTGTAGAAACGACCGATCCGGCCTGTAACATTTCATGTTGCGCCTGTGCTGCAAGTTCAAGATCCTTATGTTTTAAGTCATCAATGATTTCATCCCTACGAAATTTCGAATAATAAATTCCCATGAGGAAAATCAATGTTAAAAAAACTGAAACAAAAGTTAACACATTGATTGATCCCGCAATAAAATGCACCAGCCAATTTTTGAAATCCTCCCATTGAGAAGTAGACGTCCCGTCACCACTTCCTCTAAAGTATTTAAAAATGCCTGAGAAAAAAACATAGATCAGCACAAGAGCGGCAATCACTCCAAATAATATTTCCACATCTTTGGCGATGTTTATTCCGCCTGGAGCAGGTTTTGCTGATTTTCCTTTGTCGTCTTTTTTAGGTTCTGCCATGTGATTTTGCGAAATCATGCCGCGCACTGACATCTGAAGCGCGGCGATCTCTTAGGTATTATACTCCAAGAAACTTTTCTAAAACAGTCTAACGAATCTCTTCGAATTTTTTACCCAATGTAAATAATATATCCTCACGTGCATGAGGGGCCATGAACTGTAGTCCTAGGGGTAATCCGTCAGCCTTACCGGAAGGGATAGAAATTGCAGGTACTCCTACAAGGTTCGCAGTTACAGTAAAGATATCTTCCAAATACATCTTGATCGGGTCATCAGAGTTTTGACCAATTTTAAATGCAGGAGATGGAACGGTTGGAGTGAGGATTACGTCTACTTTTTCAAAAGCCTTTTTGAAGTCTGCTCGTAACAGATCGCGAACTGAGTTAGCCTTGTTGTAATAAGCGTCGTGATATCCAGATGAGAGCACATAAGTACCGAGCATAATACGACGGCGAACTTCTTTTCCTAATAGTTCCCCTCTTGTCTTCAGATAATCTTCAAGTAGACTTGCCCCTTCTATTTTAGATCCGAATTTTACACCGTCAAAGCGACCCATGTTTGAAGAAACTTCAGCTGGCATGACCACATAATATACCGCGAGCGAATATTTAAGGAGCGGAAGTGAGACATCAACAATTTCGTAACCAGCATTTTTAAACTTTTCAATAGAACTATTAAAGTTTTTAATAACTTCTTCATCGATTCCTCCAATATTAAATAATTCTGGAATAACACCGATTTTTATCTTAGAGCGGTCTTTATCATTTTTAAGTTTTTCGTATTCAGAATTTGTAAGTGCGTTTGAGTCGTGCACGCTGCCAGTTTTTTCATCTCCCTTAATAATATTAAAAACAATTTCAGCATCACGAACTGAATTGGTTATTGGACCAATCACATCCAAAGATGAACCCATGGCCATAAGTCCATGTCGAGAAACTGATCCATATGTAGGCTTTAGTCCAACCACTCCACAATATGAGGCAGGTTGGCGAATCGAGCCACCTGTATCAGACCCAAGGGCGATTAAGGCTCCATCCATAGCAACTGCTGCAGCAGAACCACCAGACGAGCCTCCAGCGACTCTTGTTAAATCAATAGGGTTTTTAGTCACCCCAAATGCAGAGTTTTCAGTTGAACCTCCCATGGCAAATTCATCCATATTTGTGCGACCGATAAAAATCGCACCGGCATCTCGCAACTTGATAATTACCGCAGCATTGTGTGGTGCAACATATTTTTCCAAAATTTTTGAAGAGGCGCTGGCGATTTTACCAGCAATAACTATATTATCTTTGACTGCGCATGGAATACCGAGAAGTGGTTTTTGTTTTAGTAATGCAACTTTATCATTTGAAGAAGCTCGTTCCTTGTCAGCCAATTTTGCCATATCAAGCGCATCGTCAAAAACTTCCAAATATGCATAGATGTCTTTGTTTTTGGATTTAATATTTTCAATATAATAATTGACCAACTTTTCTGAAGTCAGTTCCCCACTATTCATCATCTCCTGTGCTTTTTCAATAGTAAGGTTTTGCATTAGTTTAGGATTTTTTTAACTTTTACGAAGCCGTCCTGTGAAGCAGGAGCGCTTGCAACAACATCAGCTGGATTTTCGAGGACTTCACGATTTGAAACATCTTCGCGCATTACGTTTCGATGAGGGTAATCCGATGGGGTTGTAGAACGTTTTGTGTCGGCAACAACCTCCTTAATCTGATTAACATAATTCAAAATAGATCCAATTTCCTTTGCAAAAGAGGCTTTTTCGGCGTCACTGATTTTCATACGAGAGAGGCTTGCGAGTTTTTCGATTTCAGCTGGGGTGATTTCCATGTTGTTTTCTATGATAGCAAATATTTGAGAAAGTGCCACTTAGAGGGCATTAAACTCATCTACAGTTAGCCCTGCTTGTCTAATCACGATATTATAAAGTGTTCCGATTGGTATGTCCTTTGATCCATGATAAGGAACCGTTACAGTTTTTATTCCATCAATACTCTTTAAGTAGACATGACTCCCTCTTTGATGAGTTTCAATAAATCCAACCTTCTTTAATTTTCTAATTACTTTAAGCGCAGATAGCCTTGCGAGTTTTGTCATGTAAAACTAATTAGTTTTAGGCACGAATAGCTTGAGATATGTTCCCTCTGTATGAAAAGACGGTCTAGGAATTTCTTTATGCTCTTTCAACATAAGCTCCATGTAACCTAAAGCCGCTTCTCTAATACTAGATTCAGCTTCAGCAAAGGAATCGCCAAAGGATGAAATGTGATTAAGCTCTGGAATAGTCGCAGTGACCTGTCCAGTTTCCTTGTCCAGTTCATACTCGACTTTATATTCAAAAGTTTGTGACATATAGTTGAACTTTATCATATTTTTGATGTTACTACATCAAGATGAAGTTCAAATAAAAAAATTATTAAAATACCTTAATAATTAAAGGTATTTTTCAAGACCCTTTGGAATTACTGGAACAAATGGGCTACTTATAAGGTTTTTTATCGCACTCTTTACCCCTTCATCTTTTGCAAGAGAAATATATTCTTCAGCCTCCATTTGTCCTACGTGCTCAGTTCCTAAAAATTCATACTCTGGTAACATCTCCCAATCATACGGTTTTGTTATTTCTATAGAATCGATTGGAGTAACCCTGTTCTGAGAAATCCATTCTGTTGACCTAATCCACTTACCTGTCTCAAAATCTTCTCTTGTAACTTCATAAAAATCACTGCCATTTAATACATAAATGTAACCTTTTAAGATTACACCGAGTAATATTTTATGATTTTCATGTACAAGTCGATGATAAACAGAAGTACCAACCCTCTGTCTGGTCTCTTTGTATAAATCCGTTGGTTCATAACAAAAAGCATTAGATGGCTTATCTGAGGCAAAAACTACGGGAACTCCATATTCATGAACATTCCCATACGCTCCATGCGTACTGTTATAAATAGGGTCTAAGATTTCTAACTTTTTACCACTGGAGTGGAATAGGAATTTTTTAGTGCAAGGTTTAACCTCTATAATCCTAAACTCGTTTTCCGCAAGCGATTTGAATGGGTGGTTTATCATTTTATAAGCTTCAAAAACCCATCCTCATCCAAAACCTTCACCCCCAACTTTATCGCCGTTTCATACTTTGACCCCGGATCATTTCCTGCGACCACATAACTGGTTTTTACCGATACTGTACTTGTTACATCGCCACCTAAAGATTTTATCTTCCCCTTAGCTTCATCTCTGCTCATTGTTTCTAATATACCAGTCAACACAAAGGTTTTTCCCGACAGTTTCGATCCAGATATACTTTCAACTTTTTTAATCGTCACATGTTTCAAAAGTTCCTCTACTAAAACTTTATGATCCTTATCTTTAAAAAAATCTACAATCGATTGTGCAACCACGTCCCCCACGCCATTTATTTTCATCAGGTCTTCCGCTGTTGCAATTTGAATTTTTTCTAGTGTCTTAAAATGTTTTTCAACATCCTCCGCGGTTTCTTCACCAACTTGTGGAATTGAAAGCGAGAATAAAAATCTAGCCAATGAAACCTTTTTTGAATTTTCAATAGACTCAATCACATTATCAGCCGATTTTTCGGCAAAACGTGGAAGCGCTAACAAATCCCCTTTTGTTAAAGTAAATAAATCATCAGCACTGGTAACTAATCCCTGTTCCATAAAAGCATCAATTTGCCGAGGACCAACTCCGTCCATATTAAAGCACTTTTTGGAAACAAAGTGATATAAGCGTCGCTTTTGCTGAATATCTGAATTTTTAAAAACACAGCGCCACGCTGCCTCCCCCGGGATTCGCTCGATACTACCGTCCCCTCCGCACTCTGGAACATGAGTCGGAAATCTGTACGGTTTTTCCTTTCCTGTTCTTAATTCTTTCAACACTGAAACAATGTCAGGAATCACATCTCCAGCCTTCTGAAGGATAACAGTATCTCCCACTCTTACATCCAGACGTCTAATTTCATCTTCATTATGCAAAGTCGCTCGCGACACTACAGAACCCGCCACTGAAACAGGTCGCAAGTGCGCCACCGGTGTCAGCACTCCAGTTCTACCAATTTGAAGCTTTATATCCTCGACCACAGTGATCACTTGCTCTGCTGGAAATTTATATGCAATACCAAAACGTGGAGATTTCCCAGTATAGCCCAATACTTTTTGCATATGCACATCATTAACCTTTACCACCACGCCGTCGATCCAGTAATCTTGTTTTTTTGAATCATGCTGCCACTTTTTCCAAAAATCTAAAACTTCATTGATATTTTTGCACAATTGAGCATGAGGATTCACCTTAAAACCTAATTTCGCAAGCAGCACCAATTCGTCCTGTTGAGTTTTCGGCACTGGCAAATCTTGGCCATTATTAAAAAACGCAATATCATATATATACGTATCCAGCTTTCGAGAAGCGGTAATTTTAGGATCCAATTGACGGATAGAGCCCGCAGCTACATTTCTCGGGTTGGCAAAAATAGGTTTCCCTGCTTTTTCTTGCTCTTTGTTTAATTTTTCAAAAAGTTTCTTAGATAGCCACACCTCCCCCTCAACAATAATATCTACTGGAAAGTTTAATTTTAAAGGAACAGATTCAATCGTGCGTACATTATGAGTCACGTCTTCACCAATTTTCCCATCACCTCTCGTCGCAACCTGAAACAATTCTCCCCTTCGGTACTCCAGCACAATTTTTAAACCATCAATTTTTAACTCAGCCACATACTGTGGATCATCCTTAATTTCATCCTGTATTAAAAACCTTTTTACACGTCCGTCAAAATCAACCATGTCACTTTCACTGAAAGCATCTCCAAATGACCACTGCTGAACTTTATGCGTAACTTTATTAAAACCTTTTAAAGCTTCACCTGCTACTCTCTGCGAAGGAGAATTGGCATCGTACAATTCCGGATATTGATGTTCCAATTCGACTAACTCTTTTTTTAGGGAATCTAGTGCCTCAGCCGAGATTTCTTCTTTGTCGAGGACGTGATAGTTATAGCGATGTTTCTCTATAGAACCACGCAATCTAGTGACTCTTTCTACTATTGATTTAGGTGTTGGATGAGAGCCATTTTGAGCCTTTTTCATAGACCCTACTTTATCATAAAACTCAAGACTGAATAGGCTGAATTAGTACTCGACGCGCAAACCTCTCTCAATTGTTCTTGAATTTGAAGTATCACATTGACCGGCGGCTTGATTATAGTCAACATTATATCCTCTAGCATCAATTGTAGTAGTAAACGTACTTTTAGCCACAGTCACCTTGCCACACGAAACAATTGAAGGATCTGCACTCACGTCTTTAAAAAGCATGTAAAAAGTAGATGTGGCGTAGAGCGCTGCCGGCAAATTAGCATCATTATCAGTCACTTTAGTAAAGTTAAAAATTTGACCAATAGTATTCACATTACCTGTAATGCCGGTTCCACATTTTATAAGAGTTTGAGCCGTAGCTACAGGAGTAGACGTAGAAAAAGGGCTTGTATCGGCCGCAGTTCCGTCTGGATTTTTTCTGTCCCAATATAAAGCACATTCTGCCGCACTGTCTGCTGCGTAAAAAGCCACCTGAGAATTTTTACCCGAGGAACCTAATGCAATTTCTTTTAAAAGAATATTCCCAATTGAGAAACCAACAGCTAAAATGAGCGCGGAAACAACCATAGCAATAAACAAGGTGAATCCTCTTTTTTCTGATGTATGTTTTTTTTGATTATCGTAATAGTTCATATTTTTACAATTAGTTTGTGAGCTTCCAATTAAACAATCGATTGGTCATAGTAAATTTATTTCCTGAACCAAAAGAGTTTGTCCAGAAAATATTAACCGTCACTAAGACCTCCTTGGTGTTATTTGTTCCTGTGAGATCGGGCAGACCATTAATGTCTAGATCGCTGGACGGTACACGAGTAAAATAAATTTCTCGAGTAAAGGTAGTATTAGTTCCACTCGTTACGCCATATACTCCGGCTGCTGATTTTTTCATAACATCTCCAGCGGCCAGGCATGACAGACCACACGTCTCGTATGAATAGATTCCTCCAGAGTCTTGAACAAGTGCACACTTTGATTTTGCGGCATCTGCCACCGTAGCATCATTAAGACAATTCACTGAACCAGTTCCAACAACGTTTGTTAACCAATTTGGCACGGTTGTTGCTGAATTAAGGACATTATCATCTCGTTGATTTCTGGCATATTCAACTGCTTCTTGAGCTAAATAAAAAGCGGTCACCTCATCTCTTGAATAGTATGAGGCTTTGAGTGCCTGCGCCATAATATCTATTGGACCGGTGATGGCAGTGAGGAGAATTGCAATAGCGACCAAAGTTTCTAAAATAGTAAAACCTCTGTTTTTTATTGTCTTGGTGCGTGCCTTTCGTACGATTGATTGCATTATTATATTCATCATATATTTAATCTTCTTTGTGAAATTAATGTTTGAACCGTAAAATTCGAAGCATCAGTTGGACTGACCGCACCAGTACCTTGAATTATCAAGAACACTGTTGGCTGAACACTACCTGGGGTGCCAGGATTGACGATAAACTTCATACTTGTAACATCAACTTCTGGTGACGTGATGATACCAGTTTTTGGATCACCTGGACTTGTACATACAGTGTCAACACATTCAGTTTTTTCAATTCTACCCGGCGCATTGCTGTCACGAGGTAAGAAAGAATAGCGAACCAGTCTTGGCTTTCCTGAAATAGTAGAAACTAACCTGAGAGAATTCTGATCCGAACCACACCCTGCTGCATCAGATTCAGCAAATGGGAATGGTGTGTAGTTACATTTGTATGCACGACCTGTTTTAATATCACGAACCATACTATCGATGGCAAAATTTAAGTTATTCACTACCGAGTTAACAGCTTGGGCTTTCCTGTCATTATCTATTACAGACAAAATAACTGAAATGGCGACCAACATCACGATTGCAAAGAGTCCAATTGCAACAATAACTTCAACAAGGGTGAAGGCACGTTTTGAATTTAATTCTGTGTAGGTTTTATATTTCATGATAAATAAAATTATGGATTTGGATTAACTGGACATGCCTTAGACAAAGATGTTTCTACTCGGATCTGTCCGCTTGATTCCATAACTACTGCACGGCAATTTTTCCCATCCTGTGACTGGAAGATCGCATAGACAGGGCCGGCCGGAGAAGATATATTGGAAATAAATGTAGGTTCAGGGTTCGGACGCTTGTATACAACACTCAGCTGACTAGCAGTAGTAAGGCAAGGGCTGTTAGGGTCTGATCCTTGGCAAAGTTTTGTTAATTTGTTCCCTCTCTGATTGGTGAATTTATACTGTTTAACAATTTCATCTGTTAGCTCGTATACCCCATTATCATTAACATCGTGAAATATTATTACACCCTCTGGATTAAGAACATCAAAATAAATACCGTATCCCCCACCTTGCACACCACCAGCCGACGCAACATATTTTGCACCTACACCGTATGTCTGTGCTTCACGGGCACTCAAAGCCACATCATATGCAAGGTTTGAGAGAAGGACACTACTGCTAAGTTTACCTTGGTCAAACAAGGCGACAGTTGTAATCAGTGTAAATATAGCAATAACCACAAGGAGCTCAACTAAGGTGAAGGCCTTTTGTTTAGAATTTTTTATAAATTGTAGAAAAAACTTTTTCATCAAATAAAGTAATTATCAAAAATAAGACTAGCTATATTATACCTGAAGAGAAAGACGATAAGTAGACCTAAAATTAAAAAAGGTGCAAAAGGTATCTCACTTTTTATACCCATGATTGGTAAGGCGTGACTCTTTTTTAATAATTTTATATAGACTAATCCCCGCAGCAACCACCCAAGTAAAGATATCAACATAAAAAAGATAGTCCCAGTCCAAAAGGCATAAAGAAATATTGCAATGTTAGAAGTCAAAGGAGAAAAAGTCGGAGCATACACAGCAGCAAACCACCCTAATCCTAATGCCAATTTAGCATCACCTAATCCCATCCACCTACCACTCGACACTAGCCATATAAGATAAAATGGAAGAGCAAGGATGGGGCCAGCGAACAGCACACCCATTTTAGGCAGAATCAGACCGACTCCACCATTTTGTCCAAACAAAATAAAAACTCTAAGGAATGTGACGAAAGCAAATAAATAAGAACACTGATCTGGAATAATCTTATGTTTTACATCATATACAGTAATGACGACTAATATACTCATGACCAGCCATCCAAAGAGAATGTTAAAGATGAGAGAGATATCTGTACTTGGTAGCAAATCTAAGACTCCTAAGAATGACAGAACAAATAACACCCCTGTAAGTAATTCTATTGTTGGATATTGCCATGACAATTTTGTTTTACATTTTGCACAACGCGCCTTTTGAAATAGGAAAGAAAAGATTGGTACAAGCTCAACTGGAGTTAAAGTACGATTACAAGAAAAACACATTGACCGACCTCCAAATCCCCTGCCTGTATTGATACGATAAATAACTACGTTTAAAAAACTTCCAATAATCGTACCTAAAATAAAAATAACCACAAGGAGAAAAGGTTTATTTAAAAGAAAGAATTCGTACATAATATATGTCGACAATTATACTACGATACACATTTCTTCCCAAACAAAAAACCACCCGGAGGGTGGTTTTTTGTTTGTTAGTTTAGAACCAACACAGTAATCTGACTGATTACATACAACCAGCTCCGTTTGTTCCTGATGATGTAGCAGCCTTTCCATTACTGTCCACGCAGAATCCGTATCCAGGGCTACTAGGAAGTGGTGAATACACAGCCCAACCAGTAGTTGATGCTGTACATGTTGGAATAACGCCCAACTTTCGGATACCTGCAACCAAGTTAGCCATACCTCCTGTTCCTGTCGACAAGAATGGACCTAGGTCACAGTTGGCAGCAGATGACGCACCCAAAGCTGCTGTCCAGTATTGGTTACCATTTGCTGTAGAGTACAATTCAGCCTGTGCGCGCATAGAAGCCAATTGCTGTTGAACAGCCGCATCCTGACCCTTAGTTCTTGCTGTTGTTAATGAAGCTAGAACTACTGACGATAGAATACCGATGATGGCAATAACAACCAACAATTCGATAAGTGTAAAACCTTTTTGTTTCATTTTATAAATTCTTAATTTTTAATAATATTATTAAATCTTTTTAGCAAAACTATCAGCCCAAAAGATTACTTTAATTATACTTTGAAACAGACATGTGGGGTCTTCGAAAACAAATCCTGTGTGGATAACTAAATATTTGAAGAGACGTTGTAGATAGGGATCAAAACAGAAGCAAGGAGGAAACCGACACCAAGACCCAACATTACAATCATCAAAGGTTCGATCAAGCCAACCAAAGTGTCAACCGCATTACTAACTTCTCGTTGATAGAATTTTGCTAAGTTTTTTAAGATATCACCCAAGTTACCAGTTTCTTCACCCACCTTTGTCATTTGCACAATAATGTTTGGCATTTCTTCATGTTTTGAAAATGCATCAGAAAGAGAAAGACCTGCTCGAGTGTCCTCCACTGTTTTTAAAATCACATCTCTATATATATCATTATCTACTACATCACTGGTAAGCTCTAACGATTTGATCATTGGAATCCCTGATGACAACATAGTATTCATGTTATCGGCAATACGAGATAAATATAATTTTTTGTACAAGTTACCAATATAAGGAAAAGTAATTTTGACTCGAGCCATTGATGACTTTCCACTTGGTGTGCGGAGGTAACTAACTAATATAAACAATCCGATAACAACTGCGACGAGGAAAAACCAACCATAATTTACAAGGAAATCAGAAATACCGAGTACCACTTGGGTGTACGCCGGGATAGCCTGATGGGAGTCCTTTAGAATCTGACCGATCTTTGGAATAACCACTGTCATCATTAGAGCCATTACTGCAATAAAAGTTGTAATAACAAACGCAGGGTAAATCAGAGCATTTTTTACCTTCATAGCAACTTCGTATGATCGGTCTAGATATTCAGCTAATGCTTGGAAAGTTTCATCCAATTTTCCCGACTCTTCCCCTGCACGAACCATGTTTACATAAAAGATAGAGAACGCTTTAGGGTGACGCGCCAAAGCAGTTGAAATAGTTGAACCACCTTGAATGTCATCAGCCACTTCGGCTAATACTTTTCTAAGTGCAGGGTTTTCATCTTCTGATGAAAGTAATTTAAAAATACGAAGCGCCGAAACCTGAGACGAGAACAGTGTTGCCATCTGTCGAGACAATATAACAACGTCCTTATTTTTAATACTTTGAAAAAGTCCGATATCTCTGCTAAGAAAACTACCCCCATCATCAGATGGATGAATAGAGGCAACAACCAACCCACGTCTCTGAAGTGAATTAATTGCAACATCAATGGTTACCGCGTCGATTGTTCCTTCGGCCTCTACTCCCTTGTCATTTACTGTTTTGTATTTAAAAAGTGGCATTGATGTTTAAAGATTAAAGATACTTCTCCAAAATTTTTGAGTTGACTGAATGCTGATAAGCGTTCTCAATTGAAATTTCTCCTTTTCTAACCAAATCAGCAAGGGAACGGTTCAGATCGATCATGCCCTCTTGAAGAGACGTCTCGATAACAGTGTTAATTTCGTGAGTTCTCTTTTCGCGAATAAGGTTAGAAACTGCGTTATTGGCAATCAATAATTCATACGCAGGAACCATACCTCCTGCAATTCTCGGAATCAATCTTTGTGAGAAGATACCGATAAGTGAAGCTGCCAATTGAATACGAATTTGATCTTGTTGTTCTGAAGGGAACGTATCAATAATACGGTCAATAGTTTGTGCAGCATTGTTCGTGTGAAGGGTTGAAAATACCAAGTGACCAGTTTCCGCAGCGGTTACTGCGGCCGCCATAGTGTCAGGCCCTCTCATTTCACCAATCAATAGAACATTCACGTCTTGGCGGAAAACTGATTGTAAACCTGATGCAAAGGTATCAGTATCAATACCGACTTCTCGTTGATCGATAATAGCCTTTTTTTGTTCATACACATATTCAATTGGATCTTCAATCGTAATGATGTGTGCGGCACGTTCCTGATTGACTAATTCTATCATTGCCGCCAACGTTGTTGTCTTTCCCATACCTACCGGCCCTACAATCAAAAAGAAACCTTGTTCTTTGCGAGCAAAGTTTTCCAAAATAGTTGGTAAATTAAGTTCTGCAATTGATTTGATATTTTTTGGAATCAATCTAAGCACGATACTAAAAAATCCTTTTTGCACGAAGGCATTTCCCCTGAAACGTCCTTGATTACCGAAGTCGTATGCAAAGTCTATTTCCTTTTTATCAAGAAATGTAGCCATAGCCTTTGGAACCAACATAATCTTTAGCAAACCTTCGATATCAGCGTGCGTAAGATTCTCTTTTTTCATGAGAGGAATCAACTGTCCAGAAATACGAATAGTTGGTCGACGACCTTCTGAAAGGTGTAGATCTGATCCCCCATCTTGAACCACTGTTCCTAATAATTCTTTTAGTTCTTCGTTGTAATTCATACTATTGCTTTACATTAGACTCTCCACTTGCATTTTTTAATACCCTCAAGACTTCTGAGACTACTTCTGCTGGGATAGTTGTAGCCTTCACAATATATCCATTTATACCTAGTTGTTTTGCTTTCTCTATATCTGATGATTGGCCTTGGTTACTTAAAACTATAATAACAGAGGCCTTGGCCAGGTTTTCCTTACGAATATTCTGTAAAGATTCTAACCCGTCCATGACAGGCATCACTATATCAAGAATAATTGCATCTGGAATAAAACCTCCTCGTAGTTTTTCTAAAGCTTCAAGGCCATTCCCTGCCGTTGTCACATCAAACTTTTCTTTTTGGAATTTTATTGAATACATATTCAATAAAAACTTGTCGTCGTCCACTATCAGTATCTTATATGGTTGGTCCTTATTCATAGAGTGTGGTTATTAAAGTTTTAATTTCGTATAGATAGTATATCAAATTTATTATAAATCACTGACCTCCTCAAAGGGGATAATTTTTTTCAAGGCCTTAATCATAGCGTCTTCTTTCATAGTCAGCATTCCCTTTGAACGTAAATACTTATTGATAGAGAGCTCTGTAGGCTCTTTCAAAATAATCTCCTCCAACTGTCTATCCATTTTATACACCTCAGTCACCGCCAAACGACCCTTTGTTCCCTTTGGACAATCAGGGGTTGGCTTTCTTCTATATACCTCTTTTTGTTCAGGAATTTTAGATTTAAACTCGGCTGGTAAATCTGCAAATTCCGCATCAATCATAGCTTTAAAACTACCGTCAACTGGGACACTTTCGACAGCCGGAAGGTACGCCTTACCTACCAAACGTTGCGCCATTCCCAATATAAGAGTTGGGGCAATCAAGTAAGGATCGATACCCATATCTACTAGTCGGGGCACAATACCCACTGAACTGTTGGTGTGGATGGTTGAAAGTACAAGGTGACCAGTGAGGGCGGCTTGAATAGCCAGCTGGGCTGTTTCTTTATCTCGAATTTCTCCCACCATGATTACATCCGGATCCTGACGAAGAGTGGTACGAAGTCCTGTTGCAAACGTGTAACCGATCTCAGGGTGTACTTGCGATTGGTTCATACCAGCAATGTTGTATTCAATCGGGTCCTCAAGTGAAAGTACGTTCTGTTCGTCACGATCAATCTCGTTCAACATTGAATAAAGCGTTGTACTTTTTCCTGAACCAGTTGGACCTGAAATTAGAACCAGTCCGTAGGGCTTGTTAATCGCTTCCATAATCAAAGCAAGATTCTCTTCAGTAAAACCAATTTCAGACAATTTTGCCACACCCCTCTGTTGATCCAAGATTCTCATTACAACTTTCTCACCGTAGTAGGTTGGAAAGGTCGACACACGAAAATCGATCTTGCGGTCATCAATACGAGCAGAGAATCTTCCGTCCTGAGGCTTTCTTCTTTCGTCCAATTTCATGTTACAAAGGATCTTGATACGCGACACAACAGCCTCACGAACCTTCACAGGTAACACTAAACTTGTATTCATAGTACCGTCAACACGAAAACGGACACGCACATTTTCAGCCATTGGTTCGATATGGATATCTGATGCTTCTCCTTCGATGGCGTACCGTAAAATAGTAGCAACAATTTTTGTTACAGGAGCATCCTCGATAATATTAATATCTTTTGGATTACCCGCCTTTTCTTCTTTGTTGATATCTAGATTTTCATTCTTAAAAGTAGTGTCAAGATCCCCCAATGCCTTACTCACTTCACCTGACAATCCTCTGTATGAATCAAGTACCTTCACAAAATCATCTTCAGAGACCAGAAAGATTCTGTATGGCATACCAATTTTCTGAGAAATAAAGTTCAATGCATCTCGAGCCTCAATGTTATCAGGATCTACAAAACCAACTTCCAATGTACTGTCCTCAACACCAAGCGGAATAATTTTATAGTGTGAGGCTGACTCTTCTGGGATGTACTTTAAAATATCAAAAGGAATTTCCTTTTCACCAATCGCCCTACTTGGGATTTCTAAAAATTCACCTTTAGCTTTTTGAATCTGGTCTGAAGTAATACCTCGTTCTTTAAGAATCTGTTCGATAGTTTTTTCAGAACCTTGTGACTCTTGGGTCACATAACTAATGTCATCTTTCGTAATTACTTTATCTCGTGCAAGGATGTCTAAAAAACTCATATTGATATTATACCATTATTTTTATTGAGCAGAATCAAAAGAAGGTATTTTGAGGTTTTTTGGTTTGTTTGGTTGAATTGCAGGACTTGTAGAAGCTGCCACTGTACTTGTAGATGTAATCTGAAATCCTGACGCTGGCGCTGTTAAGTCTGCCACATATGATCCATCACCTTGTTCAATTGGAGCAAATGGATTATGTCTTCCTTTTGGTTCATCTTGAACGATTACTGTTGGAGAATGAAGAATCTTGTAGGCAACATCCTTAAAAAGATAAAAATCAAAAGAGATTGCGCTCATAGCAGTCAGTTGTTTTACATAAAGATCATTTTGAGTGAGATCGATACCGCTAGTAGAAGTGCTTGCATTAGATTCGGCAGACACATCTGTCAACCCAGGCGTAGTATCTTTTTTTGAGACAAAGAAATAACTGTAGATAAAAAACCCGACTGCAAGTACCACTATTACTATGATTATTTTCTTTAAGGTTGATGACATAAAAATTTATTTTAACCAATAGGTTTGAATAGTAAGACTAAAATCGTACAGGTCAGCCCTCCCTGCGGCACTAAACGAAAGACCAACAACATCAACAATTCGAACATACGTCTCTAGGTCCTTTAGAAACACAAGAAACTGATCGTATGTTCCTGTTACACTAAATGTCATAGACAGTGCCCCATATTTTGCAGAATCAATCCCTTTTGTTCCTGATTTTGCCACCGCACCTTGATTAATCTGAGGGTTTTGAGGCAAACCCATATTGTCCTTTTTGGCAATATTTTTCATTTCAATAATAAGCCCCAGGTTATCAACTCCGTCGGGAAGCATTTTTGAAAGCTGTAAAATGTCGTTATCCGAAATATTCCCCCTCATCGCGAGAATTTTACTTTTCTGTTTGCCCAATTCATATGCATTTTTCTGAGCTGTTTCAATCTGAGCATATTGCACTCTTTTATCAAGCACAGCGTGGTAGCTACCGTTAGTATATCCAAAGAATATTCCTATCGCTGCTCCTATTAATAATATTGGGACAAGAATTCTCATGGCTTTATGGGTTTATTTTATTACGGTTAACTGGTTGAGGAACATTTGGTCGAACGCTTTTATCAGTTGACGTGCTAATTGATGTATCGACCGTAGAAACTTGTAGGCCAATATTTGCATACGCATCCAAAAGTCCAGCCTTCTTAAGATCTTGAACTAATCTATAGTAAGAAATAACCGTTGGATCAAGAGAAGTGGAAAGATTAAAGCTAACATTTCCCTGTGCATCAGATGTTATATTTCCAAAAAGCGGACTCTTGAACGCATTTCGATACTTCATTGAAGGATCAGATAATGCACGAGCTTGCAAAGCTACTGTTTCATAACTTGGAGCCTGACCATTCATATTTAATGTTACTTTATCCCCTCCAGCATTACCGTAGGTAAAGTTAGTAAAACGAGCACTTTTCAAAGTTACAGCTGAAATAACATCAAACACATTAGAGAGTGCTATGTGTTTTTTCAATATTTCATACGAAGCGGTAATTCTATCATTTAATCGCGTGTACTCTTGAACTAAAGTAGGGTCAAAAATGTTCTTGCTCTTGGTCAACTGATCATTTCCATCAACAATTTTTTTGTCGATGATCTGATTATAAAAGAAAGTTCCGGCAGCGCCACAGACACTGGCCATGAATATAATAAATGAGATCAAAAATAACACACCAAACCCAGATGATCTCCTGCTGACTGGAGAATCTGTGACTGGTGCCTTTGGTATAAAAGATGTTTGGAATTTTGTTTCCATAAACTTGTTTTATTATATCACCGCACTAATAAAAACAATAGCCACTCAACCAATGAGGTGTGTGCATAAATACAAACCGACCAAAAGTGGGTCATTGCCAAAGAAGAGATACTATGTAAACTCTTGCAACTTACGAAGGGCAACACCTATTGCCACAGAAAATTCCATACCGATTGATTTCAAGACTTCATCCATGAAAGCTGGGGTCTCTACTTTTGAAAACGGCATACCGTTCACTACCTCAGTCTGGAAATTAGCCTTTGCCATTTCAAAGACACCTTTCATATTAGATCCCCCGCCAGTCAGAATCACCTTACTGATAACTTTATTGTACTTACGTTGGTAGTTCAACACCGTGCTATTGGCTTCTGAGAAGATGTAATCAAGAGTGAGAGAAATGGCATCATAAATATTTTTTTCATTTGGGATTTGGCCACTTCCTAGATTTCTCTTTATATGTTCCGCTTGATCAAACGTAATACCGAGACTGCGTGAAATAGTCATCGTAATTTCTTGTGAACCTCGATTAATGACGTGAGAATACTTAATAACACCTCTTTCAAGTATATAAATCTTTGTAGACGAAGCCCCGAAATCAAAAATTAGAACTGGCTGAGTCTCGCCGCTTAAAAGTGCACGAGTTGAACTAAACATTTCGATTTCAAAAAAAGATTCCTCAAGTTTTGCCTGCTTCACAATCGTTGTGTAATTTGTTAACACATCATTATGAATCGAAACCACCAAGACTTCAGTTTTTTTAGTTTGAGCTTCTTTTATACGTTTTTCTTCGTCATCATTTTCAACAAAATCCAATGAGTTGTCATGCTCACTAGGAACAATCCACCAATCCAGTGTTACTTCGCTAATCGGTACAGGAATATATTTGCGCGCCTCAATCGGAATCATTTCTTTCAATTTCTTTTCTCCAAGTGCAGGTAGCTCAATAAGTGAAACCAAGCTTGATCTAAATGGAATTGAGAGGCCACCCACAAGACTGGTTACGTTTGACTCACGAACAAGATCAATCAATGCTTCGCCTATTTTATCTGGAGGCAGGTTTGTTACCTGCCCAACGGACAACTTTGAATAAGGCCCCAGAGATAAGGCTCCGTAAGTCTCGAGCACTGCCCTACCGTGCTTTTTTTTGATTTGAACTATTTTGAGCGAAGAAGAACCAACGTCTATACCAATGACGCTTCCTTCGTTAGATTTGAAAAGATTTTGAAAAAAATTTGACATGAAGAGCTTAGAATACTGGTCTTTATCATTATATACCATGCACTGGCGAATGAAAAATGAAAACTTTATATAACCTATGCACATCTACTTACAGATTTATATTATCGCTTCTGTATCAAGAAAAAAAGATAACGAAATTAGACAGTCGAACTATTCAACCTCCTCGCTTGGGTAACATAACAGAGCGAAACCTTTGTAGTCAGATTGATGTCGCGAGCACTGAATACATTACATATTATTCAAACCCATATGTACATGCTTGTATTTATTGGCACAAATACAAAAGGGATATATATACAACACGTTTACTGGCCAGATTGCTATGGGACGAGATTATTTCGCAGATTTCCAACACATTGGATAATAGATCGGCTCTACATAACTGGATAATTACTCCCGCTCCATCAAACAGTTACCATTGTGGTGAAAAAAGCTGGGATCATAATGATGATATTACAAGAGCAATGAATGTCATTCCAAAACAAAGTCAAAAAGTAAAAATATATATTCAAAACATATTTGAGATTTCAGCGGATTTAAAAAATGTAGCAAATAAAAAACTAGGTAGAACTGAAAGATTTAAAAATAGTAAAAATAAATTTAATATCTCTAGCCCTTATGCTTTAAAACAGATAATGACCAGCCCTTTCGGGCTGGTCATTATTGATGATGTAACAACCACTGGTAGCACCCTTCTGAATCTAAAAGAAACGTCCCGGATTCTGAATCCTACGATTATTCTAACGATTAGTATTGCCCATTAGGTCCGTCCGGCAGGTTATCGAATGAAGGCATATCATCACTGTTATCGTAACCACTATTTACCCTCATCATCTGCAGATCCTGCTGATTATCTCTGAGGTTAATTTTTGAGGCCATCAGTATTTGAAAGATGACTACTCCCACACACACAATGACAGAGAGAACTATTCCGGTAATGAACCAAGCCCAAACTGTTTTTCTACCCTTTTTAATCTCAGTCGAAACGTGAGCTTTCAAAGACTTCAGTTTTTTAAACATCGTGTAATTGAAGATTGTCGAAAAAGATTGAATCAATACTTGAACCAAGAAAGAGATCAAGATAAGAACGATGGTGGCAAGTGTAGTAAGAATGAAAGTAACCAAACTTGTCACGGGAGTGTGTCCAACAACATAGAGAAGCAGACCTACCAACAAGCTGATAACCTTAGAAAGCACCATGCTACCTAGGACAATGAAGAGGAGGTTAACAAAAACTATTGGAGCATATCCTCGAACATACTCCCGTGAAATCACAAATGCATCTGCACCCTTCTTGCCTTCAAGGACATTCACAAATATGACGTTAAAATAGAATGTGATGAGGAAAAGAAATGGTATGAATAACAAAATATAACCTCCAGCAAGAACGCCCACAAGAATCAATAATACCCACAAAAGAGAAAAAACCTGCTTGTTCGAAACAGAATTCCAAGAATGACGCGCAGTCACACGTTCTGTTGAATCAAGCAACTTGATAGCCGCCACTGAAGATTTCAATGCGAAATATAAACCACCAATTATAACAATCAGGGCAATAACGGCTTCCAATGCAATTAAATAACCACGAGCGTAGCGGTAGACACTGATGAAAGCTTCGAAAAGATTATCTACACCTGAACATTTGGCAGCAATATAGATAGTTGTAACAGAAATGATAGCAGTAGCTAGTACGAAAATAATTGGAACGATCATTAAAGCATACACCCGGAGACCTTTCTCCTTAAATAACGTCCAGGCTTGTTTAATAATTGAAGTAAACAGCAGTTGTGTGTTGGTCTCCACTACACTTGCAGAATGTCCTCCGTGTTCTGTTGTTGTGTGATGTTCGTTCGAATTCATTTTTTTAATCTTTTATCCTAATGTAATAATGAAATTATTATACCAACAATTTCACCAAAAGGCATGTTTTCATGATCGCGCTTTTTGGAAAAATGTGATAATGTGTTGAAATCACACACTGGAGACGTGTCAGAGTGGTCTAATGTGCCTCTTTGCTAAAGAGGTAAGGTCCATCAAAAGGCCTTCGAGGGTTCGAATCCCTCCGTCTCCGCCAAAATTGAAAATCGGAATCAGACGCCGATTTGAAAAGACGTTCGACTTGTTTTTCCGCCATAAATGGCCTGCCGTAATGAAAGCTATTTTTTGCTTGTATTAATTAAAATTTGATAATATAATGAAATAAATCGATATTAATTAAATGTATAAAATAAGTTATTTATAATGTATGTCTTTAGCTCTCTCTCTCTCTCGATATTCCGCTAAACGCTTAAATTTTTCTAAAGCGATTTTTGTTGTATTTTTTATACTTCTATTTTTCTCATATATTCCTCAGGCTTTTGCTTCAACCACTTCAGGTGCTATCAATACCTCAAATAAATATGCATGGGGTGAGAACATAGGTTGGGTTGATTTTAATGCCACATCAAGTGCTGTCACAGTCACAGATTCTGAGCTCACAGGCTATGCCTACGGAGAAAACATTGGCTGGATATCGCTCAACTGTTCCAATACATCTTCTTGCGGTACGGTAGATTACAAAGTAACAAACAATGCCGAGGGAACACTGGGTGGCTATGCCTATTCTGAAAACGCTGGTTGGATAAACTTTGCACCAGCGGGTAGTGGTGTGAACATTGATTCATCAGGGGTGTTTTCCGGCTATGCTTACGGTGAAAACATTGGTTGGATCAATTTTAACGCTGATGTAAATAATACATATCCCGTAACAACTGACTGGCGTAAGGCATCATTACGTGTTGTTTCTTCACCAACTACTCCTTCATCATCTGGTAGAACAGGCGGTTCTTCAGGCGGAGGTAGTATTGTGTATCCAACTCCAATAGTTATATCTACAAGCACATCCAACCCCCTTTGCCCAGTAGGACATACATGCACACCAATACAGGCGATAAACACTAAACCAAATACACCTCAATACACATTCAAATATAACCTAATCATCGATGCTAAGAGCCTAGATGTGAAATATTTACAAATATTTCTAAACAACCACAACTTCCTTGTATCTAAGACAGGAGCGGGCTCACCAGGCAAAGAGACAAATTATTTCGGCCTTGCAACTAGAAGTGCTTTAATCAAATTCCAGAAAGTAAACAACATCAAGCCAGCTGTTGGCTACCTTGGACCTATTACGAGGGGTTTTATCAACAGTATGAAGTAGGCATTATCAAATTAATATCAATAATATGAAAAATTTTAAAAAACAATTAGTAATTACAGCAAAATCTATAGGATTTATCGCTATTGCCT
>Ga0194051_1000367_pt1 | contig 26193 bp, 32 predicted proteins | sample SepL2320m_MetaG_FD_161275 | JGI IMG/M metagenome (GOLD analysis project Ga0194051, IMG submission 161275) | Anoxic zone freshwater microbial communities from boreal shield lake in IISD Experimental Lakes Area, Ontario, Canada - Sep2016-L239-20m | ecosystem: Environmental > Aquatic > Freshwater >... | reverse complement strand
GCTCGGTGACGGTAAACCTGGCTGTGGCACTCGCCCGGCGGGGCCTGACCGTAGGGGTGTTGGACGCCGACATCTGGGGGTTTTCGGTGCCCCGTCTCCTCGGCATGCAAGGCGATGTCGAGGCCCGCGAAAAGAAGATGGTCCCGCTGGAGCGAGCGATAGGACCGGGGATGCTGCGGGTGCTGTCCATGGGATTTCTGGCCGACGAGGACCAGGCCATCATGTGGCGTGGGCTGATCCTGAATCGAGCCGTCCAGCAGTTCTTGGAGGACGTGCACTGGGGGGACCTCGACTTTCTCCTCATCGACATGCCTCCGGGCACCGGTGACATCCAGATGGGCCTGGCCCGGATGATGCCCCGCACCGAGGTCCTGGTGGTCACCACGCCGCCTCTCGCCGCTCAGAAAGTGGCGGCCCGGACTGCCGACATGGCCCGCAAGGGCTATCTGCGGGTCACCGGTGTCATCGAAAACATGAGCGACTTCACCTGCGAACATGGCACGTCGTATGCCCTGTTCGGCTCGGGCGGGGGGGCTCGGCTGGCCGCCGATGTCGGCGTACCGCTACTGGGCTCGGTGCCGCTCCATCCATCCGTAGCCGCAGGAGGCGACGCAGGCACGCCGGTCGCCCTCGATGACGATCAGCCGCTGGCAGGTGAGTTTGCCCGCATTGCCGCAGCCCTGGTGGCCAACCCGCCAGCCGTCGTCTCGATGGACGGGTGCAGTGCCCGACTGCTGGAGCGGGTGGAAGCAGCCGTGGCCGCCGGAGACCTGGCCTGAGCCTCAGTCTTTCGACGGGCCCCGGATGACCTTCGGCGCCCAGGCTTCCTTGGCCGCAGCCTCGAGTTCGGGCGAGACCGGGTCCGAGGATGCCATCCGGTCCTCGAGGGCCTGCTCATATCCGCTGTCGCCCGGACGCAGCACTAGGAGGTGACCGTCTTCGATCAGCACGATCGGGAGGATGGTCGGGACATTAGTGACACCCTTGGCCCAGGCCATGACTGCTTCGGTCGAAGCATGCATGGCCAACTTCCCCAGGTTGTCGATGGTTGGCGGGAGCAGCTCGATCTCGCCTGCCTCGAATCGGCGCAGCGCATCGTTGGGTCGGACCCAGATGGTGGCGATGGTTTCGCCGTCGTCGTGGTGGGCCACCTGACCAGGGGGTGCCGCGGTCACGAAGAACCGGGTGTCGTATCTGCGTGGGGCCAACTCGGGAGTGACCCAGTGGCTGACGTAGTGAACGGTATCGGCGGCCAGGACCAGTTCTTCCTGATCGCACACCTCGAGTAGCCCGGTCCGTCCCTCGTTGATCTCGAGCCGGTGGGCCTCGAACCGCTCGCGCTCGGCCGGATCAGTGGTGTCGAGCACCAACGTGCCGTCTGCCGCGTCGCGAGGCTGGGCCAGCAGCACCCCCGCCTCTTCGAAGCACTCGCGCAGCGCAGCCACCCAGAAGGACAGTCCGCCCGACTCGATGCCAAGGAGTGCACTGGCAGCAGCGTCGGACAGACCCCGACAGAGTTCCTCGGCCGCCTCGCCCCGGTCTTCGGGGTCGACAGCTCCCCCCGGGAAGACGTAGGCGCCGGCCACGAACTCACTGGCCAGGTTGCGCTTCAGCATGCAGACCTCGATGGCCGGAAGACCCAGATCATCGACAGCATCGCGGATAAGCATCACCGTGGCGGCGTCACGCAGGGGCACAGGCATGTTTTCAGGCTACCCCTGGCCCTGCACCGGTCTGTTCCCCATCAACAGCACCACAGCGAACGCCAGCAACGTGTAGTGCCAACAGGGCCGGACGGGATCCCTAGGAAGCAGCGGTGGCCATGGGCCGTGCGGTGCTGGCCCCGGGCCGGGCATCGACGAGTGCACTGATGGCGAGCTCGCCGAACTCTTTGGGCTCGGCGATCAGCCAGGCGTGTGCACCCTCGACCACGACCCCTTCGACACCGGCGGCACGGCGCAACTCGTCGAAGGCCGATCTGGGCACTAGTCGGTCCCGGTCGGACCAGACGACCGATACAGAAACACCGTGTTCAGCAATGGCCCTTACTTCGGCAACCAGATCGGCTCGGCGGATGAACTCACCGGTGCGAAACATGCCCAACGGGTTGCCCAGAAGGTTGGGAACGAAGTCCTCGAACAGTGTGGGAAGCATCCGCAACGTCTGCGGCGAGTTGAGGATGTCTCCTCCGAAGTGGCGACCCCAATCCCAGAAGGGGCGCTGCACCATGGTCCGGACTTCATTGGGGAACAGGGCCCAGGTCGGACTGCCGATGGCATTCACCAACATGAGCGAAGCCACCCGCCAGGGCTGGTAGTGGACGAACGCCGTCGACACCCCGCCCCCGAACGAATGTCCGGCCACCAGGGACATATCTCCCATTCCCACCGAGTCGAGGAACCGTGCCACCCATGCGCCGTAGCCAACGAAGGTCCGCTCCTCTATCGGGAGCTCTGGGGTCCCCCCGAACCCTGGGAGGGCCGGAGCTACCACGCGACATCCGGCCGCGGCCATGGACTCGATCGGTCGGGCATATGCGTTGGGCCGCAGACCCCATCCGTGGAGGAACAGCGCGGATGGGCCAGATCCAACCTCGCCATAGCGAACGGTGTGCCCGTCCACCGTGGTCTTCTTCCAAGCGATGCGCGGTTGTTGATGCGTCAGCCGAGGGGAGCCGGTAGTGGCAGGCGGACCCGAGGGCGCCATGGCGGCAGCCACTGTCAGGTCTCCCGTGTCGGTCTGTGCCCCCATAGTTCGTATCGTAAGCCCTATGGCCCGAAAATCGGTGTCAATCCATCGGGCTGCACCCAGGCGGCAACCAACGAGAGCGCTACTGAATCCCCATTGGGCGGAGGAAAGGTTACGCTCATGGCGACGTTGGCACGAAGCGAGGACTGCGTAACCATGGCCGAAAACTCAGAAGACTCCGGAACCGGCGGCAACACGCCCAAGCCGCCCGCACCAGGGACCGTACCCAGCGCCAAGGACCAGAGCCGTGCCGCCAGCCGGCCGGTGGCGGCTTCGGCAGCGGGCAAGAGCGGCAAGGGTGGCAAGGGTGGCAATACCCCCAAGCCGGGTGGCAAGGCTGCTGCAGCCTCTGGTGGCCCGAAGACCTCCCGTCGTGGCATCTGGATCGCATGGGGTGCCGTGGGCCTGGTCGTGGTGATCATCGCCGTCCTGTTCATCGTCAAGGCGACCAGCACCGACACCGAGAACCTGACCTACACGCCGGTGGTCCCGGCTGCGGCGTCCGTTGTTCGTGACGTCACCACCATCCCCATGTCCACCTGGAACAAAGTGGGAGTCACCTCCACCTCTCCGGTGTCGAAGCCCATCGTGCTGACCGACCAGCCGCCGATGACCCTGGGTGGCAAGACCCCGGCGATGCTCTACTACGGCGCCGAGTACTGCCCCTACTGCGCAGCCGAGCGCTGGGCCATGACGGCTGCCCTGGCCCGCTTCGGGACCTGGTCGAACCTCCAGACCACGGCGTCATCCCACACCGACGTCGATGCCACCACCAGCACCTTCAGCTATCACGGTGCCACCCTGTCCAGCCCCTACATCACCTTCAGGGGCGTCGAGCAGTACACCAACGTGCCGGTCGCGGGTAATCCCAACCAGTACACGAACCTGGACGACCCCACCAAAGAAGAGAAGAAGAACCTGACCACCTACAGCTCGTCGAAGTACCTTCCCAACGGAAGCACCAGCGGCGGCATCTCTTTCCCGTTCGTCAACATCAACAACATGGCGCTGATCTCGGGTGCCAGCTACGACCCGCAGATTCTGGCTGGTCTCAGTCCGACCGACATCGCCAGCGGACTGTCGGACCCCACCAACCCGGTGACGCAGGCCATCTTGGCCACAGGCAACTACATGAGCGCCTCGATCTGCCAGGCCTCCAAGGGCCAGCCCGCCAGCGTGTGCACCAGCTCCGGGGTCCAAGATGCCGCCAAGGCACTCGGCATCACCTTCGGCTGAGTCGGGAGCCGTCCACCCCATGCCCACCATCCGGTGGCAGCCACTCGTCACCCTGCTCTTGAGCATCTACGGGCTAGGTGCGTCGATCTACCTGACGATCACTCATTTCGAACCCAAGGCGCTGGCCTGTGTGTCCAACGCCGCCTTCAACTGCGAGAAGGTGACCCAGAGCCCTCAGTCGGTGATCTTCGGGATCCCCGTCGCCATGCTGGGGCTGCTCTTCTTCGTCCCCATGCTTCTGCTCTGCCTACCGGCAGCGTGGCGTTCGGCTGACCGCAGGATCCACCTGGCTCGGCTGATCATGGTCGTCACTGGTGTGGCGATGATCATCTACCTAATCATCGCTGAGCTCTTCCTCATCAAGTCGATCTGTCTGTGGTGCACGAGCGTCCACGTGGTCACACTGGTCCTCTTTGTCATCATCGCCACCGCTTCTCCCATCGTCCTCGCTCCCGGTTACGGCATGCCGGACGACGAAGACGACGAAGACGGTACGGACGACGAAGACGACGAAGACGGTACGGACGACGAAGACGTCCCGGCCCAAGCCGACGCGACCTGAGCCTCCTGGCGTGCGGGCGGGTTCATGATTGGCGACCAGCCGAGTCGCTCGGCTCAGCTGGCGTGGGGTGCCGTAGTCATCGTCCTACTAGCAGCGACCGGCTTGGTCACCTACGGCCTGACCCACACGTCGTCGCCCGCCGCACCAGCGCAGCACGCCGTCACCTCGCAGGGCATCCTCGACGCCGTGTCGACGGTGCCGGCCACCGTCTTCGACCGCATCGGCACCACCGTCCCCGGCGTGGTGCTCGCTCAGCCTCGGATGGTGGCGGGACAACCGACCCTCACCTCGCATGGCCGACCAGAGGTCCTCTTCATCGGGGCCGAGTACTGCCCGTTCTGTGCAGCTGAGCGATGGGCGCTGGTCGTAGCCCTGTCCCGGTTCGGACGGTTCACCGTCCTCGGTGAGGCCACCTCTGCCCCTCTGTCGGTCTTCCCCAGCACGGCCACGTTCAGCTTCGTCGGAGCCCGGTACTCGAGCCGGTATCTGGCCTTCACCGGGGTCGAGCGCTACTCCGCCCAGGTCGGGGCGGACGGGAAGTTCACCAGGATCGCCCGGCTCACCTCGTCCCAGGCCGCGTTGCTAGCTGCCAATCCACCTGCCGTATCCAGTTCCGCCATCGGGGCCGGGCCCTTCGTGGATATCGCCGGGATCATGGTGGCGACCACGTCGGGGTTCAGCCCCGCCCTTCTTGCTGGCCAGTCACAGGCTCAGATCGCCGGAGAGGTGGCGACACCCCCCGTCGACGGTGAGGAACCAGCCACCGCCGTGCCGCCCACTGGAGCGGCGATCATCGCCTCGGCCAACCAGCTCACGGTCGGCCTCTGTGCCGCTACCGGGCAGAGGCCAATGTCGGTGTGCCGCTCCAAGGCGGTACGCGATGCGTCCCAGTCACTTGGCGCACCAGCGCCATGATCCACAGTGACGCGGTGCAGTCCAGCGCAGCCGACTGAGTCAGCCCCCACTGAGTCAGCCCCGACTGAGTCGAACCCGTGCTAGCCGACCTTGCGCTCGGCGTGCAGGCGGCGCTCCATCTCATTGAGGCCACCCCAGATTCCGTGGGGCTCCCGGATGCGCAGTGCGTACTCGAGGCACTCCACCCGCACCGAGCAGACCTTGCAGATCGACTTGGCCCGCTCCTCGCGCTGCAACTTCTCTTCTTTGCGCTCTGCATGGGCAGGCGGAAAGAAGATCTCCGCCTGCGGCCCCCGGCACGCAGCTTTCAATTGCCACGAATTTGTCACCTGACTCACTTCCCGACTCCCCCTTCGGCACTACTTATCGTTGGGAACGTACTCCTCGCCAATAGTGGATACAAGGGGTAGAGCAGGATTTGGTCGAATTTCTCTCCACTTTCGCGCCGAGCGTGGGATTCTGGCCGTCCTTGGTGACCCGGGGTCCTAGAGGTGGAGCGTGGCAACAGGGGCCGGACAGTACGCTCAAGGCGTCATGGACATTCGTTCCTTCTGCAACCAAAGCCGGATCGTCATCGTGGCCGGGAAGGGTGGGGTCGGCAAGACCACCCTGGTCGCCACCTTGGCCCACCTGGCCGCAGGAGCTGGCCTGTCGGTCCTGGTCGTCGAACTCGAAGGCCGCTCCGGACTATCCACGGCGTTCGGTGGCGCCGGGGGCCTCGGCTACGCCAGCGAGATCCTGCATGCCGCCGGGGCCACCGACCTAGGTGCTGGTCCAGTCGATGAATCAGCCGTCATTCCGCCTGGCTCGGTGCACGCCCGGACGATCACGCCTGATGACGCCCTATTGGAGTACCTGGACGATCACGGCATGAAGCGGTTCTCCAAACGGCTGCTGTCGTCAGGAATCATCGACATCGTGGCCGGAGCCATCCCCGGAATCCGCGACATCCTCGTGCTCGGCAAGATCAAGCAGATCGAGCAGAGCCGGGTAGCCGACCTGATCCTGGTCGATGCTCCGGCCACCGGGCACACCATGACCTTCCTGTCTTCGGCCGCCGGACTGCTCGACGCGGCACGAGGTGGGCCGATCCGCAGCCAGGCCGCCGATGTGGTTGCTCTTTTGTCAGACCCAGCCCGCTGCCAGGTGGCCCTGGTCACGCTGCCTGAGGAGATGCCGGTCAACGAGGTGATCGAGGCCGCCTACCAACTCGAGGATCGGGTCGGGATCGCCCTCGGGCCGATCATCATCAACGCCTGCTACCCATCTGTGGCCGGCCTCGAGGTACCAGCCGAGGAGACGACCGCGGCCGCGGGAGTCGACCTCCAACCCGAACTTCTGGCCACCATGGAGTCCGCCCGCCAATTCCGTCAACGGCGCCATGCTCTCCAAGAGGAGCAGATCCGGCGTCTGGCCGACGAGCTCCCACTCGCCCAGCTCAGGGTGCCTTTTCTGTTTACCGATGCCATCGGACCCCTGGAGCTGGACACCCTCAGCAACTCCCTGGCTGCAGGTATCGAAGCCCTCCATGGCCCGGTCGAGGCGGTCCGATGAGTACCACTGGTCCGGCACCGACTTCCGCTCCACCAATGACGATCAGCCGGGTAGTCCGGGAGCAGTCGATCGTCATCTGCTGCGGTTCGGGAGGGGTGGGGAAGACCACGACCTCGGCGGCAATCGCCCTGCAGGCTGCTCAGCTCGGACGCACCGCATGCGTAGTGACCATTGACCCGGCCCGGCGTCTGGCCAACTCGCTGGGCATTGACGAACTGTCGAATCGGCCAACCCGGATCGAGGGCGAGTGGCCGGGCGAGCTGTACGCGCTGATGCTCGACCCCAAGAGCACCTTCGATGACCTGATCTCCCGGTACTCCGACTCGGAAGCGCAAGCCGAGGACATCCGGGTCAACCGGATCTACCGGAACTTGACCGGGACCCTCTCGGGCACTCAGGAGTACATGGCCATGGAGAAGCTCTACGAACTGGTGGAGGAAGGCGGGTTCGACATCGTGGTCGTCGACACCCCGCCGTCGAGAAACGCCCTCGACTTCCTGGACGCCCCGCGCCGGCTCACCCACTTTTTGGAGAACCGGGTGTTCCAGGCGGTGATGGCGCCGACGCGCGTAGGTCTCCGGGTGATGGGCGTGGCGGCCAGCGCCCTCCTGCGAACCATCTCCAAGGTGGCCGGGGCCGACATCGTCAGCGATGCCGTCGCCTTCTTCCAGGCCTTCGAAGGGATGGAGGAGGGGTTCCGACTTCGGGCCGCCCGGGTGCGGGAGCTACTCGTCCAGCCGGGCACGTCCTTCGTCCTGGTGGCCTCACCTCGGGCCGACTCGGTCGACGAGGCGGTGCACTTCGCCGGCAAGCTGGCCGAATCCGAGATGTCGGCCACTGCCCTCATCGTCAACCGGGTCCAGCCGCGGTTCGCTTCGGACGACCAGCTCGCTTCCTTAGCCCCCTACGGTGCGCCGATCGGGCACCGAGATGGTGGGCCGGCCGGTGCGCTGGCTGCACTGGTGGACAACCTGACTGGGTACACGTTGGCGTCCGATCGCGAAGAGTCTGTCTACGCCGGGTTGGTGGCCAAGGTCGCTCCTGCCCCCGTCTACCGGGTGCCCCTGCTCAACGGCGACGTCCACGATCTGGCCGGCCTGGCCACAGTGGCCGAACTGCTGTTCGGGCAGGACGGGGCCTGATCGACCTGGCACATACCCCAAGGGTGGTGGGGCCGTGTGGGTCCCGGCTCATGGGGCGCTAACCTCTGGCTCGTGTCGACCATCCTCGTGGCCAGTGATGCGCCCACCGTACGGGCCGAGATCGCCGCAACGGCCGGAAATCCTGCTATCACCATCGTCGAGGCCCGCTCGGGCCCCGAGGTCATGGCTCTGGTGGCCGAGTCGATGCCCGATCTGGTCATCGTGGACATGCAGATGGGCAACATGGGCGGGATGGCCACGACCCTGGAACTCCACCTCGAGGCCTCGTACGGCAAGCTTGCCCACGTGCCGGTCCTGATGCTCCTCGACCGTCGTCCTGACGTGTTTCTGGCCCGGCGGTCCGGCGCCGAGGGGTGGCTGGTGAAGCCCCTCGACCCGATCCGCATGCGCCGAGCCGTTGCTGCCCTCCTCGATGGCGGCACCTACTACGACGAGTCCTACACCCCGCTGTCCGTCGTCGCCGCACCCGCTGCCTCCGGCAGCTGACGGGTCCACCCACTACAGAGCGGGTCACTGCGTTGTCCGTGTTCCGTCGAACTGAAGACCAGAGCGAACGATCCCCGGGACGCCGGTCAAAGTTGCGCGGTCAGGCCGCCAGCACCGAGGCCCCCGGGCTGCCGGTCAACAGCGGAGCAGATGCCCAAGAGCAGTTCATCATCGATGCGCTCCACGACCTGCGCGACACCGTGGTCGGCGAGGTCATGACCCCTCGGGTGGATGTCGTCGCCCTCACCATCCCGCTGACCGTCGAGGGCGTGTCCAAGGCGGTACGCGAGTCGGGTCACAGCTGCTTTCCGGTGTGCGGCGACAACCTCGATGAGCTGATCGGGGTCCTGTTCGTCAACGACCTGTTCCGCGCTGGGTTGACGGTCGGAGATGGACAGGAAGGGGATACTTCTCCTGATCCCATCGATATGGCTCGGCGACTGCGCCAGCCGTTCCTGGTGCCCGAGTCGCGCTTGGTCCTCGATGTGCTGGCCGAGATGAGACGGCAGCGGCGGGCGTTTGCCGTGGTGGTCGACGAGCACGGCGGCATCGAGGGAGTCGTCACTGTTAAGGACCTCTTGGGGGCGTTGGTCGGTGATCTGCCCGACGAGTTCGATCCGGACGAAGAGCCCGACGTGGTCCGGGTGGACGGACGGCGGTGGCTAGTGGACGGGCGAGTGAGCGTGGACGACTTGGCCGATCAGCTGGGCATCGACCTACCCGAAGGTGAGTACGTCACCTTGGGCGGCTACCTATTTCATGCGTTCGGGCACATACCGGCCGAGGGCGAGGTCCATGAGATGGTCGACTGGCAGCTCCGGATCGCCGAGATGGACAAGCGCCGGATCGCCAAGGTGGTGGTGAAGCGGACCTCATCGGACACCGACGAAACCGCTGAGCGGCCCGATCCCGATGACCCGGGGACCGACCGCACCAGCGTCGGGTAGGATCTGCGAGTCCCACGGACGGCCCTCGGGTCGACCACGGAGTACGGGCTGTGGCGCAGTTTGGTAGCGCGCTGCGTTCGGGACGCAGAGGTCCTCGGTTCAAATCCGGGCAGCCCGACCAGAGTTGCACGCAGGCCAGCGGGGGTTTCGACCCCCGCTGATTCGCGCATCGGGGCCCTGCAGAGGTGGGAATTTGGTCCTGTTGGCGCGTCGTTGGCGACGAGGGGCGGTTAGCCATGACAGGGTCCAGCCGCCGAGACGTGGGCGTGTGTGCCGTCCAAGTATGGTGATGTAGTGGCCTCGCAGTTGAACGGATCGGACGAAGCCCGATCTGACCTATCAGTGGCTGGCGCCGGGCCATGGGAGTTCGGTGGTCTTTCCCGGTTCCGTGGCTACCTTCGTCGTCGTCTGGGTCTCACCTTCGCCCGCGTCCGTCACCATCGGATCAGTTTCGGTCGCCTCTGCGATGTACGTTCCGGTTCCCATTTCGCCGTTAGCCGGCGGGCCGATGTGCGGTTTGGTGATAGGTGCGTGCTCGACCACGGGTTCACCCTCGAGAGTTCGGGACACCTCGAGGTGGGGGCAGGTTCCGTTTTCGGCCATCACTGCACTATTGCCGTGGAACGTAGCGTCATCATCGGCGAGCAGTGCCTCTTCGGAGAGATGGTCTCCATCCGTGACCACGACCATGCCTTTGTGAATACAGATACAGCGATCCTTCACCAGGGCCGGATTTCGGCCCCAGTGCTGATCGGGGATGACGTTTGGGTGGGGGCCAAGGCCACCATCACGCGTGGGGTCACGATCGGATCGGGTGCCGTCGTCGGGGCCCACGCCGTGGTGACCCATGATCTGCCACCCGGTTCGGTCGCTGTAGGCGTGCCCGCCCGGGTTGTCCGGATGCGCGATGGCGGACCCGTTCCTCTCTGAGCAAAAGGGTCCGCATGGCACCGGTAGCGGGGGGATCACCCAAGGTTACGGCCAGTAGTGATGGCCGTCGTCGGGGTCAACTGGGGCGACCACCCCGAACTGGCTGCGCACCTCGGCCAACAACAGGGGAGCGAGCGCCATGTGGTCGACGAGAGAGAAGTCGGCCGTGCAACGGCCGCCTCGCTCCATCTCTTGACCGAGCAGTTCGGCCGCACCAACGCTGTTCAAGGTCCGTTCTTCGGCCGCAAACGTCTCTGGGCTGGCGAAACCAGCCTCGTGGGCAACCAGCGATGCCAGCAGAGCCGATCGGTTCACCGGACTGTCGTTTATGGCCATTTGGAAGGCGCTGAGGGCCACCTCACCGGCTGCGGTCGGCTCGATGCCTGCGATCACGTGCGTCATGTCGTGACCCACGAAGAAGTGATTCATGCTCGACTCCCGCTCGCCCGGCAGCGGTATTGCGTGGCGGCGGTAGAAGGCGAGGAGCGCCTGGCCGAGACTGTCCGGGGCCAGGTCGCCGAACGCAGCGACGGCGTGGGCTAGACCGGGCTCGGCCCCCGATGCATCCGGACCGCCGAGCTTGTCGCCCGCCAGCCCTGGCTCCTCGCGATCATCGAGGCTGCCCCGCAGGAACCGGGCGTAGTCGGCCGCCGCCCGCTCACGGCCCGTGTCCACGAACGTCCGGAAGAGCGCTCCGTCTGGTCCATCGACCCCCAGTACTTCGGCGTAGCGCTCCACCGATGCCACCTGCGCTGCACTCAGCGGGTGGCGGCACACCTCGAGGACCACGAGGACCTCGTGGAATCGACGGCGGTCCACCGGGTCAACCACTGCGGCGGCTAGCGCGTCAGGTCCCAGTGTGGCGATGGCATCCAGGTCCATCGTCTGGTGGTCCCACAGGTGGGCAGCCAAGATCCGCAGCACCGTCAGCTGCTCGTCAGTCGGACCCCCATCGACGTCGATGGCACCGAGCAGCCCGGCAATGACTGGCTCCACGGCACCCGCGGTCAGGGAGAGGCTCATGGGTCCAGACTATTTCGCCACCGACCTCCCCGGCTCCGGCCTGGCGATACTTGCTCAGCCGCCTGTGGCATCCCAGGTCAGGTAGAGCTTGCGTAGGCGCTCCGTGACGATCCAGGTGGTCTTGGCTCCGGCCTGCAGTCGCACGATGTCACCGGTAGTCACCACTGTTTCGGGCGATCCCTCGATTCGGATCGTGGCCCGGCCGGACAGGACGACGAAGATCTCGTCGACTTCGATGTCTCGGACGGTTCCTGGGTCGATCTCCCAAATGCCGACTTCGCCAGCCGTGGTGGTCTCCAGCACTATCGACCTGGTGCCGTCGGGATCGTCGGCTAGCTCCACATCGAGCCCGTGCACCACGGTCACCGGTGCGTCCGCCCAGGCAGCACCCCCGTCGGTCACTACCCGACGATCCTGCCGTACATGTCGTGCAGCGGGTAGCTGAGCAGCTCCAGCCGCTCGCCGTCCGGCCCGGGGAAGTACGCCGAGTCCCCATTGACGATGTGGACGTCGACGTCGGCTGCTTGCAACTTGGCCACCAGGCGCTCGAACTGCTCGGGCGAGACGCTGATGGCGATGTGATGGAGCCCACCGAGCACCTCGGCGTACTCACCGAGATCAAGATCGGGAAAGTCGAAGTAGGCCAGGTAGTTGCCGTTGCCGATATCGAAAAAGAAGTGGGTCGACCCGCGGTAGTCCCGGTTCTCGAACAACTCGACGAGTGGGAACTCGAGGAGGTCCTGGAAGAAGGTGATGGTCCGCTCCACGTCGCTCGAGATCAAGGCAAAGTGATGAAGCCCGCGAGCGGACGACTGGGGGCGCTCGCCCATCGGTCGCAAGTACTTGGCCCGCATCTGGTCCCACTCGTCGGTGCGATCGATACTGTTTCCGTGGTGCGTCATGGTTCGCTCCCTTTTCTGCAGTTCGCGCACCGTCCGAGGATGGCGAAGTGCCGCGTGTCGATCTCGAATCCGTACCGGTCGCGTGCCGCGTCAGCCAAGGTCGTGAAGAGCTCGTCTGGTGCCTCCACGGCTGTCCCACAGTCCTGGCAGACGAAGTGGCAGTGGGCGCCTTCGGACAGATGGTAGGTAGCTGGGCCGTGGCCGAGGTGGGAGTGGACGACTACGCCCAGTTTCTCCAACTCCTCGAGGTTCCGATAGATGGTGGACAGGGCGATATCAGGTGCCTGGGCTTGGACCGTCTGGGCCAACTCTTCAGCCGTCCTGTGGCCCGGATTGTCGAACAGTGCCTCGAGGAGCAGCCGCCGGGAGCTGGTGACCCGGCCGCCGTGCTCGCGCACCAGAGCCAGCACGTCTTCCACGGTGTGGACCTCATGGAGGTGATCGTGGACGGGAATGGACCTACTCACAGTGTTCTCACCGTACCCCTGGCGCACAGTGCGTGGCGTTTCCGGTCCCCTAGCCGCTTGAGCCACCCGGTCTCCTCCTTCCAGGCTCATCGTCGGCTCGGGTCAGCGGTCCAACCCCAACGGCGCTCCGCTCTAACATCGCACACTCTAGGATTCGGTCGCCCGCCACCCTCTGGTCGACGGGCCTTCGATCGCACCGACTGATCACCTACAAAGGAGCCACCATGGAGATGGAGTATCGACGCCTCGGCGGAACCGGCCTGAAGGTCAGCGTCCTGTCCTTCGGATCGTGGGTGACCTTCGGGCCCCAGTTGGCAGGAAACCTGGCCGAAGACTGCTTGTCCGCGGCCTACGACGCAGGGGTCAACTTCTTCGACAACGCCGAGGCCTATGCCGGCGGAGAGTCCGAGCGGATCATGGGTGAGGCCATCCGGTCACTCGGGTGGGATCGCAACTCGTATGTGATCTCCACCAAGATCTTCTGGGGGCTCGGCTCTGGAGTCAACATGCGCAACACCCTCAACCGCAAGTACCTGATGCAGGCCATCGACGGCTCGCTGGACCGACTCGGCCTCGACTTCGTCGACCTGGTCTACTGCCATCGCGCTGACCCTGATACCCCCTTGGAGGAGACGGTGCGGGCCATGTCGGACATGATCTCGGCCGGCAAGGCCCTCTACTGGGGCACCTCCGAGTGGCCAGCCGAGGCGCTGCGCGAGGCCTGGGACATCGCCGAGCGCCACCATCTCCACAAGCCGGTCGTCGAGCAGCCGCAGTACAACCTGTTGTGGCGGGACCGGGTGGAGCAGGAGTACGCCCCGCTCTACGAAAGCATCGGTCTCGGTCTCACTACCTGGAGTCCCCTGGCTTCGGGTCTGCTGTCCGGCAAGTACCTCGACGGCGTGCCCGAAGGATCACGGGCCACGCTGCCGGGCTACGAGTGGCTCCGTGACATGCTGACTGATGCGGACCGCAACCAGACCGTCGCCCGTCTCCAGGAGATTGCCGACGAGCTCGGTTGCACCCTGGCCCAGCTCTCCATCGCCTGGTGCGCCAAGAACCCGAACGTATCCTCGGTCATCACCGGGGCAAGCCGGGTCGAGCAGGTCCACGAGAACCTGGCTGCACTCGAGGTCATGCCCAAGCTCACCGACGAGGTCATGGCGCGTATCCAGGCCACTGTGGCCTGACCCAGGGCGCTCCGGCCTCCCCCCACAGTATTGATCGTTCCCAGCCATGTCGGCTGATGCGGCCCCTCTGCGACATGTCCAATCGTGCGTGACCGGTCCAGAGGGGAGTCGCTCCCGCCTTCTGCGGCCAGTTAGTTGCCGAGGCGGAGCGTGAAGGTCTGCGTATACGTCCCGTCCGCATGGCGGAGGCTGTTCAGTTGCCCATGGGCAAATGCGAACTGCCTGGTTCCTCCGATGACGGCCATCGGCGCCGCCACCGAGATCTGGATCTGCGGGAGAGCGGTGGGATCGGTGTTTTCGGGGGCGAATCGCTCACCTTGTGTCTGGATCGAGCCCTTGCCAAAGATGTAGAAGATGTCCGTCGTAAACCACAGATTGAGCGCCTGGCCAGCCGTATGCCCCTGAACTCTCGCCGGCGTGGCCCATGAAAGATCCTTGGACGTCTGGACCAGTGTCCGGGACCCGCTCAACTCGCCCACTACACGACCGTTCTGGAACAGCGGGGCTTCGAACGTGGCGGTGTCGCCGACCTGGGCCCCGCTGGTTGCGACCGGATTGACGTGGAAGGTCGGTGCCGACTGCTGGAGGACCATGGTCGTCGTAGGCGGAGGGCTTGCCGAAGAACTTCCGCAGGCCGACAAGGCAAGGCCTCCCAGAACTAGGGCGCTGAGCACTGACAGCAGACGGGAAGATGCCGCCGAACGAATAGTCATGTTTTAGTTACTACCTCTTAACATGAGACAAGTGCAACTTGGGGCAGCAGGCTCGATCCGCTGACCGCACCTTGCTGCGTAACTCACACCAGTGACCCTCGGGGTCGGTCCAGCAGATCACCCCGGGCCAGGGCCGCCTCTTCCAGGGCGGGCTGGGTGGCATTCCCGACCACGGTCGGAATCCGGCTCCACAGGCCGTCTCCAGCCAATGACCACGACTGAACATCATCGGCCAGGTTGAGGGTGAGAATCTGCTCGAGGCGGGACACGGCCTCCGCATCGGCCACCGGAATCATCGCCTCGACGCGCCGATCCAGATTGCGTCGGCGAAGGTCGGCGGAGCCGATGTAGTACACGGCTGGGCGGTCGCCAGCACCTCCGAACCGCAGGATTCGCGAGTGCTCGAGGAAGCGGCCCACGATGGAGCGGACTCGGATCGTCTCGGACAGTCCAGGCACCCCAGGCCGCAGGCAACAGATCCCGCGGATGATCAGTTCGATCGGCACTCCGGCCTGTGAGGCCCGGTAGAGCGCATCAATGACCGTCACATCGTCGAGGCCGTTCACCTTGATGGCGATGCGCCCGTCGGGGCCAGCCTTGGCTTCCTCGTCGATCAGCTCCACCACCCGGTTGCGGATTCCACCGGGAGACGTCACCAGCTCTTGGTAGTCCGGAGGCTGACTGAACCCAGTGATGTAGTTGAAGAACCGGGTGACGTCAGCCCCCAGCTCGGGCCGGGACGACAGGATCCCCAGATCTTCGTACATGCGGGCCGTCTTGGGGTTGTAGTTGCCGGTGCCCACGTGGCAGTAGAGCCGGACGGCATCACCCTCCTGTCGCACCACCAGCGTGGTCTTGGCGTGGGTCTTGAGTCCCATCAGCCCGTAGATCACATGGGCGCCCGCTTCTTCGAGGGCTCGGGCCCAGCCGATGTTGGCCTCCTCGTCGAAGCGGGCCGTGACCTCGACCAGCACGGCCACTTGTTTGCCCCGTTCGGCCGCTCGGATCAGGGCAGCCACCACCGGGCTGTCACCTGAGGTCCGATAGAGGCACTGCTTGATAGCCAGCACATGGGGGTCCTCGGATGCCTCGTTCATCAACTCCTCGACCGATGCCGAAAACGAGTCGTAAGGATGATGGACCAGCACGTCTTGGCGATCGAGGACGGCAAAGATGCTGGCATCCTCATCGCGCTCTACCGAAGTGAACGCCGGGGGAACCAAAGGAGTCCACGGTCGATCGTGCAGATCGGGCCGCTCCAGGCCGTGGATGGCCCACAGGCACCCCAAGCCGAGCGGGCCGGCGAAGCGATAGACGTCGTCTTGGCCCAGACCCAGCTCGTCGGTCAGCCGGTCGATGGATGCCTCGGAGGTGCGCGAGTCGATCTCCAGGCGGACCACCGGCAGGAACCGTCGGCGGCGGAGCTCTTCTTGCAGCGCCAGCAAGAGGTCGTCGGCCGCGTCGTCATCGAGGGCCAGGTCAGCGTCGCGGGTGACTCGAAAGACGCAGGCTTCACCGACATCCATCCCCGGGAAGAGTTCGTCCAAGAAGGCCACCATCACCTGTTCGAGCGGCACAAAGCGTTGGCCGCCGGGCAGCGGCAGGAGCCGGTCCACGTTGGGTGGGATCTTGACCCGGGCGAACCGGGAGGTGCCATCTTGGCGGCTGCGGACTTCCACCCCGATGTTGAGGGAGAGATTGGAGATATAGGGGAACGGGTGGCTCGGGTCCACGGTCAGTGGGGTCACCACCGGCAGGATGAGCCGATCGAACAGATCATGCAGATACGTGCGGTCAGCTTCGTCGAGGCTCTCCCAATGGCTCAGTTCGATGCCCTCTGCCGCCAATGCCGGGGTCAACGTGTCGAGCAAGAGTGTCTCCTGGCGACGGACCATCCGCTCGAGCGATGCCCTCACGTCGGCCAGCAGCTGTTCGGGCGTGCTGCCGTTGAGCGCTCGAGAGGTGATTCCGGCGACTACTTGGCGACGGAGGCCCGCCACCTGGACCTGGAAGAACTCATCGATGCGCTCGGAAAACAGGACCAGGAACTTGACCCGCTCGAGGAGCGGTAGGTCGGCTTCGTCCACCAGGTCCAGCAGGCGGTCGTTGAAGTCGAGATCGGAGAGCTGACGGGCGAAGTACTGGGGCTCTGCGCTCGCATCGTTCCCGGTCATGTCGGCATGGACGGGTTCATTGCTCACGGGGTCAGGCTAGCAAGCGCCTCCCTCGATCCGTCGGTGTGTTCCACGCGGACCGGAGTAGCGCGCCAGCCCCGATCGAAGGTGGCCGCCGGTACGTCACAATGGGGGCCGACGAAGTACCGAGAAGAGAGCAGAGTTCATGAGCCCCGATCGCACGATCGATGTCATGGTGGAGATCCCTCGTGGGAGCCGCAACAAGTACGAATACGACCATGAGAACCACGTGTTCCGGCTCGACCGCCGCCTCTTCTCGGCCACCTTCTACCCAGCCGACTACGGCTTCGTGCCCGACACGCTGGCCGAAGACGGCGACCCACTCGATGCTCTCGTGCTGCTGGACGAGCCGACCTTTCCCGGCTGCATGGTGGAGAGCCGGCCCGTCGGCGTCTTCTGGATGACCGATGAGAAGGGACCAGATGCCAAGATCATCTGTGTAGCCGTCGGGGACCCGATGTGGGAGGGCGTGCACACACTCGACGAACTGCCCCCGCACCTGACCTTTGAGATCGCCCACTTCTTCGAGGTCTACAAGGACCTGGAGCCGCACAAGCGGACAGAGGTCGGCGGATTCGACGGCGTGGAGGCCGCCTGGGAAGAGATCGTGCGTTCCATCGATCGGGCCAAGCCCCTCGGCTGAGCCACCGGGGTGCCGGTCCGGTCCGGTCCGGTCCGGTCCGGTCCGGTCAGGTCAGGTCAGGTCAGGTCAGGTCAGGTCAGGTCAGGCAGCCTCGGACGCCCCTACTGGCGCCTCGTCGCCGGTGTCGCCGGTGTCGCCGGTGTCGCCGGTGTCGCCGAGTTCCAGGCTGTCCAGGATGCTCCCTGCCGTCCGCTGGATGAGGGCTCCCGACGAGGTAATCGAGGCCACCGCCTCAGCCCCACCCCCAGCCCACTTGGCCAGATAGCCGAACGAGTAGTCCCCTGAGTCCAGGCCCAGGCTCCGACAGACAACGTACGCCGTCGACTCGGCCTCGAGTTCAGCCAGTGCCCGGTCGGCCTGCCCCTCGTGGAGCATGGCGTGGGCCAGTTCATGAACGAGCGTCTTTACCTGGTGGGATGGCTGGTTCCGAGACTCGACCCGGATGCGCCGGAGGTCAAAGGAGCAGTCCCCGTTGATGGTGCCCGGTAGTTCCGTACCCTCGATCGAGTAGCCCATCGCGGCGCCCAGACCAGCCAGGGCATCGAAATAGCCCGCCGGTGCATCCCCCTCCATGTTCCGGCAGACCTCTGGGAGGTCATCGCCCTCGGTCTGTCCGAGGTCGAATACGGCGACCGGACGAAACCCGTAGATCGGGCGCTTCTCTTCGCCCTCTTCAGCACGGGTCCGCCGTCCCACCAGGGGAGCCAGTATCCAGATGGCCTTCTCTCCTCGCACCACCGTTCGGCCGAGCTTCTTCCAGGCGGCGAAGCCGGCCACTCGCGTGGCGTCCGGACACTGAGTCCCGATCAGGAAGGTGTTGTTGAAGCTGTAGCGGCGGAATCTCCCCTGGACCTCGAGGTGCGCCCGCCACCGATCCGAGTCGGTGAGGTCAGCGACTCCTTGAGCCAACGCGTCGAGTAGTCCGTCGCGATCGATATGCCGTGCAGATGCCATGGGTACTCCTGAAATTGCGAGCAGCCGGTCCGTTGCCGGGTGCCCCGGTGGAAAGGGGCTCCAGTTCGGAGCGAACGGCACCATTGCGCCGGGCCAGCCAGCGGTTCGGCCGGCGAAGGCGATCCGTTGCCTGTCGACCAGGACCGTACGAGGAGGATGCGACAACCTGCAACCAGTCGACCGCCACCGCAGGGGCCGACTGGTACGGTGACAGTGCTCATAGAGCACTACCCGTCACATACGGGGGCGTAACTCAGTTGGCTAGAGTGCGACCTTTGCAAGGTCGAAGTCGTGGGTTCGAGTCCCATCGCCTCCACCAATGTTGTGAAAACCACGACAATCCATTGATTCCTTAGGGCTCGATTCTCTCGACCGTGGGTATTCGACTGATGGCTTTGTCGAAAGAAGCGACCTTTCCTACCCCAGTGGTTTCCGCGCAAGCCACGAGGTAGGCGTCGGCAAAATCAAGCCGTTCGCCTTCGTACAAGGCAACCGTTCGCAGGAGTAGCGGAGCGTCAATGACTCGGACGGACTCCATCGCCAGCAAGGATCGAATTGCTTCACTGATGCGAGAACGGTCGATTTCGTAGAACGATTCGAGTACGTACACCGTTTCGGCAACGATGAGATCAGCGAGGTAGAGACTCTCTTCATTCCTCAAAAAGGCGGTGGCTCGCCTCGCCATGTCGGGTGGATCACCAACGAGATGACGAACCAGAACGTTGGTGTCGACAAACGAACTCACTGAAACTTCTTGGCCCTACTCGCACGTGAGATCTCGAGGACTCGGTCCCAGCTGGCGCTCTTCTTTGTTGCCGGCGCGGCGAGTGTTCCCGCCAGTTCAAGAAAATCTGGTGTCCGCTGAAGCGTCGCCAGGTTGCCATCAATGCGAAAAATAACGGAGTCGCCTTCTTCAACACCGAGGGCATCACGTACTGCCTTCGGAATCGTTACCTGCCCTTTGGAGCTCAAGCGAGCGGCCACGTCCATGTTGTTCTCCTTACTTTTTTCTAAATGTAAGGATAGCAGATGTCCGACGGATTCGCCCCTCGCTCTTGGAAGAACACCGACCGTACAAGCAGCTAACTCAGGAGACGCTTCGGGATTGAGCCTCAAGACTGTTGAGAGGAAGGGCTCCTCTGGAACTATCTGATCAGTGTGCCAGGGAGCCGAGAACCTTGTCAGGTTGGCGGTATGCCTTGATTTCGATGAGATTTCCGCTCGGATCTTTGATCATCAATTTTCCTTGCTCTGTGGGCTCGCCCACATACGAGAGAGTTGGCGGCTCAACAATCAGCGGACCTCCACGAAGACGAGCTGAGATTGACTCCCACGCGTCCCATGAAACGGTCGCCCCGAAGTGTCTCGTCCTCGGCATTGGTGCCGTCACGCTGGCCGGATCGTTTTGAAGCGTTACTTGTGCGCCAAAGAGCAGGGCATCGACAAAGTCGTCCGTTCTCCTTCCAATCTCAGCACCGAGGTGGCTCTGGTAGAAGTCGACTGCCTCACTCAGATCACGGACAGGAATCGAAAGATGAAAAATGGGACGCACGGAAGTCCTTCCTTCGTTGTGTGCTCTCATTTTACGAGCAGCTCACTCAAACTTGGGTCAAGTACGTGGGGTTCGAACGTTGTCCCATCTCTTCCGCTGCTAGCGGAGAATTGCCGGGTTTGAGCCTTTTTGGCCGGCGCGCCTCATCGGAAAGCCCAGAAACTACTGAGTTTCTGGCCCCAAGAGGGGTTCGAACATAGTCCCATTACCTCCACAACGTTGTCGGACCAACAACAAGTTCACGTCAGCTCAATGAACGAAGCTCGCAGATTCGAATCTCCGTGGCACGATGCATGTGGCACGCCACACGACACGAACAGTCATTGCTGCATGCGTTCGGCAAGTACTTCGAATCCCCGCCCGGAGCGGTAACGGACACGGCGGCGAGTGGATCTGGCGACCAACCCGACAAGAGCCATCCGGTCGGACAATTCAGTCATCCAACTTGTGACTTCATACGGCTCAGGAACGGCCCACTCGTGGAGTTCCACGACAAAGCGGCCACCTCCACGAAGTACGCGTGCTACTTCAGCCAAACCGGCGTCGAGGTCGGGCCATAGTTGGATGTTGTTGACCGAGACCACCCCATCCATCGAACCTTCAACGGCCGGTAACGCATGAGCGGATGCTCGCAGGACCTCGACAGACTGACTCAATCTGGCTCGGCGTATTCTGCGAGACGTCGAGCGAGCCATGACGCTTGACGGGTCGGTGGCCACTACCCGACCTTGGCCCAAACGTTCAGCAAGCATCCGAGCCCCGACTCCGGGACCACAGCCGATTACGAGAACTGCGTCGGTCGGGTTCGGGTCCAGAAGGTGGATCGCCGCTCGTTCCATATCGGCGTTGCCAGTAGCCATGACCGTCGACATGATCCGTCCCCGGATACCTTCCCAAGCAATCACGTTGAGTAGGCGCTGCTTCATTGCCGACATCCTAAAGTCAGAGAAGGTCGAAACCAGTCCACGACGTAGCTCCAGTGAATGCAGATACCACGAGGGGTTCGAACTTCGCCCCATTTCTTCTGAAGCCACCCGCAAGTCACCTCGAAGTGCGGCGTCAGCCGTGAGGCACGGCTCAGAACACCCTGAAATTATTGAGTTTCTGGCCCCAGGTGGGGTTCGAACATAGCCCCATTACCTCCACCCGTTGCAAGAATCACCACGATTTCCCTGGTACACGGTTGTTTTTTGGCATCCGTTCGCTACCCGAGGCAAATGTCGATGTTCGAACCCCTGCCTGAGCTGGGAGAACGTCCGATTCGACTGTTCTGTCCAGTCAAGCGGACCAGGCGTTCCTACTGGCGATCAGGGAGCACCCGTGGGCGAGGTCACCGATTACAGGAGTTCGATGAACTCTTCTACCGTCAGGTTCGCCTGCCGGATGACGGAGCGCAGCGTTCCTGGGGCGAGTTCTCGATGAAGTGGGACGATCACCGTCATCTGATCTCGGCGCAACTTCACGTGGCTCCCCCGTTGACTCACCCGCACGAAGCCAGCTCCCTCAAGGGCCTTCACCACTGTGGGGCCGCTGACTACGGGGAGGGCTGGACTCACGCAGAGAGCTGGAACTTCGTGACGACCGGATGGTCGAATTCGAACGGCTCACTGCGATCCTCGAAGAAGAGCTCGAGTGCCTCTTTGAGATTCTCGACGGCGAGATCGGCTGACTCGCCTTGACTGGTCACTTCGACCTCCAGGCAGCGGGCGACGAACCAGTCGCCTTCATGGGTGATCGCTGCGGTGAACTCCATGACCGAAGCATAGGGGAGCACTGCGTCACGAGCCCTCGGGGCTTACCAGCACAGATCACTGAATGGACGTTGCAACTCCTCCGTCGACGGTTCCATCCCCAGCCGCCCAGGTTCGACGCCCCATCTTCTTCTTGGCCGGTCCTTGACTTGCAGATTACAAGTCACTGAGTTAGATTGCAGAACGCAAGTTATCTGGCGCCGACCCACAGGGAGATTCGGAAATGGCTGAACGCGTGCTTCTTACCGGCATCAGCGGCTACATCGGACAGTACTGCGGTGCTGAGCTGCTCAACCAAGGCTTCGAGGTGGTCGGAACCGTCCGCTCCCTGTCGAAGGTCGATGCCACCAGGTCCGCCATCGCAGCGGTCGCTCCCGTCGAGAAGTTGACCTTCGCCGAGGCCGATCTTCTCTCCGATGCAGGATGGGACGAGGCCATGGTGGGGTGCGCCTACGTGATGCACGTGGCATCCCCCTTCGCACTTGCTGAGCCGAAGGACGAGCAGGAGATGATCACACCCGCCGTTGAGGGCACCCTGCGCGTGATCAAGGCCGCTCAGAGGGCAGGCGTTCGGCGCTTGGTGCTTACCTCATCGACCTTTGCCATGATCGCTGGCAGGGTCACTGGCCGCTACGGGCCCGATTCCTGGTCGAATACCGACACCAACATCGGTACCTATGCCAAGAGCAAGACCCTGGCCGAGCGGGCCGCCTGGGATGCGGTTGCAGGAAGTGAGATGGAACTCACGGTCATCAACCCGGGTGCCGTGTACGGACCGTCGCTCGGGGCTCAGGTCGACGGCGAGAGCGTCGCTCTCATGACCGACATGATCGGCGGCAAGATGCCGATGATTCCCGATATCGCGATGGGCATGGTGGACGTTCGCGATGTGGCCAGACTCCATGTCGCTGCCATGACGACCCCCGCTGCCTCGGGACAGCGCTTCATCGCCGCGACGTCCGAACCGGTCAGCATGATCCACTTCGCCCAGGTACTCCGAGATGCCGGCTATTCGAAGGTACCTTCACGCAAGGCGCCGAACGTGGCGATAAAGCTCATGAGCCTCTTCGATCGACAGGCCAAGGGCATGCTCCCGTTCCTCGGCAAGAAGGCTTCCTACGACAACCAGTCCACATTTGCGATACTGGCCTGGCAGCCGACTCCGATCGAAACGTCGATCACGGATATGGCGGCATCGATCGCAAGCTAGGAGGCGTCATGGGTACGGAATCTGAGGCGTACATGTTCGATTGGCGCTCTGTGTGCTCCATCACGTCTGGCCTCGATGTGCTGGGCGACAAGTGGTCACTGCTCATCGTGCGTGATCTGATCGCCCACGGGACCCGGACATACTCGGAGTTTCGCGAGTCCGCCGAGCACGTCTCGACCAACATCCTCGCGGACAGACTTCGACTCCTCACGTCGCTCGGGATCATCGAGCGCACCAATCCGGACGGAGCAGCCCGCAACAACGCCTACCGGCTCACACCGAGTGGTGCGGCGCTGCGGCCAGTACTCGAGGAACTCGGCAGGTGGTCGCAGACCTACCTCAGGCGGTACCACTCGGACATGGTCGACAGCGTCTGACGCACTTCCTTCCGACAGGCGCCCCACCCAGTCGCCTGATGGCCATAGCTTCACAGGCTCTGCACGAACCCGCTTTCGAACTCTCCCCTACGGTCGCCGAGCCTGTGTCCAGCCGTCTGCACCTGTGCGCCGGGTCGACGTGTTGAGTTGCAAGTTGCAAGTTGCAAGTCAACGGGTTAGATTGCGATCTGCAACCTAAGACCATCGAGTGAGGAGCGAGCGCACGTGACCGACGCAACGAAGCCTGTCTACGGGCTGGTGCAATTGAACATGAAGAACCCCCAGGAGTTCATGGAGCGCTACGCGCAGCACGTCTTCCCCATCTTGGACGCATGGGGGGTCGAGATGATCGCTGGCTCGACGACGCCGGCCACCAAGGAAGGTTCGTTCAGTGGCAACTGGGCTGCCGTCCTTCGCTTCCCGAGCATGGAAGTTGCCGAGGCCTGGTACTACTCAGCGGACTACGAGCCCTTCAAGAATCTCCGCATCAACGAGCTGACCGATTCTGGAAGCCTCGTCTTCGTAGAAGGTCGCTGAGTAGTTCGATGCGGAAGCTGAAGGGCTTCGGTGAATCTCATTCGAACCCATCATCAGGTTGCCGTTGGGCGAGTCCGCATGACATGACGTCGTGTCACGCGTGCTGGGCCGTCAGCACCCTGCGCCACCGGAACGACACAGGGGTTCGAACGTAGTCCCATCACTTCCGGAGCCGGGTATCCGACGGGTCCTGCAGCGCCCATATTGGCGCTCGGCTCAGACCTCGACACCGCATAACCCCTGTTCAGAAGGCCCACGAGGGGTTCGAACATAGTCCCATCGCCTCCACCGATCAGTTGAACTGCATCCTTGTGGTACCAATCGGAACGGTGCGCGAACCAGACCGAGAGCGCAGGCCCATATTGTGAGGATGTCACAACCGACAAATACCGTTTCTGATCATGAAACCGTCGAAACTCCTTGTCAGACTGGCGAGTGGTGCGGTCACCAATGTCGAGTTTTCAGACGCCCTGCGATTAGTCGAGGCGCTTGGCTTCGAGGAGTTGAGGATTGCCGGCAGCCACCATGTGTTCGCTCGACCTGGAATTGCCGAGCAGCTGAACCTGCAGGACCGGCGGGGGCAGGCGGGGGCAGGCGAAGCCCTACCAGCTTCGACAGCTCATGACGTTGGTGCAGCGGTACGATCTGAGTGTCGAGGAGGGCAAGTGAACACACCGACTTATCCAATCAACGTGTTCTGGAGCATCGAGGACGATTCGTGGGTGGCCGACGCCCCTGACCTCGCTTATTGCTCGGCAGTTGGCGACACCCCGCACGAAGCTGTCGTCGAACTCGAAATCGCAATCACAGCGTGGCTTGATGCGGCAACCTCTAGTGGCCGCGCTGTACCCGAGCCGTCGGTTCGCATGGCCCAGGCCTGACATCTTGTAGCCCGCTTGACCACATCAGACCAGGCCGAGTCTTAGAGGGTTGACCAGGTCGATGACTCCGCCACTGGCGACCAGACTTCGGTTCTTATTGTGTCCCCCAAGGTCCACCAATGTCGTCGGATCGACAACATCGCTGTTTCAGCGCGTTCCTCCCGGCGGACGACTTGGGATCAGGCGCTACGCAAGTACTCCTGGAGTGCTCGTCGAACAATCTCCGACACTGACACCCCATCGTCCTCGGCTCGACGTGCAGCTTCTTCTCGGAGCGCAGGATCCAAACGGACCGACCCGACCTTCTTGGCGGCGTTACCCAACGGAGGCCGGCCCGGGCCGCGACGCTTCGTCACGAGTAGCTCGGGCGAGTACCCACGTTCCGCCTCATCAGCAAACCCTTGGATCATCTCCTCCGTTATCGGCGTTCCGCCTTTGATGGAACCGTACGAGGCTTCCGTCATTTTGCATCACCTCCAAATAGTTGGATACGTGTCGCGGCTCGGATTGGCATGGCGTGGATCACGATCTCTCGATCCCCGATAACCATCATGACAATCTCCACCACATTCCCCGATCTGTCGGGTCCTGCGAGTAACTAGCGAAACGGGTCGTCAGAGATTTCGATCCAAGCCAAGGAGTTCTCGACGGCGTGCAACATGCCGTCATCTTCGATGCCGTGCTTCCGAGCCGACCCGTGAATCTCCGCCCAATAAGTGTATGACGTTTATCTTGCCCTGACAAGTGGCTCTCGGCGGCTCTCAATCGCTTGACCAACCTTCCTTCAACGCTGGAATCAGCCGCGAGAAAGGTTCGAACATAGTCCCATCGCCTCCACTGATCGTTGTCCAAACCACAACAACCCATTGATTCCTTAGGGCTCGATTCTCTCGACCGTGGGTATTCGACTGATGGCTTTGTCGAAGGAAGCGACCTTGCCTACCCCAGTGGTTTCCGCGCAAGCCACCAGGTAGGCATCGGCGAAATCAAGCCGTTCGCCTTCATACACGGCAACCGCTCTCAGCAGTAAAGGAGCGTCAATGACCCGGACCGACTCCATGGCCAGCAAGGATCGAATTGCTTCACTGATGCGAGAACGGTCGATTTCGTAGAACGATTCGAGTACGTACACCGTTTCGGCAACGATGAGATCAGCGAGGTAGAGACTCTCTTCGCTTCCTAAAAAGGCGGTAGCTCGCCTCGCCATGTCGGGTGGGTCGCCAACCAGATGGCGAACCAGAATGTTGGTGTCGACAA
>Ga0194051_1000365_pt1 | contig 26247 bp, 27 predicted proteins | sample SepL2320m_MetaG_FD_161275 | JGI IMG/M metagenome (GOLD analysis project Ga0194051, IMG submission 161275) | Anoxic zone freshwater microbial communities from boreal shield lake in IISD Experimental Lakes Area, Ontario, Canada - Sep2016-L239-20m | ecosystem: Environmental > Aquatic > Freshwater >... | reverse complement strand
GTCGTGGGTGGGCGTGCACATGTCCGTACACCGGTCGGATCGGAAGAAACGCAACAGTTGAGCGGCGCTAACTGCTGCGTCCAGGGAGAACGTACCGGTCCTCGTCCTCCGATGTGTGGTTCAGCGAGTACCGAGCGCGGCGGCTTTCTTTTCCAGGGACTCCATCAGGTCGTCGAACGAAGCGGCAAAGGAAGCCACGCCCTCCGACTCGAGCACCTCAGCCACCTCTTCCATGTCGATACCGGCTGCGGCTAGCTGGTCGATGACCCGGCGAGCACCGGCTAGGTCGGTATCGACCGTTCGGGCCACAGTGCCGTGATCGAGGAAGTCGGCCACGGTTCCGTCGGGGAGAGTGTTCACGGTGTCAGGTCCGATGAGCGTGTCCACGTAGGCCAGATCCAGATAGGCCGGGTTCTTGGTCGACGTCGAGGCCCACAGCGGGCGTTGCGCCCGGGCGCCCTTGGCGGCCAACACCTCCCACCGGGGTCCGGAGAATGCCTCGGCGAACAGGGCATAGGCCATCTTGGCTTGGGCTACTGCGGCCTGGCCTCGTAGGGCCAAGAGATCGGCATCGCCATCGGCCACCGCCTCGATGCGGCGGTCCACCTCGGTGTCGACCCGGCTGATGAAGAACGATGCCACGCTGGCCACGCCGGACAGGTCGGTGGCTCCGGACGCGTCCAGGTGCTCGAGGCCGGACAGGTAGGCCTCGATGACCGCCGCATACCGGGTGAGGGAGAAGATGAGGGTGACGTTGATGCTGCGACCCTCGGCGATCATCTGGCGGATAGCGGGGATGCCTTCGACCGTGGCCGGGATCTTGACCAGCACGTTGGGCAGAGCGATGCGCTCATGGAGTCCTCGGGCAGCAACCGTGGTTCCCTCGGTGTCGTGGGCCAGGGCTGGCGCTACCTCGACCGAGACGAAACCATCGCGTCCCCCCGACGAGTCGAACACCGGGCGCAGGACGGCGAGGGCATCGACGATGTCATCGACCACCAGGTCCCAGTAGGCGTCTTCGACGGATCCGGTGGCTATAAGCGAGGTGAACTGCTCGTCATAGGTGTCCTGGCCGCTGATGGCCTTGGCGAAGATGGTGGGATTCGAGGTCACCCCGCGGATGCCCTGGGCGACCAGGCTGGCCAAAGTGCCATCTCGCAGCCAGTCGCGGCGCAGGTTGTCGAGCCAAGGGCTCTGGCCCTGCATGTCGTAGAGGTCGTTTAGGTTGGTCATCGGATGGTCCTCTCGGGAACTTCGGTGGTAAGGCGAGCGGTGGTCAAACGAGCGGTGGTCAAACGATCGGTGGTCAAACGATCGGTGGTCAAACGATCCCGCCGGGGACAGGTCCGGGTCATGATCGGGTACGGGCCAGCAGGGCGGACGCCCGGGTGGCCACCGCTTCCGGGGTGAAGCCGAATTCTTCCATGACCTTTTCGCCGGGGGCGGATGCGCCGAAATGGTCGATGCCGATCGAGTCGTCGGCGTACCGTTCCCAACCGAAGGTGACGCCCGCTTCTACCGACAGCGTGGGCACCCCTGGGGTGAGGACCTCGTGGCGGTACTCGTCAGACTGTTCGCCAAACAGCTCCCAGGACGGCAGCGATACCACTCGGGCCCGGATGCCCTCGGCGGCCAGGATCAGCGCTGCGTCAACGCACAGCCAGACTTCGCTGCCGGTACCCAGCAGGATCACTTGGGCGGGATGGTCGTCGGGGTCGGCGAGGACGTAGGCGCCCATGGGAACGCCATCGGGGGCCAGATCGGCAGTGGCCTCCAGGATGGGCAGGTCCTGGCGAGTGAGGATGAGGGCGGTGGGGCCTTCTCGGTCCACGGCAACCTGCCAGGCAATGGCTGTCTCGTTGGCGTCGGCCGGCCGGATGACCCGCAGGCCGGGCATGGCTCGGATGGCCGCCAACTGCTCGACGGGCTGGTGGGTGGGCCCGTCCTGACCTACACCGATCGAGTCGTGAGTCCAGGCATAGATGACGTGCGCCTGCGACAGGGCGGCCACCCGGACCGCCCCGCGCATGTAGTCGGAGAAGACGAAGAAGGTGCCACCCACCGGGATGGTCCCGCCGTGGATGGCCATGCCGGTCATCACTGCTCCCATGGCGTGCTCACGGACGCCGTAGTGGATGAGGCTGCCGCCGGGCACATCGGCCGACTGGGCCTCGGCTCCGGCCATGGCCATTCCGGTATTGCCGGTCAGATCAGCACTGCCGGGAATCAGCCCGGGCAGCATCTCCCCGGTAGCATCCAGACACTTCTTGATGGCCTTTCGGGTGGCCATGGGGCCGTCATGGGGGGCGAAGGTGGGGAGCGCTGCCTCCCACCCGGTCATCCCGTGGCCGCCGAGGGCTGCTTCATATCGATTTTGATTGCCACCCCATGCATCAGCGCGGGCTTCCCATTCGTCACGCATGGCGCGGCCACGGGGAATCGTGGAGCGGTACATGGCCAACACGTCGTCGGGCACCCAGAAGGTCTCGTCGGTGGGCAGGCCGAGGATCTCCTTGGTCAGTCGGGTCTCTTCGTCCGTGAACGGGTCCCCATGGGCTTTCGCCGTGTCGGTCAGATTGGGGGCCGGGAAGCCGATGTGGGACTGCAGGATGATCAGCGACGGCCGGTCTTCGTCGGATCGGGCCCGCAAGAGCGCAGCCTCTAGGGCCTCTACATCGTTGGCCACGTCACCGATGGCGTCGACGGACCAGCCATAGGCTTCGAAGCGCTCGGCCGTATTGTCGCTGAAGCTCAGGTCGGTGGGTCCGTCGATGGTGATGTGGTTGCTGTCGTAGACGTAGACCAGTCTGCCCAGACGAAGATGCCCAGCCAGAGATGCAGCCTCGTGGGAGAGGCCCTCTTCGAGGCATCCGTCTCCGGCTACTACGTAGGTGTGGTGGTCGCAGAGATCGGGGGAGAAGTTGGTGCGCAGCCACCGCTCGGCGATCCCCATGCCGACCCCGTTGGCGAAGCCTTGGGCCAGCGGGCCAGTCGTGGCCTCGACACCAGCAGTGTGGTGGAGTTCCGGATGCCCCGGAGTGGCGCTTCCCCATTCACGGAACTGACGGAGGTCGTCGAGGGTGAGCCCGTACCCAGTCAGGTGGAGCATGGCATACAGCAGCATCGAGGCATGGCCGTTGGAGAGCACGAAGCGATCCCGGTCCGGCCAGTGCGGGTCGGATGGGTCGTGGTGGAGGATCCGCGTAAAAAGCACGTGAGCCAGCGGGGCGAGGGCCATGGCTGCTCCCGGATGGCCGGACTTGGCCGCCCTCGGGGCGTCGATGGCCAGGCCTCGGATGACGTTTATGCCGCGCTGCTCGAGATCGGTGCCCGGGGCAGGGGTGAGTGGTTGCGGGGGCAGAGTGCTCATCGGGGCAGACCCTATCGGCCGAACGGTAACGCTGGGGACGACCTCAGAACCGACGAACCGGACTCACCGGGACCGGAACAGAGCCAGCGAGGCGGCAAAGCTGTGCACGAAGTTGGAGCCGCCCACCGGGCCGAACTCACCCGCCGCGAACATCCCGGCCAGCGGTACGGATCCGAGGGACCGGCGGATGGAGATGGCGTCGTGGTGGGGCACGTCGAACATCCGAGTTCCCCGCCCGCTACATGTAAAGAGCAGGGCCGCATCAGCCTGCTCGGTGGACAGGGCAGCGGTCAGGTCGGCTCCGGCCGTCCGGGCATCACGGACGGCGAACCGGATAGTGCTTCCAAGTGGCACCGGACCATCGACGGCCAGTGCTCCGATGGCGCGGTTGGTACCTAACAAGGCTCGAAATACCAGGTCCCCCGGGCCAGGATCGAGGATACGGGTATCGATACAGCGCCCGATGAGCAGTCCATCGCCATCGATAGCGGAGATGTCGGATCGATCCAGATGCTGGGAGATCTCGTTGATCATGCACTCCATGGCGGGCTGACCGGCGATCTCCTGGATGAGGTTCCCCTCCGAGCGTGTGACGGTGAGCAGGCGGCCGAAGGGCCGGCACCCCTGGGAGACGACCGGGATCACCTCGACGGCGGGCCCGATCACGATGGCGGCGGCACCGGTCGGCATGATCCGGTTGCCCAGCACGAGCCTCGTCCCACCCGGCCCCGAGGCTCCCGAGGCGTAGCCGCCGATGACCGGCAGCCCCGGTCGGATCTCTTCGAGGTGCGCACAGAACTCTGGGGCCGGAAACGTAAACGGGTCGGCCAGTACCAAGAGTGCGGTCGGGGTGAACCCGAGCCGCTCGGGCAGACCGTCGAAGTGCCACGAATCGTCGGCCAGCTGCACGGCCGAGAGCTCTAGGGATAACAGCGGGCCCACCCGGCCGGCCCACAGGCTGATGGCGGGGAGCTCTTCGACCTCGGCTCCAGGGCCGACCACACCCTCGGCGGCGCACCCGATGAGGGCGAGCGGGTGCAGCACTGCATCGATGGTGCTGACCACATCTTCTAGGGCTCCCGCATGCGGGCGAGTGACCGTCACCAGCACCAGGTCGGGGCGATCGCCAATCTGCTCTAGGACCGACCCGACCACTTCGCCCAGCGCTTGGCTGGTGACCGGGTGCTGAGACAGGGCGCAGGCGTAGTCCACCGGCTCAGGCGCCGGCCGAGGCGAACCGGATGTCGAGGGATCGCAGGTAGGTATGGAGGCCGGCGTCCTGGATGGGGACCAGGTAGGCCGGGGCACCGGATTCGTTGTGATGGCTGTGCCATAAGCCAGGAGGGGTGACGAAGGCGCCGGTGCTCTCCCAATCGACACGGATCGGATCGATGATTCGACCGTCGTCGTCCAGGCGGGAACCGACCAGTGTGTAGCAGCCAGGGTCGCACGACAGGATCAGGTCGAGGGCCACGCTCTGGTGGCGGTGTGGGTGCTGCACTCGGTCGGCGGGGAGCACACCGAGCATGGCCCACATGGTGTGCGTCACCGTCAGGGTCTGGGGGTGGGCCGAGTTTGCGAGCAGGATGCTCACTCGGTTGCGCTTCGCAGAATCAGGATGGTGCTCGACCTCGGCCAAGCGGGCCAGTGATGTGGCGGCGTCGTACCGGGTGGGAGCGAACTGAGGGGCCCCCGGGGTCGCCCCCAGATAGGAGAGAAGTGGTGCGTCGGTGACCCGGTAGATCAGGGCACCATCCGCGGGTCCGGCGGTGTGCTCCGTGGTGCACCCGGCCGGCAGCGTCCAGAAGTCGCCGACGGCCCAGGCAATGGTGCCGGTGTTTGGCGCCGTCAGGGGCGCATGTTGCGGAGCAGATGCCGGAGCAGAAGCCGGAGCAGATGCCGTGGTGGGCTGGAAGAACGTGCTCGAGCCTGCGCCCTTGATGCAGTAGAAGAGCTCACTGGTGGAATCGGGATAGGTGGTGAGTGTGTCGCCTGGATCGAGGACCATGAAGGCGGCCAGCAGGGCGGGGCTGGTGGCCGGATAGCCAACACCGAGTGCGATGGACAGGTCGAGGGGGATCAGTCGGGTACCCGGGTCCTGGTGGATCGAAGCTGGAAAGCGCTCGATCGGCACCCGGTTGATGGCGCCGCTGCCGATGGGGTCGGCCGCCATCGAGTATTCGAAGAAGCGGGCGTCACCGGTCCAGTCCTCGCTGGCTGCACCCACGAGGACCACCGGGCCCGGGCTCTGCATCTCGTCGATGTCCATAAGGAAAGTATCGCCGGTCCTGCCGGCGGGCGCGCCGGCCCGTCGGTCGGAAGCAGTCCCGGCAGTCCCGGCAGGGCTAGCGTCACGTCGTGGCCGATACCAGGATCCAGGTGCCCCCCAATTGCGAGCTCACACTCGGCATGACGTGCGTGGACAAGTCCGTGCCCGGTCGCACGGTGTGGCGGATGGCGGCTGATGAGCGCTTCGCCAACCCGGCCGGCATCATCCAGGGCGGGTTCATCGGCGCCATGGCTGACTCGGCCATGGGCTCGGCCGCCGTGACGTTCGCCCGTGGAACGGGGCGCAAGGTATTCGCTTCGAACGTAGAGATGAAGACCAGCTTTTTGGCCGCAGCCAAGGTGGGCACCATGCTCGAATGCACGGCCGTGATCGTCTCGGGCGGCGCCCGGGTGGCCTTTGCCGAAGCCGAGGTTGTCGATGACGGTGGGCGGTTGGTGGCCCGAGCCAGTTCCACGTACCTCTTTACTGAGCGGTCGTGAGCCGCATCGTGAGCCAGTAGATGACGTGGGTAACCACGTCGTGAGCCATCAGGAGACGCTGGCTGGCTAGAGTTGTGCCGTCCAGGCCCCGGACACCTCCTCATGGTGGTGCCCGATGGTCAGCCGACAGTGGCACCGGCACCCGGCCGGACACCGATCTGGGACCCCGAGGAGAAACGTGGCGCAAGGCCGGAAGGACGGCAAGCGAGGGTTGAGCGGACTTCGTGCCGAGGGCCAGGAGACTGTCAACCTGATCGTTGACTACATCAAGCAGGAAACGCTCGACCCCGTCAAGGGGCTGGGGCGCTACGTCCTGTTCGGTGTGGCCGGATCCGTGGCTCTCTCCGTCGGCCTCATCGTGCTGGCCGTCGGGTTCTTGCGGCTACTCCAAGACGAGACAGGCAGCACCTTCACCGGAAACCTCTCCTGGATCCCCTATGTGATCTGCACCGTGGTCGTGGTGGGTATCGCCGCCATCGCCGTCAAGGCGGTCAGCCGAGGCGTCATGCCTGATACGACGAAGAACGAGGAGCAGCCGTGAGCCCCCCCGAGGAAAAGATCACCCGTGACCAGATCGAGGCCAAGTTCCGCGAGGTGACCGGTGGTGTCACCGACGAGGTCGAGGGCGTCAAGTCCCAGGCCATGGCCGTCGGGATGGCCGTAGTGTTGCTGACCGTGGCCGTGGTCTACCTGGTGGGCCGTCGACGGGGACGCCGTCGCTCCACCATCGTCGAAGTGCGACGGATCTGATTCCATGCAAGATGTGCTTCGGTACCTGCAGTTCAAGGCGTTCGGCCGCGGCATGCGCGGCCACAACGCCGCCTGGTTCGTGGTCGGGGCCGCGGTATGGATGCTGATCCGGGCCCGCCGGAGCGAAGACGTGGTCTACCGCACCAAATTGCACCCGGGTGAGCGCCTGGTGATCGGATCCGTCTCCTCGGGTTCGACGTCGAGTTCCGAGTCCTGAGCGTCGTCGACCCCGACGGGGGAGTGGAGACGACCGACAAGGGCATCCTGCAGGTGGGGGAGAAGGTGCTGCTCGAGGACCCCAAGAAGCGCCGCTATCTGCTCACCCTGCGCGCCGATGCCGGGTTTCATACCCACGTGGGGATCGTGGCCCACAACGATCTGATCGGCGCCTACGAGGGCTCCACGGTGCTCGGCAGCACCGGCAGGCGGTTCCTGGTGGTCCGACCCACCCTGGCCGAGATGGTGCTGAAGATGCCTCGCGGCGCCCAGGTCATCTACCCCAAGGATCTGGCCGCCATCCTCATGGAAGCGGACATTGCTCCAGGTATGCGTGTCCTAGAGGCCGGCGTGGGTTCAGGGGCGCTGTCGATGGCCATGCTGCGTGCCGGCGCCTCGGTCGTCGGGTATGAGTTGCGCGACGACTTCGCCGAGCGGGCCCAGATCAACGTGGCCGCCATGGTCGGCGACGGGGCCGACTACCGGGTAGAGCTGCGCGACGTCTACGACGGGATTGAGGAGCGAGGCCTGGATCGGATCGTTCTCGACCTCCCCGAGCCGTGGCGGGTGGTTCCCCATGCCGAGGTAGCGCTCCGCTCCGGTGGCATCATCTGCGCCTACCTGCCCACCATCAACCAGACGGCTCACTTTCGCCAGGTGCTCCAGCGCAGTGCGTTCGGCATGGCTTCCACCCTCGAGGTGCTGCATCGGACCTGGCACATCGAGGACAGGTCGGTCCGTCCTGATCACCGCATGGTCGGCCACACCGGGTTCTTGACCACGGCACGGCTGCTGCGTCCCGAGGAGATGGGAAGCCGACCGGGTGGGCCGGGCAGCGCCCTGGTGCGCCCAGACGCAGAGGGTGAAGCGCATGCAGACCGGGACCAGGAAGGTGGAGTCGATCTGTTCGCTGGGGAACCTGCCATCGCTTCGGAGGGGCTGGACCTGATGGAACCGATGGACGCCATGACGGGCGACGACATCTTGGACGACTGACGACTGACGACTGATCTTCACTTGGTGGACGCGCCAGATGTTTGCTGAAGCAGGTGGCCTCATCATCGTGGACGGGGTCATCGTGGACGGGGTCATGGTGAACGGGGTCATGGTGAACGGGGTCATGGTGAACGGGGTCATGGTGAACGGGGTCATGGTGAACGGGGTCATCGTGAACGTGGCGCTGTCAAGACTTGGGAGACTCCGCTTCGATGGATCACTCCCGGAGGATGACCAGGGCGACAGCGATGGCCGGCGTCAGGTCAGCCTTGTTCGATGAAGATGCACTCGCCGGGGCACTCTTCCGAGGCTTCCACGACGGCGTCCTCGAGGTCTCCAGGCACAGCAGCCATGCCAGCTGAGCCGCCGGGCTCGTCCTTCACGTCGGCCCCGTCCTTGACGTAGGCGAGCCCGTCGTCGAGCAGGGTGAAGACCGCAGGGGCGATCTCTTCGCAGAGCCCGTCTCCCGTGCAGAGATCTTGGTCGATCCAGACCTTCATCAGTTGTGTCTCTCCTGCCTGTTTCTCGACTTGTAGGCGCGGACCCCATGACTACGGCAACCAGGGGCCGGCGGGTGCTTCCGATCATGCATGCATCGGCATGACCGGTCCGCTGCTTGACGCATGTTATCCGCACCCAGGGGTGCCGCAGCCAACTCGGGCGACTTCTTGACGAGGTGGCCCTCCCTCACGACGCAATGGACCGGTCGACGACACCCATCGCCCACCGGCATGAAGCCAGAGAAAGCCCTCCTCACCAAGGGCTTGTTCCGCCACCGGCCCGGTGTAGGGTCGAAGGCGAGTCCCAAATGCGTGAACGAGGTGATTGCGACGGTTGATTTTGACGATGCCGAAGGCCAAGGCCGGACGGCGGACGAGGATGATCTTGAGACCCTGCGGGCGCGAGCCCTTACGGCCGAAGAAGAGGTGACTGCACTGCGCCGGCGCCTCCAAGAGAGTCCGCGCCGAGTGCAGACGCTCGAGGAGAAGCTGCTCGAGACCAAGGGCCAGTTGGCCCAGGCCGTGTCTCAGAACGAGAAGCTGACGTTCACCCTCCAGACGGCCAAGGAGCATGTGGCCAACCTGCGTGACGAGGTGGAGAAGCTGACCCAGCCTCCCTCGGCGTACGGGACCTACCTCGGGGCTAACGACGATGGGACCGTCGACGTGTTCTCCGGCGGCCGCAAGATGCGCGTGTCGCTCCATCCCGACATCACCACCGAGGACCTCCATCGCGGCAACGAGGTTGTACTCAACGAATCGCTCAATGTCATCTTGTCCCGAGAGGGGGAGGGCCAAGGCGAAGTGGTCGTCTTGAAAGAGCTGATGGAGGGCGGCACCCGCGCCCTGGTCTGCGGCCGAGCCGACGAGGAGCGGGTGGCTGAGCTGTCCGATGCCCTGATCGGCGTAAAGCTGCGAGCGGGCGACACCGTGCTGATGGAGTCGCGCACCGGACTGCTCATCGAGAAGCTCGAGCGACCCGAAGTGGAGGAGCTCGTCTTGGAGGAGGTCCCCGACGTCACCTATGCCGATGTGGGCGGGCTCGACGATCAGATCGAAGCCATTACCGATGCCGTCGAACTGCCGTATCTCTATCGGGAGCTCTACGCCGAGCACAAGCTGCCGGCCCCCAAGGGCATCCTCCTCTACGGGCCGCCCGGATGCGGCAAGACGCTGATCGCCAAGGCCGTGGCCAACTCGCTGGCCAAGAAAGTGGCTGAGGTCACCGGGAACACGAACACCCGCAGTTATTTCATCAACGTGAAAGGCCCCGAGCTTCTCAATAAGTATGTCGGGGAGACAGAGCGCCAGATCCGCCTTGTGTTCCAACGGGCCCGCGAGAAGTCAGAGGAGGGCGTCCCTGTCATCGTGTTCTTCGACGAGATGGACTCGCTGTTCCGCACCCGAGGGACCGGCATCAGCTCCGACATGGAGTCGACCATCGTGCCCCAGCTGCTGGCCGAAATCGATGGCGTGGAGACGCTCAAGGACGTCATCGTCATCGGGGCTTCCAACCGCGAAGATCTGATCGACCCAGCCATTCTGCGACCGGGCCGCCTCGATGTGAAGATCCGGATCGAGCGACCCAATGAAGTAGCGGCGGCCCAGATCTTCGGCCGCTATCTGACCCCGGACTTGCCGCTCGATGCCGACGAGGTACGTGATCTTGGCGGGGGAGACCCGGCCAAGGCCACAGCAGCCATGATCGAGACCACGGTCGCCGAGATGTACCGCAACGACGAGGAGAACCAGTTCCTCGAGGTGACCTATCAAAACGGCGACAAAGAAATCCTCTACTACCGGGACTTCAGCTCGGGAGCCATGATCGAGAACATCGTGCGTCGGGCCAAGAAGTTGGCCATCAAGCGTGTCATCGCCGAGAAGGGCCGCGGGATTCGCACCCAGGACCTCCTTGATTCGATCCGTCAGGAGTACAAGGAGAACGAGGACCTCCCCAATACCACTAACCCGGACGACTGGGCCAAGATCTCGGGCAAGAAGGGCGAGCGGATCGTCTACATCCGCACCCTGATCAGCGATCGGGAAGAGACAACTGGTGGACGATCCATCGAACGGGTCGGAACCGGGCAGTACCTCTGATCGGCTGCTGACGGGCGTCCGGCACCATCTGGCTTGGTGCGAGGGTAGGGTCGCCGGCATGGCCATACCCAAGGTCTGCGGCATCGAGACCGAATACGGCATCCAGGTGGTCAACGGGGACCCGAATCCCATAGCGGCATCGTCGGTGCTGATCAACGCCTACGCCCAGGACGTGGCCCGCCAACGGGTGGCCTGGGACTTCGAGGACGAGTCACCGGGGAACGATGCCCGCGGCCAGAGCCGCGAGGGCTCGATGCCTCCGATGATCGAGACCCACCTGGTAAACACCGTGCTCACCAATGGTGCGAGGTTCTACGTCGACCACGCCCACCCCGAGTACTCCTCACCGGAGTGCCGCGATGCCCTCGAGGCCGTGCGGTACGACCGCGCCGGCGAGGAGATCGTCATCCGGTCGATGGAAGCAGCCGATCTGGCCGTCCACGACGGATCGCACCTGGTCGTCTACAAGAACAACTCGGACGGCAAGGGCAACTCGTACGGCTGCCATGAGAACTACCTCATGGACCGAGAGACCCCGTTCAGTCGGGTGATCCACGGCATTACCCCTCACTTTGTGACCCGCCAGCTGTACTGCGGGGCCGGCAAGGTCGGATCAGAGACGGCCTTCCACGAGCCCCGTTCGGTCGAATTCCAGCTGTCCCAGCGTGCTGAGTTCTTCGAGGAGGAAGTCGGCCTGGAGACGACGTTGAAGCGCCCCATCGTCAACACCCGCGACGAGCCCCACGCCGATCCCAGCCGCTACCGGAGGCTGCATGTGATCGTGGGAGACGCCAACATGGCCGAAGTGGCCACGTTCTTGAAGTTGGGCACTACATCGTTGGTACTGGCCATGATCGAGGACGATGTGTCGGGTAGCCGGAGCCTGGCCCTGGCCGACCCCGTCCGGGCCATCCACGCCGTCGCTGTCGACCGGACCTTCACGCAGCCGCTGCTGATGGCCGACGGGTCCACCGCCACGGCGCTCGCCATTCAGTGGGAGCTCTACTCATTAGCTCGCAAGTACGCCGACGACCGCGGCCTCGAATGTCTAGGGGTCGAGGCCATCGGCACTTCGGTGCTCGACCGGTGGGAGTACGTGCTGAACGGGCTCGAGACAGACCCGATGAGCCTGGCCCGTCAGGTCGACTGGGTAGCCAAGCTGCAGCTGCTCGAGGCCTATAGCGACCGGCACGGGTGCGGTTGGGGCGATCCCCGGATGACTGCCATCGATCTGCAGTACCACGATCTGCGCCCGTCACGCTCCTTGTTTGCTCGGATGGACACCGAACGCATGGTCGACGTGGACTCGGTGGAGGCTGCGGTGACCGATCCGCCACGGGACACCCGAGCCTGGTTCCGTGGCGAGTGCCTGAAGCGGTGGCCCGAATCGGTCGCCGCCGCCAACTGGGACTCCCTGGTGTTCGACCTCGGATCTGACCCGCTGCGGCGCGTACCTATGATGGATCCACTGAAGGGAACGGCGGAACATGTCGAAGCACTGTTGGACAGCTGTAGCGGTCCGGCCGACCTGTTGGAGCGCCTAAGCAGCTGAACGGGGTGCACCTGATTCACATCGGGTGCGTGCCAGGCGGTCTGATGGTGCCCGGTGGGTCGACGACAGACGACAGACGACAGACGAGTGAACGGTTAGTTGAGGAGTGGAGCGATGGCAGAGCGAGAGCTGAAGAAGAAGCAGGCGACCGAGCGGACCGCCGAGGTGGTCGATGAGGTCCCGGCTACGTCCGCCACGGGCGACAAGTTGAAGGCCGAACTTGACGACCTCCTCGACGAGATCGATGAAGTCTTGGAGGACAACGCCGAAGAGTTTGTGCGCAACTACGTGCAAAAGGGCGGCGAGTGAGCCGGTGACCCTGCCTATCTTCACCACGACCGAGGATCCCGGTCCTGACTTCGCCGGCCTCATGCGGCGCCTCAAGGTCCCCACCCTCCCTCTCATGGCCGCCAACGCTGCGTCTGCACCTACCGAGTTCCGCCACGGTACGACCGTGGTGGCGCTCCGCTATGCGGATGGTGTGGTGATGGCCGGTGACCGTCGGGCAACCGAAGGACACTCCATCGCTCATCGCTCCATGGAGAAGGTCTTTCCGGCCGACCGGTACTCGGCGGTGGCCATCGCCGGCGCTGCTGGTCCGGCCATCGAGATGGTGCGCCTGTTCCAGACCCAGCTCGAGCACTACGAGAAGGTGGAGGGCGCGGTCCTGAGCCTGGTCGGCAAGGCCAACCAACTTGGTCAGATGGTGCGTGAGCACCTGCCGATGGCCATGCAGGGACTGGCCGTGGTGCCGTTGTTCGCCGGATACGACCTCGCCCGCCACACTGGCCGCATCTTCACCTACGACGTGACGGGTGGCCACTACGAGGAGAGCGAGTACAACGCCACCGGCTCGGGTGGGCGCGACGCCCGCACCACCATCAAGCTCGGCTACCGCGACGGCATGGCGCGTGACGAGGCGCTGGAGTTGGCCGTCCAGGCCCTGTACGAGGCGGCCGACGAGGACTCGGCCACCGGTGGTCCTGACCTGATCCGGGGGATCTATCCGCTGGTGGCCACCGTGTCGGCTGAAGGATTTGCCGCCGTGCCGGACGACGAAGTGTCGGACCGGTTTGCCGCCCTCATCGAGCGTCGCCGGACGGAGGGTCGCCAGCCATGACCATGCCTTACTACGTCGCACCCGAGCAGGTCATGAAGGACCGGGCCGAGTACGCCCAAAAGGGCATCGCCCGTGGTCGTTCGCTGGTGGCTACCACCTTCGACGAGGGAATCGTGATCGTGGCCGACAACCCGTCCCGGTCGCTCCACAAGATCAGCGAGATCTACGACCGGATTGCCTTTGCTGGCGTCGGCAAGTACAACGAGTTCGATCAGCTGCGGGTGTCGGGCATCCGCCACGCCGATACCAAGGGATTCGCCTACAGCCGCGAAGATGTCGAGGCCCGGTCGTTGGCCAACCTGTATGCCCAATACCTGGGTCAGGTGTTCACCCACGAGATGAAGCCGCTCGAAGTGGAGATCCTGGTGGCGGAGTTGGGCAACGAGCTGCGCCCGCCGCAGCTGTACCACATCGCCTACGAGGGAACGATCACCGATGAGGATCGGTTTGCTGTTCTGGGCGGGGAGACCGAGGCCGTGGCCGCTGCCCTCGACGAAGCGTGGACGGCCACCTGGTCGCTGTCGGAGGCCCTCAAGGCGGCGGTGACGGCGCTGGCTGGTCCCGACCGCACGCTGACCGCTGGTGACCTCGAGGTGGCCGTACTGGCCGAGGGCAACGGTCGACGAGCGTTCCGGCGTCTGGTCGACGAGGAACTCGCCACCCTGCTCGACTGACGGTTCGCTGACGGTTCGCTGACGGCCTGAAGGGCCGCCGACGCAGTTGGCTCGTCGCTCGACGGCGGTCACGGTACCGTGCAGGTCATGGACAAGCGGATCTACGGCTTGGAGAACGAGTACGGCGTCACGTGCACCCTGCGCGGCCAGCGTCGGCTCAGCCCCGACGAAGTGGCTCGCTACCTGTTCCGCCGGGTGGTGAGTTGGGGCCGGTCCTCCAACGTGTTCTTGGAGAACGGTGCCCGCCTGTACCTCGATGTTGGGAGCCATCCCGAGTACGCCACGCCTGAGTGTGATGACATCGCCGAACTGGTGGCGCACGACAAGGCGGGGGAGTGGATCCTGTCGTCGCTGGTCGACGGGGCCGAGACCAGGATGCGTGAAGAAGGCATTCGCGGAGATATCTACCTGTTCAAGAACAACACCGACTCGGCCGGGAACTCCTACGGGTGCCACGAGAACTATCTGACCAGCCGGCGCGATGACTTCACCCACTACACCGAGGTGCTGATCCCGTTCCTGGTGAGCCGCCAGGTCTATGCCGGGGCTGGCAAGGTGCTCCAGACGGCCCGAGGTGCCGTGTTCTGCCTGAGCCAGCGGGCCGAACACATATGGGAGGGCGTGTCGTCGGCCACCACTCGCAGCCGCCCGATCATCAACACCCGCGACGAGCCCCACGCCGATGCCGAAAAGTATCGACGACTGCACGTGATCGTGGGCGATTCCAACATGAGCGAGTACGCCACGTTCCTCAAGATCGGGGCGACCAGCATCGTGCTGCGGATGCTGGAGGACCCGGCCACCGTGCTGCGCGACCTGACCCTCGAAAACCCGATCCGAGCCATCCGCGAGATCAGCCACGACAGCACCTGTCGGCGCCTGGTCCGCCTGGCCAACGGACGAGAGATGAGCGCCCTCGACATCCAGAGCGAGTACCTCCAGCGGGCTTTGAAGTTCCGCGACCGCCACGGGCTCTCCCCCCAGGAGGATCGTGCCCTCGATATGTGGGAGCACTGCCTCAAGGGCCTGGAGGCCGATCCACTGTCGCTGCACCGCGAGTGCGACTGGGTGGCCAAGCACCGACTGATCGAGGGGTACATGGACCGCCACTCGCTGCCGCTCCACAGTTCGCAGGTGGCCCTGTTGGACCTGCAGTACCACGACATCGATCGCAACCGTGGCCTCTACTACCGACTGCAGCGCCACGATCAGATCGACCGGATCTGCCGCGACGTCGACATCACCGAGGCCATGACCACGCCGCCCCAGACCACCCGGGCCAAACTGCGAGGCGAGTTCGTCAAGCGGGCCAAGGAGAAGCGCCGGGACTTCACGGTGGACTGGGTGCACCTCAAGCTCAACGACCAGGCCCAGCGGACCGTTCTGCTCAAGGACCCCTTCAAGTCGAAGGACGAGCGGGTGGAGAAGTTGATCGCGGGCTTGTAACTACTGGCTCGGTTGGGCAGGACTGACGGTGTCGGTGGGGTAGCGTCTCCCCACCGTGTCCTACTACCCCCCTGTCTATTCGTCCGAGTCTGGATCGCCGTCTCCATTCGAAGCCGATCCGAATGGTAGTGACGATGACGAGGGCCTGACCGGAGGCCCGTCGAAGGGCGGAAGCTACCGGTGGGTGATCGAATGGGTGATCATCTTGATGGCGGTGCTGCTGTGCACCGTGCTCTTGCGGTCCTACGTCGTGCAGTCGTTCTACATCCCTTCCCCGTCGATGGTTCCCACGCTCGACGTAGGGGACCGGATCATGGTCAACAAGTTGAGCTACGACTTCCACTCCGTCAACCGAGGGGATGTGGTCGTGTTCAAACGGCCGCCGCTGGAGTTACAGAACTTTCCTGACCTGGTCAAGCGGGTGATCGGACTGCCGGGGGAGCAGGTCTCGTCCAAGGACGGCCACATCTACATCAACGGCAAGATCCTCGACGAACCCTGGCTGGCGCCGGGTCCGAACAGCTTTACCGGTCCGCTCCCCGGAGACCAGCACCCTCAGTTCAACATGCCGGGACCGGTCACTGTTCCTGCTGGCATGTACTTCGTGATGGGCGACAACCGGACCAACTCCGAGGACAGTCGCTATTTCGGCCCGATTTCGAAGACGCTGATCGTGGGCCGTGCGGTAGCCGTGGTGTGGCCCCTGGCCCACGCCAAGGGAGTCTGAGCACCCGCTCGACGCCACACTGCGGCCTGACCGCGGCATGACTGCGGCCTGACCGGGGCACCCGGCCTGTCTTGGTGCCCTGCCCACCGGTAGAGTGTGCGGGTGTCGTTAATCAGTCCGGCGAAGATCTTGGTGGTCCTGATCATCGCCATCGTCGTGCTCGGACCCGACAAGCTGCCCAAGGTGGCGCGCCAGGTCGGATCCTTGTGGGGTGATTTCCGACGCCTCCGACAGCGGTGGGAGACAGATGTCCGGGGTAACTTCCCCGACTTGCCGTCCACCGAAAAGATCACCCAGGCCGTGCGATCGCCCATCACCTTCCTCGACTCGTTGGCCGACTCGCACGAGGCCGATAACGAGGCCACGCCACCGGCTCCTGCCGATTATCGGCCGCCCGACCCGGTAGGCGATGGCGTCGTGCCCTCAGGCGGGTCCAACCGACCGTCGGGAGTGGTTCGCGCCGACGAAGAGTCCTCGATCCCCGGCATCTCCATCAGCGATCCCCAGGGCACCGTCCACCGGGTCCGGTCCGACGGGACTTCCGGGTCCGCAGGGTCGGGCCGCCCGGACGACCCGTCAATGAATTGACCACGATGACGCCCCAAGAGGCGGTCGTATGGACGGGACGGGCATAGCCATGGCCCTGTCGCTCAGACGCAAGACCGAAAAGCCGGTCCCGGACGCCATGACGCTGGTCGAACACCTGACCGAGTTGCGTCGCCGGGTCATCGTCTCGGTCATCGCGTTCGTGGTGATGGCCACCGTGGCGTTCCTCGCCTACAACTGGATCCTGGCCCTTCTCAAGCACCCCTACTGCGAGGTGGCGCCTACGCACTGCGGGTTCTACGTGAGCGGACCGTTGGACGGGCTCGCCCTGCGCATCAAGATCGCCGCCTACGGAGGCCTGTTCCTGGCTTCGCCCATCTGGCTGTGGGAGCTGTGGCGGTTCATCACCCCCGGGCTCAACCCGAAAGAGAAGCGGTACGCCATCCCCTTCGTGGTGGCCACCATTACCTTGTTCACGCTGGGGGCCGCCGTGGCCTACTTCATGTTCCCCCATGCGCTGAAGTGGTTGGACTCTATCGGCGGGCCGACCCTCACTCAGATTCTCGATCCCAACAAGTACCTGAGCTTGATCATCCTGCTCATGGTGGCCTTCGGCATCGCCTTCGAGTTCCCGGTACTCCTGGTCTCACTCGAGATCGCCGGGGTGCTGACGCCCCAGCAACTCTCGTCGTGGAGACGGTGGGCCATCATTGGGATCGTAACGCTGGCCGGAGTCATCACTCCGAGCTCGGATCCGTTCTCCATGATGGCCATGGCTATTCCGCTGTACATCTTCTACGAGATTTCGATCGTCATCGGTCGGATCCTTCGTCGATGAAGGCCGGGGCTCCCGCTCCGGATCATCTGGGTACGGGGCCGAGGGAGCGGTTCGAGCAAGGACTCGGATTCCGCCTCGATCCCTTCCAGCATCAAGCCATGGACGCCATAGACAACGGCGAGTCCGTTCTGGTCAGTGCACCCACCGGCTCGGGTAAGACCCTGGTGGCGGACTATGCCGTGGCCAGAGCGCTGGCCGGCGGCGGCAAGGCGTTCTACACCACGCCGATCAAGGCGCTTTCTAACCAGAAGTTGGCCGAGTTGTCGGCTCGCTACGGCGCTGATCGGGTGGGGCTGCTGACCGGCGACGTCTCCCATCAGCCCCGAGCGCCGATCGTGGTGATGACCACCGAAGTACTTCGCAACATGATCTTCGCCCGGTCACCTCTGTTGACCGGCGTCCTGTGCGTGATCCTCGACGAGGTGCACTACCTCCAGGATCCCTACCGGGGCTCGGTGTGGGAAGAAGTGCTGGTACTGACGCCTCGAGGGGTGATGTTCGTCGGCTTGTCGGCCACGGTCAACAACGCCGAGGACTTTGGAGAGTGGCTCACCTCGGTGCGAGGGCCAACCCGGGTGGTGGTCGAGACGCATCGTCCGGTGACCCTCCATCATCACTACGCCGTGGCTGAGCGTGGCCGGGATGGGGTGACGGTGTTACCCCTGCTGCGCAGCGGTGCCGCCAACCCGGACGGCCTGCGATTGGACGATCGACGAAAGCGCCACAACCACCAACGCCTGCGAGTACCCCGCCGCACCGAGGTGGTGGCCTACTTGGAGGCGGCGGGCATGCTTCCGGCCATCAACTTCATCTTCTCCCGAGCGGCCTGCGACGATGCCACCCGCCAGTGCCTCCAAGACGGGGTCCGACTCACCACCGAGGACGAACGGGCGCGCATCCGGGTACTCATTGAGGAGTCGGTCGAGCGGCTGTCCGATGATGACCTGCGCACGCTTGGCTACGGGTCGTGGTCCGCCGCCTTGGAGGCCGGGGTGGCTCCTCATCACGCCGGTTTGGTACCGGCGTTCCGCCAAGCGGTGGAGCGGTGCTTCTCGGAAGGTCTGCTGAAAGTCGTGTTCGCCACCGAAACACTGGCGCTCGGCATCAACATGCCGGCCCGCACCGTGGTGGTGGAGCGGTTCGCCAAGTTCCGGGGTTCGGATACCTCGGCCCTCACCTCGGGCGAGTACCAGCAACTGACCGGTCGGGCCGGTCGGCGCGGCATCGACACCGTGGGCCATGCCTTCGTATTGTGGAACCAGGCCACCACGTTCGGTTTGGTGGCCCGGACGGCGGTGGCCCCGCCACCGGACCTGGTGTCCTCGTTCCACCCCACCTACAACCTGGCGGTCAACTTGGTCCGGCGGTGGACCCAGGAAGAGGCCTACAGCCTCCTGGAGTCCTCCTACGGGCAGTGGCAGGCCCCCGAGGGGTCCGAGTCACTGGTGGACCTCCTGGACCGGCGTCTGGCGATTCTGGGGGATCGGGGCTTCCTGGATGGATGGGGGCTCACCGAAGACGGTTTGGCGCTGTCGGCGATCTATCACGAGTCGGATCTCTTGGTGGCCGAGGTCTTGCGCACCGGCGTGCTCGACGGACTGGAGCCCGCACACCTGGCCGGGGTGGCGTCGGCGCTGACCTTCGAGGCCCGTCGAGCCGGAGACGATCCTCCCGTTCCCCGCCAGTCGCGGGTGGTCGAGCGGCTGGCTGCCATCGAGGTACTGGCTGACGGGTTGCGGGCCGACGAGCGCCGGGCCGGACTCCGACGCACGCGCCGACCCGATGGGGGACTGGCTCGGGCCGTGGTGGCGTGGGCCAGCGGAGGGACGCTGGCCACTGTGCTGCGCGATGCCGAGGTGGCTCCGGGTGACTTCGTGCGCAACGTACGCCAGGTGGTCGACCTGGTGCGACAGATCGGTCAGGTGGCGAAGGATCCAGCTACGAGGGACTCGGCCGATCTGGCGGCCGCCCTGCTGCGTAGGGGCGTGGTCGGGGCGGATGACCCGGCAGCACTGGGGTCCGCGCCTGAGGACCCGTCTGGGTCCTAATGTCTACAAGGCATGTTTCCCTACGCCGTGGAATCGTTCAGTGCCGAAGAGTCAGATGTTCTTCGGCGGTACTTCACCAACCTCGACGAGCCTGTCTTCGCGCTCGTCAATCTGCCCGAGGTGGTCAAGGGTGCCCTGTTCGCCCGATACTCCCGGTCTCACAAGAGCTTGCGCCGCCTGTTCCTCGACGAGTTCCTCGGTGAGCTCGACATCAGCGGCGACGTCAGCGTGGATGCCACCGTCGGCCTCGAGCGGGCCGAGAAGCTCTACGAAAAGGTCTTCTTCGAGTACGGCGACGACTCAGTGGCCCAGCTTGGCGGCGTCCATCTGGCCTGCGAGCAGGCGTCCAACGTACTGACCAAGGTGCTCGAGTGGGGGCGCCTGATGGCCTACTTGGAGCAGTCCACCCGCTATATCGCCTACAACGACCGGATGGCCTCAGGCCACTACCGGTACTTCCGTGACCCGGTTCTATTGGACTCGCCCTTGGGTGCCCGGTACGTGGGCGACATGGACCGGATGTTCGACACGTACGGCGAACTCCTGGTCGAGGCCCAGTCCTGGCTGGCGGCTCGGCATCCTCGCCAAGAGGGCGACTCCGACTTCGTGCACCGCCAAGCGGTCAAGGCCAAGGGACTCGACGCACTCCGGGGGCTGCTGCCCGCCGGATCCCTGTCCAATGTCGGCATCTACGGCACCGGACAGTCCTACGAGATGCTGTTGCTGCGCATGCGGTCCCACCCGCTGCCCGAGGCCCGTGGGTACGCCGACATGATGCTCGAGGAACTCCGCAAGGTCATCCCGTCGTTCCTGCAGCGGGTGGATCGGCCCGATCGGGGCGGGGTGTGGGGCGAGTACCTGACCGCCACCCGCACCGATACCGCTCGAGTGGTGGCCGAGCTCTTCCCGGACCTGGTCAGCCCGGACGACGATCCGGTGGCTGGACCCTCGGGTCAACCGACGGTCGACCTGCTGGACTTCGATCCCGACGGCGAGGACAAGGTCATCGCCGCCATCTGCGCACCCCGCACGTCCCGGCCTGAGTCTGAGGTGCTGGAGCGGGTCCGACTGCTGGGAGCCGAGGAGAAGCGTTCGATCCTGGCCGCCTACGTCGGCGACCGGAGCAACCGGCGCCACCGTCCGGGGCGGGCGTTCGAGCGGACCGACTACCGCTTCGACGTGGTTACCGACTACGGCGCCTTCCGCGACATGCAGCGCCACCGGATCCTGACCATCGAGTGGCAGCCGCTGGGTGGAGCGCTTGGATATGACATCCCCGAGGTGGTGGACGAGTCCGGGCTGACCGATCGCTACGTGGAGTCGATGGAGCGTTCTCGAGAGCTGTACGAGGCTCTGCTACCGACGTTCCCGGACCAGGCGTCGTACGCCGTTGCCCTCGCCTTCCGTATCCGCTACTCCATGCAGATGAACGCCCGCGAAGCCATGCACTTGGTGGAGTTGCGCTCCGGCCCACAGGGACATGCCAGTTACCGGTGGGTGGCCCAGGAGATGCACCGCCAGATTGCCGACAAGGCCGGGCACCGCCTCTTGGCTGAGGCCATGTCCCACGTGGACTACGGCGCCGAGGACCTCGAACGGCTCGAAGCCGAGCGCCGTGCCGAGCAGCGGAGGAATTCCTCGGTTTCTTCAATTATTCCTGCAACTCCCTGAGCAGGGACGTTCCGGATACTCCCTGTTCAGGGGCTGCCACTCTCACTTGACGGGGTACCGGCCGAGTGACGTAGGGTGCGCAAAGTCCCAGTCACCTTGAGGTGCGCACCCGGTTGCTTCGGCCATCGATTGCTCCACAGGGGGGATGCTGTGAGAGGTGGAGGAGGGCCCAGGGGGTCGAGTAGAAAACACCTTCCAGAGGCTTTCGGCGCAAGCCGGGTGCAACTGGGAAGTGGTGCCAAAGATCCCTTGGGCCTGACCGCCTGGCTTCCTGAATGCCTGGCTGCCTGACTGGCTGCCTGACTGGCTGCCTGACTGCTTGGCCCGCTGGAGGTGCGGTGCTAGCGGAGGGCATAGGCCGAGCCCGGCAGTGGCTATCCGCAGTAGCCGCAGGGTCGTTCGGCGGTAGTACTGCGGGGTTCTTGGCTTGTATGTGCGGTGGCGACCGCGGCATGCACCACAACTACTGGCTTTCCTGGCATGATCCCCACGCAGAAGCGGGACGCACCCACAGCTCCATCTGGGATGGCGGTGTCGGATGCAACGATCGAACGGAAGGCCGAGCCGTCTATGCTCCCGGCCAACTCACCACCGAAAGACCAACATGGCAGAAGAGATCGATGAAGTTGAAGCTCCCGATGAGCTGATCGAGGACGAGCTCGACGAGGACGACCTGATTGAGGACGACGCCCTGGCGCTCGACGACGATGATGACGATGTCATTGCCGTCATCGACGTCGAAGACGAAGAGCCTGATCCCGTCGACGTGCCCGCTGGCACCGCCAAGGCTGTGGCCAAGGCTGCAGGCGAAGAGGTCGAGGATGACGACGAAGAGGAGCCGGACGACGAGGATGTCGAAGCCAGCCTCGATACCATTCTCAAAGAACGGCTCGTGGTCGAAGAGATCGAGGATGACGAGGAGGCTCCGGAGCCTGAGGACCGTAGTGGTGACGGCAGCGTCGAGCGTGTGCTGCCCAAGCAGCCTGGTGAGTTCGTCTGCCGGTCCTGCTTCTTGGTGAAGCATGCGAACCAGTTGGCGGACAAGAAGAAGAAGCTCTGCCGCGACTGCGTCTGATCGAAGGTGAGCATGGTGGATACTCCAAAAGAAGTGACTGACGATGTGCCGCTGAGCGAGCGGTTGCTCGATCTGTTTGTATTCCTTCCCACCGGGCTGGCCGTGACGGTGGCCGAGGAGCTGCCTCGACTAGCAGTGCGAGGTCGGGAGCGGCTCGGCGTCCAGGTCAACTCGGCTCGGGCCATCGGCGAGTTCGTAGTTGTCGCCAGCCAGGACGAGTTGAAGCGTCGCGTCGGAAGGATTCGCCCCCATGGTCGTCCTGCCGATTCGGAGCAGGGCAACCCGGTGCCGAGTGACGAGACGCCGTTCAACGCCCCACCTCGCCTGCGTCGCATCCCGAGACCACCAGTAGCCGACGTTCCGGCACCGGAGCGAACATCAGGCAACGCGACAGGCAATGGTTCCGTCAAGAGGACGGCCACGGCACCGGCCCCCCAGCACGCTGCGGCCAACGGTTTCGCCACGGCTGTCGGGTCTGCCAGTGGCGTCGGGTCTGCCACGGCTGTCGGGTCTGCCAGTGGCGTCCGGTCTGCTCCAACGGCCCGATCAGCTCTGTTCGATCGTCCAGCGACGACGACGACTCAGACTCAGACTCAGACGACGACTCAGACGCCGGCTGCCCCAACGGTGGCTTCAGGACCATCCTCGAGCCGACCCATTCGGGCTGCCGGGGGGCACATCCCTGATGTGTCCAGTCTGGCCATCCCGGGATTCGACACGCTGTCGGCTTCCCAGGTGGTCCACCGATTGGATGGGCTGAGCCGCTCAGAACTAGTGGCCACTCGCGCCTATGAGTTAGCCACCCGTGGCCGCCGGACCATCTTGAGCAGAGTCGACCAACTGTTGGACGAGCGGTCCTGACTCCGACGGCCGGCGACGGAATCTCGGCGGCGCTAGTCGAACGGGTTCGAGACGCCACTTCCGTTGATCTCGACCGTCTGGTCGAACTGACGGCAGCCTTCCACGACGCCGCAGGCGGCCGCAGGGGCGGTACGCTCACCGAACCCGGCGATCCCGGCGGAACGCCTCCAGGAGCCACGAGCGAGGATGTGGTGGCCTACCTGGGCGATCCTGAGCGGCTGGCGTTGGTTGGCACGCTGGACGACTGGGTGGCCGGCGTGGCCCTATGCCGGATCGACAGCCCCGCCGCACGTGGCGTGCTCGACCTGTGTTTCGTGGAGCCCGGAGCTCGCCAGGTGGGGCTCGGTCAGATGCTGCTCGAACGCTCACTGCTCTGGTTCCGCGAGCATGGGTGCACCGGAGTCGACGGAACTGCGCTCCCCGGAGACAGGGAGGCCAAGCAGTTCTTCGAGTCGTCAGGATTCAAGGCACGACTGTTGGTCATGCATCGCCCGCTCGACTGAGTGCCCGCCTGGGCATGCCCCACCGCAGCAGGGACGACCGGCAAGGGACGACCAGCAAGGGACGACCGGCAAGGGACGACCAGGCAGGGCTTGTGCCTAGGGAGTGCGGCGACTCGAGGGTCGTGCGGGCACGGGGCGACGTGGTCCCGGGGGTGGGGGGATCGGGATCCCCATGAGCCGGGCCAACTCCGGCACGTACCCTGCTGCCTTGCGGGCCTCGGTGAAGAGCGCCTCGTCGGCATCGGTAGGGATACCGGCGGGCTTCACGGTACGGCGCACCGGACACTCGACGACCACTTCGAGCAGCGCTAGCCACTCCTGCGGAGGGAGCTCCGACGTCATGGCCTGACCCGCGGCGTCAGACAGGCGGACTGCCAACTCGGCCGATAGGCGGGTAGCGGGCTCGGGCGGGCGGATCGAGGCACGAACGGCATCAACGACGCGGCCCTCGTCGAGGGAGGTGGTGATGCGCTCGACCCAGCGCTCGCGCAGTGCGGTCACTCGCTCGGTCAGGCTGGTCCGGAGCGAAGTCACCATTTCGGTGCCCTCCTCATCGAGGGTGACCGTCGATGCCGAGGCGACGATGGAGCGCAACTCACGTAGCGGGGTGTCCTTACCGGAACTGCGCGCTACGGAGGCCCGGTCTTTCCAGGTCGCCAGGATGATGATGGGACGAAGCTCTTCGGCCATGGCCATCAGCGGAGCCTCGGTCACCTCGGGGCGACCTTCGGCCTTGGCCCGGGTGTTCTGCTCTTGTATGGCCTGGCGCACCGACGGGATGCCGCCCTTAATCAACTGCTCGGCCACGGGGATCTGTTCAGGACGCAGGTCAGCCAGCGCCGCATTGCGGAACACGGTGGAAGTGGCGGGACGCCGATCTCCCCGATCTCCCCGATCGCGACTGGCGCCATCGCGCCCGCCAGGCCGAGCTGGTCCTGAACTGCGGGCACCGTCGCGTGACGGGCCACCCTCACGACCACGGCCTTCGCTGCCACCACTGCCGGTGCCAGGCCCACTCCTGGCGCCGCTACCGCTACCACTGCGCGGTCCACGACTATCGCCGCTACCGCCACCACTGCGCGGTCCACGGTCGCCGTCAGGGCGCGGTCCACGGCTCGAGGGTCGCCGAGCACCATCACGGTCGTCGTCGCCGTAGTCGTCACGTCGTCGCTTGCCCTTGCCGGCGAGCACCACGTTGACGTCGGGGCCCTTCTGGGGAGTGCCGATCACCTCGATGCGATCGACCGGCTTAGGTGCAGACTTGCCCTTGGGGGCGAGGAGTGCGGTGACGGTCGTACCGTCCAGGGTCATCTCCACCTCGGCTCGCAGAACGCTCCCTGCGACGGTGCCTGCGGGGACGAGTTCGGCCGAGACCGTGCCGCGAGGCTGCTTGGCCCCCGCGGCTCGCCACGTCCACGTGGATTCGTCTGACTGACTGGTGAGTTCGACTTCGATTCGATGGCCCATACCGGGCGACAGGCTACTGCCGAAGAGCGACCCACGTGGACGGCCGGTTCCAGACGGTCCGTATCGGACGACTGCGGTGTAACCCCGGCAGGGGATCAGCGGGGTGATTCGCCAGTGTCGCTGGGCGCGCATCGGATCCCAGAACGCCCTACGCTGCCTACGATGGAGTCCAGGTCAGCCGACGTCAATCAGCCTCAGCTCGGCCGCAGTGGGCTCTCGGATGCAGCCTGGGTAGCCCGTTTGGCAGCCCCACGTGCCGAGCCGGCTGGCGACGGTCAGGCACCATCAGCCGAAGACCTGGACTCGATCCTGGCGGTCGCTATGACGGTGCCAGACCATGGAACTCTGCGGCCATGGAGGTTCGCTGTATGTATCGGCGAGGGCCGAGATCGGTTCGCCACTGCCCTAGTTGAAGGACTGCACGAGGACAAAGGGCGGGACCTTCCCGGTGGTCTGGTGGCCAAGATGCGGAGCAAGGCATATGCGGCCCCGTGCGCCATCGTGCTGATCTCGTCGCCGAATACCGACTCCAACGTGGCGTTGTGGGAGCAGGTGGCGTCGGCTGCGTGCACCGGGTACGCCGTGGTGCTGGCTGCAACCGGACTCGGCTACGGGGCCATCTGGAAGAGTGCCGGAGTTCTCGATTCCGCGCCGGTCCGCTCGCTGTTCGCACTTGGTGCTGACGAATCGGTTCTGGGGTGGATCAATCTCGGGACTGCAGCGCCGTTTGGACGCAAGCAGGAGCGAGCTGCCCACGGGGAGCACACAAGCACACGCGTCCTCCGCATCGATACCTAAACCACCGGCATCTCATAGCGTGAAAGCGTCGGTACTCGCGATTGCGGCATCAGACCTACTGCGACGAACGAGTCATGACGCTGATCGAGGCCTCGGCCTAAGGCTCCACTCACACCCGAGGCACGGGCTCCGGGGGCTTGTCGATGCCGAGCCCGGGCTCTTGCCCGAAGGCCGGCTCGGGGGTGAAGGACCATTGCGGGTCCTCGTCGGTCGGGCCGGG
>Ga0194051_1000362_pt1 | contig 26459 bp, 30 predicted proteins | sample SepL2320m_MetaG_FD_161275 | JGI IMG/M metagenome (GOLD analysis project Ga0194051, IMG submission 161275) | Anoxic zone freshwater microbial communities from boreal shield lake in IISD Experimental Lakes Area, Ontario, Canada - Sep2016-L239-20m | ecosystem: Environmental > Aquatic > Freshwater >... | reverse complement strand
TCCCAGGCCCATGCCTTCGGGCCGGAGGACCTGGAGCTCTGGATGAAGGTCCTCCATGCCATGCTCAGCCCGCGCGGCAGCGTCACCATCGTGCACCGCGCGGACTCGCTCGGGCAGCTTCTGGACGGCATGCAGAATCGCTTCGGCGACATCCGGATTGCGCCGCTTTTCCCGCGCAGTGGTGCGGCTGCATCGCGCATCCTGGTGCAGGGCATCAAGGGTTCGAGGGCGCCTTTGCAAATCATGCCGGGCATGGTCCTGCATGGCGTCGGAAACGCTTTCACGCCTGAGGCCGATGCCGTGCTGCGCGACGGTGCGGCATTCACCCTGCGCTGATCGCCACCTTGCCCTTCGGCATCAGGGCACCTATCTGAAGCGCATGGCCAGCAACGGTTTTTTCACCAAACTCATTCCGCTCCGCTTTCGCAAGTCGGTGTCGGTCGTGCATCACGTAACGCTCAGCGGCGCCATCGGCATCGGCTCGCCGATGAAGCCGGCGCTCACGTTGAAGTCGGTGAACACCACCTTGCAGCGTGCCTTCGCGCGGAAGGGCCTGGCGGCGGTGGCCATCTCGATCAACTCGCCCGGCGGCTCGCCGGTGCAGTCGGCGTTGATTCACGCGCGAATCCGGCAGCTTGCGGATGAAGCGAAAGTGCCGGTCATCGTCTTCTGCGAAGACGTGGCAGCCTCCGGCGGCTATTGGCTTGCCTGCGCGGGCGATGAAATCTATGCCGATGAATGCTCCGTCATCGGCTCGATCGGCGTCATCTCGGCGGGCTTCGGCTTCGTCGATGCGATCGCCAAGCTTGGCGTCGAGCGCCGCGTTCACACCTCGGGCGAAAACAAGTCCATGCTTGATCCCTTCAAGCCCGAACGTCCTGAAGACGTTGAACATTTGCTGTCGCTGCAGACTGACATCCATGATGCCTTCAAGACGCTGGTGAAGTCCCGTCGCGGCACGAAGCTCAAGCTCGACGACCCGGCGCTGTTCTCCGGTGCCTTCTGGTCCGGCCGCCAGGCGCTGGATCGCGGGCTGGTCGATGGCCTCGGCCACATGCACCAGGTGCTTGAGGATCGCTTTGGCGACCAGCTGGTGCTGCGCACGATCGCCCCTTCGCAGGGCTGGGGCTTGAAAAAGCTCGGTTTTGGCATTGAAGTATCTGATATTGCAGAAAACACCATGGACGCGCTTGAATCGCGTGCATTGTGGTCCCGTTTCGGCTTATGATCGTACTCATGGAGGCTCGTTGGAGGATCCGATGGTTGTTTTGAAGCTCTTGTCGCTGCTCGCCGCAGCTCTTGTTTCGCTCTTCGTCATCAAGATGATGATGGGGCGCGACCCTCAGCCCGTGCGCGTCAAGGCGAACCGTCCGAACCGCCAGCCGCAGCAGGCGCGCCGCCTCCGCCAGGATCCGCGCACCGGCATCTATTACCCCGAGGCTTGACCTCACGAGTCGTGCCCCCTAGGGTCCGCCGCGCTTTCTCGAGGCGGACCACATGGCATTGAATACCACCAAATCCTTCCAGGACTTGATCCTCACGCTCCACCAGTATTGGGGCGACAAGGGCTGCGTCATCCTGCAGCCCTATGACATGGAAGTCGGTGCCGGCACCTTCCACCCCGCCACCACATTGCGCTCGGTGGGCCCGCGCCCCTGGGCTGCCGCCTATGTCCAGCCCTCGCGCCGCCCCAAGGATGGCCGCTACGGCGAAAACCCCAATCGGCTGCAGCACTATTATCAGTACCAGGTCATCATCAAGCCATCGCCGCCCAACCTGCAGGACCTCTATTTGGGTTCGCTGGAAGCAATCGGCATCGACCGTTCGCTGCATGACATCCGCTTCGTCGAGGACGACTGGGAAAGCCCCACGCTTGGCGCCTGGGGTCTTGGCTGGGAAGTCTGGTGCGACGGCATGGAAGTCTCGCAGTTCACATACTTTCAGCAGGTCGGCGGGCTGGACTGCGCGCCGGTCTCGGGTGAACTCACCTATGGCCTCGAGCGCCTCGCCATGTATGTCCAGGGCGTCGACAATGTGTACGACCTGAACTTCAACGGCCAGGACGGTGCCAAGCGCATCTCCTACGGTGACGTCTATTTGCAGGCCGAGCAGGAATTCTCGCGCTACAATTTCGAGCACGCCAACACGGAAGCCCTGCTGCAGCACTTCATCGACGCCGAGGCCGAGTGCAAGGCACTGCTGGCCGCAGGCGATCGCGACACGCTCCACGAAATGGCGCTGCCGGCCTACGACCAGTGCATCAAGGCATCTCACACCTTCAACCTGCTCGATGCGCGCGGCGTCATCTCGGTCACCGAGCGCCAGGCCTATATCCTGCGCGTCCGCGAACTCGCCAAGGGCTGCTGCGAGGCGTGGAGCAAGACGGTGGGCGGCGGGGCTGCTGCGTAGTTTTCGGGGATTGTAAAAACCTTGAGTCGCGGCAATATGTAACATGATCCATTACTGAATCAGGAGCATCCCATGTCTGAACCCACCATCGCCCAGAAGTCGCCCATCCCCGTCGAGGTCGAGGCCGGCAAGGATTACTGGTGGTGCAGCTGCGGCAATTCCAAGAAGCAGCCGTTCTGCGACGGCAGCCACAAGGGCTCCTCCTTCACGCCGCTCAAGTGGACGGCGGAAGAAACCGGCCGCAAATTCTTCTGCGCCTGCAAGCACACCAAGACGCCGCCCTTCTGCGACGGCAGCCACAAGGCGATCTGAGTCACCCCTGAGGGGTGACAAGCCGGGACGGGGCTGCTAATCGGCGGTCCCGCCCGGAGTCCCCGATGCCTGAACTTCTGATCGAACTGTTTTCCGAGGAAATCCCCGCTGGCATGCAGCACAAGGCGGCTGCCGACCTGCGCCAGATGGTGACCAACGCGCTGGTGGAAGCGGGCCTCACCTATGAGGGCGCGCAGGCCCATGGCGGTGCGCGCCGCCTGGTGCTGTCGGTCGAGGGCCTCGACGCTAAGGCAGCGGACGTGAATGAAGAGCGCAAGGGCCCACGCGTCGATGCGCCCCAAGCGGCCATCGAAGGCTTTCTCAAGTCCACCGGCCTCGGCCTCGGCGAGCTGAAAGTGCAGGACGACAAGAAGGGCCAGTTCTACCTCGCGGTCATCCGCCGGCCAGGCCGCACCGCCACCGAAATCATCGCCGATGTCGTGCCGGACACGATCCGTAAGTTCCCCTGGCCCAAATCCATGCGCTGGGGCTCGGGCAGCTTGCGCTGGGTGCGCCCGCTGCATTCCATCGTCTGCACCTTCGACGGTGAAGTGGTGCCCTTCGAGATCGATGGCATCCACAGCGGCAACATCACCCACGGCCACCGCTTCATGGGCGCTGAGAACATCGAGGTGCGCCGCTTCGATGATTATGCCCAGAAACTCCACCATAATTTCGTGCTCGTCGACGCCAGTGCGCGCGTCGAGACGATCCGCACCGAAGCGAGGAACCTCGCCTTTGCGCAAGGGTTGGAACTGATCGAGGATGAAGGCCTGCTGAAGGAAACCGCAGGCCTCGTCGAGTGGCCCGTGGTGCTGATGGGCAGCTTCGATGAAAGCTTCCTCACGGTGCCGCCCGAGGTGATCGCCACCTCGATCAAGAACCACCAGAAATGTTTCGCGCTGCGCAATGCATCAACCGGCAAGCTCGCGAACCGCTACCTGCTGGTGTCGAACCTCGTCGCCAAGGATGGTGGCCGGACCATCATCGCCGGCAACAACAAGGTCATCGCCGCCAGGCTTTCGGACGCCAAGTTCTTCTGGGACCAGGACCGCAAGGTGAAGCTGGAGCAGTGGGCGAAGAAGCTCGACGCCATCACCTTCCACGCCAAGCTCGGCAACCAGGGCGAACGCGTCCAGCGCATCGAAACGCTCGCGGCTGAAGTCGCCAGGAAAATCGGTGCTGACCCTGAGAAGGCGAAGCTCGCCGCACGCCTCGCCAAGGCCGATCTCGTCACCGGCATGGTGGGCGAGTTCCCCGAACTGCAGGGCCTGATGGGCCGCTACTACGCACTCGACCAAGGTGTGGACCCCGAAGTCGCCGATGCAATCCGCGATCATTACAAGCCGGTTGGCCCCACAGATTCCATTCCGGTGTCTGCCGTCGGCCAGGCCGTGGCGTTGGCTGACAAGCTCGATACGCTCAACGGCTTCTGGTCGATCGACGAGAAGCCTACGGGCTCCAAGGACCCTTACGCGCTGCGCCGGTCCGCACTCGGCGTCATCCGCATCATCCTCGACAAGAATCTCCACCTGCCACTCACCTTCTGCGGTGACGACCTCATCGCCTTCTTCGCCGATCGCCTGAAGGTGCACTTGAAGGAACAGGGCAAGCGCCATGACCTGATCGACGCGGTCTTCGCGCTCGGCAACCAGAACGACCTTCTCATGGTGACGAAGCGCGTCGAGGCGCTGTCGAACTTCCTCGAGACGGAAGATGGCAAGAACCTGCTGGCCGGCGTCAAGCGTGCCTCCAACATTCTCCGCATCGAGGAGAAGAAAGACGGCAAGTCGTTTGACGGCGACGTGAACATCTCGCAGCTCATCAAGGGCGAGGAGAAGACGCTCCACACCGCAATCACCCAGGCCCTGGGCCAGGTGCGCCGCGCGCTGCGCGAGGAGGATTTCGGCGCGGCCATGACGGCTCTCGCCAAGCTGCGCGTGCCGGTCGATGCCTTCTTCGAAGGCGTGACGGTGAACGACAAGGACGCCACCTTCCGCGAAAACCGGTTGCGCCTCTTGAACCACATCCGCGCGGCAACGGCGGAAGTGGCGGATTTCTCGAAGATCGAGGGCTGAAGACCACGCGCGACTTCCCCCGCTGAAGGAATGTCTTCTGGATGCTCATTCTGTCTTCTCCCGCTTCTTCAGCGGGAGAAGAAGGGACCCGTTGCGGGTCGCAACGGGGATATGAGGGGAAACGGGCGCTGCATTTGGTCCGGAGACCGCATACCCTCACCTCCCCCAACTTCGTTGGGTCCCCTTCCTCTCCCGCTTTGCGGGAGAGGACGATGGGCCGTCTCCAGCCGGAGATGATTCAGTAGGCAGAGCCACGCCCCCCAAGCAATGCTGGTCCCAGCGATTTGGCAAAGGTGCCGATTGGACCTCGGCTCCCGCTTTGTTATGCAGGGGCATGACCGCTGCCTCCGCCTACACGCCTGACAGCCGCTATGCCTGGATCAGGCTGTTCATCTCGCTGGTGCTCGCCGTGGTGGGCGGAATCGGGCTGTGGCTGGCGGTCGTCGTGCTGCCCACCATCCAGACGGAGTTCGGGGTGGACCGTGCGGGCGCCTCATTCCCCTATACGGCCACCTTCCTCGGCTTCGCGGCCGGCGGCTTCGTCATGGGCAAGGTGGCGGACAAGTTCGGCATCACCGTGCCCATCACCATCGCGGGCGTTGCGCTGGGCGTCGGCTTCTTTCTCGCCGCCTGGTCGACCAGCTACTGGCAGTTCGTCGTGGTGCAGGCGGTTTTCATCGGCTTCCTCGGAAGTGCGGCCACCTTCGGTCCGCTGGTGGCCGATGCCTCGCAGTGGTTCCTCAAGCGCCGTGGCATCGCCATCGCCATCGTGGCCAGCGGCAATTACATCGCCGGCACCATCTGGCCGCCCTTCATGCAGGCCTCGATCCAGACCTATGGCTGGCGCTGGACCTACATGGCGATCGGCGTGCTCTGCATCGTCGTCATGGTGCCGGGCGCGCAGCTCCTGCGGAAGCGCCCGCACTTCCACGACACGGCCAGCCCCGCGAGCCGTGGCTCAGGCCAGAAGGGCCTGTTGCCCAGCCATCCACTGTTGTTCCCCGCCCTCGTGCTGGCGGGCCTTTCCTGCTGTGTCGCCATGTCAATGCCGCAGGTTCACATCGTCGCCTATTGCGCCGATCTCGGCTATGGCCCGGCACGCGGTGCTGAAATGCTCTCCGTCATGCTGGGCTTTGGCGTGTTGAGCCGCCTCGTCTCCGGCCTCGTCGCCGACAAGCTGGGCGGCCTGACGACGCTGATCGCGGGCTCCTTCATGCAGATGCTGGCGCTCCTCGCCTACATCCCGTTCGACGGGCTCGCCTCGCTCTACGTGGTCTCGGCCATCTTCGGCTTGAGCCAGGGCGGCATCGTGCCGAGCTATGCGCTTATCATCCGCGACCATTTCCCTGCACGCGAGGCCGGCAGCCGCATCTCCACCGTGCTCACCGCCACCGTCTTCGGCATGGCCCTGGGCGGCTGGATGTCCGGCATCATCTATGACTGGACGGGCTCCTACACCATGGCCTTCCTCAACGGCGTGGGCTGGAACGTGCTGAACCTGTCGATCGCCCTGTGGATCCTCTATGTCCGCCGCCCTCACGCCCCGCCGCTCAGCCCGGCCATGGCCTGAGGCCAGCCGCAATGTCGCATCTGCGATATTGCATTGCACACGGTGCAAGGCTGTGGTTGTCTATTGAGCGGGCCGCCGCCCGCTAAAAGACTTCATAAGCAAACGTCAGCAATGGGAAGACTCTGTCATGGCGGCTGATAGCGCGAAGTTCGTCTATTCCTTCGGTGGTGGCGCGGCGGATGGCCGGGCGGATATGAAGGCGCTGCTGGGCGGCAAGGGCGCGAACCTCGCCGAAATGGCAAACCTCGGTCTTCCCGTTCCGCCGGGCTTTACCCTGTTCACCGAAGTCTGCACCGTTTTCTACAAGAACAACCGCGCCTATCCTGAAGGTCTCGACGCGCAGATCCGTTCGGCATTGACCACGGTCGAGAAGATTGCCGGCGCCCAGTTCGGCAATGCCGCCAACCCGCTGCTCGTCTCCGTGCGCTCGGGTGCCCGCGCCTCGATGCCGGGCATGATGGACACCGTCCTCAACCTCGGCCTCAACGATGCAACGGTTGAGGGCCTCGCCACCCGCTCACGTGACCGGCGCTTCGCCTTCGACAGCTACCGCCGCTTCATCTCGATGTATGCCGATGTCGTGCTCGGCGTCGACCATGACGAGTTCGAGGATATTCTCGGCGGCTTCAAGGAACAGCGCGGCTATTCGCTCGACACGCAGGTGACGGCGGAGGAGTGGCAGGGCCTCATCGTCCGCTACGCAGCATTGGTGCAGGAGGCAACCGGCAAGCCCTTCCCGCAGGACCCGCATGAGCAGCTGTGGGGTGCGATCGGCGCCGTGTTCAAGTCGTGGATGGGTGCCCGCGCCATCACCTATCGCAAGCTCAACAACATTCCGGAAGACTGGGGCACCGCCGTCAACGTGCAGGCCATGGTGTTCGGCAACATGGGCGAGACCTCGGCCACCGGCGTTGCCTTCACCCGCAACCCGGCAACGGGCGCGAAGGAACTCTACGGTGAATTCCTCGTCAACGCCCAGGGCGAGGACGTGGTCGCCGGCATCCGTACGCCGCAGAACATCACCGAAAGAGCCCGCATCGAGGCGCATTCGGAAGCACCCTCGCTCGAGCAGATCATGCCCGGCACCTTCACGGAGCTGAAGGCCAATTTCGACCTGCTGGAGCGCCACTACCGCGACATGCAGGACATGGAATTCACCATCCAGGACGGCAAGCTCTGGATGCTGCAGACCCGCACCGGCAAGCGCACCGCCAAGGCGGCGCTGAAGATCGCGGTGGACATGGCTGCGGAAGGCCTCATCACCAGGCAGGAAGCCGTCAAGCGCATCGACCCGGCCTCGCTCGACCAGCTGCTGCATCCGACACTCGACCCCAAGGCCAGGCGCGACGTGATTGCCACCGGTCTTCCCGCCTCGCCGGGCGCGGCCTCCGGCGAAATCGTGTTCGACGCTGACGAGGCCGAGCGCCTCAAGGCGCTCAACCGCCGTGTGATTCTGGTGCGCATCGAGACGAGCCCGGAGGACATCCACGGCATGCACGCCGCCGAAGGGATCTTGACGACGCGCGGCGGCATGACCTCCCACGCGGCCGTGGTGGCACGCGGCATGGGAAAGCCCTGCGTTTCGGGTGCGGGCACGCTGCGCATCGACTATGCGGCGGGAACCCTCACCGTCATGGGCGTCACGCTCAAGAAGGGCGAGACGATCACCGTCGATGGCTCGTCCGGCCAGGTGATGAAGGGCGAAGTGGCCACCATCAAGCCCGAGCTCTCGGGCGACTTTGCGCTGCTGATGACGTGGGCGGATTCCTTCCGCCGCATGGGTGTCAGGGCCAATGCCGAAACCCCGCTCGACGCCCGCACCGCGCGCGACTTTGGGGCAGAGGGCATCGGCCTGTGCCGCACCGAGCACATGTTCTTCGATTCCGAGCGCATCGTGGCGGTGCGCGAGATGATCATCGCCGACAAGGTGGATGCCCGCCGCACGGCGCTGGCCAAGATCCTGCCGATGCAGAGGAACGACTTCATCGAGCTGTTCGAGATCATGGCGGGTCTGCCCGTCACGATCCGCCTGCTCGACCCGCCGCTGCACGAGTTCCTGCCGCAGGCCGACCACGAGATCGAGGAGGTGGCCGAGCAGATGGGCGCCAACCCCGACCAGCTGCGCGCCCGCGTGGCGGAGCTCAAGGAGTTCAACCCCATGCTGGGCCACCGCGGCGTGCGCCTGCTGATCTCCTACCCTGAAATAGCCGAGATGCAGGCCCGCGCCATTTTCGAGGCGGCGACCGAAATCCACCGCCGCACCGGCAAGGCGCCCATCCCCGAAGTCATGATCCCGCTGGTGGCGTCCCGCAACGAGTTGGACCGGGTGAAGGAGCGCATCGTCGCCGTGGCCGAGCAGGTGGCCAAGGAGACAGGCGTTGCCATCTCCTATTCGGTCGGCACCATGATCGAGCTTCCGCGCGCCGCGCTGCGGGCAGCCGAGATTGCGGAGTCCGCCGACTTCTTCTCCTTCGGCACCAACGACCTGACGCAAACCACCTTCGGCATCAGCCGTGACGACGCCGCCCGCTTCATCGGCGAATACACCTCGAAGGGGGTGTTCAAGACGGATCCCTTCATCTCTCTCGACATCGAGGGGGTGGGTGAACTCATCCGGATGGCGACCGAGCGCGGGCGCAGCGTCAAGCCCGGGCTGAAGGCCGGCATCTGCGGCGAGCACGGCGGCGATCCTGCCTCAATCGCTTTCTGCGAAACCGTCAATCTTGACTATGTGTCATGTTCGCCGTTCCGGGTGCCCATTGCACGCTTGGCGGCAGCTCAGGCAAGCCTCTCGAAACACTAGGTTTTTCCGAATTGTGGCAAGGGGTTAACCATGTCTTTACCCTGTCACGATTCAGGCTCGAAAGCGGCCGTCTCGTGTTGCCGGGATGGTTAACTTATGTTAAACGAGACCCCAATAGACTACCGCGTATTAACAGCGCCGTAAGACATGCGGCCCACGGTGTGTCGAGGGGAAGTGAAGAAAAAAGCGCTTAAAAGATCAGCAGGGCCTGCGGGCTTCTGGGAACTCGAGCACTACGCCGTCGCCAGGAAGCCCAGCTTCTTCGCCGACTACGCCCCTATGGCGGTCGGTGGCGTATTGCTGGTTCTGGCCTTCGCCTTCGCTGGCCATTACATGGGCCAGAATGCCGTGGCCCACAACGCCGACCCGGGCGACATCATCGAAAGCATGTCCGGCCCGTCTTCCAACATCCTCGCCAAGGGCTCGCTGGTCCCTGAATCCACCAGCCTCGAGGTCATCAACAAGACCGCCTTCACCGCCCGGATCACCTATCAGGAACAGACTGTCTCCGCCGACGGCAAGGGCGACAAGCCCGTCGTCCTTCAGGCCTCCATCGTTGAAAAGCAGCAGGTTCAGATCGTCCCCGCCTCGGTGAACATGAGCGAGGACGACACCCAGACGCCCAGCGTCATCAACAAGGGTCCCTCGCCGCTGAAGGTCATGCAGGGCGTGAAGCTGAAGCGCACCGTCACCGCCTCGGCCAAGCCCGTGGACAAGGCCACCCAGAAAGCCATCGCCCAGCGCCGCATTCAGATGGCTGAGGAAAACTGCCTCGCCCGCGCCGTCTACTTCGAGGCCCGCTCGGAGTCGGAACTGGGCCAGCTCGCCGTCGCCAAGGTCATTCTCAACCGCGTCAAGGATCCGGAATATCCCAAGTCGATCTGCGGCGTGGTCTACCAGGGCTCTGGCCGCCGCAATTCCTGCCAGTTCTCCTTCGCCTGTGACGGCCTGCCGGATGACGTGCGCAGCGCTGCCGCCTGGTCCAATTCCAAGCGCATCGCGCAGATGGCGATTTCGGGCGATGCCAAGGTCGCCGCCGTCGGCTCCGCAACCAATTACCACGCCGACTACGTGAACCCCGCCTGGGCCAAGAGCATGCGGCGGCTCATCAAGATCGGGCATCACGTCTTCTACGAAGAGGGCTGACACGCCTGCATGGCAGGGTTCGAATGGGCGCCTCCGGGCGCCCTTTCTGTTTCAGGTGAGGCCGGTTTAGGATGCCGGGCATGAAAGGGAGACGTTGAGAGATGAGCCACAAGGAAACCGCCGGCACTGCCTGGACCTGGTTCAAGGGCGAATGGCATGAGGGCAACCCGCAGGTGATGGGCACCATGACCCATGCGCCGTGGCTCGGCTCCTGCGTGTTCGATGGAGCCCGCGCCTTTGCGGGCGTGGCGCCGGATCTCGACCAGCATTGCCAGCGCATCGTGCGTTCGGCCCAGAGCTTCGGCCTCAAGGTCGTCAAGAATGCCGGCGAGATCGAGGAGCTGATCCGCGAGGGCATCGCCAAGTTCCCCAAGGACGCCGAACTCTATCTCCGCCCCATGTTCTGGGCGGAGGATGGCTTCGTCGACGTCGACCCGGAGTCGACCCAGTTCTCGGTGTCCGTCTATGCCGCGCCGCTGCCCAAGCCAACGGGTTCGGCCATCACCTGCTCGCCATTCCGCCGTCCGTCCTATGAATATGCGCCAACCGACGCCAAGGCGGCCTGCCACTATCCCAACTCGGCCCGCGCCATCCGCGAGGCGAAGTCACGGGGCTTCGACAATGCCGTGATGCTCGATGCGCTGGGCCATGTGGCGGAGCTCTCCACCGCCAACATCTGGTACGCCAAGGATGGCGAGGCGCATACGCCCGTTCCCAACGGCACCTTCCTCAACGGCGTCACCCGCCAGCGCGTCGTCAAGCTGCTGCGCGAGGCTGGCATCAAGGTGCATGAGCGCTCGCTCAAGTGGAGCGAGTTCCTCGAGGCGGATGAAGTCTTTACCACCGGCAATTGGGCAAAGGTGGCACCCATCACCCGCGTCGAGCAGAAGAACCTGCAGCCCGGCCCCATCATGCAGAAGGCGCGGGACCTCTATTGGGACTATGCGCTGAGCGGGAAGTAGGTTTCCGCACCATTCAACTCATCATGGCCGGGCTCGACCCGGCCATCCTTTTTGGCGGCCACGAAAAGGATGCGCGGGTCAAGCCCGCGCATGATGAACCTTTGTGAACCTCAAGGCCTCAGCACGAAGGGCGTGCCCTCGAAGGCATCGGCACCACGACCGATCTTCTCGATGGCCTTCAACATGCGCCCCTGTCGGCCCAGCACCTCGTCGGCCAGCGACACGATCAGCCGGTTGGGCGTGGCCGAAGGCGAGGCGGTGCGCAGTTCCTGCGCCAGTTCCTCTTCGCTCGCATCGGGCCGGAACATGCACAGAGCAGTATAGGCTGCCGCCGTCGAACGGCTGATGCCGGCCCAGCAATGCACCAGCATCGGGTCTTGCCTGTCCCAGCTCTGGAAGAAGGCGATGAGCCGTTCGGCATCTGCCGCGCGTGGAGGCGTGTGGCCGTCCATGTGTTGCACGATGTCATGGAAATAGAGCTTCAGATGACGGTCGGGCGCAATGCCCACTGGTGCGTCATGCGGCGTATCGGGGGCGAGCAGCGTCACCACATGCTTCACGCCATGCTCGTCGATGAGCGGCTGGACCTTGTTGAGCGGGCCGACGATGATCATGGGGCAAGCTTTCTGAATGTCTTGAGGTAAAGGGCCGCCGCATCATTGGTGGCCAGCGGCTTGAGGCGGAAGAAGCGCTGCGCCGCAACGCCCTCGAGGCCCTTCGGCTTGCCGAAGAACTTCTCCGCCTCGTCGATGGCGAAGCCCGCAAGCTGTGTCGCTTCCAGATAGGCAGCGAGGTGGTCGCATTTCTTGATGAACAGTTCCAGCTTCTGCGGTGCCTGCGCCTTCAGCCCGAAGCGGATGTGGATCGCAGCGAGAAGCCGGTTCTCGAAGGCCTTGTAGTCCAGCCCCAGCGCCGCCTTGAACGGCGAGATCATGTCGCCCACCACATATTCCGGCGCGTCATGCAGCAAGGCCGTGAGCCGCGCTGCGCGGTCGAGTCCGGGGTCGAGCTGCAGGGCCAGCTCTTCCACCAGCACGCAATGCTGGGCGACGGAAAAGGCATGGTCACCCTTGGTCTGTCCGTTCCACCGCGCCACGCGGGCCAGCCCATGCGCGATGTCCTCAACCTCGATGTCGAGCGGCGAGGGGTTGAGCAGATCGAGCCTCCGCCCTGACAGCATGCGCTGCCAGGCGCGCGGCGGCTCAGCGGCGCGCGGCATGCTTCACGGACTCATGGCGGTGGCAGTCGATGAGGTGGTCGTTCACCAGTCCGCAGGCCTGCATGAAGGCATAGACGATGGTGGGGCCGACGAAGCGGAAGCCGCGCTTCTGAAGGTCCTTCGACATCTTCTCGGCGAGCGGCGTCTTGGCCTGGATCTCACTCATGCTGCGGATCTTGTTCTGCAGCGGCACGCCATTGAGGAAATCCCAGAGATAGGTGGAGAAATCGGGGATCGCCAGATAGGCCTGCGCATTGGTGACACTTGCGTCGATCTTCAGCCGGTTCCGCACGATGCCCGCATCCTGCATCAGGCGCTCGAGCTTCGCGGGCTTGTAGCGCGCCATCTTCTGCGGGTCGAAGCCGTCGAAGGCCTTGCGGAAATTGTCGCGCTTGCGGAGGATTGTGATCCATGAGAGCCCCGCCTGGAAGCCATCGAGCAGCAGCTTCTCGAACAGCGCGCGCGAGTCATATTCGGGAACGCCCCATTCGGTATCGTGATAGGCGACATAGACCGGGTCGGTGCCACACCAGTGGCAGCGGCAAATTCCGTCTTCATGGCGAACAGCACTCATGCGGCCCCCGGAACATCGTACGTCGCCCAGGCGGGCTTCAGCACCTTCAGCGAAACGCCATCGGCAAGGAGCGGGGCTGTGGCCTCCGCCAGCCGGTCGAGACGGATCAGTGCGAGGGCGTTCGAGCCGGATGAGGAGAGCAGGGTGCCGACCTGCTTGTCGCCGGAGCGGATGTCCGTGCCCTTCGGTGGAGCCACGCCATCCAGCAACACCGGCAGGATGCGGCTTCGTGCCGTGCCACGGTGCTCCATGCGCGAGACCACTTCCTGGCCCACGTAGCAGCCCTTGCGGAAATTCACGCCTGCCAGCTGGTCGAGGTTGGCCTCATGCGGGAAGAACTCGCCTGACCCGAGATCGGCCGCCGAGTCTGCCAGTCCGCCTCTGATGCGGGCGGCGTCATAGCCATCGGCCTCGCCCTCCGGCGCGCCGATGATGCGCCAGCCGATGTCGGCGCTACGCGGGTCGCGATAGCTGCCGGGAACCTCGACCGGTGAAACCCCGACGGCAAGGTCGTCCCGTGCGGCGATCTCCACCTTGGCGCGGAGCTTGTACATGGCAAGTCGCTTCATGAGGTCCGCCCGCTGGCTTGCGCCGCAGTCGATCAGGTAGCCGCCATCCTGGGCGACCACGATCATGTCGAACAGGATTTTCCCCTGCGGGGTGAGCAGGGCGGCATAGGCGGCCTGGCCCGGGCCCAAGTGGTCGATGTCGGACGTGAGCAGGTTGTGCAGGAAATGCCCCGCCTCCGGGCCCCCAACTGACAGAATGGCCCGACCGGGGAGCCGTCCGGCCCGAAAATCAATCTCATGCATCTCTGTTGCTTCGTTTCCAATCCACATTTACGAAGACCGGGAACCACGTTCAAGGACAGCCATGCCGTTCCACGCCGAATTGATCCTGAAGGGCGGCACCGTCGTCAACCACGACGGTGTCGGACAGCGCGATATTGCCGTTTCCGGAGGCCGCATCGTCGGTCTCGGCGCATTCGGCCGGGAACAGGGTGGCGAGGTGGTCGATTGCACCGGCCTCCACATCCTGCCGGGCGTGGTGGACAGCCAGGTCCACCTGCGCGAACCCGGCGCCGAGCACAAGGAAGACCTCGAGACCGGCGGCCGCGCCGCGGTCAAGGGCGGCGTCACTGGCGTCTTCGAAATGCCCAATACGAGCCCGCTGACGACGAGCGCCGAAGCACTGGCCGACAAGGTGGCCCGCGCCTCCAACCGCATGTATTGCGATTTCGCCTTCTATGTGGGCGGCACGCGCGAGAACGCCCACCAGTTGGGCGAGCTCGAACTGCTGCCCGGTTGCGCGGGCATCAAGGTGTTCATGGGCTCGTCCACCGGCTCGCTGCTGGTCGACGACGACAAGGGTGTGGCCCGCGTGCTGGCCAACATCCGCCGCCGCGCCGCCTTCCATTCGGAGGACGAGGATCGGCTCAATGCGCGGATGGACCTGCGCGTCCCCGGCGATCCGTCCAGCCACTATGTCTGGCGCGATGCCGAGGCCGCGCGGCTGTGCACCGAGCGCCTCGTCAGGCTCGCGCGTGAGGCGCACAAGCGCATCCACGTGCTGCATGTCTCCACCGCTGATGAATTGCCCATCCTCGCCGCCGCGCGTGACGTGGCAACCGTCGAGGTGACGCCCAACCACCTCGTCTTCACCTCCGAGCATTACGCCCGCCTCGGCAACCTGCTGCAGATGAACCCGCCGATGCGCGAACCGCATCACAAGGACGGTATCTGGGCCGCGCTCAATTCCGGCCTCGTCGACGTGCTGGGCTCGGATCATGCGCCCCATACGCTGGAGGAGAAGGCCAAGCCCTATCCCGCTTCGCCCTCAGGCATGCCCGGCGTGCAGACGCTGGTGCCCGTCATGCTCGACTGCGTGAACAAGGGGATGCTGAGCCTCGAGCGCTTCGTCGACCTCACCTCGCATGGTCCCAACCGCATCTTCGGCCTCGCTGGCAAGGGCCGCATCGCCGAGGGCTATGATGCCGACTTCACCATCGTCGACATGAAGGCCAAGCGGACGATCACCAATGACTGGATCGAAAGCCGCTGCAAGTGGACCCCGCATGACGGCCGCGAGGTCACCGGCTGGCCCATCGGCACCTATGTGCGCGGCCGCCGCGCCATGTGGAACGACGAAATCATCGGCCATGCCCATGGCCAGCCCATCCGCTTCGTGGAAGCGCTTTAGTTTCAGAGAGGAACCACCATGTCCTTCCGTGCCATTCTCATTTCGAAGTCCGACGCCGGCCAGACGGCCGAACTCACCCGCCTCGAGGAGTCCGACCTCATGGAAGGCGACGTCACCGTCGACGTCACGCATTCCTCGGTCAACTACAAGGACGGCCTCAACATCACCGGCAAGGCGCCCATTGCGCGGCGCTTCCCGCTGATCCCCGGCATCGACTTCGCCGGCGTTGTCCGTTCCTCCACCAACCCGCGCTGGAAGGCGGGCGACCATGTGGTGCTGAACGGCTACGGCGTGGGCGAAGGCCACCATGGCGGCTTCTCGGAAGTCGCACGCGTCAATGGCGACTGGCTGGTGCCTGTGCCAAAGGGCTGGACGGCGGCCGACTGCATGTCAGTGGGTGTCGCGGGCTACACCGCCATGCTCTGCGTCATGGCGCTGGAGGAGCAGGGCGTAAAGCCGTCGGACGGCGACATCCTCGTCACCGGTGCGGCAGGTGGCGTGGGCACCACCGCCATCGTCATCCTCGCCAAGCTCGGCTATCGCGTCATCGCTTCCACGGGCCGCACCTCGGAAGAGCCGTTCCTCAAGAGTCTCGGCGCGGCAGGCATCGTCGATCGCAACGAGTTCAACGGCCCGGTGAAGGCGCTGGCCAAGTCGCGCTGGGCGGGCTGCGTTGATTCCGTGGGTTCCACCACGCTCGCCAATGTCATCTCGCAGATGAACCCTGACAGCACGGTCGCAGCCTGCGGCAATGCCCAAGGGCTGGACCTGCCGACCAGTGTTGCGCCCTTCATCCTGCGCGGCGTCAAGCTCGTCGGCGTCAACTCCGTCTCGACGCCCATGCCGCGCCGCTTGCAAGTGTGGGAGCGGCTGGTACAGGACCTTGACCTCTCGAAACTCCACGCGCTCACCACGCATGTGAAGCTGGACGACGTGCCGCAGGTGGCGGCTGACATCGTGGCCGGCATGGTGAAGGGCCGCGTCGTCGTCGACATCGCTTAGGCGGATGGACGTCTCGCTCCTGTTCATCGGCATGGCCATCGGTCTTGCCGTCACGGCACCGCTGGGTCCCGTCAACATCCTCGTCATCCGCAGCGCCATCCGGCGCGGTTTTGTGGTTGCGTTCCTGGTGGGGCTGGGTGCGGTGGTGGCGGACGTGCTCTATGCCGCGGCTGCAGCCTATGGCGTCAGCTGGGTGTCACACCTGATCGAGGCCTATGCGCGGCCGCTGATAATCATCGGCGGGCTGCTGCTGGTGGTCATCGGCGTGTGGCTGGCGCGCAAGCGCATCGAGCTTGCCGTCGTCGAGGCTGATGAGCCACAGACCGCGAAGGTGATCGGACGAATGCTGGCCGCCTTCGGCCTCACCATGTCCAATCCGGGCGAATTCTTGGGATTCCTTGCCATCTTCGGCACGATGAGCGGGGTGCTGCGCCTGCATGAGAATGCCGCGCGGCCCCCGGTGGTCATCGTCGGTGTCGCCATCGGCGGCATCCTGTGGTGGTTGTTCCTGAGCTTCGTGGTTTCGCGGCTCAAGACGCGCATCAGCGAAAGGGCCTTGGCCCGCATCAGCCGCTGGACGGGAGTCCTGATCGCGGCCTTCGGCTTTGCGCTGCTGATGGAAGCGCTGACGTGAACCTTACTGCTTGGTGGTGCGGGTCAGGGTGAACTCGCCGCCGCGGATGCGTTCGGGCAGGCGCTGGCACATCACGGCAACCGGCTCTTCGCCGTAAGTCGTGATGAGGTCGGAGAGCGCTGCGAAGATCGCGGCGGTCGCGATGCAATCCCGGTCGACGCCTTCGTAGGCGGCCTCCTCCCAGGCATCGAGGAGGAACTGCAAAGCGAGCTGCTTCGCCTCGGTCGGCATCGGTACGTAGGTCCCTTGCGAAGTCTTCAACATGCTATCCATCTTTCAGCAGCGTCATGCCGCGTGTTGAAGTGAACATAGCAATTGCTTCGATGCCGGCTACTCGTTCCTTAAACGAGGGTTAACTTGAACGCTGTAAACCTTAATGGATATTAAGGATTTTGCGTGCGGTGGCGATCGCGTCGGCCATGTTTGGCGCGAGCGTGAAGCCTCCGAGATGATTGGGGTCAGCCCATGTCACGTCAGCTGCATCGCTCGCGGCAACGGGCTCTTCCGGTCCTGCGATTCCGATATAGGATGCGATCACATAGTGCACGGTGACGAGCCCATTCTCGTCACGCCGGATCACGTCGTAGAGCCCGAGCAATCCCTGGAAGCGTGCGGTCATGCCGGTCTCTTCATGCAGTTCACGCGCGGCGGCCTCTTCGAGTTTCTCGCCTGCTTCCACGTGGCCGCCGGGAAAGGCCCATATGCCCTTGGGCGGCTTCGCCCGCTGCACCAGCAGCACCTTGCCGCCTCGCCAGATGGAGGCCGACACGCCGAGCCTCGGCCACTGTTGCTCACCCGCCATTCGTGATTATTCTCCGCTCCATGTGCGGACTTTATAGCCTATCGAAGAGCCCCCGTGAAACCAAAGCCTGGTTCAAGTACCAGGAGGATGAGGATTTCCCGCCGCGCGCCCATGTGGCGCCGGGCCAACCCATTGGCGTGGTGCGCATGGAAAATGGCGCGCGTCATTTCGCGTTGGTGCGCTGGGGCTTCATCCCGTCCTGGGTGAAGGAGGTGAAGCCCGGCAAGCCATTGATCAACGCGCGTGGCGAAACGGTGATGGAGAAGCCCTCCTTCAAGAACGCCATGCGCCGCCGCCGATGCCTGGTGCCCGCCGATGGCTATTTCGAATGGTCGGGCGCGGAAGGCCGCAAGGTGCCGTTCTTCGTACAGGCCGCCGACAAGGGCCTCTTCGCACTCGCGGGCCTGTGGGAACACTGGATGGGGGCCGACGGCTCCGAACTCGAAACCGCCACGCTGATGACCATTGCGCCCAATGCCGAACTGGCCACGATCCATGACCGCATGCCGGTCATCATCGCGCCGGAGGATTACGAGACGTGGCTGACGGGCGAGGTGGAGGACGCGGCACAGCTCATCCGACCGGCACCCGACGGAAGCTTCGTCATGGAGCCCACCACCATCGGCCGTGCAGCAGCGCCCAAGCCGCCGCCGAAGAAGCCGGACCAGATGAACCTGTTCTGATCAATTCTCGATGATGGTGCGCGCCATGCTGATGACAGGGTTCACGCCGTAACCCAGCGCCTCATAGAATCCCCGTGCGGCGGCATTCTCGTCGCGCACCAGCAGATTGACCTTCCAGACGCCGCGTGCCCTGAGCCACTCTTCGCCAGCGCGCACCGCTGCTTTGCCAAGGCCCTGGCGCTGCCGGGCAGGGTCGACCGCGACATAGTAGAGCACGCCACGGTGGCCATCATGCCCCGCCATCGCACTGGCCACGATGTGGCCGTCATGCGCGAGAACGAGAACCGTGGCGTTCTCCGAGCGCCGCGCAAAGGAAATGTCCTTGTACGGATCATTCCATGGCCGCGTGAGCCCACAAGCCTGCCACAGGGCGACGACGGCCTCGACGTCGGCGTCCGTGATGTCGCGGAAGCTGGTCATTCCGGCAGCACGCGGCCCGGGTTGAGGATGTTGTTGGGGTCCAGCATGCGCTTCAACCCGCGCATCATGTCGAGTTCGACGGGTGACTTGATTTCGGCCATGCGGTGCGCCTTCAGTCGCCCGATGCCGTGCTCGGCGCTGATCGAGCCGTTGAAGTGGCCCACGACCTCGAACACCACGTCGTTCATCTCGTTCCACATGTCGAGGAAGCGGGCCTTGTCCATGCCGACAGGCTGCGAGATGTTGTAGTGGATATTGCCGTCGCCCAGGTGCCCGAAGGACACAAAACGCGCGCCCGGCACGAGGCGGGAGACCGCTGCGTCGGCCTCCAACAGGAACTTCGGCACCTTCGACACCGGCACCGAGACGTCGTGCTTGATCGAGCCGCCCTCGGGCTTCTGCGATTCCGAGATGAGTTCGCGCGCCGTCCAGAAGTCTTGGCGCTGCGCATCCGACTGGGCGAGGGCCGCGTCGGTCACGAGACCCCGCTCCATGGCGGTCTCGAAGATCGCCATCATCGCACCCGGCACCGGGTCGGAGAGTTCGGCCAGCACATACCAGGGCGCGGTCTCCGCCAGCGGATGGCGCACGCCCGCATGGCGAATGGAAAACTGCAGGGCAATGTCGGCGATCAGCTCGAAGCCCACCACGCGGTTGCCGCTCATGTCCTGCGCGAGCGACAGAAGGTCCACCGCCGCCTGCGGCGAGGGGACCGCGATGAAGGCCGTCTCCCGTGACTTCGGCTTGGGGAACAGTTTCATCACGGCGGCGGTGATGATGCCGAGCGTTCCTTCCGCGCCAATGAACAGGTCGCGCAGGTCATAGCCCGTGTTGTCCTTGCGCAGGCGCTTGAGGCCATTCCAGATGCGGCCGTCGGCCAGCACCACCTCGAGGCCAAGGCAGAGATCGCGCGTGTTGCCATAGGCGATGACGTTGAGGCCGCCGGCATTGGTCGAGAGATTGCCGCCGATCCGGCAGGAGCCTTCGGAGGCGAGGCTCAAGGGAAACAGCCGGTCCACCGCATCCGCTGCGTCCTGCACCGACTTGAGCACCGCTCCGGCCTCGACCGTGATCGTATTGTCGGCGGCATCGACGTCGAGGATGCGCGTCATGCGGTCCAAGGACAGCACCACCTCGTTGCCGGCATCGGTCGGGATCTGCCCGCCGCACAGCCCGGTGTTGCCGCCCTGCGGCACGATGGCCGTGCGCGTCGCGTTGGCGATGGCCAGGATGCGGCTGACTTCCCCGGTCGAGCCGGGGCGCAGGACCAGCGGCGAGCGGCCGGTCCAGATCTGCCGCCACTCGCGCATGTAGCCGTCCATCTCGGCGGCATTGCGGATGGCGTGCGCCTCGCCGACCACGGCGGCGAGGCGGTTCAGGGCATCGCTCATGTGGCATCCCTAGGTGCTGCGGCGCGCAGCAGGCGGTCGTTGATGGCCTCGCCCAGCCCGGTGTGCGGGATGGGAGCCACGGCAATGCGGGCGACACCTGTCGCGTCGATCTCGTGCAGCAGGTCAAACAGGCTGGCGGCGGCCTCCACGAGGTCGCCTGAGGGCGAGAGCGTCCAGGGTCCGTGCGCATGCAGCCTGCCGAAGCCGAGATAGGCCTCGCCCTCGCGCGGGGCATCGGCGTTGAGGCGAAGCTCGGCGTGCGGCGCATAATGGCTCAGTAGCTGGCCCGGCGCGTGGGGGCGGGCGGAATGGGATTCGACAGCGATGGCGTGGCCCAGCACCTTCTCGATCTCGCTGCGCGGCACGCCGCCGTGGCGCAGCAGCTTGGGGCCGTCCTCCAGAAAGCTGACGACGGTCGACTCGACGCCCACCTTGCAGCGTCCGCCGTCCAGAACCATGGCCACCTTGTCCTTCAGGTGCCGGCGCACGTGCTCTGCCGTGGTGGGGCTGATCTTTCCGGAAGGGTTGGCGCTGGGCGCCACCACGGGGCGACCGGTGGCCTTGAGCAGCTCCAGCGCCACCGGGTGGGCGGGAACGCGGATGGCAATCGAGTCGAGGCCGGAACTGGCCAGCAGGGAGACAGGGCAATCAGCGCGGCGCGGCACCACGAGGCTTAAAGGTCCCGGCCAGAAGGCCTCAGCCAGCGCCCGGGCCTCCGGGCTGAAATCACCCAGTGCGAAGGCGGCTTCGGCATCCGGCACATGGGCGATGAGCGGGTTGAAGGAGGGGCGGCCCTTGGCGGCATAGACCCGGGCCACGGCCTCGCCATTGGTGGCATCCGCCCCGAGGCCATAGACGGTCTCCGTCGGGAAGGCGACGAGGTGCCCCTCGCGCAGGGCCTGTGCGGCGGCGTCAATGTCGTTGTGGGGAGCCATGCGGGCTCTATAGCAGTCCGGCGCGCAAGCGGCTAGAACGGGGGCCATGACCACCCTGCTTTTCACGCATCCCTCGTCCCTCCGCCACGTGACGCCCAATGGCCACCCGGAGCGGGTCGACCGCATCAGGGCGGTGAACCAGATCCTCGCCAATCCGCATTTCAACGACCTCGCTCGTCGCGAGGCGCCGCTGGGCCGCGACGAGGACATCCTGCGCGCCCATGCCTATGAGCACTTGGAGCGCATCCGCGCCATGGCGCCCGCCGAGGGCATGGAATACCTCGACCCTGACACGGTGATGTCCGTGGGCTCGCTGGAGGCGGCACTGCGCGCCGTGGGGGCGGCCACCGCCGGGGTGGATGCGGTCTTCACGGGCGAGGCCGACAATGTGTTCTGCGCCATGCGCCCACCCGGCCACCACGCCGAGACAAGGCGTGCCATGGGATTCTGCCTGTTCAACCAGGCCGCCGTTGCCGCGCATTACGCCCGCCACAAACATGATGCCGAGCGGGTGGCGGTCGTCGACTTCGACGTGCACCACGGCAATGGCACGCAGGATATCTTCTGGTCGGATGCCAACATGTTCTATGGCTCGACCCACCAGATGCCGCTCTACCCCGGCACGGGTGACGTGCAGGAGACGGGCGTGGGCAACATCTTCAACGCGCCCTTGCGCGCAGGCGACGGCGGCGAGCAGTTCCGCGAGGCGATGAATTCGGTGATCCTGCCGGCGCTCGACGTGTTCTCGCCCGACCTCGTGATCGTCTCCGCCGGCTTTGATGCGCACCACCGCGATCCGCTCGGCAGCCTGCAGCTGACGGAAGAAGATTTCGCCTGGGCCACGCTGAAGCTGATGGAGGCGGCGGAGGTCCATTGCGGCGGCCGCCTCGTCTCGGTGCTGGAAGGCGGCTATGACCTGCAGGGACTGGCGGCCTCGGTCGGCATCCATGTGCAGGCGCTGATGCGCGGCAATGCCGGGATGGTCGAGGAAACGGAATTCGAAGACGACGACGAGGACGAGATCTGATGAGCGAACACGCCGACATCGCCAGCCTGCCCTTCGAGAAGGCGCTTGCCGAACTGGAGCAGATCGTGACGAGGCTCGAATCCGGCAAGGTGGACCTCGAGCAGTCGATCGCCATCTATGAGCGCGGCGAAGCGCTGAAGAAGCATTGCGAGACGTTGCTGAAGGCCGCCGAGGCCCGCATCGAGAAGATCACGCTGAAGCCCGACGGGACGCCGTCCGGCACCGAACCCCTGGATGTCGACTAGGCAGCGCCTCGACGAGGCGCTCGTCGCCCGCGGGCTCTACCCCTCGCGCTCACGCGCGCGGGATGCGGTTCTGCGCGGAACGGTGAAGGTTGATGGCGAGCAGGCGGTGAAGCCCTCGCAGATGGTTGGGGCAAACTGTGTGCTCACCATCGAGGACGAGGCGCAGGGATACGTGTCGCGCGCGGCCCTCAAGCTGAAGCATGGGCTCACCCAGTTCGGCATTTCGGCGCGCGGCAAGAATGCCCTCGACATTGGCGCCTCGACCGGCGGCTTCACGCAGGTGCTGCTGGAAGAGGGTGCGGCGCACGTGACGGCCATCGATGTGGGCCACAGGCAGATGAAGATCGCGGACCCGCGCGTGACGCTGATCGAGGGGCTCAATGCACGTGATCTGTCTACGGAGCATCTGGATAGGCCTGTACAGCTGATCGTCTGCGACGTGAGTTTCATTTCGCTGAAGCTGGCATTGCCGACGGCACTCGAATTGGCCGAGGAGGGCGCCCTGCTGGTGGCGCTGATCAAGCCGCAGTTCGAGGCGGGCAAGGATGCTATCGGCAAGGGTGGGCTTGTGACGGACCCTGAGGTGCATGAGCGCGTGTGCCGGGAGATCACGGATTTCCTGGGCTTGCAGGGCTGGCGGGTTCTGGGGGTGGTTGCGTCGCCGGTCGAGGGTGGCGATGGGAACCGGGAATTTCTGGTGGCGGCGGGAAAGGGGTGAGATCCTTCTGTCGAAGTGCCGCAATTCTGCCATTCATCCCACCCGGGCTTGACCCGGGTGCCCTTTTGGGCGCCCGGCAAAAGGATGCCCGGGACAAGCCCGGGCATGATGAATATGAGAGAGTTGTGATGTAGCTTGAAATAAAAGAAGAATTTAATCCTTGACTTTTTATTCCTATGATGCTATATTCCAGCCATGCTTCTTCTGCTGGTTTACATCGTTGGACGGTTCCTAGCCCACCTGGCCGCGGTGGCGCAGGAAGTGGTCGGCAAGCACGATGGCCATCATGGCCTCGCCCACCGGAACGGCCCGGATTCCGACGCAAGGGTCGTGGCGGCCCTTGGTCATCACGTCGACGTCTTCCCCTTGAGCGGAGATGCTGCGCTTGGACGTGAGGATGGACGAGGTGGGCTTGATCGCGAAGCGCACCACAACGTCCTGGCCGGTGGAAATGCCACCCAGAATGCCGCCCGCGTTGTTGGAGAGGAATTCGGGCTTTCCCCGGCGCATGCGGATTTCATCGGCGTTCTCTTCGCCCGAGAATTCGGCCGACTGGAAGCCGGCACCGATCTCGACACCTTTCACCGCATTGATGCTCATCATGGCCCCTGCCAGGTCCTGGTCGAGCTTGCTGTAAAGCGGTGCTCCCCAGCCCGCCGGAACGCCGCTCGCCGTGACCTCGATGACCGCACCGATCGAGGAGCCGGACTTGCGCACGCCGTCGAGATAGTCCTCGTAGAACTTCGCCGCCTTGGCATCGGGGCAGAAGAACGGATTGCGGTCCACCTCCGCCCAGTCCCAGTTTTTCCGGTCGATCTTATGGGGACCCATCTGGATCAGTGCGCCGCGGATCGACACGGCGGGGATGATCTTGCGGGCGACAGCACCTGCGGCCACGCGCGCCGCCGTCTCGCGCGCCGAGGAGCGGCCCCCGCCCTTGTAGTCACGGATGCCGTATTTGGCCTGGTAGGTGAGGTCGGCATGACCGGGGCGGAACTTGTCCCGGATCTCGGCATAGTCCTTGGAGCGCTGGTCGACGTTCTCGATCATCAGCATGATCGGCGTGCCGGTGGTGACGGGGCCGCCGGTGCGGTCATCCTCGAAGACGCCGGAGAGGATCTTTACCTGGTCCGGCTCCTGGCGCTGGGTGGTGAAGCGCGACTGGCCGGGGCGGCGCTTGTCGAGGAAGGCCTGAATCTCATCAGCGGTGAGCGGAATGTTGGGCGGGCAGCCATCGACGATGCAGCCAAGGGCCGGACCATGGCTTTCCCCGAAGGTGGTGATGCGGAAGAGGTGGCCGAAACTGTTGTGCGACATGAGGCCTTAACTAGGCCGCATCGGCCGTGGCGTCAAACCACTCGGCCCTGCCGTCCGCCAGCTTGCAGTAGAAGCCCTGCTTCATCGCCAGCTCCACAAGGTCGCGGCGCGGCAGGCTGGCGATCTCGGCGATGAGGCAGCGGCCGATGGCGCCATGGGCGACGACCACCGTCGGCCGGTCGAGCGTATCGAGCCACGCATTGATGCGGGCGTGCCCGTCCTCGTAGCTTTCGCCCTCACGCGGGCGCCAGAAATAGCGGTCTTCGGGGTGCGGCGGATAGATGGGCGAGGCCTTGAGCTCCCAGAAGGGCTTGCCCTCCCAGATGCCGAAGCCCAGCTCGGTGACGGCAGGTTCGATGGCGATCTGCGGCGGCTCGAGTTCGAGGGCTTCGGCGATGTAGCCCATGGTCTGGCGGGCGCGCAGCAGCGGACTGACGACGAAATTGAAATCGGGCGAGAAGTCGGGGACGTTCTTCATCGCCGCGGCGACGGCGCGGGCCTGGGTGTGGCCCTTCTGGTTCAGCTCGATATCGGTCCAGCCCTGGATCAGTCCCTGGACGTTCCAGTCCGTCTCGCCGTGGCGGACGAAGTAGATGGGTGGGCGCGCTTTACTCACCGCTTCCGTTCACCGTGATGTCTGGCGCATCGGGGTTCTTCATGCCGACGATGTGATAGCCCGCATCGACATGCAGGATCTCGCCGGTGACGCCGCGCCCGAGGTCAGAGAGAAGATAGAATCCTGAGTCGCCCACTTCGTCGATGGTGACGGTACGGCGGAGCGGGGAGTTGTATTCGTTCCAGCGCAGGATGTAGCGGAAGTCGCCGATGCCGGAGGCTGCGAGCGTCTTGATCGGGCCTGCAGAGATGGCATTGACGCGGATGTTCTTGGGGCCAAGGTCAGCCGCCATGTAGCGCACCGAGGCTTCGAGGCCTGCCTTGGCCACGCCCATGACGTTGTAGTGCGGCATCCACTTCTCGGCACCGTAATAGGTCATTGTCAGCATGGAGCCGCCATTGGTCATGAGCTTCTCGGCGCGCTGGGCGACAGCCGTGAAGGAATAGACGCTGATGAACATCGTCTTGGTGAAATTGTCAGGACTGGTGTCGACGTAGCGGCCCTGCAGCTCGTCCTTGTCGGAGAAGGCGATGGCGTGGACGACGAAGTCAAGCGAGCCCCATTCCCTAGCGATCGTTTCGAAGGTGGCATCCATCGATGACATGTCGGTGACATCGCATGGGACGACGATCTTGGAGCCCAGTTCGGCAGCGAGCGGCTCGACGCGCTTCTTCAGGGCATCGCCCTGGTATGTGAAGGCGAGTTCGGCACCCTGCGCAGCGCAGGACTTGGCGATGCCCCAGGCGATGGACCGGTTGTTCGCAACCCCCATGACGAGGCCACGCTTGCCAGCCATTAAACCCTTGTTATCGCTCATGATTGACCGTCCAAAAAACAGGTGGGCCGGACGTTCCCCGGCGGTCGGTTAATTGACACAAAGCCGGGGGGAGGTCCACTGGAAAGAAAACACGCGAAAGATGAGGGGCGGACCTCAACCTTGTGATGCCCGGACATGGCTGATGGTCTGCGGCGAAGGTTGATGCGTAGGCTTGACGGGTGGCATAAGCTCTTCAAAAATCGGGACTTGCACATGGCATTGAGCGACATTTCCAAGCTGACGGCTTCCGCCGGCTTCACCGACAGGAACGACCCCTTCAACCTCTTCGGGGAGTGGCTGAAGGAGGCGGAAGCCTCCGAGCCCAACGACCCGAATGCCATGGCGCTGGCCACCGTGGACGAGGAGGGGCTGCCCAATGTCCGCATGGTGCTGCTGAAGGGCTATGACGAGCGCGGCTTCGTGTTCTACACCAATTTCCAGAGCCAGAAGGGCCAGGAGATCCTCGGCACCATGAAGGCGGCCATCGTCTTCCACTGGAAGTCGTTGCGCCGCCAGGTGCGCGTCCGCGGTATCGTGGAGGAGGTCTCGAAGGCCGAGGCGAAATAATCATCCGCCTCGC
>Ga0194051_1000361_pt1 | contig 26465 bp, 22 predicted proteins | sample SepL2320m_MetaG_FD_161275 | JGI IMG/M metagenome (GOLD analysis project Ga0194051, IMG submission 161275) | Anoxic zone freshwater microbial communities from boreal shield lake in IISD Experimental Lakes Area, Ontario, Canada - Sep2016-L239-20m | ecosystem: Environmental > Aquatic > Freshwater >... | reverse complement strand
AGATGGACGATGGGATGCGCCGGCTGGCGGATAACGCGCTCCATCGCATGGTCGACGGCCATTAACACCAGAGCCCGCCGACCCGACCTACCCGCAGGCTAAGGGGTGAGGCGGCTGCGGGGTGAACTGGTCGTGCTGCACCGCAGGCCACGATGCGGTACGTCCGCCATCGAGACGAAGGCCTCAGCAGCTTCTACTTGGCGTTACTCGCCCACGTCGTCATGGCCGGCCCGAACTACGACGGATTACGCTGAGCGGGCATCTGGCTTGCCTACCCGGGTGGGTTGCTAAATCCTCTGTCGTGCGGGCATAGCCGAGATGACAATGTCCTGAGGGAAGTGGCATCGAGCGCGCTGGCCATTGCCAAGGTCGTTCAGTTCTGGCCGCGTTGATCGACAGATTGGTTGGCTAATGGGGCATCTGGTGTGGAATGTGCAGCCACTCGGCGGGTTAGCTGGGTTGGGGATCTCCCCACTAAGCGCCACCAACTTTCGACTCTTTGCAAGCCCCGGATCTGGTTGCGGAGCTGCCGCAAGCAAAGCCGAGGTGTAGGGGTGCCTCGGATTGGCAAACAGTTGGCCAACCGTGCCCTCTTCAACCACTTGGCCCAGGTACATCACCAACACACGGTCGGCAACGTGCCTCACGACGTCGAGGTTGTGAGAGATGAACAGGTAGGTGAGACCAAATTCGTCGCGAAGATCGGCGAGCAAGTTCAAGATCTGAGCCTGCACCGAAACGTCCAAAGCTGAGACCGGCTCATCGCACACCACCAGTTTCGGCTGCATAGCTAATGCTCGAGCTATGCCTACACGCTGACGCTGGCCGCCAGAGAATTCGTGGGGAAAGCGGTTGTAGTGCTCGGGATTTAGGCCAACAACCCCAAGGACTGCCTGGACTCGTGCTCGGATTTCCCGCTTGTCACCATACTCAAAATTTTGCAGTGACTCAGCGACAATGTCTCCGACTCGCATTCTTGGATCCAAGGAGCCAAAGGGATCCTGAAAGACGACCATGATGTCTCGGCGAACTCTGGCCATCTCAGACCTGCTCAGCGAGCCGATGTCCCTCCCCTGAAAGTCAATCCGGCCAGATGTGGGATCAATCAGACGTGAGACACAACGAGCAAGAGTGGATTTGCCGCAGCCGGACTCGCCAACGACAGCGACAGTCTCGCCTGCAGATATGTCAAAAGTGACGTCGGAGACTGCACGGATGAATCCCGTTGACTTGGCGAAAGCGCCGCGACGAATCGCGAAGTCCTTTGATAAACCAATGACCCTGACTAGGGAATCCGACGGCCACTCCGGTTGAGCGGCCGAGGCAGCGAGTCCACCCCTTCCAGAGGCAAGGGGTACCGCGACGCGCGGTTGCTGCAATGGACGCAGTCCCATTGCCTGCCTGTCCTCAATTGGCAGGTGGCATGCGACGGAATGCGTTGCGCCTGCATAGACCGGCAGCGCTGGTGGAATCTCGCTTCGGCACGCGGAAAGGACGTAGTCGCAACGAGAGTGGAACGGGCAACCCGCCGGGACCGCCAGTGGTGAAGGTGGGGATCCCGGGATAGCCCTGATACGACCCTGCCCCGGATTCATGCTCGGAAGCGACGCTAGAAGTCCCCAGGTATAAGGGTGGCTCGGCTCTCGGAAAATCTCCTCAACCGGCCCCGTCTCAACCGCCCTTCCTGCATACATAACCAAGACGTCATCGCAAAGTTCGGCAATCACTCCAAGGTCATGCGTGATGAGGATGATGGCCGAATCGATCTCTCGGCGAAGATCCCTAAGCAGCTCAAGTACTTGAGCCTGCGTGGTCACATCGAGAGCCGTGGTCGGTTCATCTGCGATTAGCAGGTCCGGCTTGTTCAGCAGCGCCATAGCAATCATGACTCGCTGGCGCATGCCGCCCGACATTTCGCTCGGATACGAAGCCATGCGGCCATCAGGATTTGGAATTCCGACGTCACCAAGCAGGTCGCGCGCGCGACGCCAGTCCGCCCGCTTGCCTGATCCGCCGTGTATCCGGATCGCTTCAACTAATTGAGCGCCAACAGTCCGGACGGGATTCAGCGCGCTCATTGGATCCTGGAAAATCATGCCAACGTCCCGACCGCGCACTTTGCGAAGGTCGCGCTCGCTCATCGCCAGCAGATCGACACCCTGGAAGATGGCCTTGCCCGAGACCGCAACCCCAGCACTTCGCTCGAGGCCGATGATTGACCGACATGTCACAGACTTGCCAGACCCAGATTCGCCCACTATCCCCAGAACCCGGCCCCGTTCGAGACTGAAGGAGACGTCATTGACCGCCGACACGACTCCGTCCTCGGTGCGGAACTCGACTCTGAGAGATTCGACGGTGAGCAACGTCACGGTTGGATGCCCCCTTCCAAGGTTCGAACGAGGAACCTGATCCCACCGTCAGGTTCGGGGTACGTTTCGCATCCGCGAAATGCCTCCGCATAAGCGCATCCCCGCTGCGACCCTCGGAAGATTCCCAGGCGGCTTACATGGTCGATCAAGTCTTCGCCGTACATGTCTCGCATGAGCCCGGCTTGACTCACATGCGCCGCAAGCATCCGCCGCTTAATGTCCTGAGTTGCGGAGATGTCAATCCAAATATGCGGATCAAATTTCAGGCCTTGCTCTGAATCAAAGTATGCCAGGTGCGGTGTGCCAGAAAGCGGCGGCAAGTCTGCAAAATTGGGCACAGCCGCGGCACTTCGCGCCTCGAACAACAGTTGTGAAGCATTCCGGTGATCTGGGTGGTAGTCGAACGGCGGATGCCCGATGAGCACGGTCGCCCGTACCTCGCGGATAAGAAGTACCAGCTCCCTACGCGTGGCGATAGACACTTTGGATCCTTGATCTTGCCTGCCCAAGTGCCTGAAGGAGGCCGCCCCAACTATCGATGCAGCTGCGGCGGCCTCCTCCAAACGAATCTTGGCAATCTCCGGCCCTGGCAGGTCATATGACCCACATGAGCCATCAGTAACGACGACCATGTGCACCTCAACTCCCCGGGAGACGAGTGCGGCGAGAGTTCCACCGCACCCGCCTTCGAGGTCGTCAGGATGCGCACCGAGAGCCAGTACTACATCGCTACTCATCCACACATACCGAGTGTCGTCAGATCGAGCGCGTATACCGGGTGGAACACATAGCCGCAGGTTCCCTTAGCGACCAGGCTCACCAAGTTCGGGTTGATCAGGGGCGCCCAAGGGGCGTCCTCGGTCATAACTTGCTGGTCAATCGCGTTCCACTGGGTACTCCGGTCGGGGCCAGTGACTGCGTCCATCGCCTCGATCTGCGTGTTTGCACTGGATGAGTTGAAGGAGGCGTAATTGTTGTTGCTAGTGGGGGTAATGCGGTTCCCATCAAGCAACGGACCAAAGAAGTCGTCAGGGTCGGGATAGTCCTGAGTCCAAGTGCTAATTCCCATGGGGATCTTGTTGGCAGGTACCGTGATGAAACCTTGGTTCACCGAGTCGGGCGCCGATTCAATCTTCACGTTGATTCCCACTTCAGCCAACTGCGCCTGAACTGCTTCGGCGAGGTTAACGTAGCCAGCAGCGTCGTTGCGCACTCGCAGCGTCGCCGTGATCGGCAAGGTAACTCCACTGGCCTGCAGAAGTTCCTTAGCCTTGGCCACATCCCCTTTGGAGGGGTAAATGTCAGCCTTCTGCCAACCACTCATGGTTGGCGGCAGTACCTGATCTGTTACAGAGCCCTGGCTCGGTCCGCCCCAGACTCGCAGCAACGAGTCTCGGTCGATCGCGTAGTTAATCGCCTGCCGGACCTTTGGGTTGTCAAAGGGCGCCACTGAGTTGTTCAACCAGAGGTAGGTCGTGCTTGGCAGAGTGCCGACAAACACTTGACCCTTCAAAGTTGGGTCTTGAAGTGCGGTGGATGCATCAGCAGAAGCCAGGCGGTCCATGTAAGTGGCCATTTGGCCAGCCCGGATCTGAAGACCTGCCGCATTGGCATCAACACCGATTTGGATAGTGATGGTGTCGAGTTTGCCGCGGGCGCCTAGAGCATCTGCGTTGTAGTAGGGGTTCTTCACCAAGACCATCTGCTGATTCGGCGTATAGGACTGCACAATGTAGGGCCCCGAACCGAGAATCGATCCATCCTCGACCGCCGACATCGGCGTGCCAGTTGGCACTGGGCACGCAAACGGCATGGTCATTCGGTAGAGGAACGATCCAATCGGCTTGTCCAACTTGAAGGTGATCGAATTGCCAGAGGTCGAAATACCAGGCACTGTCTTTGCCTTACCCGCATTGAAGTCCGACGCGCCAACGATATTGCTGAAGAACCCAGCACCTGGCGACGCAAGCTCAGGCGAGAGCATGCGCAGCCACGTGTACTTGACGTCCTCAGCCGTTATCGCATTTCCGTTCGAGAACTTGATGCCCGGACGAAGCGTGAACGTATAGGTCTTGCCACCATCGGACATCACCGGAAGGTCGGCGATTCCTCCGACCACCTGGGCTCCCGGGTTGGCTGCCTCATCGGGGAAGGTGAGCATTGGCGTGCAGGTTGCGAATGCAACTTCCCAACTGGTGGCCATGTACCAAAGCGTTGGCTCGAGGTGGTCAATGCCACCGGCGGGCAGCCCGATTGTAGCTGCACCACCAGCAACGGCCGGGGCAGCAGCCCCAGCGGAGTTGGAGGATGCACTTGGGCTTCCAGCGGCAGTGGTGGCCCCGCTATCAGCAGGAGCTGGGCTCGACCCACTGCACCCTGCGAGTAGTGCTGCTACTCCAACGATTACGGCGCCGTAGGTCACACGCCGCCGCGTGTTCTGACTGAAGCTCAACGACATCTTGCCCTCCATCTACCTTTACCGCAGCCGACCATCGGCACGGTTCCCGACACCACCCGCGATGCGAACTCTTGGGTCCAAGGTGGCTTGTGCAATATCCGCGACGGTGTTGGCCAGAACAGCCATGAGCGCAGCGAAGGTTATGACCCCAATGGTTAAGGGGTAGTCCAAGTTCTGGATTGCGCTGAAGGCCATATACCCCAGACCAGGCAGGCCGAAGGTCACTTCTACGAACAACGCGCCGCCAAGCGTGGCGCCGACATCGAGCCCCAACAAAGTAATGATCGCTGGCGCGATGATCGGCGCGATGTGCGTCGACAGGATCCGCGGGGTGGAAGCACCTTTGGCGCGAGCCACGAGCACATACTCTTCGCCAAGTTGCTCCAGCGTGAAGGCGCGCACAAACCGCGCATAGAAGGCGGCGAAGCCCACTGCCAATGCCAGCCATGGCAACGTCAGGGAAATAGCCCAGCCAGAGACGCTTTGCGACATAGGCACGTATCCCTGAATCGGAAAGAAAGTGATAGGTGGGATGGAAAGCCCGAACAACTTTCCCTGGCTGGGCTGGTAAGCCAGCAGATAGGCAAGCATCGGAGCTACCCAAAAAACCGGCGCGGAGATCGCGATTTGCACGGCGATGGCAGAGACTCGATCCCACGCGCTCTTGGGTCGAAGGGCGCCTACCAGGCCCACAGGGATTGCGATGAGCATCCACAGGATGGCGGCTCCCACCACGAGCGATGCGGTGACACCCGCCGCTGGAAGCAGCAGTTCCGCGACCGGTAGTCGCTGCTGGAACGAGTATCCAAAGTCCCCGTGCACAACTCCCACGAGGAATCGCCAATATTGCGAGTACCAGGGCGTGTCTAAGCCAAGTAAGTGGGCGACTCGCGCTACCTGTTCGGGGGTCGCTCCGTGGCCAGCTACCCGCTGGGCCGGGCTGGCACCCGTCACAGCTGAGATCACGTAGAAAAGCATGTAGGCGATGAGTGTCACCACTAGGACCTGAATGCTCGCCGCGACGAGGCGCCTTGCAATGAAGCGTCCCATCACCCACGCCCCCTCGGAGCGAGAGCATCTCTTAGTGAGTCCCCGAGCTGATTAAGCGCAAGAGTTGTCAGAACGAGCGCGATGCCAGGGACAATCGCAGCCCAAGGCGCAATGCGGTAGAGCCCCTCGGCCACTCCCTCCGACAACATCTGACCCCAGCTCGGTGTAGGCAGTGGAACACCAAGGCCAAGGAAGGAAAGCCCTGCCTCAAACAAGACATTGGCCGCGATGATGCCCGTGGCATAGACGATGAGAGGCGCCGTCAACTGCGGAAGCAAATGCCTAAACATTATTCTGCGGTGCCCGGACCCTACCGAAACTGCAGCTTCAATGAATGGCTCGCCTTTGAGAGCCACAACTGCCGAGCGAACCATTCGAGCCGGGTAGTACCAAGAGAACAGAACGATTACGAAGATCACGTTGAGTAGCCCAGGCCCGATGACGGCGGCTAATCCGATCGCAAAGAGCATGGAGGGAAACGCCATGGCGATCTCGACAGCTCGCCCGACTACGGTGTCGAACTTGCCACCGAAATACCCAGCGCAGAGCCCGAGCGGAACACCGATCAGCAGCGCTCCCCCAGTTGCGGCGAGCGCGACGATGAGCGAGATACGCGCTCCGTAAAGCAGCCGTACCAAGACGTCACGACCAAGCCGGTCAGTGCCGAGGATGAAGAAGGGGCCATTGGGATCCTGCGCGTCCGTTGACGTAAGAGCATGACTCCAGGGTGGGAGCGGGAACCCATCCATGGTTATCCCCGCTGGGAACTGCTGGATGACTCCATGCGCCGTGAGCGCGGCAACAAGGGGTGCCCCGATAGTCGCCGCTAAGACGAACAGAGCCAGGAATCCCAAACACGTCAAACCAACGTAGTCGTGTCGGAAGCGACGCCAGAAGTTCTCAAAGGCCCCTCTTGCCGCCGGGCCTTCTTCAACGACTGCCGCATAGAGTTCGGATGCGCTGATCGTCAAGCCATGCCACCCATGGCAGTTTCCATGAAGCCGCGCATTCCAAACCTCTACGAGTTGGTTGTCGAAGGACAAGGACCGCGCCGAACCTCTTGAACTCAGATCATCTTCACGATCAACTTCTGGATCAACGTCAACCTCCCATGAGTGAAAACTGGTGTCAAGGGTCGGATTCCCTGCGCTCGGTTGAGGCCTAATACCGAAGCCATATCGCGTGCTGCCGAGGGGATGTAGGTTGTCGATCAAGCCGACTTCTGTTGTCCTAACTGACTAAATGTGGTTTTGAACAGGAAACGCGAGATTGAGCCACGTTCGGTGACGCTGAGAGGACCAAGGCTCGTGCCGAGTAGAATTCGGATCGGTGTCGTGGGAGTGGGCCTGATCGCCCAAGTAATGCACCTTCACCATCTTCGCGAACTCAGCGACGAGTTCGATATCTCAGCCATCTGCGATCTCTCTGCCGAGAATGCGGCCACACAGGCAAGAGCGTTCGGTGTCAAGGCTGTCTTTACCGAGTGGCGGGAGTTGCTCAAGGCGCCACTCGATGCCGTACTGATCCTGACCTCGGGTAATCATGCTGAGATTGGCGTAGCCGCAGCAAAAGCCGGTCTACACGTCCTCGTGGAAAAGCCGATGTGCTTTTCTGCTGCAGAAGCTGCCGAGATGGTGGCGGCCGCAGCGTCAGCCGGAGTGATCCTTATGGTCGGATATCCCAAACGTTACGATCCGGCCTTTGCCCGATTCCGCGACGAGGTTGCGAACGTTCAGTCACCTCGAATGATGCGCGTGACAACCTTCGAGTCAGCCCTTGCTCCCTACGTGGGCCACTACTCTCTGGCGAGAGCGGTTCCTGCGCCCAGTGAGGTGCTGGCTGAGCAAATAAATTCTGACGATACCAGCGTGGAGAGAGCCATCGGTGACTCAGATCCCTTTCTCAAGAAGATGTATCAGGGAGTATTGCTCGACACTTTGGTCCACGAGATCAATACCGTGCGCGGGGTCCTCGGCGAGCCCGACCTGATCGAGTGGGTTGATCTGCGTGAGGACGTCGTCACCGTCATGCTGCGGTTTGGCACTCTGCCAGTCGCCATCCACTGGGTTGAGATCTCATCGGTCAGCCGCTACCGCATGGAGTTTGCGCTCATCGGTAAGGACCGTCATGTAACCCTGACCTTCCCATCGCCCTTCCTGCGTAACGAGCCTACACTTCTCGAAATCGAGAGTGGCGACCCAGGAACGACCAGGTCGTGGACTACAGCAGAGACAACGTCATACGAGAGCGCCTTCAAACTCGAACTTCGAGAATTTCATCGCGCCATCACCACCGACACTCCGCCGCTCACCCCAGGCGAGGACGGCCTTCGTGACATTGCGATCTGCCAGGCGATAATCCAGTGCTTTCGAAGCCGCCAACCCGTCGAAGATCCTGCACGGCTATATACCTAATCGAAGAGGACCATGACCGCAGCCAGCGCGCGCACTAACCGAGCCAACACGTTTCGGATGAATAGTCACCCCAAAGCTCCCAAGGAAGGGACGGCATGACAACGGGCCAAGAACTGCGCATCGGGATCATCGGATACGGCGCGATGGGGAAGGCACATTCCTACGGGTACAAGGTCGCACCCCTGATCGAATCCCTCCCAGTGACGCCCAGAGTCACCGTGATATCGGGACGCAATGCCGAGGCCGTGGCTCGCGCAGCGCACGATTACGGAATCCCCGCCTGGACCACCGAGTGGCGAGAACTCATTGAGCGCGACGACGTCGATGTCGTCGACATTTGCACACCACCAGGCACACACGCCGAAATCGCTGCTGCTGCTGCCGCCGCGGGCAAGGCCGTCTTTTGCGAGAAGCCTCTCTCGACGAATCTCAGCGACGCTAAGACTGCTCTGGCTGCTGTCACCGCCGCTGACGTCAAGAATGCAGTGGGCTTCAACTACCGAAGGCTTCCGGCTGTCGCGTTGATGCAGCGCATGATTTCCGAGGGCGCGATAGGCAAAGTGCTTCTATGGCGAGCGATCTGGCTTTCAGATGAATTTGCAGACCCAACGACTCCATACGACTGGCGGTTTGACGCAAGCATGGGAGGCAGCACCATCGCCGATCTGGGATGTCACCTGATCGATATGGCTCTTTGGATGGCAGGTCCGGTAACCGAAGTTTGCGCCCAGTCAACAACCTTCACCACCGAGCGATCCTCGGGAGTAGGCCAGACTCCCGTGACCGTCGATGACTCCTCGCAGGCCCTAATGCGATTTGAATCGGGTGCACGTGGATCGCTTGAAGTTGGACGCGTGTCTATGAGGCGGCCATGCGACTTCACCGTCGAGGTGAATGGCACTAGAGGAACTCTAGTCTTCGACTACAGCCGTCTCAACGAGTTACAGTTCGGGTCGGCTGATGACGACGTGACTCTCTACGGGATGCGCACTATTCGGACTGAGCACCCCACCCATCCGTATGCAGCAAACTGGTGGGCGATCGGTCAGGGAGTCGGCTACGGATCGAGTTTCGCAAACCAAGTAGCGGACCTACTCCGCGGATGGCCCGAGGAAAAGTGGCAGCCTTCATTCGCACACGCCGTCAAAGTCCAGGCGGTGGCTGACGCCATGGAGCGATCCGCATTTGCCGATGCGTGGATAGCTATCGATCGCGTTGATCGCTAGCCGAGCCCAAGAACGAGTGGTCTACCAACGGCCGTGAACGTGCTCTGCAATCGAGGCGCCGTAGATGCGATGGACGGCGGCGGCGTACTGCGCTGTAGTAGGCGCTAGGTCGGCAACCGCTGCGTTGGCTTGCACCTGCGCGACCGACGTCGCCCCTGGAATTACCGTAGTAACCCCTGGCTGATCGACCAACCAACGAATAGCGGCTTGGGCTGGCGTAACGCCAGATGGCGCGAGTTCTCCCAACTCGGCAGCTGCTTGGATGCCAAGCTCGAACGGCACCCCGCTAAAGGTCTCCCCCATGTCGAATACTTCACCGTTGCGATTGTAGAGACGGTGATCATCAGCGCCGAAGGAGGAAGTCGTTGTGTATTTCGCTGCAAGCAAACCACTAGCCAATGGAATTCGGGCTATGACTCCCACCCCCGCTGCTTGGGCCGCTGGCATCACTCGTTCAAAAGGCTTAAGCCGAAACGCGTTCGCGATGATTTGAATACTCTTGATCTGCGGCCGTTGGATCGCATTCAGCGCCTGCTCAACCGTTTCAATGCTGACTCCATACCCGGCGATCAAGCCCTCATCGGTATGTGAATCAAAGATGTCGTACACCCCTTGACGTTCCAGGGTGACTCCCGGTGGGCAATGCCATTGCACAAGATCAAGCTGGCCAACCCCGAGGTTGTCGAGCGAACGACCAATCCAAGAGCGAATATTGGCCTCTGTGTATGCCGAATCATCCGGCGGCATCGCTCGCCGGCCAGTCTTCGTGGCAACAAGGAATCCTTCACCCGCCCGCTCACGCAAGAATCGCCCGAGGAACTTCTCACTTCGTCCGTCGCCATACACGTCAGCGGTATCAAAAAATGTCACGCCGGAATCCGCAGCCGCATGCAGAATCGACCCGGCAGTTGACTCATCAACCGCGCCCCAGTCAGCGCCAAGCTGCCAACAGCCAAGTCCAATAACCGACACACTCCTGCCAAGACGCGGCAACTCACGCGAATGCATCGTGTTTCCCTGCCTGTCCGATGGGCTCTGTGTGAACGAATTTATGACGACATGATCTGAGCGGAAGCGCGCTCAGCAATCTCAAGAGCGGCAATCGCGTCAGCGATCGAGGCACCTTCGCGGGGAGCACCTTGCACATAGCGCGCAAAACTTTCCGCTTGCGCACGGATCGCCGACAAGAAACCGACCTCGCCATCAGATGGGGCAAGGAACACGGTTTCGGCCGAAGCGCCCACGCCGTATACCTCTGCCTTACACATATCGCCCGGAGGATATCGGCGCCCTAGTGAAATCGTCGACACTGTTCCGCCGGACAAACGAGCCAGCATCTGCAGACTCTCCGGATCCCCCTTCACATGCGGAGCGAACTCTGGTCCAGGTACGAGCATGTCGAACGCCTCAAACTCTTGACCACTCAACCACCGAGTCTGATCAAACTCGTGCACTCCCATGTCGATACAAATGCCACCGCTGGTGAGGCGAAATTCGGCCGCGGGAGGCTCCTGATCCCACTGCCAGCACGAGATCAGAAATAAGTCACCAAACTCGCCGTCGGCGATGCGGGCCCTTATCGTCTGCAGCAAGGGGACGAATCGGCGCCAATAACCCACCTGGAAAGCGATCCCAGTGGCGTTGACGAGTTGGGCCGCTTGTCGAGTTTGCTCAGCAGTGACTCCGCACGGCTTCTCGCATAGCACCGCAACATTGCGGCCTGCAAGTTCGGTGATTACGTCTAGGTGTAAACCGCTGGGCACAGCAATTAGTGCGCCGTCAAGATCGGCACCCGCAAGCATCTCCGACACAGCGCTAAAGACCGGCAAACCTTCTGGCAGCAGCGCCCTAGACGTGGCAGAGGGCTCCGTTACAGCGACGATGGACACGGAGTCACTGCCCTCCATCGCCCTGATGTGGGCCCGACCCATACGGCCGCCGCCAACCAATCCAAGCCTGAACATCGTCAGTCCGTACTCGACGGTTGCGCTACCGGCTGGCGAGATACGTGACCCGCGATAAATGACTGGCAAAGCGCAATGTCTCGGAGCCCATCGATGCCTGTCGTGCGAGGTTGAGTTCCCTGGGTGACACACTCGTGGAAGTGCACTAATTCGCGCTTGAATGGGCTCTCGTATGAAGCAAGTTCATCTGTGTGCCAGGTACGAGTCTCGCCTGCAACACCACCTTCGATCTCCAAAGTGGCTGGCGCGTTGCGCAGGAACGGCGACGGGAACGCGAGGGTAAGCCGACGATCCGAGGCGATGAAACTGAATTCCTGCCGGTAACGAGTGATGCCCGGTAGATCGATCCAGTTGAGCACGCACGGAATATCACCGAATTTCAAAATCGCCGTAACGCCGGTGCGCCGAATCTCGACGTAGTCAAGGGAATCGGGCTCGCCCAGAATGCTCCGGACAAAGTTCAATTCATGGATCAAGCTATCGAGCATCACTTCGTGGTAGGCCTTCACCAAGAAGTCGTCGTCAGAACTGATGGCAGCGGACAGCTGCGCCCGAGACTCTGATCGGAGTCGATCCAGGATTTCAGAGGGCGGTGGCGTCGCTCCGAGAACAAGTGGGATGTGAGAGACGTATGGCTGGAACGGCGATTCGTAGGTGGTGATCCGTACCAACCGGAGATCTTCAACTGTCCCAAGTTCCTCACACAGTCGGTCGTAGGCGGAATCGAAGCGTTTCACGTAAGCAACCATCAAGACCACGCCAGCGGACTCGGCAGCGGCAATCATTTCGCGGCCTTCGCTGACCGAAAAGCACATCGGCTTTTCTGTCAGTACATGTATCCCGGCGTTAGCAGCCGCGATGGCGATCGGCGCATGCGAACCATTTGTAAGAATCAAGATGGCGTCCAAACCGCCAGTGTCAATCATCTCCTGCCAACTGGTGTAGGTCTTGGCTATGCCATAGACAGCCGCGTTCCTCTCTGCTGCATCGACAGACAGGTCGCACAGTGCGACGACCTCGTAGCGATCGCTCAACTCTCTCAAGTAATGCAGATGCATCACCTGAGCGATGACTCCTGCGCCAACTACGCCAATCTTTACACGGTCTGCCATGACGACTCTCCCTAGATGATTTTGATCGGCCGCTATAGCGGGTTACTTGTGGGCTCTGTTGCCCAAGGATCAATGACAACTTGCATGGAGCTCGGGTCCTGGGCCGTCTCCACGCCCCACTGGGCGTATTCCAATGGAGCTCGGTGGGTAATGATGTCCATGAACGGATACCGATGCTGATTAGCATCCATGAGCCGTAAGGAGGGCTCATACGCCGCGCCAGTTTCACCGCCGATACCTATGACGGTCACGTTGCGTGTGCAAAAGTCGATGTTCGGATTGACTTCGACGGGGCCCATATCTACGAAAGTGCCAGCTTCAATCACCACGCCGCCGGGCCGCACCATACGCAACGCCTCGGTGAACGTCGAGGTGACGCCGCTGCAATCGATGACGATCTGCGGGCCAAGACCATCGGTGGCTTCCCTCGCCAGTTCGAGTCGCTCGGCGGTCGTTGTAGTCCTCGAATTCATGATGAGCGACGCGCCAAATCGCTCAGCAACGCCAAGCCGAGTATCGAACAGGTCAGTCGCAATGAGCTTTTCGGCTCCGAGCATTGCAGCTTTTGCAAGATGACACATACCGAGCGGACCCACACCCAGCACAGCTACCGAATGACCAAATTTGTTTGCACCGAACATGCCGAGAACAGCTTGCGCTACTTCGATTCCATGCGTAACGGCCATGACTTCTGTCATCACGGCGATCTCATCGGGGAGTCCATCAGGAACTCGAAAGATCGGAGTTCCCGGCAAGATGTACATGTATTCGGCCCAACCTCCCAGCAAATGAGGCGCGATTCCGCAGTGGAGTGAGTTTCCATAATCATCAAGGCTCGTACACAAGTAATACGGGTAGTCATTGCGACAGAAGTAACAGTGACCACATGCAACGTTTGCCCCTGGCACAACCCGATCGCCTTCACGAAGACGGCGACCGCCGCTGTCATAGATCTCACCGTTCACAGCAACAACAGTTCCCACATTCTCGTGACCACAAATCAATGGGTAGACAACATCGCGCTCGTGATCAGTGCCGGCGTACTGCTTCGACTCACCCCGAAAAGTGTGCTTATCCGTGCCACAGATCCCTGAGAGGTTCATACGCAGCAACACCGCCCCCTCCGGCGGTCCAACGAGATCAAACTCTCGCACTTCAACGAGCCCTGGCCGCACCATCACAGCAGCACGAGCACTTCCCATGATTTCCACCACCTCCGAAGTAAACGGTCTGTGCTTGCGTTAAGAGCCAGCGCGTACGGCGGCAAACGCCGCAACGCTTACGGCCACTATGACAACTCCCGCATTCTGCCTGGCAGTAAGTCGTTCCTTGAGCAAAATCGCTGCCACGATTGTGGACACAACTGCAAACTGTGAAGCTAGGACGGCTGCAGTTGAGATCCCTTCGGAACTCCCAAGTGCGAACGCCAGGAATCCCAAAGTATCGGCAACACCGCTGCAGACGATCCAAGGCAAGGCAGCCCGTGGGACACGTAATTTGCCAGCGAGGAGAAGGGGAATCGTAAGTCCAATTACGCCAAGGAAACGCGACGGCAGCACTGCCCATACCGTGGAGACGCTCTCAGATAGGCGACCGGTGGCGTACAGACCCAAGCCAAAGGACAAGCCCGCGGCGACTCCGTAAGAAATCGCCGCAGTCCACTGGGCACTCGAATATGTAGTTCGATCGGATTTGTGAGTCACCATGATGAGGCCACCCACCAGCAGAGGGAGCAGGGCCAAGAACACGAATGGCGGTCGCTCGCCATTGAGCATGGCAACCGCAGCAGCGATCACGCCCTCGAGAGAAGCAAGAGTGGCGACAACCGCCACTGGGCCAGCACGCAGACCCTGGAATTCCAGTAACAGGCCGATGACATTTCCAGCCCCGGCGATCAAAATCAGCCACCATTGCCCGCCCACTGGGAGCGGGTTGGGGTGCATCAGAACAAAGGGGACGACAAGAACCGAGCCGATGACTACTTGCCAAGCAAGGGCCCGCGCGGACCCGGCTATGCGACTTCCCCTCGAGCCACACACGGTGGCGAAACCCCAGCACAGCGCGGTAAGGAGACCGCCAACAATAGCCGTCATCGAATGGATGCAAGCTTCACGGTGAAGTCGCGATGGAGGTTGTCATGAGCTTTAGAAGCCAAGATCAGCGAGCACCTGTCGATTGTGTCGCTGGTCCGCCTCCGCTTGAGGCAGGCTGTCGTCGTCAGGGAAGATGTCTTGCTCAACGACGATCCATCCTGAGTAGTCGACTTCGCGAATAGCAGCCGCCAACGCGGGCAGGTCAAGATCGCCTTCACCCAGGCGCGAAAAAACGCGCTGCGCCCATATGTCTTCGACGTCACCGCCACGATCAATGAGTTCCTGCATCTTCGACCGCGCAGCGCTCTTAACGTGAATGTGGGAAACCCGATCACGCCACTTCAGTAAACTTGCAACTGGATCCCCACCGCACGCGATGAGGTGACCCGTATCCAAACACACCTCAAACGATGTTAGCTCCATAACTCGTTCAATTTCCCATGGAGCCTCCACGTTCGTCCCTGTCTCGTTGTGAAAGACAGGAGAAAAACCACGGTCGCGACATAGCAGCGCAGTTCGTTCTGCATTTACCGCGAAGGTTCCCCACTGCTCCTCGGTGTAACCCAGTTCTGGCTCGTTCACCGCGCGGCCCGGCATCGCGCGACGGTGTGCTTGGCTGACTACAGCAATCGTTGGACGTGGCGCCGGAAGTCCGAGTCGTTCGTTAACTGGCGCAGAGGCCTCAAAGGCCTCAATCAATTCAGAGAGCTCGTCAAGCGCCTTGGGCATGCCAGCGTTGTCATGGAATGGGAGTTCCAGATAGCCGCCAGTAAGCCCCAATCCTCGGCTCTCGAGATTCTCGGCCAGTTGGCTTCCTACCCCTAGGTAGCCAACTGGTCCGAGATCGATACCTACGTAACCTGCGTCACGCACGCGATCAAGCACGCCGACTCCATCCGGCACGTTCGGATAGATTCCGACCGTGAGTTCGAAGGCGCCATAACTGATAGGTGCATTTGCAACGGAGATCATGTCGTTCCTTAAGTGGGATTTGAGGTTCGGGCTCGCGCTTGATCAGACTATGAGCTGAGGCCAGCAATTGCCGCGCGCAGCCCAGCGAGAGAGGCCAGCACGCCATCCTCGGGGGTGAGGTTTGGATCCTCGTGCTCGATCGAAACCGTGGTGTCGTGACCGGCATTGATCAGAGCCTGGATCAGCCCTGACCAGTAGTCGATCGAGTGACCGGCACCGACAGCGGCAAAGTGCCAAGACATTTCATCTGCGGGCCGCGGCCAACGGAAATCAAGAGCGCCAATCCGGGCCATCCGCTCTGGGTGCAACAACGTGTCCTTGCCGTGAGACCAGCCAATCGCGCCTGGCAGTTCGTTGATCACGTCGATCGGATCCATGGCCTGCCACCAGAAATGGCTCGGATCCAAGTTCACTGCGACGTTGGGACCGGTGATAGTTCGCAGTTGGTGGTAGGACTCAGCGTTATAGATCGACGTACCGGGGTGAAGCTCCAAGCAGACCATCACATCTGGCGCTTCGTTCGCCATCCATTTGGAGAACTCAGTCCAAAATGGCGCAATCTTCTGTTCCCACTGCCACTCCCAAAGCCCTTCCATATCAGGCAGCCACGCGCCGCCAGCGAAAACGGGCCATCCACCGGTGACGCCCGGCCCACCAGGACAACCACTCATCGCGACCACTCGGGTAACGCCTAGTTCCTGCGCGAGCTTGACGGTATCGCGCATGCCATCACGGTGCCTCTGACCAATTTCTTCGTTGGGGTGCAACGGGTTACCACTCGCGTTGAGTGCTCCTAGCGTCAGGCCATAGCCCGCGACCTCATCGAGCAACGCACGTCGGGCGTCGGCGCTGCTCGACAACTCAGCCAGGTCAGCGTGGGGCTGCGGCGAGTAGCCACTCGTACCGAACTCAACGGTGTCCAAACCTACGTTTGCACACCACGCCAATGCCTCCGCTCGGGACATGTGCTCGAGAGCATCGGTGAGAAGTCCGATTTGCATAATTCAGCCTTTCGCTGTGAGTAAGAATTTTTCTGCTGGAGAGCAACTGCTGGTGATCTACTACTTAACAGCACCCAAGGTCATACCTCTTACGAAGTGACGCTGGACGAGTGAGGCGAAGATGATGATGGGAACCGCGCCTATGACGCCGGCGGCAGCCATCGGCCCCCACTCAACTTGGATCTTACCGATCAACGTGGAGATACCCACGGGCACCGTCTGCGCCTTAGGTGTTGAGGTCATCGTTAGCGCGACCAAGAAATCGTTATATGTCGCGATAACGGCGAAGATCGCGGTCGCAGCGAGTCCAGGACCAGCGAGGGGCAGAATAATTCTCCACATCGCAGACCAGCGGCTGTCGCCGTCTACCAAGGCAGCTTCCTCAATCTCCTTAGGAATTTCAGCGAGAAAACTCTGCATCATCCAGATCACGAAACTTGTGTTGATCCCCGTGTAGATGATGATCAATCCAAGTCGATTGTTCAACAGTCCGAATTTCCCAAGTGCAATGTAGAACGGAACGACGAGCAAGATCGCCGGAACCATCCGCACAAACAACGCAGACATCAGCCCGGCGCTACCAAGCTTGGTAGGCAAATCAAAACGAGCCAGTGCATATGCAGCAGGTGTACCGATGAGAAGACTGATCACAACGGAAGCCGTGACGATCACCAGGCTGTTCAACAGGAAGGCGCCCATGTGGTATTGACCAAAGAGATCAGTGTAGTTCTCGCCCGTTGGATTGCTAGGCCATGCGGCAGGGCCGGAGAAGATGTCAACTCGGTGCCTAAGCGATACGACGAAGAGCCACCAGAACGGAAACAAGCAGCACACGACTATGGCGATCAACGCAATCAACTTCAGAACTCTGTTCATCATGACGTCCTCTGGGAGGCTCGCCGCATCAGCGAAACCGCAACCAGGATGAGAAGGGAAACGAACACGAGCAGCGCGATCAGCATGGCGGTGCCGTGGCCATAGTCGGTGAAGTTGAATGCGGTGTTGTAGGTGTAAATAGAGATCAACTGAGTTGCTGTGCCTGGTCCGCCGCGAGTAAGGACGTAGATCTGATCAAACGTGCCGATCGCATCGATCAGACGAAGGATCACCCCGACAGCAAGGATGGGGATAAGTAAGGGCAGCGTGTGATTAAGAAAGATCCTAATAGGCCCAGCACCATCGACAGCTGCAGCTTCGAGTGGTTCTTGCGGAATGGATTGCAATCCTGCCAGACAGATCAAAAACAGTAGAGGTGTCCATTCCCACACATCAACGACGACCAGCCCTACAAACGCGGACGTTTCATGGCTCAGAACTCGGGGTGCCCCTAGGCCAAGTGCAGTGAACATGGGGTCTACAAATCCAGTTTCAGACGAGTAGATCAATCGCCAGATAACGCCGACCACCACTGGCGCGATGGTCATAGGAAGCAGTATCGATAAGCGGATGAATTTAACTCCGCGGAACTCGTTGAGGACGAGCATGGCTAGAGAAAGCCCTAGAACGGTTTCTATGACGACGACGAGGACGACAAATTCAACTGTCGTCGCCATCGACTGCCAGAAGACTGGGTCCTGTGCCACGTCAACGTAGTTGCTAAACCCAGCGCTCCCAATGGGCCGGCCATACAGATACCGCGTGAATGAAGCCCTGATCGCTTCGAAAATCGGGTAAACCGAAACCAGAGCAAGCGCGACACCTGCTGGAATCACAAGCAAGTACGGCAGGAGTCGATCGAAGTCCCACGGCCGACGAGGCGAGTGCGCATCCATGCCGGAAACTGGCGTGCTTGCCAGTCCCGTTGTCATGGTCGTCCTCGCCTCGTCGGATGTAGGAATCTTGCAGTGCTACCGATCAGCCGAAGTAGACGGCCTTGTTCTGATCTAGGACTGCTGTCATTTGATCTGCGGCTGCCTTCAAGTGCGCGGTTGCGATAGCCGTGTAGTTACCGCCCTGAGCGATTGCCTCGATGACTGCCAGGTTGATCTGGGTTCCAAGAATGTCCTCAAACTTCGGTTCGTCCGGAGTACGCGGCTTGGGTACAGAATTGTTGACCGAGTCCGCGATCGCGGGCAGCCAGCGGTACTTACTTACAGCCTCACTGTCAGCCAAAGCAGTACTTGTAACTGCAGCGCTACCGCCGTTGCGAGCAAAGTCCGTCTGGATTTCGTCGCTCGTAAACCACTCAAGGAAGGTCTTAGCAGCCTGGGCGTTAGGTGCACCAGAAGCGATCCCACAGATAAAGGTACCGATCGCGGGGCCAGCCTTCACCTGTGACGGCGTGGCACCGAAGTCGATTAACCCAACAACCTTGGATGAATCGGGATTGTCGACGGCGCTAACCGCGGTGCCGGTGTATTCCGTCAGAGCCATTGCCTTGCCCTGCAGCAGCAAGCCGGTCTCCTGGTCAGTGTCCATCTCGGGAGTAGACGGCGACATGTAGGGCAGGAAGGTCAGCAAACGCTCGAGCGCACCAACCCCCTCGGCACCTGCGAATCCAGGCGACCAGTCTTCATTGGCGAAATTGCCGCCATATGAGTTCAGCAGCGGAAGGTAAGTCATCACAGCCGGGTTGCCCTTGACGCCGCGTGCGGCCCATCCATAGAGATTGGGCGGCGCAGCCTTGGACTTCATAGCCGTGTAGATGTCGTCCCAAGTCTTTGGTGGTGTCGAGAAGTGAGTCTTGTTGTAGTAGAGAAGGTTTACGTCGTCGATGATGACGAGCGCGAAGAGTTCAGGAGTCGCGTCTTTGAAGGCGGCCAGTTTTGGCCCACTCCTAGGGGGCCAGTAACCCTGGTCCAAGCCCTTGGGCAGAATGTTCGGGTTGACCTTCAAACCCAACTTATCCAAGCTCTGGATGATTCCACCGGCCGCATACTCGGGAACCCAGTTGTCATCCATTACGTAGATGTCATAGGCGCCAGTCTTTTGGAGTCCGTCGCTCTTGGAGTTCTGGTACCAGGTGTCGTAAGCGGTCTCCTGGTAGTCCACCTGGATGCCTGTCTGATCGGTGAACTTTTTGACGTACACCTCGCGAAAGGGCTTCATGGCCGGGTCCTGGAAACTGCCGATCACGATCTTGCCGCTAGGCGAGTTCGCAGTGTCACCAGGCGATGGAGACGTGGCTGCGCTGTCACCGCCACCGCCCGAACTGCAGGCAGCCAGGATGGGTGCGGTTGCTGCAAAAGCTGCGCCGTAGCCCACGCCGCGGAGCACGTTGCGGCGTGAGACTGCCTTCGGGTCTTCAGGTGTTTCAATCATTACGTTTCCCTTCCGATTCCCACTTGGTTAAACAGGCGACTAGCGATACTCGATCCTTGTTCCTTCGCCGCTGGTAAACAGATGGACCTTGTTGTCAGCGACCCTGAGTCCGAGATTCTGGCCCACTTCAAGCTGAAGGTCAGGGTTGACTCGAACGTGAATGATTTCGTCGGCAGCCATCACCGCGACGATGAGTTCATTGCCTAGCGGCTCCAGCGAGTAAACAGAGCCCTGCAACTGGGCGTCGATCGAAGTAGGGTCAGCCAGAGACACCGACTCCGGACGAAAGCCCACCTGAACCGCACCTTGGATCTCACCGAAATGGCCGGTTATCGTCCCAGCTCTAGTGCGGATACCGTCCGCATTGATGGTCCCCGACAGGATGTTCATTGGGGGTGAGCCGACGAATTTTGCGACGAAGACGTTGGCCGGTTCGTTGTACAGCGCGTGCGGTGGGGCAAGCTGTTGAAGATGCCCGTGGCGGAGAACAGCAACTTGATCAGCCATAGTCATGGCCTCGACTTGATCATGCGTGACGTAAAGCGTTGTTACCGAAAACTCGCGCTGGAGCCGCTTGATCTCAGCGCGCATTTGGATGCGCAGCTGTGCATCGAGGTTCGACAGCGGCTCATCCATCAAGAATGCAACCGGCTGACGGATGATGGCTCGCGCGAGCGCAACCCGCTGGCGCTGGCCACCCGAAAGTTGTCGTGGTTTGCGCTTGAGGTACGGATCCAAGTCCAGCACTTTCGCAACGCGCTCAACTTTGGTCTTGATCTCGTCTTTGGACGCGCCACGAATTCTCAACGGGTAGGCGATGTTCTCTTCAACCTTCATATGCGGGTAGAGCGCGTAACTCTGAAACACCATGGCAATATCTCGTCCGCGTGGCGGCACATGAGTTACGTCGCGATCACCGATGAAGACTCGTCCGCTAGTGGGTTGTTCAAGTCCGGCAGCGATGCGCATTGCAGTGGTCTTCCCGCATCCGGAGGGACCTAAAAGGACCAAGAAACTACCGTCAGCAACCTCAACGTTGAAGTCAGCGAGAGCCTCTACGCCATCGAAGTGCTTGCCCACACCGTCGAACCGGATCAACACCGCGAGTGAGCCCTTCGCCTAAGACTTGTCCGGCCGAGTAAATGATCACTCTCGTCACTGGCCAGGGCGCTGTCAAGAGACTTCACTGAACTGTGTCAAAGCCGCTCCTTGAACATTCAGTCGCCCATCGCTGAGTTCCGCTGACACGACTGCAATCTCCACACCAATATCTCGATAGCTTGCTGTTGCAATTGCGATACGGCGACAGGGCCGGAAACTCACGGCTTTCGCCGCGCCACCGCCTGTCACGGCTCAGGAGACCCAGTTCTTCGGGAAATTCATGACGCTCGACGGAAACAGTGAGCGTCGAAGATGCAATCGTCTAAAATGGACAACGATCAGTCAGCATCTGTTCCAAGATCCTTCTGATACGGTCGCGATCATGGCAACGTCACCGTTCCTCACGATGAGCAAGAACACCAAGACCCGCCTCTGGAACGATTCGGCAGAGCCAAGCGAACTTGCGCAAGCACTCACATGGGGAGCAGTCGGCGCAACATGCAATCCGGTGATCGCGCTGACTGCGTTGAAAGCAGATGCGCCCCTGTGGCGCGACCAGATCCTGGCTTATGGCGCTGCGAACCCATCTGCAAGCGACTCTGAAATCGGCTGGCGCATGGTTAGGGAGTTATCAATTCGCGCGGCGGAATTGCTGATGCCCGCATTCGAGGAGCACAACGGAATCAATGGCAGACTATCGGTGCAGACGGACCCACGATTGCATCGCGATACTGACGCCCTGATTAACCAAGCGGTGGAGTTCTCGAATCTCGCACCGAACATAATCGTTAAGTTACCTGTCACAGCAACCGGTGTCGCAGCTATCGAAGAGTCAACGTACCTGGGCGTCAGTATCAACGCGACGGTGTCTTTCACAGTCCCACAATCGCTCGCCGTTGCAGAAGCAGTCGAGCGCGGCCTTAATCGCCGTGTTGCTGAGGGCCTTGATATCTCAACTATGGGTCCAGTCTGCACGATCATGGTTGGTCGACTTGATGACTGGATCAAGGTGGCTGGTGAGCGTGAGAAGTTAACTCTCGACCCTGGCTTCTACGAGTGGGCGGGAGTCGCTACGTTCAAGCGGGCGTACTCCATCTTCGTAGAGCGCGGGTACCGTACTCGCTTGCTATCAGCGGCATTTCGAAATCACATGCACTGGAGTGAGTTGGTCGGTGGCGACGTGGTGATCTCGCCACCGTTCTCGTGGCAACAGCGCCTTAACGCAAGCGGTATCGAAGCGGTTGATCGAATCGACATCCCAGTCGACCCAAGGATCGTCACGGCGCTGTATGACAGCATTCCAGATTTTCGTCGCGCCTACGACCCCGATGGCATGACAGAGGATGACTTTCTAACCTACGGCGCGACAGCTCGAACTTTGCGACAGTTCCTAGCAGCAACCAATGACCTCGAGGGATTCGTCCGCGACGTCACCGTGCCAAGCCGAGATTAGGTCTGGCCTCACACGCCTCGGCGTTGGGTAGCAATGCCCTCGTCCATGGCTGATCTCGCGGCCCTCACCGATGCAAGGTCACTGACCTCAGGAACCCCAACCTGCCAGAAGGCTCCACCCTCAGTCCAGTCGTTCTCGCGCACCTTGACCACAATCACGCTGGTTCGCTCATGGTTTCGTGAGGCGACGAGAGCCTGTGAAAGCTCGTCGAGGGTTGACACGTCGACAGCATGAGCCCCCAACGCGGCAGCATGCGCGCGAAAATCAACGCGGACATCGGAACCGGGACCAACTGAATCACGAAGCATGTTGTTGTATGAGTGGCCGCCTTGGCCCACCTGCAAGCGCTCAATCACCGCAAACCCAGCGTTATCGCAGACGACCAGTATGAATTTGTGGCCGGACAAAATTGACCCATAGATGTCGCTGTTCATCATCAGGTAAGAACCATCGCCGACGAGGGCGAAAGTTTGCACCCTTGGGCGCGCCATGGCAGCGCCCCATGCGCCTGAAATCTCATAACCCATGCAAGAGAAGCCATACTCACAGTCAAACGTGGCGATGCCCTTGCTAAGCCAGTTGATATTGAGCTCACCTGGCAATCCACCAGACGCAGTCAGCACGTAATCGTCTGGGTCCGCTGCGCGATGAACAGCTCCGACAACTTGAGCGTAGCTCAGGGGTAGCACGCCATCATCTGACACACGCCCCGATACGAAGGCCTCCAGATCAGTCCTGCAAGTTCGAACATGGTCTTCCCAATCCTTCGAGACTTGCCAGTCATCGAGCTGAACCGAAAGCTCCGCGAGGGTCTCGCGCGCGTCGCCGACAACTCCCAGCGCGCCGTGCTTGAGCGCGTCGAAGCGGGCAGCATTGATCGCGACGAACTGCGCGTCTGGTGAAAATACAGTCCACGAACCTGTAGTGAAGTCCTGTAGGCGCGTGCCGATGGCTATGACGACATCAGCTCGAGACACAACCGCGTTTGCTGCAGCAGCGCCCGTGACACCCAGCGGCCCCGCATATGACGGGTGATCCGCGCGTAGGCAGGACTTCCCCGCGACGGTCTCCACAACGGGGATTCCGTGCCGCGCGGCAATGGTTGACAATGTCTGTTCGGCAAGGGAGTAATGGACACCGCCTCCCGCAATGATGACCGGTCGCTTCGCATGTCGAATGACATGAGCCGCACTGGCCAGAGCTCTTTCGTCGGCTCGGGGGCGTGCAATTGTGCGCACACGCGGCGTGAAGAACTCTTCGGGATAGGCGTAGGCCATTGCGGCAACATCCTGCGGAAGCCCCAAGAAGGCAGGACCACACTCAGCCGGGTCAAGCAGAACTGCGACTAGGTGAGGGAGCGAGGAGAGCACCTGCGCAGGGTCGGTGATTCGATCCCAGTAGCGAACAACTGGCCTAAACGCATCGTTGACGGTCGTTGATGGCGAGCCGAAATGCTCGACTTGTTGGAGTACTGGATCAGGCAACCGCGAGTTGAAGGTATCGCCACTGATGAACAACACCGGTAAGCGATTTGCCATAGCAACCCCGGCTGCAGTGACCATATTGGTGGCGCCAGGGCCCACAGATGATGTGCAGACGAGTATCTGCTGGCGACGCGTGGCCTTGGCGAATGCCGCTGCAGCAAGCCCCATGCCCTGCTCATTCTGCCCGCGGAACAAGGGGATTTCATCTCGATGCCGCTCCAACGAGTGCCCAAGACTTGTGACATTGCCATGGCCGAAGATTCCGATGACTCCTGGAAAGAGAGCTTGCTCCTCCCCATCGATCTCAATCCGCTGAGCAATCAGATACCTCACGATCGCTTCTGCGCTAGTGATTCGCACTGTGGTCATGAGGAGAGTCGGCCCTTCGCTGAAGTCATGGGGCAGCGTGGATCTGCGGTTTGGCTGGACCAGGAATCGCGTATCCAGTGCTGCTCCGGATCGTCACAGAATGCCATCGTCCGATCTGCTGCTGGCCCAGCCAATACGTTGAGAAAGTACATCGGATACTCGGGTGGCGCGACGGTTGGGCCGTGGTAACCGGCTGGCACCAAGTAAACATCTCCATCGTGCAAGGTGACCGTTTCGTCGACCTCCCCGTCGACGGTGTAGACGTGAAAAAGCCCAGTTGCCGCTGGATCACCATGAAGCCCTTTATCGCGACCCAACCGAAAGTAGTAGATCTCTTCGTTGTTTGTCGGGCAGCCTTCTACGCCATCGTGTCGGTGTGGCGGCCACGAAGACCAGTTGCCGCCCGGTGTCAGTACCTCACACACATTGATCTTGTGAGCACCGCGGAACGAATCAGGAGTCGCAATGTTCGTGACCTGACGAGTGGACTTTCCGGAGCCACGAACTTCGACTGATACAGCCTCGGCTGGGGTGTACACGACGGGGTACGACTCGCTTGCTACTGCCGTGCAGAGAGCCACTTCTCCCATCATGCCTGCGACAGACAACGAGGCACCCACTGGCACGTAGAGCCAGTCAGACACAGCAGAGAAGACCCCAGAACGCCCAACTAGGTCCCAGTGAACTCCATCGACAGTCACACTCACACTCTGCGCGGACAGTGGAACCAGGACACCTTCGATCCCAGCCATTTGGATAGTGAAATCACCCTGTTCAAGGTCAATGACGTACATCCCGCTGTAAGTCCAGCCAGCGTCGGCAGGTGTCACCACCACCGTTGCATTCTTCCCAGTTAGAGATCCACTAGGTCGGTACCAACTCATGGACAACCCTCCAAGACCGCTCGCGACTTAGTCACCGTTGATGAAGCCCATCTTGTCACCTGCGCTTCGCCGGCAGCGAACGCCAGATCCGTTACATCGCCATGAAAGTCAACGAATGCGGCTATGAACTAAGACAGAGACATGGCATCGAGTTCGTGCACAGCCAGCAGCGAGACCACGTCCTCATTCACGACTGCATGGCTTTGAATCGACTAGATCGAACTAACAGGACATGCGAGCCTCGTTGGTCACGAGAGATCGGAGAGTTCTCGAACGGCCAATTGCATGCTGGCTCCGCGTAGGTCTGCTCCAGTCAGATCTACACCAGAGAGGTTAGCGTCGCTCAGGTCCGCCCCGCGGAGGTCGGCACCTTGCAGGACGGCACCTCTCAGATCCGCCCCTGTTAGGTTCGCATCGCGCAGATCCGCTCCGGTCAGATCCACTCCAGAAAGGTTGGCACCAGTCAGATCCGCGCCTTGTGCGTTCACATTAGTCAAGTTCGCACCTTGCAGGTTTGCGTTAGTTAGGCGACTACCCACGAGGTAAGCGCGGAGCAGGGTCGCCTTGCGCAAATCCACCTCAGCAACATTGGCCCAGTAGAGATTCACGTTATAAAGGTTGGCCTCTCGAAGGTCCGCGCCCGTGAGGTTGGCCTTGGATAGGTCTGCACAAATCAAGTTCGCACAGATCAAATTGGAGCCACCCAATGCCGAGTTGCTCAGGTTGGCACTCCGGAGGTTGGCACCGTAGAGGATCGCCCCGGTGAGGTCAGCGTCGCTCAGGTCCGCGCCTGACAGGTCGGTACTGCTTAGGTCGACGTTTGAGAGGTCTGCCCCAGGCTCGATCACGTACCCGCTCGTCATACGGCCACTGTATGTGTGAAGGCGGTCGCTCCGGTAGGGGATGGTCCTCGAGCGCGTCGCTCAGCGAGGGCCGTCCCACCGTCGTAACGCCAGAGCCCGCGGGCCCCCGCCCTACCCGCAGGCTAAGGGGTGAGGCGGCTGCGGGGTGAACTGGTCGTGCTGCGCGCTCGGCTAGCAACGCGAAGTAGGCCCGACACGGAGCACCAGGCGTGAACAGGATGAGCATGGACGCGGGGCCATGGTCGTTGCGGAATCCGTGCACGCCGCCCTTGGGCAAGAATAGGAAATCCCCCTCCCCCGATTCCTTCCAATCCTCACCGCTATAGAAGGTGGAGATCCCGGACAGCACGAAGAATGCTTCGCTGATCCCGCGATGAAAGTGCGGAGG
>Ga0194051_1000360_pt1 | contig 26481 bp, 32 predicted proteins | sample SepL2320m_MetaG_FD_161275 | JGI IMG/M metagenome (GOLD analysis project Ga0194051, IMG submission 161275) | Anoxic zone freshwater microbial communities from boreal shield lake in IISD Experimental Lakes Area, Ontario, Canada - Sep2016-L239-20m | ecosystem: Environmental > Aquatic > Freshwater >... | reverse complement strand
CATGACGATCGAAGATGTTGTCGCGCGCACCAGCTTTCTCTTTGCAATTCTTGTAGCAGTTGGCGGTGCCGCTTGGTACTTCAACATGGGTATGGGTGTACTCATGGTTGGAGTTATCGGTGGATTCATCCTCGCCATGGTTAATACATTTTCAAAAACTACACGTCCAGCTCTGATCATGGCTTATGCCGCATTTGAAGGATTAGCACTTGGAACTTTGAGCCACTTTTACGAAACCATTTATCCAGGAATCGTAAGTCAAGCTGTAATTGGAACTCTCGCAGCATTTGCTGGCGTGCTCTTTATGTACCGCAGTGGAAGATTGCGCGCTACGCCTAAGTTCACTCGTGTACTTATGGGTGCAGCAATCGGATATTTGGTACTGGGCTTGGTTAGTTTTGCTTCCTCCTTCTTTGGAGTAGGTGGCGGATATGGTTTCTACGGAACTGGAATCGGTTTACTACTTGCAGTCGGGGGAGTCGTAATTGCAAGTCTTTTCCTAGTTCTAGATTTTGATCAAATCGAAAATGCGGTTCGTGCTGGAGTTCCAGAATCGGAATCCTGGCGTGCAGGCTTCGGATTGATGGTTACTTTAGTTTGGCTATATCTTGAAATCTTAAGATTACTTTCAATATTGCGCCGCGACTAATACTCAACTTAACAAAAAAGACCACTAGAAATAGTGGTCTTTTTTATTTTGATCTAAGGCTCGTACACCGCTGGCAAATGTGATTTGCGAGTCTCTGGAAGATTCATGGTTCGAATTAGTGCCGGTAAAAAGATCAATGCGGCAGTTAAGAATGCAGCTTTATAAGATGCGTGATCAGCAATAAAACCAAGAGTGATCGGCCCTACAATCATTCCGAAATCACTACCCATTTGCCACAGCGCTACAACTTTGCCGCCGCGCCCACGGATGATGTCTCCTACAAGTGCAGCCGGAGCACTTCCCAAGAATGCACCGCCAATTCCGGAGATTCCCATTCCAATTAAAAATAGTGGAAAACTTTCGAAAAAGGCAAAAACAAAAACCCCAAGAATTGTTACAGAGATCCCGATCAATAATGCTTTTCTCCTGCCTTGCTTATCTACAAATCTTCCAGCAGGAAGCAAAATTAACCCTTGCATCAAAGTGGCTGCAGCCATACCGGCACCAATTGCTGCAGGACCACGTCCTAAGCCTTCAGTAACGAAGAGTGGGATTAAAGAGTTACGCATTCCAAAAATTGCCCAGCCAGTTCCAATCGAGCAGAGAACTGCAACTTGGTATGGATGCATCCGGATTGCTTCGCGGATAGTGGTTTGTTCTAAAGCAGCACTACTTCCATGTGTGGATTCGAATTCACTTTTATGTAGAAAAATTAAGGTAACTATTCCGCCAGCGATTACACCGCCAGCGTAAACAAAAAATGGTGCACGTAGTGAAATTGCGCAGAGGATGCCACCAAATAGTGGACCAGTAATTCCACCGAATAAAAAACCACCTTGATAAATAGATTGTGCACGGCCACGTTGATCATCAGAGACCACACCTAATAATAAAGAGGCAGCAGAGACGGTAAACATCGCTGAGCCCAATCCACCGGCAGTTCTGAAGATGATTAATTGCAGATAAGTATCGGCAAGCCCAGCGGCGATACTTGAAATGCCCACCATAAATAAGCCAGTTGCTAAGACTTTTCGCTCACCAAAACTGTTCACCATTTTTCCGCATAACAATCCGGAGGAAAAGCGAGCGGCGGCGAAGATGCTGATTACCGCTCCTGCCGCGGCTTGGGAAACTCCAAATGAGCGGGCAAATAATGGAATGGCTGGGGCAATTACCCCAAAACCCACTGCAACCAGAAAAGCAACAGAAGATAGGACGGCAACTTCTCGAGGCAGATCTTTAAATGGAGATTTCATTGGTTCAGAGGCTATCGTAATCACAGGAGAAGTTATAGGAGTTGTTATCGTGAGTAAAAAGTATGCAGTGGTCGCCGAGAATTTAGTTAAAACATATGGCGCGACTCGTGCATTAGATGGCTTATCACTTGAAGTCGAAGAGGGAACAGTCCTTGGCGTACTGGGTCCAAATGGTGCAGGCAAAACTACAACTGTCAGAATTTTAGCGACATTACTTACACCCGATTCAGGGAGTGCATATGTGGCAGGTATTGATGTAAATAAAGATCCCCAAAAAGTCCGTGAATTGATTGGTCTTTCTGGCCAATATGCCGCAGTAGATGAAACTTTAACTGGTTGGGATAACTTAGTTATGTTTGGCCGGCTTTATCATTTAAATGCGAATGCCGCGAAAGAACGTGCTACGCAATTGCTAGAACAATTTTCATTAACAGATGCTGCACGCCGCCCAATTAAAACTTATTCAGGTGGAATGCGTAGGCGTCTTGATTTGGCCGCATCTTTGATTATTAAACCTAAAGTTTTGTTTTTAGATGAACCAACTACAGGGCTTGATCCACGCGGACGTTTAGAGATGTGGGATGTAATTGATGAATTAGTGAAAGGTGGAGTCACACTTTTGCTAACAACACAGTATTTAGAAGAGGCAGATCAATTAGCTGATGAGATAGCGGTTATTGATCACGGTCGAGTAATTGCGCGGGGAACTTCTGATTCATTGAAAAAAGAGGTGGGTGGAGAACGGCTAGAAGTAACAGTCGAGCAAAGCAAAGTGGCTGAAACCGCAAAATTGTTATCAGAACTTACGCAGAGCAAAGCTCATATTGAAGAAGGATTACATCGGATATCAGTAGTTGCTCATGGTGGAAGTGCCAGGTTGATTGAAGCAGTTAGGGCTCTTGATGCTGCTCAAATTTCGCCATTGGATATTGGATTGAAGCGACCATCTCTAGATGATGTTTTTATGTCACTAACTGGACATGTTGCAGAAGAGATTTCAGAAGATGAAGATAGTGGAGTGAAAAATAACAAGAGAGGCAAGAGCGGTAAGAGAGGTAATCGTAAATGATTGATGGGTTAATAATAATGAAGCGACAGCTCTTGCAGCTTATTCGCTTACCTGAAGTATTAATTTTCTCAACTATTCAACCCGTTATGTTTGTATTGTTATTTCGTTATGTTTTCGGTGGCGCAATCGACACACCTGGAACAGATTATGTTCAGTTACTGATGCCTGGCATCTTTGTGCAAACAGTGGCATTTACGGTTGCAGCTACTGCAATTGGATTATCCGAAGATATGAGCAAAGGATTAATCGATAGATTCCGTTCATTACCAATCTCTCGCTCTGCAGTAGTGCTGGGTCGCACTCTTGGTGATGCCACATTAAACATAGTCGTCTTGATCGTTATGGGATTAACTGGAGTTTTAGTTGGTTGGCGCCCAAGTTCTGGCGCATTAAGTATTGCTGCAGGTTTTGGCATGCTTTTGTTATTTGGATATGCGATGTCTTGGATGGGAGTCCTTGTTGGCTTATCTGTTCGCGACACAAGAGTGGCAAATAGTGTGGTTTTCCTATTTGTTTTCCCGATGACATTTTTGTCTAATGCGTTTGCTCCAACAACTGGAATGCCTAAGCCATTGCAATATGTGGCTGAGTGGAATCCAGTCTCAACAATGGTGGCAGGCATTCGTTCGCTATTCGGATTAACAAACCAATTTGGCGCAACGGCTAATTCATTTCCTTCACAACATCCGATCGCGATGTCTTTGATTTATATAATTTTAATTATGGTGATTTTTATTCCACTAAGCGTACAGAAGTACAAAAAAGTCTCGCCTCGTTAATTTAAGCTGAGTTTCAACCTAAATAAGGGGCAACTTTTTTAATCTTCACTGCAAATGTTTTTCCATTTGGCGCAAGGTAAGAAACACTATCTCCAACATTTTTATTTAGTACCGCAGAACCAAGTGCGGACTTTTCACTGTATACCGAAACCTCACCAGCAGCGATTTCACGAGAGCCAAGAAGAAACTCCATCTCATCGCCATCCATATCAATTGTTACTAACGATCCGAGATTAACTACTTGTGAATCTGCAGAAGGCGCACCTCCAACTTCTGAGTTTTCTAACATTGATTTGAGTTGACGAATTCGAGCTTCCATCTTTCCTTGCTCTTCACGAGCGGCGTGATAGCCACCATTTTCTTTAAGGTCGCCTTCTTCACGTGCAGCAGCAATCTTTGCGACTACTTCTTCACGGCCAGTTACCGACAAATGGGCAAGTTCAGCGGAGAGACGGTCAAACGCCTCTTGAGTTAACCAAGTTTTACTTGGACCTGCCGCATCTTTAGCCATAGTGGACAAATCTTACTGGGATTAACCGGTGCAGCGCACGACCCCTGCGGTCACTGCTCGAACACGAGTAGGAACTGCACTAACCAGTTCAATTGATTTATTAGGTGTAGCTGGTACCTGAATATCGATCTGGCCGACAATCGTCTTTTCCATATCTCTAGCAATAAGTGTGCAAATTAAAACTTGCTTTGGATCTCGACGATCAATTGAGTACTTAATATTTACTTCCTTATCGCTGGTTATTGAAAAAGCGACTAAGGAGGCTCTAATCGGTGGGTTCGCAAAGCGATAAGCACCGACAAAAGTAACGATCGTAAGTGCGAGAAAACCGATCACAATCAGGGGCTTTTGAAAGCGGCTTGGCTGATGTGGGAGATACCGGTCGCTCATGGCAAGATCAGCCTTAAGGATTTCTGGATGGAGTAATAGATGGCCACGACGCCTGACCCTAGCACTGTAAACGCAGGCACTGCGGGATCACTCGTAATGATCTGCCTAACTATTGCCGTCGTATTAATTTTGCGCAGTGGTTACAAAAGATTGAAAAAAATGGATCGTCGCCGCACTGAAGAAAAATGAGATGGTACGGAAATTAGGGTTTGCACTGTTGCTTGTTATTTTTGCAGCAACTTTTGTTCGACTTGGAATCTGGCAATTAGATCGAGCCCATCTTGTTCAGGAGATTTCAAAACCAGTTGCAGATAAAGTTGAAGTCAGAATTGAGTCCTTGATAAAACCCCGCATTTCAATTCCTGATAATGCAAAGGGTCGTTTAGTTGCTGCTACTGGAAGTTATGAAAGAATTTTACAAGCTCCCAATCAAAGCACAGAAAATTTAGGGGTGCGGAAAACTTGGCAAGTTGGAATTCTTAAATTAAATACTGGGGCAGGGTTACTCGTTGTACGCGGTATCGGAGATGTGGCACCACCGAGTGAAATTATTGAAGTACACGGTCGGCTAATGCCAAGCCAAATCGAAGATCGAATTACCAGTCCTAAATTGAGTTCAGAACTTTCGCGCATAGATTCGACAGTATTGTTAAGTAAAGTGAATTTTGATCTTTACGATGGTTATGTAATTGCAATTACCGAAAACCCCGATTCGCTGATCGAGCGTGTACCTGCACCGAAACCTGTTGTTAAAGCTGCGGGCTATTACTGGCAGCATATTTCTTATGTCGTGATCTGGTGGCTCATGGCACTGCTAGCTCTCTGCTTGCCTTTATTTAAAAGAAGAAGTGAGTAGAGTATTCCCATGAATGGCGCATATATCCGTTTCAGAATCATGGCTTGGGTTGCTGGAGTCATGTCATTGCTACTTTGGTTTGTGGATATTCCGGTCAAATACTTATTAAATATCCCCTCCCTTGAAAATCATATCGACTGGATTCCAATGGTGCACGGATATCAATTTCCGATTTACATTATTACGGTAATTGAACTTTCTTATAGATTAAAGTGGGATGTAACCAAGATTGTCAAATTTATTCTTGCTGGAACGCTTCCGGTTGCCTCGCTTTTGGCAGAAAGAAAAGTACGAGCCATTTACAATTCCAGCAAATAGCCATCTATAGGAATAAATATGAAAAGCCTGCATAGAATTTTGAAATCTATCCTTTACCCGCTTTATGAGCGTCGGCTATTAAAAAAATTAAATCTTGCTGAATCACCGAAACATGTAGGTGTCATTCTTGATGGAAACCGCAGATGGGCAAAAAATAATTTAGCTTCGTCAAGATCAGGACATGAGGCTGGTGCCCGAAAAATTATTGATTTATTTGATTGGTGCGAAGAGGTAAATGTTGAGTTAGTAACTCTTTGGCTGCTTTCAACTGAAAATCTAAACCGAGAAAAAAATGAATTAAATTCACTTTATGAGGTTATTGCCGAGACCGTAGAAGAACTTTCAAGGCAAGGTAAGTGGAACTTAGTTTTGATGGGTTCATCAGATCTACTCCCTAGTTGGCTTGCTGATCGATTAGCAAAAGCAATAGCCATAGATCATGGAAAGAAAAAATTAACGGTTAACCTTGCAATTGGATATGGGGGACGCCAGGAAATTTCTGATGCTGTGAAAGCATTACTCGAAGATAATTTGAAAAATGGTAAATCGCTTCCTGAGATAATTGAGAATTTAGAGATAAATGAAATTTCAAAGTACCTGTACACCGCAGGTCAACCCGACCCTGATTTGGTAATTAGAACCTCCGGAGAGCAGAGACTTTCAGGCTTTTTATTGTGGCAAAGCGCACATTCAGAGTTTTACTTTTGCGAAGCTTATTGGCCTGATTTTAGAAAGTTGGATTTTTTGCGAGCATTGCGTTCATACGCCGCTCGTCACCGTCGTTTTGGAAGTTAACATCAGATTAAGAGCCTGCGTGTCGCGACTAACTCACAATAGAAATATTCTAAATTTGCGCTACCTACTACATAACAGAATAGGAAGTGCCGGTGTCGGCGAAGTCTGGTAACAAAATAAAGACTTATATTTTAGATACCAGTGTGCTGCTGGCAGACCCATCCGCACTTACGAGATTTGCAGAACACCAAGTTGTTTTACCTATTGCAGTGATTGGCGAATTAGAAAGTAAGCGTGACCATCCTGAACTTGGATACTTTGCAAGAGGTGCACTTAGATTATTAGATGACATCAGAGTCGAAAATGGCCGGCTTGATAAGCCAATGGTTATTACCCCTGAGGGCGGCACTCTCTCTGTTGAGTTAAACCACTCTGATTCAAGTTCCCTACCTCCAGGATTTTTCCGTGATGGCAGTAATGATTCAAGAATTCTTTCTGTTGCTAAGAATCTAATCGCTGATGGTCGTGATGTAGTTCTTGTTACTAAAGATTTACCATTGCGGGTAAAAGCTTCTGCTATCGGAATTGAGGCAGAGGAGTACCGCGCCGAACTTGCGATAAGTAGTGGCTGGACCGGAATGGTAGAACTAAACGTTTCGGCTGCGGTAATTGATGCCCTATATGAAAATGAAAGAACTCCATGTCCAGAAGCTAAAGATTTACCGGTGCACACGGGAGTGGTTCTTTCATCAGAGCGTGGGAGTGCGCTTGCGCGAGTAATGCCAGATAAACAGTTGCGATTAGTTCGTGGTGATCGAGAAGCATTTGGTGTGCACGGCAGAAGCGCGGAGCAAAGAATCGCATTAGATCTTTTACTTGATAATGAAGTCGGAATTGTTTCACTTGGCGGAAGAGCCGGTACCGGAAAAAGTGCCCTTGCACTTTGCGCTGGATTAGAAGCGGTTCTTGAGCGACGTTTACATAAGAAAGTTGTTGTCTTCCGTCCGCTTTACCCAGTTGGGGGACAAGAACTCGGCTACCTCCCAGGAAGTGAAGGCGAGAAGATGTCGCCATGGGCCCAGGCAGTTTTCGACACACTTGGGGCACTAGTTAGTCAGAGTGCAATTGATGAAGTTGTTCATCGTGGGTTAATTGAAGTTTTGCCATTAACTCATATTCGCGGTCGCTCACTCCATGATTCATTTGTAATTGTGGATGAAGCACAATCGTTAGAACGTGGAGTTTTACTAACTGTGCTTTCACGAATCGGGCAAAACTCTCGAGTAATTTTGACTCACGATGTTGCACAGCGCGATAATTTGCGTGTTGGAAGATTTGACGGAGTTGTTGCCGTTATTGAAGCCCTCAAAGGTCATCCACTTTTTGCACATATAACATTAGTAAGAAGTGAGCGATCGGCCATTGCAGCCCTTGTTACTGAAATGTTAGAAACTCCAATTCAGTAATTACCGCAATTGATTGGTATAGTTATGCATCCGAGTTGTTCAGTTGAGATTTTTGAAAGTAGTAAATTTAGATGCCAAGCTCAGTTAAAAAGAAGCCTGATTTAGAACGTGCCTATAAGTTTTTATTAGGGATGAACTTCCTATTCGCCATATTGATAATTTCATGGATTCCAAGATTGTCTGAAGTCAAAAAATTATTGGGCTTAAACAACGAAGTCTTCGGTTCGCTCATGGGGCTTGGGTCAATTGGATCTCTTGTCGCGTATGGAAGTTCAGGCTATGTGATTGAGCGGTTTGGATCTAAACGTGTAATTAACCTCTCCATAATCATGATGGCTATAAGTTACGGTGGAATCACTTGGACGAGAAGCGTTACGATTTTTGCATTAATAAATCTATTTGCCGCTGCAGGTGGCTCATTTTTACATATTGCCCTTTCGGGTTTACAAACTGTAATTCAAAAAGAACTTGGGCGCCCGATCATCCCAAAGATGCACGGATCTTTTAATACCGGATTTCTAATCGTAATTCTTATTGGTGGAGTAATTTCACCATTTATTTCAGTGCGCACCCACTTGACAGTTATCTCAATAATAATTTCACCAATATTCTTTTATTGCGCAACCCAACTCCCTTCCTCTCGCGATTTTGAGATGGGCGAAAAACCTCATTTTGGTTTGAAGTTTGTGAAAGAATTAATTCCACGAACTCAATTAGAGTGGTTAGTAAGTTTAGGATTAATTTGCGCAACAGTTATAGAAATTTCTACTAATGACTGGATGGCGATTTATGCTCGCGAAACTTTAAATATTCCTGCCGGTCCACACGTGATCTATTTTATTTTGTTTTCACTTGCAATGATTATCGCACGTTGGAAATTTGCCGCGATGTTAAAACGGTTTGGTTCAGTTAATTTGATTCATTATGGCTCAATAATCGGCTCCATCGGATATGCAATCGGAATTTACGGTGCATTTTTAATGGTGGGATCTTCTCCCGCAATTGCATTTGTCTTAGCTGGATTTGGAGTTTTAATTGGAGGATTTGGAATTGGCGGAATACAGGCAATCTTTATTAAAGTACTTGGAGATAAATCGGGAACCTCATTAAATGTTGCCCTAGGCCGGGTTTACTTTGTCTTCACCATGTACCTATTTGTAATTCGACTAATAATCTCATTTATAGCTGAACGAGTGTCGGTCGCGGCCGCCCTCCTTGTGCCGGCAGTGCTTTTACTCCTAACATTTAGGTTCGCTCATCTTGCTGATGAGGATGAAGATTTACTTAAATAACTAAAGTAGAGGGAGATCAAAATGGAAAGAATCTGTTGGACGCTTCGAGTGCATCCAGATCGGGTAAATGATTACCGTGAATCACATGCCGCAATTCCAGATTATTACCGCCAAGCGCTCAGTGATGCCGGTTGGAAGAATTATTCGATTTACCTCATGCCCGATGGTTTGGTAATCGGATATGTTGAATCTGAAAATTGGGATGAGTCCCGCAAGACGATGTGGGCTCGCAAAGATGTCCACGAGCGCTACAGCGCTGAGATCGGTGACAAAATGAAGGGCGCATTTATCTGGCCACCTGAGGGCCCTCCAACTGACCACCTTCAAATGCACCCTTGTGAAGAGCTGGTTTTCCGCCTGGATTAATCAATTGGGGCTCAGGTCGCTGAGCAGGGTGAACTGCTAGATAACAAATAGGTATCAATTGCTGAATTTTGCAGATTGCTATTGACCACCACCGAACCGGTATATACCGTTCCATAACACACAGATCTGAACTGTTTTAGTTGACTTTATTGCTAAGGCGAAACTGGTATTACCAGTCAAACCAAAGTGGCTAAAACGGATATGTGATCAGCGGCCGATCCCTCGGCCTCGGAGATAGAGAGATAGGTGAAAATGAATAACAAGACAGCAAGCAAGAAGTTCCGGGTCGGAATTCTTGCAGGTCTTTTGTCAGTCTCACTAGCAGGCGTTGGAGTTCAGAGTGCACATGCTGTAACTGAACTACGTTTCGCTGCACTTGCTGGTATCGATGGAAACTTCAAGCCAGTAATTGAACAATGGAACAAAGAGAATCCAGATATCCAAGTTAAAGTTGAAACTCTTCCAGCGACAATTCCTGACATTGTAAAGAGCCTGGCTGCATCTGCACTAAGTGGCAGCGCACCAGATATCTTCAACAACCTTGATACTTATGCTGATCAATTGGCAGATGTCGGATTCTCCGAAGATCTAGTCAAATGGTTTGGTACCAATGGAACCATCAAGCGTGCAGCATTTAACCAAGCATTCTTGAGCTCATATGTTCCAATCAACTTTCCTAAGCAAGTAACTGGTCTTCCAATTGCTGCAGATGCGATCGTTGTTTTCTACAACAAGACTCTCTTCAAGAAAGCTGGCGTTGCATTTCCAAAAGCTGGCTGGACATACGATGAGTACTTGAGCACATGCGACAAACTTTCAAAGTGGGGCGCAACACAGAAGCCACAAGTTTGGGGTAACTCAGGCGGACCTGGCGGAGGAAGCAAGTCAATCTGGCAAGCCCAGTACAACCCATTCCTTCATTCTGTAGGTACCTATACCTATGATCGCAACACCAACACCTCAGCAATTGGTTCACCAAAAGCTATCGCTGCTTGGAAGCAACTTGTTAAGCCATGGCAAAGCGGTTGTATCGCTAAGTACAGCATTGTTGGCGGAAAGACCCCTCCAACCTTCCAAGGTGGACAGGTTGCCATGGAAATCTCTGTACGCGCACTACTTCCAACATACAAATCCGGATTAGAAGCTAAGAAGATGGATTGGGATGTTGCGGACATGCCTACAATCAAGGGCGAAACTTCTAAGTACATTATCGGTGGCGGAAGCTACGGATTAGGTATTGCTGCAACTTCAAAGAATAAAGAAGCTGCATGGAAGTTCGTTAACTGGTTCTACTCAACCAAGAATGGTGGAATTAACACCCTTCAGGCAAGTGGATCACTAGTACCTCCAACAGATGAAGGAATTGCAAGTGGCGCATGGCGTACATTGGCAGCACCTCCTGCAAATGTTGATGTATTTGGTCGTGCGATCAAGAACTCCTTTATTGCACCTAAGTTGCCAGGTCAAGCAGGAACAGTGCTTGATACCGTAATCGGTGATGCTTTAGCTGAAGTTCTTCTAAAGAATGTTTCAATTGAAAAAGCATTCAAGAAGGCTGAAGATAAAGTAACTGCTGCAATCAAGAAAGAACTTGACGCAGGTTAATTAAATAACTAGTTAGTGGGCGATGCTTTGCGCACTGCCCACTAACTATTTTAATAAGTTTAATTATTATGAAATTTTCTTTGAATCAGTAAATTTTTGGGGGATGCATGACGCAGGTCAAAGAAAAAAAAGTTGGCACCAAGAATCAACTAAAACGAAATGATCGTTTTTGGTTAGGCGTCTTTATCCTCCCAAATTTATTTATGTACACTCTTTTCATTCTCATACCTTCTGCCGTCGGTGTTTTGCTTAGTTTTTGCGAATGGAATATCTTGGGACCGATTAAATGGGTCGGTTTAGAAAATTACCGCAGATTATTTACAGATGAGTTGATCATGCCCGCCTTTGGGCGCTCACTTCAATATCTGGCTTATGGAGTACTGCCAACAGTTTTTGGTGGATTTCTCTTAGCGGTACTGCTGAATTGGAAAGTAAAAGGAATTGGCATCTTTCGAGCCATGTTTTTCTTGCCGCTTACCGTCTCTAGTGCGGTAGCAGGTATCTCCTGGTCAAGTATTTTCAATCCAGAGGCTGGTTGGATTAATTTAATTTTGAAAAAATTTGGAATCACTGGACCCGAATGGTTAAGTAGTTTTACTTGGGCGCTTCCTTCAGTGACAATCATTGTTATTTGGTTATCACTTCCATTAGTAATTATTTTATATTTGGCTGGCTTACAGAGAATTTCTCCAGAAATTATGGAGGCAGCAGCACTCGATGGAGCAAATGTTTGGCAACGGATTTGGGGAATTGTTTTCCCATGTGTTGCTTCGACAACAACTTTAGTTGTGGTCATCGAGATTTTAGCTTTTCTGGGTTCGCCATTTGAAATATCACTTTTAATGGTTCAAGGTGGACCATTGGACGCAACAACTTCACTCGCGTACTACGCCTATAAAGTTGCATTTGAGCAATTTGAAATTGGCTACGCGTCAGCTGTGGTCATGGCTCAATTCTTTGTTTTCTTAAGTATCGCATTAATTGTGTTGAGGATTCGTAAATCTATAAGAGCGAGGGGTTAATCATGGCTAATGGAGTTTTGTTTACCCAAAAACGTTCTGTAAATACTATTCGGTACTCAGTAATCGTTTTGCTAGCGCTGCTATTTACCTTCCCACTTTTGTATTTAGTTTCTGGCTCACTGATGACTTTAAATGAAGTAACTGTCTATCCACCTAAACTGTTACCGACAACTATAAATCTACAAAATTACGTAGATGCGATGCAAGTAATGACCCCAAGTATTTTTGGGAATACATTGTTTTTTACATTTGGAATCTTGATTTTGCAATTAATCCTTTCTTTTTCAGCTGGATTTGCACTTGCAAAAATGCCATTTAAGTATGCGGCAACTGTTGTTGGTTTATTTGCGATTCCAGTTTTTCTTCCTACAAACGTTTCAATCATTCCGTTGTATTTAGTGACTTTTAAATTACACCTGCTTAATACATGGGGTGGAATGATCTTGCCAATTGTTGGATCCACCGCATTTGGAACATTGCTGTTTCGACAGTTCCTGGTAAATTTCCCAGATAACCTTGTTGATGCGGCTCGAATTGATGGAGCAAGTTGGCCGCGAGTGCTATTCCAAGTTGTATTACCACTTGCTCGTCCACCTATTGCTTCATATGCAGCGGTAACTTTCCTGACTGCCTGGAATATGTACATCTGGCCGTTGATGGTGGGCCACACCGATGATTTGAAAGTCGCAACAGTTCAATTAGCTCCATTAATTGCTGGTGGAGTTGGCTTCTATGGAAAAATTCCACCAAACGTGACTTATGCGGCAGCTTTGCTAAGTGCTTTACCTGTAACGCTATTTTTCCTTTGGGCACAACGTTGGTTCATAAATGCAATCGCAGGAACTGGTAACGATTCATAAGCTGCTTTTATTTCTATCTAAACGAGGAGTTCTTTAATGTCGGAGCACAAATTAGGCGTAGCAATTGTTGGTTGCGGTTTTATGGGCCGCAGGCATTTGCTGGGTTTTGCCGCACTTCACAAAGCAGGCATGTTAAAGGGTGAAGTAGTTGCACTCCTTGATATCAACAAGGAAGTTGCTGACAAAGTTGCAGATGAAGCATTTGAACTGCTCGGTAAGCGTCCAGCTGTTTACACATCTTTGGATGAGATGATGAAGGATCCTGCTGTTGAAGCGATTGATATCGTTACCGATCCGAGAACTCACCACACTATTGCTGTGCAAGCAATGGAAGCTGGACGCCATGTTTTATGTGAGAAGCCACTTTCATTAACTATCAAAACTGGGCAAATAATGCTTGATGCTGCAAAACGTACCGGAATGACATTGGCGACTGCTGAGAATTATCGCCGCGGTGGTGCAAACCGAGTTGCCCGCGCAGTTATTGAATCAGGGATGCTTGGGAAATTACATTTAATGATTGAGATGTGGGCTGGCGGAGATGACAAGATCATCATCAGCAAGTGGCGACATATGAAAGAAAGTGGCTCAATCGGAATTGATATGAGCATTCACTACGCAGATATTATTGAGTATTTTGTTGGCCCAGTTGAACGAGTTTGGGGACGCGGCATCATCGCAGAACCAATTCGTTATACAAAAGATGGCGATGAGTCGATCATCCCAACTGGTGAAGATGCATTATTTGCCAGCATGCGCACCGCAGATGGAATCGATGTTCAGTACACATATCTTCCTTCTGGTCCTGGAATTAGCCACCGACAACGGAGTTTGCATGGAACTAAAGGATCAATGTTAGTTCCGGGTGATCGCTCAGATGGAGATGTTGTTGTACAACTCGGAGAGCGCAAACTTATGGGCGCTGAATTAGTTGCTGAGATTGCTAAGAGTGGAACCCATTTAAATATAAATGAAGTTACGAAAGCAGTATTAGGTCCGGATGGAACTGGCGGCAAAGGTGCACCATGGGCTGCAGTTGATTCTGGTTACCTAGCTGTCGAAATTGATGACTTTATAGATGCGGTATTAAATAAACGTGCTCCAGAAGTTGATGGAATGGGTGGATTGCGGGCACTTGCGGTGGTTTATGCAATTCTCGAATCTGGGGTAGCTGGACGGGAAGTTTCAGTGGATGAAGTAATAAACGGCAAAATACACGCTTATCAGGATGAGATCGATCAATCTTTAGAAAGGCGTTAATCATGAGCGAAGAGTTAAAGTTTCATCAAGTCGCCTATGTAGTTAAAGATTTAGATAAGGCCGTTAAACATTGGGCAGATGATTTAGGTATTGGACCGTGGACTGTTTACACACTTAAGTCACCTGGATTAAAAAATTGTGTTTACAAAGGGCAAGCAACAGATTTTGGAATTCGTCATGCAATGGCATTTTCTGGAAATCTGCAATTTGAGTTAGTCGAGCCACTTCATGGGCCAAGTATTTTTCGCGATCAATTAGATTCAACTGGTGAAGGCATGAATCACGTAGGTTGCATTGTGCAAGATCATCCTGCTGCAGTTGCAGATTTTATTGCGCGCGGATTTACACCGTTGCAAAGTGCCGCTGGTTTTGGCGCTGAAGGAGATGGCGCATTTGCTTACTTCCAACCACCAGATGGAATTAGTGCCATCGTTGAATTGATTTCTCCACCAAAAGTTCGCATCCAACCTGATTACATCTACCCAGCACCGGAAGGCAAATAATGAAATCTGCGGCACGCATCGCAAAAGTTGAAGTATTCGCAGCGGGCATGTCCTGCTTTGTTCGCCTTACAACTGAAGATGGAATTCAAGGCGTCGGTGAGTCAACTGCATTTGCATATCCAAACGCAGTTGCTGAAGTCATTCGCAACTTCGAACCATTCTTGATCGGTGCAGATGCTCATGATGTAGAACAGAATTGGTTAAAAATGTATCGCGCACTTGGATGGCGTGGCTTGATGCTCGGTGGCGCGATTAGTGCAATCGATCAAGCGATGTGGGATATCCGTGCCAGAGTATTTGAAACTCCAGTTTGGCATTTACTGGGCGGTCGCAGTCGCAAAGCAGTTCGTGGAATGAAAGTAGTCTGGGGTAATACAAAAGAAGAGCTTCTCAGAGACTCTCTGATGGCCCAAAAAGAGGGTTACACCGCAATTAAAATTATTTTGCATCAACATGATCATCATTTGATGCGTCATGCAGAGAAAATCGCTGACTTGGTAGACCGGATGGCCTCACTTCGCGATGCAGTCGGAAATACGCTAGATATTGGCGTAGAACTTCACCGTAATATGCAACCAGGAAACTCAGTTGCGTTGATTGAAGAGTTGATGCCATTCCGTCCACTCTTTGTGGAAGATCCAATTCCACCAGATAGCGTGCTTTCATTTGCGGAAGTATCTGCAAAGGTGAAAACTCCAATGGCTGCTGGAGAGCGCAATACCTCGATATATGAGTTCCGTGAGTACATCGAACATGCCGGTCTTGCATTTGTACGTCCCGATATCGGAATCGCCGGTGGCTTTACCCATGTTCGCAAAATTTGCGCGATGGCTGAAGCTCATCATCAAGGAATCTTGCCGCATGCAGTTCCATCAGGTGCGATTGCAACTATGGCACATATTCATCTAGGAATTACCGTTCCCAACTGGGAAGCACAAGAACATATCGATCAAAATGTTGACCCTGTGCAACAAATGGTAAAACGAATTCCACTTGTAAAAGATGGTTGGTTGTATCCATTTGATGAGCCAGGTCTTGGCATGGAGATCAATGACGCATTTTTTGCAACAAATCCTCCAGTTACCATGCACGGAATAAATCCAGATCTTCGTGAAGATGGTTCGGTGGCACTTCGATGAGTAAACCTAAAGTTGGAATTGCTTGTTCTGCTGAAACGCGCGCGCTCTATTTAGAGAAGCACGATTTAGCGCGTTTAAGCAAAATCGCGGATGTTGTAATTGAAGAGTATGACGTCCCATCTGATTGGGTAACCATTCCGGTAGATCCTGAAGTAGAAGCCCGCTTTGCTAAATTCGCAGTAGATCTAGATGTATTGATCGTCTGTCATGGTGGACCAAGAATTACAAAACCTATCTTTGCCGCTGGCAAGAAATTAAAAGTTGTCGGCGAACTCGAAGGTGATCGCTTTGCTGGTCGCATCGATGTAATTGCGGCTAAAGAAGCTGGCGTCATGGTGGTTGATACAACTCACTCATCATCATGGCCTGTCTCTGAATGGGCACTAGCACTTGCCTTAATTGGTCTGCGTGAACATGCACGGTTCCGTGACATCATCGCTGGAAAGAAAATGATTCATGATGATTACCGAACCAAACCACCAGCCCGTGAATTAACTGGCAAAAGTGTGGGGATTATCGGCTTTGGTCATATCGCATGGCGCTTACGCGAATTTTTAACTCCATTTCGCAACGAGATCTTTGCTTATGACCCATTTGCACCTCGTGAATTGGCAGATGCACTGGACGTCAACTTCGCATCACTTGAAAGAGTCATGGATTGCGATGTAGTGATCTGTCTTGCACCAGACACAGCTAAGACGCGAAACATGATCGCTGAGAAAGAGTTAGCGATGCTTAAGCCTGGAGCGGTATTTGTAAATGTGTCGCGCGGCGGATGTGTAGATGTTCCAGCGTTAATTGCTAAAGCAGCAAAAGAGGATGCTTGGTTCTGTTTAGATGCACACAACCCAGAGCCAATTGCAGTTGATTCACCACTGCGTGGAATGCGAAATGTTTTTCTCTCACCTCACATTGGTGGCATGACTGTCGAAGCACAACCTAGATTTTTCACTCTGATGGTTGAAGAGTTAGAGCGATGGGTTGATGGTGCAGAACCACGAGCCCAAATCACTGATCGCGTTGTTGCTGGAAGATCTGGAAAATAAGATGATTGCCGATAGCCATTGTCACGCCTGGCGTAGATGGCCATATGACAAATCAGTCCCAGATCCAGATCATCGTGGATCACTTGAGGCGTTGTTGTATGAAATGGATACCCACGGAGTAACTCGGGCATCTGTTGTATGTGCTCGCATTGGCGATGGTGAAGGTGGAGATGGTTTTGGGAATGAAGATAACAATGATTATGTATCTTCTTTTGCGAAAAAATTTCCAGATCGAATTTCAGCCTGGGTAGATGTTGATTGTGTCTGGCGTAAAGATCACCATAAACCAGGTGCTGTTACTAGATTGCGCGAAGAGTTGTCTCGTAATAACGCAAAAGGTTTCACTCATTATGTAACAGCAGAAAATGATGGTTGGTTCCATACGGATGAAGGCCAGGAATTTTTTGCAACTGCTGCAGAGCTAAAAGTGGTTGCCTCAATGGCAATTTCACCTGCCTGGTTTCCAGATTTGCGGGAGATAGCCAAAGCAAATCCAACGTTGCCTTTTCTAGTTCACCATATGTCAATGCCAGCAAATTCTGGCTCCGGATACAGCAAGAATGACATTGCCGAGTTAGTGAAGAGCGCAGAAGTTCCAAATATCGGCATTAAAATATCTGGCTTTAATTATAATTCGATTGAAAAATATGATTTTCCTTACAAACAATCTCAAGAACTTTTCAAAACAATTTATGATGCTTACGGCGCAGATCGGCTTTATTGGGCATCAGATTTCCCGGCTTCACGGGATATGTTGACCTACACCCAAGCAATCGAAGTCATCCGAACTCATTGTGATTATCTTCCAAAAGCAGATTTGGATAAGATCATGGGAGATAACTTAAACAATTTGTTAAATAATCCGGTTTTTTCTCAGAAATAACTAAACCAAACTAGAAAGGCAAAAATATGGCCGCTGTACTGATCGCTCGTTACTATGTAAATCCAGGAAACTCAGCTGCAGTTAAAGAAGCACTGCAAAAGATGGCGGTTCGCGTTAAAGCTGACGAGCCAGCATGTTTGCTTTACAACGCCAATATTGATCCAGAAAATGAAAATCTTTACTGCCTATACGAGGTTTATCGTGATGCAGCAGCAATTGCCGCTCACCGCGAAACTCCTCATTTCAAAGAGATCATCGAAGGAATAATCGTTCCGTTACTTGAAAAGCGTGAGCGCGAAATTTACGAGCAGGTAATTGGCTAATGAAATTACTCTCCTTTGCAACAGTCACTTCAATAGGTCGAACCCGACATCTTGGCGCACTTGTTTCAGGTGATGCCGATTCGGGGGAGGTTATTGATTTAACTGCGGCATCGAGAGCATTACTTGCTTCAGAAGGTTTGGATGAGATTGGTGCAGAGCGAATCACTAATGCGCTCTGCCCAGCCTCAACTTTAGGATTTATTCAAGGTGGAGATAGAGCCCGAGAGTTAGCGGAAAAAGCAGTTGCTGCGGTTTTGAAAAATGGTTGGGAGAAAGCACCAAATCTTGCGCAGATTAGATACAACGCCGCTGATATCGCTCATCTTCCGGCGATAAGCGCACCGCCTCTTTTGCGGGATTTTATGTCTTTCGAAAAACATTTATTAAATGTTTTTCCTAAATTAAATAGACCAATTCCAGATGAGTGGTACAAACGTCCAGTTTTTTATAAGGGCAACGCAGCCAGCATTGGCGCGCACAAACAAGAGATTGAATTTCCGGAGTACGCCGAAGTTTTAGATTTAGAGTTCGAATTTGCGATTGTGATTGGTAAATCTGGAATCGACATCAAAGTCGAGAATGCCCGTGATTACATCTACGGATACACGATTTACAATGATTTTTCGGCACGTGCAATTCAATCCCAAGAAATGTCGGTTGGGCTTGGACCTGCTAAAGGTAAAGATTTTGTAGGCGCACATGTTTTAGGTCCGGTCTTAGTGACTGCTGATGAGATTAAAGATCCTTACTCACTTGCCATGAAGGCGTGGATAAACGGCGTCCAGTGGACTGATGGAAATACAAGTGACATGCATTGGAAATTTGAGCAGATGATCGCTTATGCATCTTGGAATGAACAATTACAAGTTGGTGAGGTTTTTGGTTCAGGAACAGTTGGCGATGGATCTGGCGCAGAACAAGACAAAGTCTTGAATCCTGGCGATGTAATCGAACTAGATGTTGCTGGAATTGGAAAGTTATTCAATAAAGTAGTCAGAAATAAACCGCTTGATCTAGATATCAGCAAACATGGAGGCGCTAGATGATCTTCTCCGATCTTTATATCAATGGCAAATGGGTTGAAGGAGCAGGCCGCCATCCAGTTTATGATCCTAGTGATGGTTCGGTGATTACCGAGATTGCTATCGCTGGCGATAAAGAAGTAGATGCCGCGATGAATGCTGCCGCAGCAGCCTTCCCAACATTTGCGCAAACTCCTTCACGTCAACGTGGTGAGATGTTGCGCCGCGCATTTGAAATCATGATTGCAGAAGCTGATGATTTGGCAAGATTAATTTCGCGCGAAAATGGCAAAGTTTTTGCTGATGCAAAGGGCGAAGTCCTTTATGCGGCTGAGTTTTTCCGTTGGTTCTCTGAAGAAGCAGTACGTATTGAGGGAGATTTCCGCACTTCTCCGAGCGGAGATAAGCGGATTATTGTTACCAATCAGCCAATTGGTGTTTCATTGTTAATTACCCCATGGAATTTTCCAGCAGCAATGGCTACTCGCAAAATCGGTCCAGCAATTGCAGCTGGCTGCACCGTAATTGTTAAACCTGCAACTGAAACTCCACTTACTACTTTGGCTATCGTTGATATTTTGCATCGCGCAGGCGTTCCTGCAGGCGTTGTAAATGTGATCACTCCAATTCCTGCCGGTCCGGCAATAACTCGCTTACTTGAAGATTCAAGATTGAAAAATCTTTCATTCACCGGATCTACTCAAGTTGGAAAAATTTTATTAAAGCAAGCAGCAGATCGAGTCATTCGCACATCAATGGAGTTGGGTGGAAACGCACCATTTATTGTTTTGGATGATGCAGATATTGACGAGGCAGTAAGTGGCGCGATGATTGCCAAACTGCGTAATGGTGGTGCTGCCTGCACCGCTGCAAATCGTTTTTACGTTTCAAAAGTAGTTGCTGCACAATTTACTGAAAAGTTAACAGCAGCTATGGCTGCGATTAAGATGGCGTCAGGATTAACTGAAGGTGCTCAACTTGGTGCAAGTGTTTCAGTTAAAGAGCGGAATAAAATTGCCGATCTAGTAACTGCTTCAATTGCGCAAGGAGCTGAAGTAAAACTTGGTGGAAAAACTCCTGCTGGCGATGGCGCTTTTTATCCACCAACAGTTCTAACTGTTGCAGCAGATAATGAAATTTTGAAAGAGGAAATCTTTGGACCAGTTGCTGTAATAGTTACAGTGGAATCTGATGAACAAGCGATCGCACTTGCAAATGACACTGAGTACGGCTTAATCAGTTACATCTACTCAGCCGATTTGGGTCGCGCACTCAAAGTCGCTGAAGCGATGGAATCTGGAATGGTGGCTATTAATAGAGGAGTGATTTCTGACCCTGCAGCTCCATTTGGCGGATACAAGCAAAGTGGATTAGGTCGCGAAGGTGGCTTTGATGGAATCCATGAGTTCCTCGAGAAGAAGTACATCGGCGCAGCTTTTTAAGGCAGCACGCTCAGCACACTCGGCACACTCGGCACACTCGGCACACTCAAGCATTTTGGTAGAGCAATAGAGGCGTGTACCCTCTACCTGTTCGATCTATTAAGAAGTACAGAAAAAAGTAGTGCCCCCCTAGCTCAGACGGTAGAGCGTTTCCATGGTAAGGAAAAGGTCAACGGTTCGATTCCGTTGGGGGGCTCGGCGGGGTAGCTCAGCCTGGTAGAGCAAGCGGCTCATAATCGCTGTGTCGCCGGTTCAAGTCCGGCCTCCGCTACTCGATTTCTCGCCTTAGGGCGAGAACGGGTACGCTCAGACCTTCGCGAAAGTGAAGATTACATAGATAGGAGCATGACCATGGCAAGTAAGAGTGCGGATGTCCGCCCGAAGATCACCATGGCCTGTGTGGATTGCAAAGAACGCAATTACATCACCAAGAAAAATCGCCGTAACGATCCAGATCGTATGGAGATGAAGAAGTTCTGCCCACGTTGTAAAGCCAGCACACTTCACCGGGAGACCCGCTAAATCATGGTCGCCCCCGACCTAGTCGGGCGTAAATTTCTGGGAACGCAGACGCAAAGAGTAAATCAATTAGATCTGACTGCCTTTGCAACATCAATTGGCGAAACCGCTGACACTCAAATTTCTCAACTTCCAACTTTCCCAATTTGTTTTACATTAAATGAGGCAGAACGAATTGCCCCAGAACTTGGTCTGGATTGGAGCCGAGTTGTACATGGTGATCAAAGATTTATTCATCACCGATTTTTAAAAATCGATGAAGAGGTGCGTGCAGATAGCGAAATTGAAGCGGTTAAATCAATGGCGGGTAATGAGATTTTAACTTTAAGATCTGATCTTTTTGTGGGCGATGAGTTAGTAACTTCTACCTGGTCAACTTTGGTTTTTAGAGGGCAACAATGAGTGCTTTAAGTGGAATTGCAATTGGGGATGAGTTGCCAACGGAAACTTTCCAATTAGATCGTGCGATGTTGAGCAATTACGCGAAAGCGAGCGGAGATTTAAATCCGATCCACTTAGATGAAGCATTTGCTAAAAATGTTGGCCTCCCAAATATAATTGCGCACGGAATGCTCACCATGGCGCTCGCCGGGAAGGCCTTAAATACTTGGTGCAACAAGGAATTCAAAGTAGTTGAAATCTTTGCTCGCTTCACTAAACCTGTTGTAGTTGAAGCAAACTCAACAACCGCTTTAGAAGTTAGTGGAAAAATTGGGGAGATTACCGATGGCAAGATCAGAGTTGATTTAACCGTTATTTCGAACGAGCAAAAAGTGCTCGGTATGACCCGTGCTTTTGTGGTTAAGGTGTAAACAATGGAACTAGCTAAATTAAGTACTTTTCGAGTTGGTGGTGCTGCAAAAAATCTTATTTTTGCGAGTAATGAAAGTGAAGTAATTACTGCTGTAGAGAATGCTAGCAAAGAAGCAATTCTTATTATGGGTGCCGGTTCAAATTTACTTATTAGCGATCAGGGTTTCGACGGGACTGTAATTATTATTAAAAGTACTGGCTCTTCTCTTGATCAAGATGCATGTTCTGGCGGCACAATCACAGTTAACGCCGGTGAGAATTGGGAAAGTTTTGTTAAGCAGACGGTTAAGCAAGGTTTTAGTGGTCTTGAATCGATGAGTGGAATTCCTGGAACAGTGGGAGCGGTTCCGATTCAAAACGTCGGTGCTTATGGACACGAAGTTGCTGAATTTATTGCTCGTGTGCGAACCTATGATCGCTCTAGAGAAGAGATCGTAACTTTTACGGCAAATCAATGTGGCTTTGGATATCGAACCTCGTTATTTAAAGAGGAGCCAAATCGCTGGGTTATCTTAGATGTAACTTTTCAATTAAAAGTGGGCGAATTGTCAGCCCCGATTATGTATCGTGAATTAGCAAATGAGTTAGGCGTCGAGATTGGTTCACGAGTTGAAGTTGCAAAGTGTCGAGCAGCAGTCTTGAAGTTAAGAAAAAACAAAGGGATGTTGCTTGATGATGCAGACCCTGACACTTGGTCAGCTGGTTCATTTTTTACTAATCCAGTTGTGAGTACTTCGGTTGCCAAAGATTTACCTGAAGAAGCACCAAGATGGATCGTGGGAGATAACAAAATTAAAGTTTCAGCGGCATGGTTATTACAAAACTCTGGAATCTCTCGGGGTGATCGACACGGGGGAGCCGGCATTTCAAGTAAACATGTTTTAGCACTTTGCAATGCAGATAATGCATCAGCTCAAGAGATTGTTGAGTTGGCTAAAAAAGCCCGCAAAGCAGTAAAAGATACTTTTGGAATCACGCTCACCCCAGAGGTGCGCTTAGTCGGCCTTACCCTTGATTAATTAAGTTTTTAATACGGGTAATTCCTTCAATCAAATCTTCATCACTCAAAGCGTATGAGAATCGTAAGTAACCTGAAGGCCCAAATGCTTCACCAGGTACTGCAGCGACTTCTACTTCATCAAGAATTAAGTTTGCTAACTCACTACTTGTCTGCGGTTTCTTCCCGCGGATCTCTCTTCCAAGAACTCCATGAACAGCAGGGTACGCGTAGAAAGCACCTTGTGGTGTTGGGCAGGAAAAGCCATCAATCTCATTTAACATTTTTACAATTAAATTACGACGTCGCAAAAATGCAACTTTCATTTCATTTGATGCGCTTAAATCTCCAGTAAGAGCGGCGATCGCTGCACGCTGTGAAATGTTGGAAACATTTGCAGTCATATGTGATTGTAAATTTGTGGCTGCCTTAATAATATCTTTTGGTCCAGCCATCCAACCAACGCGCCAACCGGTCATTGCATAAGTTTTTGCAACACCATTTAGCACAATTGTGCGATCGCGTAGCTCTGGAAACATAACTGGAAGTGATGGAGCAGTAGCTCCGTCGTAAAGCATGTGCTCATAGATCTCATCAGTTAAAACCCAGATCTGATTTTTGAGCGCCCACTCACCAATTGCACGTACTTGCTCAACTGTATAAACAGATCCAGTTGGATTGCTAGGAGAACAAAAAATAAGAGCTTTAGTTTTTGGGGTACGTGCTGCTTCAAGTTGTTCTATGGTAACGCAGTAATTACTTGATTCATCAGCGAAGACTTCAACTGGAACTCCACCAGCAATACGAATCTGCTCTGGATATGTGGTCCAATAAGGAGCAGGAAGAATTACTTCATCGTCTTCATCAACAATTGTCGCAACTGCTTGGAACACAGCTTGCTTGCCACCATTTGTAACTAAAACATTTTCAACTGCAATATCAAAATTTGAATCACGTTTTGTTTTTGCCACAATCGCTTCGCGTAATTCCGGCAAGCCGGCAACCGGTGTGTACCGATGATTCGAAGATACGCGGATTGCTTTTTCAGCAGCAACTAAAATGTAATCAGGAGTTGGAAAATCTGGTTCGCCTGCTCCAAAACCAATTACTGGCCGGCCAGCGGCTTTTAAGGCTTTGGCTTTGGCATCAACGGCAAGTGTGGCCGATTCGGCGATAGCAGCGACTCGGCGGGAAATTCGGCTCTGATTTGTGCTCATGAGAGGCAATCCTGCCACTAATTAATAGGAGTGCCAGCCGGGCGGGCTTTTGGGAAAGCTGCGAGCTATCACCCGAGTTAGACCCGACCCCACCTCTGCCTCTACACTCACCCGTCTAGCGCTTCGAATCTTTCCCGCTTTTGAGTTACCTAGTGGCTCCTGATTGGGTAAGGCCTTGAAGTTCTGGAGGGCAGTAGTTCAATTGGTAGAGCACCGGTCTCCAAAACCGGGGGTTGGGGGTTCAAATCCCTTCTGCCCTGCGACAAATCAAATGAGTTTTAACGAGTGAAAGGGATTGTGATGAGCGAGAAAGAGGGCGCAGTAAATGAGCGCTTAAATATTTTCGCGCGCGCCGGACTTTTCTATCGCCAAATTGTTTCAGAGTTGCGCAAAGTTGTTTGGCCATCTCGGAAGCAATTGTCTACCTACACAGCGGTTGTTTTAGTTTTCGTAACTTTCATAATCGCAGTCGTATCACTTTTTGATCTTGTGCTTACCAAAATTACCTTCTGGGTTTTTGGTTAATAGAGATTTAGCAGAGAGGAGTAACAATGATTGACGATCCATTTGCAGCAGCGTTAGCAGCATCAGCAAAAGAACTTAATTCAGCGCATGAGAAATCAGCGGAGTTAGCGGAATCAGCTGAAGTAGCTGAATTAGTTGAAGTGGTCGAAGTAGTTGTTGCCTCCGAAGTTGAGCAAGTTCATGTCGATACAGATGTATCAGATATAGCAGATCTATTTGTGCCAGAACTTGATGAAGTTGATGAAGATCTCACTCTTGATGATGACGGTCAAGTGCTTGATGACCCACTAGTTGAGTTCCGCAGAGCTTTACACAATGCTCCCGGTGATTGGTTCGTGATCCATTCTTACGCTGGTTATGAAAATCGCGTAAAAGGAAACCTGGAAAACCGAATCCAATCTTTAAATATGGAAGATTTTATTTTTCAGATTGAAGTTCCAAAAGAAGAGATTACTGAAATTAAAAATGGTCAGCGCAAGCAAGTTACTCGAAATGTTTTCCCTGGCTACGTTCTCGTACGCATGGATTTAACTGATGAATCGTGGACTGTCGTTCGCAATACTCCAGGAGTAACCGGCTTCGTTGGTCATGGCCATAATCCAAACCCACTTACTTTTTCAGAGGTTGAAGCAATTCTTGCTCCACGTCCACTTAAGAAATCAGAACGACCACAAATCAAGGTGGTTGATTTCGAAATTGGTGAGTCCGTAACTGTTATGGATGGCCCATTTGCAACTTTGCCTGCATCAATTAGCGAGATCATGCCGGAGCAGGCGAAACTCAAAGTCCTTGTTTCCATCTTTGGACGCGAGACCCCAGTAGAACTTTCCTTCAGTCAAGTACAGAAGATATAGGCGGAATAAACATGGCACCTAAGAAAAAGATCACCGCAATGATTAAGTTGCAGATCCAAGCTGGCGCAGCAACACCTGCACCACCAGTTGGTCCTGCTCTTGGTCAGCATGGCGTAAACATTATGGATTTCGTCAAGGCTTATAACGCCGCGACTGAAAGCCAGAAAGGTCAGATCATTCCGGTTGAGATCAGTGTTTACGAAGATCGCTCATTTACTTTTGTAACCAAGACTCCACCAGCATCACGTCTGATCTTGAAAGCTGCAAACCTTGAAAAAGGTTCTGCAATCCCTCACAAAGTAAAAGTTGGCAACATCACGATGGCACAAGCGCGTGATATTGCATCCCTCAAGATGGCAGATCTAAATGCCAACGATCTTGATGCAGCAAGTTTGATCATTGCCGGTACTGCTCGTTCAATGGGTATCACTGTCAACGGTTAATAACTAAATAAATCAGAAAGTGTGGGAGAGCTTGCTTGCTCGCTAACCACAACCCAAAAGTTAAATGAAAATTTCATTTAACTAGAATGGAGTAGAAATGAAGCGCGGTAAGAAATATCTAGCAGCTGCCGAAAAGATTGATGGCGACAACTTATATACACCTAGCCAAGCAGTCGGTTTAGCTCGCGAAACATCTGTAACAAAGTACGACTCAACTGTGGAAGTTTCACTTTCACTTGGCGTCGATCCTCGTAAAGCTGATCAAGCAATCCGTGGAGTTGTGAATTTGCCACACGGAACCGGAAAGACAGCACGCGTGCT
>Ga0194051_1000358_pt1 | contig 26516 bp, 33 predicted proteins | sample SepL2320m_MetaG_FD_161275 | JGI IMG/M metagenome (GOLD analysis project Ga0194051, IMG submission 161275) | Anoxic zone freshwater microbial communities from boreal shield lake in IISD Experimental Lakes Area, Ontario, Canada - Sep2016-L239-20m | ecosystem: Environmental > Aquatic > Freshwater >... | reverse complement strand
GCGTCACACTCAGCAATACTGAGCGGCATGACACCCCAACCGTCTGCCGTGGAGGCCGCCGCGCCGGCGATGCGCATCCCGGGAAGCCGCCGACCCCTCGACCGGGAATTCATCCTCACTGGCGCACTCGACATCATCGACACCCACGGGGCCGAGGCGCTGACCATGCGGGCCTTGGCCACCCACCTGGAATCTGGAACCACCACGCTCTACCGGCATTTCGCGAACCGAGCGGCACTGATCGCCGCCGTGATCGACCGAGTGCTCGCCAAGATCGACAGCGATACCCCCCGCGGGGCATGGCAGCAGGTCTGCAAGTTTCTCGCGCAACAACTGTTCGACACCCTGGCAGCACATCCCAACCTCGCCCCACTGCTCATCGAAAACCGGCCGACAGGGCCGGGCACGTCGGTCGGTCGGGAGCAGTTCCTCGCGGTCCTGCTCCGCGATGGGTTCACCCCGGAGGCCGCGGGGCGTCTCTACGCCACCGTGGCCCACTACGTCATCGGGTTCGCCGTTCAACTGGGCGCCCACGCGGAGGTGGCGTCGACCCTCGACATCCCCGGTGCCGACCCCATCCGCTTCCCCGCCACCGCCAAGACAGTCGCCTCCGGCGTACTGCCGATGACAATTGCCGAGGAATTCACCTACGGCCTCGACCTGATTCTGGGCATCGACCGACTCGACGACCACCGCGGCTGACCGCAGTCAAAAAGTCAGTCGAACGGCGATGGCGCGTCGGCCGCAGTGCGAGCCCGGTGTAGGTCTTCGAGGGGCCGTTCGCCACTACATGACCGTTGCTCTGGTGGCCGCCGCCGGTGGCTACACCGCCGGCTAGCCAAGCGACTGTCATCGCAGGATGGTCCTATGCTTGGCCGGCATGAGTTCTGACGATTGCTTGCGCGTCACTGGAATCGTCCAGGAAGGCCATCGGGTGGCATCTGGGAGAGCTGAATCCTCGCCCTTTCCCGCAGGAACTATCGAACTCCAAGCCCCCCTCTTCGCTGACATGGGACTCGATCTTTCGTGGGCTTTTATGGGCACGATCAACGTCTCAATCGAACCCTTCCGCTTCAGGTTTCTGAGGTCTGACTACACGTTCGCCAACGTGAAGTGGACGGAATCGTATCCCCCGGAAACCTTCTCATTCGCGCGTTGCGCACTCGAATTCGCGGGGCGGTCTTACTCGGCATGGATCTATTACCCACATCCCGAAACGAAGATCTCACATTTCCAACCGCCGTCGCTGATCGAAATCATCACTCAGCCGATTGAGACAATTGCCTACGGATCCCCGGTCGACATCGCTTATGACCCACGATCCATTGAGGTATTTCCGCAGTAGCCCACCGCAGTCCCTGTGTCCTCAAGTTTTGCCCTGCGACAGAGGCCGGCGCCTCTTCGGACGACCGCAGTGATCACCCCTGGGCTAAATCGCCTGGCACGCAGTCGGATTCGGTGGTTGAGTCCGGGCTATCGAGTCCTTGCGGCTGCCGGTGGGGTCAAACCCCAACGACCTCGACCAGATGCTCAATGCCCCGGAAATCGTCGGTGTTACGGGTGTAGAGGGGAAGCTCGGCGGCCATCGCGGTGGCGGCGATCAACAGGTCCACTGCCCGCGGGCCGCGGGCCTTACGACCGGTCGCCATGATCGCGGCGTAGATGTGGCCGTAGGCACGTGCGGCAGCGGAGTCGAAAGGCAACGGGTGAAATGTGGCCTCGGCCCGCTGTAGACGGTCCTGACGCCGCGCCCGCTCCGCGCTGTCGCCGGCGGCGTGGGGACCGGCCGACAAAATAGTCGTCGGATCGTCAGGCGGCAGGGTGATCACCCTGGTCGAGTTTCTCAGCGATCCAGACCTTGATCAGCGACTGACGGGTCACCCCGAGTCGGGTCGCCTCACGATCAAGCTCGGCGATCATCCATGCCGGAAAGTCGACATTAACTCGTCGAGGTTCTTCACCGGGGCGCCTAGCCCGCGCCGTATCCAAAGCACTAGCCATGTCTTCACCGGCGTCGAACCGCTCGTCAAATTCCTTAGCCTTCATAAAGGGCCACCTCGCCTTCTCTCGATGTTCGTACGGAAATGATCCGGACGAATTCACCGCGGTAGGTCACCACCGCGGACCAAACCCGGCCGTCGATCTGACCGATCACCATCCACCTCGGCTCATCCGTCGTCCTCGCGGTGACCTCAATGCGGTGAACATCCCGCCACAGCGCCTGTGCGTCGATGAAGTCGATTCCATGCTTCTCGCGATTGGCCACGCTTTTGGCGGGGTCAAACTCGAAATCGAGCACGGTATAAAAACTATACCAAAATCACGCGCCGTGACCGTCCATCCCTCACACCTCTGTGTGGGGGCACCACGGGAGAGCAAGAGTGGCGTAAACGTCGTCAAACTGTGGTCAAACAGCCACCACAACCCCCACCCAGCAAAAACCCGAGACCGTGTGGTCTCGGGTTTTTGCCTGTGGAGCTAAGGGGATTCGAACCCCTGACCCCCACACTGCCAGTGTGGTGCGCTACCAACTGCGCCATAGCCCCAGGTCTGTCGAAACTACACCACCGCAGCGAAGGCCTCAAAAAGCGATCAGTGCAGGTCCTCTACCGACTCGGGCGCCAAAGCCCCCATCGGTGTGTGTTCCAGGGGCGACTCGTCGCGGGTTTCCGGGGCGAACATCCATCCCACTGCCGCCGCCAACAAGACAGCCCCGCTGATGGCGAACGCCCACGCGAATGAGAATCGCTGGGCAATCAGCCCCAATCCGAACGAGCCGACGATGGATCCGAGGTCCGACATCATCTGAAAGGCCGCGACCGCCTGTCCACCGCGGGCTCGGCCGATGATGTCGGCAATCGAGGCCTGCTGCGGCGAGCCGTAAATGCCCGACGCCGCGCCCGCGATTACCGCCTCGGCGAGGAACACCGGCAGCGACGGCGCCAGGCCGAGGCATGCCGTGGATATCCCGGAAAGTGACAGCCCAGTGATGAGCAGCGGCTTACGTCCGATGCGGTCCGAAAGCCGGCCGCTGGGGATCACTACGGCGACATTGCCGACGGCGAATGCCGCCAACGCTAACCCCGCCACGCTCGCGCTGTGGCCCAGCACTTCGGCGGCAAACAGGGGAACCAGCGCGAAACGAAGTCCGAAAAAGGACCATCCGGTGGCGAAGTTGGACAGCAATGCCGCGCGATAGGCGCGGTGGCGCAACGCAACCCGCACCGTGACGGTCAGCTCGTCGTTGTCGGCCGGCGCGGCCAGCGCAGAACCTCGAAGGCTCACCAATACGACGGCAGCCGCGATCAGCAGCATCGCGCCATAAACCAGGAAGGGCGCAATCAAGCCCAGGCCGACGGTCAGGCTACCGAGCACCGGCCCGACGACCGAGCCGACCAGGAAGCCACCGGAGAACATGCCCGCCACCCGGCCGCGGGCATCATGCGGACTCATCCGGATCATCAGCGCCAACGCGGAGACGAAGAACAAGGTCGACCCGATTCCGCCGAGCGCCCGGAACACCAGCAACTGCCAGTAGGTGTGCGCGAAGGCGCAGGCCGCCGTGGACAGAGCCACGATCACCAAACCGGCGACGTAGATCCGGCGCTCCCCCAGACGCTGCACCAGCAGCCCCGCAGGGGGCGCCGCGCATAACCGCATCGCCGCGAAAGCGGTGATGACGAACGTCGCCGCACTGATGCTCACCCCGAAGTGCCGCGCCAGCTCCGGTAGCACTGGCGCCACCACGCCGTATCCCAGCGCGATCACGACGTTGGCCCCGATCAGCACCCACACTTCGCGGGGCAGCCGCGCCTGTGTCGTCGACACATTGGCGCCCTGCGCGACGGAACTCACGAGATGACTGTATTCACCAGCTCTCGGGCGGCTTGCTGCACCTGTGCCAGATGCTCCGGGCCCAGGAAGGACTCGGCGTAGATCTTGTAGACATCCTCGGTGCCGGACGGGCGGGCGGCGAACCAGCCATTTGCGGTGGTGACCTTCAACCCACCCAGCGGCGCGCCATTGCCCGGTGCGGCGGTGAGCTTGGCGGTGATCGGCTCACCGGCGAGTTCGGTTGCGCTCACCTGTTCGGCGGAGAGCTTGGACAGCCGGGCCTTCTGATCGCGATCGGCGGGCGCGTCAACGCGGGCGTACACCGGGGCGCCGTACTTGGCGGCGAGTTCGGCGTAGCGCTGCGAGGGGGTCTGTCCGGTGACAGCCAGGACCTCCGAAGCCAGCAGGCACATGATGATGCCGTCCTTATCGGTGGTCCACACCGAGCCGTCCGTACGCAGGAATGACGCCCCGGCAGATTCCTCGCCGCCGAATCCGATTGTGCCGCTGATCAATCCGTCGACGAACCACTTGAATCCGACGGGAACCTCGACCAGGGTACGACCCAGGCCGGCGACTACCCGGTCGATGATCGAGGAGCTGACCGCGGTCTTGCCCACGGCGACGCCGGCCGGCCAGTCCGGGCGGTGGGTGTAGAGGTAGTCAATCGCAACGGCGAGGTAGTGGTTGGGGTTGAGCAGCCCGCCGTCGGGGGTGACGATGCCGTGGCGGTCGGCGTCGGCATCATTGCCGGTGGCGATCTGATAGGACTCCCGGTTGGCGATCAGTGACGCCATCGCGTTGGGTGAACTGCAGTCCATCCGGATCTTGCCGTCGGTGTCCAGTGTCATGAACCGCCAGGTGGCGTCGACAAGCGGGTTAACGACCGTGAGGTCGAGGTTGTGCCGTTCGGCGATCGCGCCCCAGTAGTCGACGGCTGCCCCGCCCAGGGGGTCGGCCCCGATCCGGATGCCCTCGGCCCGGATGGCGTGGATGTCGACGACATTGGGGAGATCGTCGACGTAGGCGTCCATGTAGTCGTGACGCTGGGCGGCGGCCAGGGCGCGCGCCAATGGCACCCTTTTCACGTCCTTGCATCCGCCGCGCAGGATCTCGTTGGCCCGCTTGGCGATTGCCCCGGTGGCATCGGTGTCCGCCGGGCCGCCGTTGGTCGGGTTGTACTTGAACCCGCCGTCGCGAGGCGGGTTGTGCGACGGGGTGACCACGATCCCATCCGCCAGGTCTGCGCTGCGCCCTCGGTTGTAGGCCAGGATGGCGTGGCTCACCGCTGGCGTCGGGGTGTAGCGATCGGCCGAATCAATCAGCACCACAACATCATTGGCGGCGAGGACCTCCAGCGCGGAGGCCCAGGCCGGCTCGGACAGGCCGTGGGTGTCGCGGCCGATGAACAGCGGTCCGGTGGTGCCCTGAGCGGCGCGGTACTCGGCGATCGCCTGCGTGGTGGCCAGGATGTGCGCCTCGTTGAACGCGCCGTCGAGGCTCGATCCGCGGTGCCCGGAGGTGCCGAACGCGACCTGCTGGGCGACGTCGTCGGGGTCGGGCTGCACCGTGTAGTACGCGGTGACGAGGTGGGGCAGGTCGATCAGGTCTTCGGGTTGCGCCGGCTGCCCGGCGCGGGGATTAGCCGCCATGATGCTGATTGTGCCCCGCGGGGGCGATACTTGCTCCGGTTGTCACTCGCCGTTAAGGAGGTAGTCGGTGTTCGGCCATGACAATCGTGAACTGGCGGCAGTGTTCGTCGGTGGCGCGGTGGGCACGTTTGCCCGCGCAGCGCTGGGCACGCTCGGGGTGGCCGATCCGGGTCGCTGGCCGTGGCCGACGTTCACGGTCAACATCGTCGGTGCCTTCCTGCTGGGCTACCTCGTCACGCGACTGCTGGAGCGGCTGCCGCTGTCCCGTTACCGCCGCCCGATCCTGGGCACCGGGTTGTGCGGCGGCCTGACGACGTTTTCCACTATGCAGGTCGAGACACTGAAGATGATCGAGGCCCATCACTACGGCCTGGCCGCCGGCTACACCGCGGCCAGTATCGTCGCGGGCTTGCTCGCGGTCTATGTGGCGACCGTGCTGGTGCGCCGGGTGCGGATCAGACGGTGAATGTCCTGCTGTGGGCCGGCATGCTAGGGGTCGGCGGATTCGGAGCGGTGAGCCGATTCATGGTGGACCGTGCGGTGTCCCGTCGCACGAAGGGCCCATTTCCGTTCGGCACACTGGTGGTCAATATCAGCGGCGCCATGCTGTTGGGTTTCCTCACCGGTCTGGTGCTTCGGCACGAGGTCGCGATGTTGGCCGGCACCGCTTTTCTGGGCGCTTACACCACATTCTCGACGTGGATGCTGGAGACCCAGCGACTGACCGAGGAGCGCCAGATCTGGCCTGCCGCAACCAATATTGTCGTCAGCGTCATTCTCGGTCTTGCGGCGGCGGCGGTCGGCCAATGGGTCGCGGGTCTGTTATGAGCGACGGCTACCTGAAGCTGACGTCTTATTTCGCGGAACGCGAGCGTGCGGGTTCACGGTTCCTCGCCGAGTCGATGCTCGACCTGTTCGTCGAACGTGGTGTTGCCGGCAGCGTAATGCTGCGCGGTATCGCGGGATTCGGTCACCGCGGGTTCATTCGCACCGACGAGAAGCTGACGCTGTCCGAGGATCCGTCGGTAACCATCGAGGCCATCGACACGGCCAAGACCATGGGCGCGCTAGTCCGCGATGTCGCCGATCTGACCACACGCGGACTGATCACCCTGCAGCGCGCCACGCTACTCGGCGATGACCCCGCCGCGTCGCTGCCTGGCGGTGACGACGCGGTCAAGCTCACGATGTACCTCGGGAGAAGCCTTCGCATTGACGGCAACCCCGCGTTCTATGCGATCTGTGACCTGCTGCATCGACACCACTTCGCCGGTGCCACCGTGTTACTCGGGGTCGACGGCACCTCGCGCGGGATGCGTCGTCGCGCACACTTCTTCGGCCGCAATCTCGATGTGCCGCTGGCGATCATTGCCGTCGGAAGCGTCGCCGATGTCCGAGAAGTGATGTCGGCGCTGGCCGCCCTGCCGCACCGGCCGCTGATCACATTCGAGCGGATACAGGTGTGCAAACACGACGGTCAGGTGCTGGCACGTCCGGCCACGCTGCCCGCGCACGACACCCAGGGCCGCCCGCTGTGGCAGAAGCTCACGGTGCACACCTCCGAGTCCACCCGCCACGACGGCGTGCCGATCCATCGCGCCCTCGTGCGGCGGTTATGGGAGTCTCAGGCCACCAGTGGAGCTACCGTGCTGCGTGGCATCTGGGGATTCCACGGCGACCATAAACCGCACGGCGACAAGCTGATTCAGTTTGGCCGCCAAGTTCCGGTGACGACCATCATTGTCGACACGCCCCGAGGGATCGCCCGCAGCTTCGAGATCGTCGATGAACTCACCGGCACCCACGGGTTGGTGACCTGTGAGACGGTGCCGGCGCTGATCGCGCTCAGTGCCGACGGCCGTGATGGCAGGACTGAATTGGCCGACGCCCGCTACTGAGTAGGAGCGGCGAAGGCTCGAGCGGTACCCTGCCCAGCGGATATGCCTGGACGAGGAGGTCACCATGGGAATCCACCGGATCGGCCCATTCGCCGTGCTGCTGGCCGCGACCGTCTGTGTGGCCGGGTGCGGCGCGAAGCAGTCCGGCACATCGGCGACCACTGCGTCGACTGCCGCCAGCACGCCCAGCACCGCTGTAGCTTCGGCCACCCCGACTCCTGCCGCACCCACTCCTCCCGCACCGACCCTGGCGCCGCGCACGGAGAAGTGGATCGACCTCAAGCCCGGTGATTGTCTGGCCGCGCCGCCGTCCGACGATCCGGCGGAGGTCACTGTGACCGTCGTCGACTGCGCCACAACGCATTTGGCCGAGGCATACCTGCGGGCGGACATTCCGGTGGACGCGGCCGTCACCACCACCGCCAACCAGCAGTGCGGGGCCGGCTTCACCCAGTACACCGGACTGACGGTGAACGGCAGCCAGTACACGATCTCGTATCTGATTGACTCCGAACAGGACCGGACGTCCAACAATCCGCTGCCCAGCACGGTCATCTGCCTCTTGCAGGGCGCCCAGGGTCAGTCGTTCACCGGATCAGCGCACCGCTGAGGCTGAAACTAGCGCGCGGCGAAGAACTGCGCGCTGGCCTGTGATGCACTGATCCCCTGACTGGTCGGGCCGACCATCGCTTCCGGAAGCGCGAATCGTCCTGCAGGCCAAGTGTGTCCACCGCCGTCGATACTGACCAAAGACACCTCGGTACCGCCCGCGCATCCGGCGGCCACCGATCTCCTGATCTCACCCGGCGCGGGCGGTTCGACAACCAGCGGACCGGGACAGCCGTCGAGGGCGGCCCACCGCGCCGCCGTCGCCGGGGCCGAGATGATGTCACTGGCTCCCCCGCGTCCGACCATGCCGCCGCCGTTGTAGGGCACGACCGGGTCGGCAGTTCCGTGGATCGCCAGCACCGAGACCGGCCGCGAGGGCGCGCAGGGCACGCCGGATCCCAATGTTCCGGCGACGGGCGCGATCGCGGCGACGAGGTCAGCACGATCACAGGCCAACCGGTTGGCCATGAACGCACCGGCGGACATCCCGGTAACGAAGACCCGCCCCTGCGGGATCGCGTATTCGGCCGACAACCGGTCGATGAGTGCGGCCAGGAAGCCCACATCGTCGACGCCCTGGCGGTCGGGCACCGAGGCGCCGCGACCGTCGGCCCAACTGAGGTCGATGCCGTCGGGATAGGCCACGACGAAGCCGTACTGGTCGGCCACGGCGTTGTAGCCGGTCAACCCGGCCTGGTCCCCACCGTTCATTCCGGAACCGTGCAGATTGAGCACCAGTCCGGTCGGGGCGCCACCGGCCGGGGCGTGCACAAAATAGATGCGTTGCAGTCCGCCGACCGTCAGCACGCCGGGCGGATCACCGGGGTTGGCCGATGCGGGTGCGACGGTGACGGAGCCGACGAACAGGGCGGCGACGACCGCCGTCATGCGCGCAATCACGCCTGACAGTCTGCCCCAGCGGATCAGATGTGCAGAATCGCCTTCGCGATCAGGAAGTAGACGATGAGACCGGAGGCGTCGACGAAGGTGGTGATGAACGGGTTGGAGAACACTGCCGGGTCGGCGTGCACCGCCTTGGCGATGATGGGCATCGCCCCGCCGACAGTGGCGGCCATCGTGCACACGCTCAGCAACGTCAGGCCGATGACCAGTCCCAGGGATCGATCAAAAATCACGCTGGTCAAAACGAACCCCACCGTTCCCAGAATCGCACCGAGGGAAATGCCCACCAGGAATTCGCGAGACACCACCTTGCCGACGTCACGCGGGGTGACGTCGCGTAACGCCAGGGCGCGGGTGACGGTGGTCGCAGCCTGATTGCCGGTGTTCCCGCCGGTGCCGATCAGCAGCGGCACGAACAACGCCAACGTCACCACCTTCTCGAGGGTGGCTTCGAAAGTATCCAGCACCTGGACGGTGAGCGCCGCGCCGATGGCCAGCACCAGCAGCCACACCACCCGCGAGCGCACCAGGCTGCCGACGCTGGTCGTCAGGTACGGCTGGCGCAGACCCTCCGAACCACCGATGCGGGCCTGGTCCTGGCTGTCGGCGTCTTCCAGAATCGCCAACGCATCGTCGACGGTGAGGATGCCGACCAGCCGAGTGTCGTTGTCCACCACGGGAAGTGCCAGATACTTGCCGTCGGCGCAGCGTCGCGCGGCGTCCTCGGCGGAGTCGGTGGCGCGGGCCGAATCGGCGGGCCGCATGATGGCGGCGACCAACGTGTCCGGCGGCGATCCCATCAGAGCGCGCAGGCTCACCACACCGAGCAGAACCCGATCGGCGTCGATCACCGGCAGGGTGTAGATCGTCTCCGGGTAGTCGAGCGTCCGCAGGATTTCGCGCAACGCCGCCGACGCCGGAAGGGTCGGGTCGAGTCCGATGACTTCCGGACTCATGCGCCGGCCGATCGACTTCTTCGGGTAGCCGAGGATGTCGGCGGTCAGATCACGCTGCTCGGGCGAGAGCCCCTGCATCAACCTGCTCGCCACCGAGGCGGGCAATTCGTCGATCAGCGCCACCCGATCGTCGGGTTCGAGGTCGGCGAAGGCCGCGGTGACCTCCTCGTCGCGCAGGGAACTGATCAGGTCCTTCTGCAGCACCGGATCGAGTTCCTCGAATACCTCCGAGGCCTGCTCCTTGGGCAACAGCCGGTAGAGCACCGCGCGCTGGGTGGCCGGCAGTCGTTCCAGAACGTCGACGGTCTGCGATGAGGTGAGTCGCGTCACCTGCGCATCGGCAGTCGCCAGATCACCCTCGGCCAGGGCGCGCTTGATGGTGCGCAGCGGGTCGGCCGTCTGCAGCACGTCGATAGGAAGAACCATCGGGGCACCTCAATCGCTCGGCGTGCGGTTCGGGCGAATTCTTACAGAGTGCGCCGCGGGCGATCAACCCGGGGACCGGTCGCGACCCGTCCCTCATTCGAGATCGAAGGCGTTCCGGATCGCCTCGGCAAGGGCAGGCTCCTGATCGGGAAAAAGGAATCCGATCTGGTGTCCAAGTGCGGTGGCGAGGATCGTGACGACATTGTCGATACTGACGACCGACTCTTTATCCAGTCCGTTGCGCGGCCCCACCGGCACTTCGCTCGACAGTCCGCGGATCGTCGCGGTGATGGGTGCGACGGTGACGCGCGTGAGATGAGGCCTGACCAGTTCCCTCGTCAGAACGAGAACCGGTCGCGTCTTATCCAGTTTGGCGAGATGGATTGGTCTCATTCCACGCCGGTGTCCAGCCCTGCGGCGTACGCCGCCAAGCCGTCGAAGCCATCCGGATCGCCGGGGAGTTGAGCCAGCACTGCGGCATCCCGAGCCGCGATGAGGCGCCGGCGCTCACGCTCGAGTGCCTTCTGCACGAAAGCGGCCCGACTGGGAACGTCGTGATCACGTACCTGCTGGTCGATGAACTCGACCACCTCATCGGGAAGTCGAACGGCGATCTGCTTGCTCACCCACACGATGGTACCGGTTCGGGATGCAAGACGATACCGACCGTTCCCTACCGGGTGCGGCGCCGAAGGAAGATGAAGCCGACCAACAACAACGTGCTCGCGGCCGCAGGAGCGGGAATCACGGTGTATCCCAGGTCCTTGAGGATGCCCAGTTCGATCGCGCTGATGGTTCGGATGCCCTTGCCGGTATCCGCCATGGCGTTCATCAGTTGGGATTTCGCACCGGTGAACGTCGAATCATCCAGATGCGTCACCGAACTGCCCGACTCCCATGGATTGGGCGTGTAAAGCGGAACCAACAGCCCGCCGTTGGCCGCGATGGCGTTGACGCCGTTGAAGTAGAGGCCACCACTGCTTCCGGTGAGGTTCTTGTTGTAGGCCGTATTCCATCGGTTCCGGTTCAGAACGGTGCCGATCACCTTCGTCTTGTTGTTGGTCACAATGAAGCTGTCGAACGTCGTCCAGTTTGTGCCGCGGGCGTTCCAGCTGCTGCCCGGAGCGTCGACATAGGACAGGAAACCGAGTGCGTGCAGCATCTCGTGCATCGCCGTCGAGGTGAAGTCGTATTGAGTGTTGGTGACGGAATCGCCGTAGGCCCAGGGCGTTCCGAAGTTCACATCGACATATCCGTCAGCCGCTGTGCCGTTGGAGTCCACCCCGGTCAGAATCTTGTTCTGCACAACGGTATTGAAGAAGCCGGCACTGGTACTGGTGAGGTCGCTACCCGTCGACGCCAGTGTCGCAGATGTCGGCGAATTCACTGCGGTGACGTCGAAGGTCAGGGTGACGGGCTTGCTGACCACAATGTAGGACGCCACCTTGTTCGCCGCAGACTGCAAAGCGTTCTTCGCCTCGGGCGTCCAGTACTGCGAACCAGTTGTGTAGTTGAAGACGAACGTCATCTTCGCCTTCTGCGACGTCCCCGCGATGGGCACCGACACCGTCACCGGAGTGGACCCACCGTAGCCGTCGACGACTGTCACGGTGAAGGTATCCGTACCGGGCACCGCGCGGGAGGGTTCACTCGGGGTGAAGGTGAACGCCCCGGTGGTCGTGTTGAGGCTCACCGTGCCCTTCGTCGTGGTGGCCGGCGTGCTGTAGGTGAGGGCGTCACTTTCGGCGTCAGTCGCGCTCACGCTGCCGGTGACGACACTTGTCGAGGCATTCGGCGTGCCCACCGTGGTGGTGCCGGCGACGGGCGCGGTGTTCTTCGGACTGATCGCCACCGTCACAGCCACCGGAACCGTTGCGCCGTATCCGTCGGTGACGGTAACGGTGAACGTGTCTGCGGTTGCGGCGGTGGCCCCGATCTTGGCCGCGGCATGCCGCGCGGTCGCGGTCGGGGTGTAGGTGAACGCGCCCGTGCTCGCGTTGACAGTCACCGCGCCCTTGGTCGTGGTCGCGCTGCCACTGTAGGTCAGCGGGTCGTTATTGGCGTCCGTCGCCGTGACAGAACCAGTGACGACGCCGGTGCTGATGTTCGGGGTGCCCACTGTGGTCTTCGGCACCGGCGCACTGTTGGCCGGCAAGATCGTCACCGTAACCGCTCTGGTGGCCGTCGCACCCTTGGAATCGGTAACCGTAACGGTCACCGTGTCGGTGGTGACGGCAGTGCTCGCACCGGTCTTGGCCGCGGCGTGCCGACTCGGAGTGGTCGGGGTGTAGATGAAAACCCCGGCCGAGGTGATCGTCACGGCGCCCTTCGATGACGTCGCAGCCCGGTAGGTCAGCGTGTCGCCGAAATTGGCGTCGGTTGCCCGCACCGTTCCGGTGACGGCACCGGTACTGGAGTTCGGCACGCTTACCGCCACATTCGAGATGACCGGAGCGGAATTGGCTACGGCGGCCGCCCTGGGAGTGGCCAACTGGCCGGTCGATACTGTAACCGCTGGAGCCACAACAGTTTTCGGTACTCCGAGCTGACGACGCGCCGTCGCAAGCACTATCCAAGAGATCGGCGACTCAGCCGGAACGCCGGTGCCTGATCCCAGCAGCGGGGACGGTAACGAGTTCACCGCGGCGGTCGCGGGGGTTTGGACCATGGCAGGCGCGGCCGGCGTCAGCGGTGTGGCAACCGCCTGCACGGCGACCGGAATACTCGTTGCCGGTTGAGTCACGGATGGGGTGGACTCAGCAGGAATCCTGAGCGCAGCGGGAAGGTGCACCCGGGCCGACTGTGGCGACTGTCGCGCCGAGGCGATCCCGAACGCGGACAGCGACCTGGCGGCAGCAGTGGGGCCGACGTTCAGATGGGGGTTCGAGTGGGACGGCTGGCCGGATGGCCCCGAATCGCGGCCAGTGCCGTTAGGCGCCACCGCGGCGGTACGCCCGATCGCGCGACTGCCGCGAGTACGTGGCGCCACTGGTGACGGGTCCGCGTGAACGGCTGAATCGGCAGTGGCCTGGGAGTCCGTCGCGTCGGCCGGCGCGGCCCAGGCGGACCCCGCGCCGCCCGCGACCACCGCGGCTCCGATTCCGAGCGCGACAGCCAGACCACCAACCCGTCCGACGTGGGCCGACGCTCGCATCACGTTAATTCTCCCGACCGATTCGCACGCTTCTAGCCTGCAGACCCAGATTGAGCTGAGAGTACCTGAGAAATTCCTGAGCGGCCAGTCTTGTGGTGACTTATCGGCGAGTGCGAAATGGACGTAACTCGCGGGACTACGCCCGAATGTCCACACGCGGACGCGGGAAAACCGGCGGGGTTTCGCCAGATTGTGCTACGGTGTCGCACATGGAGGTCGGTGTACGAGATCTGCGGAATCGGACAAGCCACGTGATTGATGCAGTCAAGGCCGGGGAGCGGGTCACTCTCACGGTTCACGGCGAGCCGGTCGCCGATATCGTGCCGCATCGGCGCCGCGCCCGCTGGCTGTCCGGAGAGCGTTTACGCAATGAGCTCGCCGAACGCTCGGCCGATGCGCGTCTGACCGAAGAACTCGATGACCTCGCCGGTCAGACCCTCGACGACCTGTGACCGAGGTCGAAGTAGGCCTACTGGACACGTCGGTTTTCATCGCGCGCGAAAGCGGCCGCGCTATCGCAAGTCTGCCGCAGCGCGTGGCACTTTCTGTCATCACGATCGGCGAACTGCAACTCGGTGTTCTTAATGCGGACGATGCGGTAACCCGATCACGACGTGCCGACACGCTCGCGCTGGCGCGCGCGGCCGATCCGATCCCGGTGAGTGAAGCGGTGATGGTCTCGTGGGCGCGACTCGTCGCGGATTGCCGAGCCGCTGGCGTGCATCGCGCAGTGAAGCTGACCGACGCTCTTATTGCGGCAACCGCGATCGAACACGGGCTTCCCGTCGTCACGCAGGACGCCGATTTCGACCAGATTGCTCGTGTGTGTCCCGCTCTGTCCGTGATCAGGGTGTGAACACTCAGACCCTCAAGGTCGCGGTCAACGCGGCACTCAAAATGTCGGCGTCGCGGGTGGCGATGGTCAGGCCGCGGCGGGCGGCTTGGGCCACGATCATCCGGTCGAACGGGTCACGGTGATTCCACGCAAGCCGGCCGGCCAGGATCGCGTCGGCGGCCTCGATCGCCAACTCGGTGACCGCCATCGCGGCCATGATGTCGGGCCACGCCGACAGCAGTGGTTCCCCGTCGAGCCGACCCAGCCTGGTCTTGATCGCGATTTCCCATGCCGAGACGGCGGAGACCATCACCTCACGCGTGGAGTCGGCGATCTGCTCGCGCGCGGCGGCCGACACCTGCTCCGGTGTGCTGACCAGCCAAAGCACAGTGTGGGTGTCGAGCAGGATGGCATTCGCGCGGGGTTCAGCCACCGGCACCCCCGCCCCCTTCCCATGCGGCGATCTCCGATTCCGGAAGCGGTTCTTCGAAGTCGGCTCCGACCACCAGTGTCGGCAGTTGCCCGAAGGTGCGCGGACGCGCGTGCACAGGCGCCAGGACGGCGACGGGCCGACCATGCGTGGTGATCGTGACGGGTGAACCCGTGCGCTGCACCTCCGCAAGGAGGGCATTGAGTCGCGCCTTCGCCTCGGTGCTCGTGACACTCTTCATCGGCCCAGCATAGCGATTTCTGACCAATAGGACTAGTCTGATTAGTGCGATTCGTGGTCGCGCACGGGTCTATAAATGACGGAGTGAACAGGATCGCGATGGGCCGCCTCGCTGCCGCGGTGATCGCCGTCGTGACACTCAGCGCTCCGACCGGGGTCGCGTCGGCCGAGTCGGACGGTCTCAGCGGCGATCCTGATGCCGCCGCCCAGTACTGGGGCCGGCAACACTACGACGACTGCGCACTGATGGCCGTGGCCGACGTCGTCGGCGAAGTCACCGGCACCAAACCGTCCGAAGACGAGATCATCGCACTGGCCGGATCCATCCCGAACGGCCGCGGTTCGGGACCGATCTACATCGTGGCTTCCGACCCGGCAGCCGTATCGGGAGCGGTCCCCCGCAGAAACCAACTACCGGTCATCTCGGATCTGCCTGTCCTGCTTGGTCATTACGGCGTCGGCTCCGTGCACACCAACGATTCGATCGCGGCCAACGGAGGCATGCAGACAGGCATACCCGGTTTGGCGTTGCTACTGGCCGACGGCAAGAAGGTGATCGCCTCGATCAACGGCGAAACCATCTGGGATCAGGCGGGTGACCGCACCGTCCACGATCACGACGTCGTCGTCACCGGCATCGACACCGGAGCCGGCATCGTGCACCTCAACGACAGCGCCATTCCCAGCCCCGGCCCCGACTCACAGGTCAGCATCGACACCTTCGAATCCGCTTGGCGGACAAGCAATCACGCGATGGTGGTTGCCGGGTAGAGGTGTTGTACGCCGGGTGGTGTCAGGCAGACATGTCAGGCCGGTGTCCCTCCGATCACCGCACTCGGCTATCCGGGCCTCAGACGATCCGCAACCCAGCGGGGATGCGAGACGGATCGCGCCAGAAGGCGTCGTTGGTGAACCGCTTGAAAAGGTCTGGTGGCAACAGGGTTTCGCGAGGTTCGGCTTTGACGATTCCGCGCACCGTGTGCAGTCCGGGAGTGCCTGCGCGTTCGTCGAACTCGGTCACGTCATAGTCCACGTGGCCGAAGTCGTGCTCGAAGTACGGTTCGCCAATGAAGTCATAGATGGCGCGCATCGTTGCACCCGGATCGACGGTCAGGGTCTCGTACTGCACCAGCAGCAGCCGGTCGCGCTGAGCGCCGTAGCAGGCCTGCTTGAGTGCGTCGTAGGGTCCGCCGACCATGCCGTCTGGAGCCACCACGCCATTGGCGCGGGTGTAGACCGTGCCGCCGGGGCTGTAGTTGAAGATCGACGACGGGCTGAAGACGTTGCGCTGCACCAGTCGCTCGATGCTGTCCAACACCCAGGGCATCTCACGCACGCAGGCGATCACCTTCGCCTCGGGGAACAGCCGTGCGACCGCCGGCATCCACCCGCACCACCCGCGGCTGGTGTCGAAGATGACCTCGGCGGGGCTGTCAGCGTAGAAATTGTCGAACAGCCCGTGCACGATGCGCTCACGCTGGTTGTCGTCGATGAACACCGAGTACTCGTTGCGTGCACTCATCTGACCGAGCAGCGCACCGAATAACCCGGCCAGCGGACCGGACATCCCCGCCTGAAAGCGCGGGTTCTGCCGCAGCAACGCCGACAGCAAGGTCGACCCGGAGCGCGGCAGACCAGAGATGAAGTGCATTGTTGCCATTAGCGCTGCTCCCTTGGCCCCGGCGTCCGCGTCAAGTTATCATTCCGGCGCGCTGACGACCGAGCCGGATCATCGCGAAACGGCTCGCCGAGTGGGAGCACAATATGCAGATCAACCTCGACTACCTGCGGCGTGGTCCGTTCCGTCCGCGATGCCGTCGCCAACTGCGACTGCCAACACTGAGGAGACACCGATGGCCTACGAGGTGGGCCGCGAAGTCGTCGCCCTGGGTGATGACCGGCAGCCCTCGCGACACCGCGATCGCCGCGATCCACGACGGTGCTGTGCCTTGGCCTGATGACGAATCGCGTTTGGTTACAGCAGGGCGTCCGGCGTCTGCCACGTGACTCCCCCGAAGCGACCGAAGTCATTGTCGTAGCTGACGACGGTGCCGCGATGCTCGACGGCCAGTGCGGCCAGGTGTCCATCGTTGACGAGATTTCCCCCGGCGCCGACGGTGCCGAGCAGTCCGGCAAGGACGTCGACGTGACGCGGCGTCGGGCTGACCATGACCGCCCCGGGCGCGCCCAGCCACGCGGCCACCTGACCAAGCGCCTCCGACGGACGTAGCGGCGACGGGAAGAGCCCCTCTTTGGTGGTCAACCGCACGAAGGCGAGCAGTGGCACCCACGCCAATCCGACGGTGTCCGCCCCCGAGAGAGCCGCGTCGAGCCAACGCCGGCTTGACCCGTGGTGTTCGCTGGCCGAATTGACCGCGTACAGAAGGACGTTGGCGTCAACGATCTTCATGCGCCGCGGCGCTGACGCCGGATCAGTTCCTCGTCCTCGAGTTCGGCCGCGATCTGAAGTGCGCGATCCAGATTGACTGTTGGAACGCCAAGATCGGCGGTCCGGGTAGTGAACGGGGTGGGCGCCGGTCGCCCCACGGCGCCGTCACGGATCGCCTCATTGAGGGCAGTCTTGAACGACACGCCTCGCTCGCGCATCCGCCGATGGATCAACGCGACGGTGTCGTCGTCCAAAGTGACCGTCGTCCGCATAGTTGACAGCATAGCATCAGCGAACTTGATGCATCAGCATCATTCTAGCGCAGGGTAGCGTCTCGCCTCGGTTTCCACTCACCACTACCTCGGAGCGTTCATGGCGGATTCAGCCCAATCGAAATCAACACAGCATCGGGTCATCCCGTGGGGCACCGGCGCCATCGGAACCGAGTTACTGACCGCGATCCTGGACCACCGCCGCGACCTCACGATCGTCGGCGCCCGGGTGTACTCGCCGGACAAGAACGGCGCCGACATCGCCACCCTCATTGACCGCTCCCCCATCGGCGTCACCGCCACCACCGACGTCGACGAAATCCTCGCACTCGATGCCGATTGCGTTCTCTACACCCCACGCAACACCAGCATCGACGAGGTCTGCAAGATCCTCGCGAGCGGCAAGAACGTTGTCACGACAGCGTTTCTGTTCCATCCGCGCCGCATCGACCCAGCCGACCGCGACCGACTGTTGCAAGCGTGCCAGGCAGGGCGCAGCAGCGTGCACGGAAGCGGCCTGAACCCGGGCAACCTGTCCGGGGTGCTGCCGTTGGCGCTGTCCGGTATGAGCCGGCGCATCGACCGGATCACCCTGCAGGAGCGCGCCGACTGGTCGTTCTACGACAGCACCGCGATCACCTTCGACAACATGGCGTTCGGCCAACCCGTCGAGGACATCAACCCCACCGCCAACGACTTCCTGGCCTTCAACAGCAGCATCTTCAGCGACGAGGTGTGGCTGATGGCCGATGCGCTCAATGCCGGCATCGACGAGGTGACCGCGACGGTCGAGGCAGTACCGGCCACCCAGGATCATCAGATCTTCGACCACGTGCTGCGGGCCGGAACAACGGCCGGTCAGCGCTGGAGTTGGGCTGGCCGCCGTGGCGGGGAAACCCTCGTCGAGATCGAGGCGCTGTGGACCGTGGGCGGTGAGTACCCGTCGCACTGGCCCAAACCACAGCACGGCTGGACACTGACCATCGACGGCGACCCGAAGATGCGAACCCATTTCCTGGTGATGGCAGGGTCTCCTAGTGCGACGATGCTCGAGCACGTCACCGCGTCCAACGTCGCCACCGCCATGCAGATCCTCAACGCCGTCCCCGCGGTGTGCGCAGCGCCGCCGGGATTCGCGACCATGGCGGACCTGCCGTTGATTCGCAGCGGCACAGGGTTCGGCAACACCTAGCGGGCGCAGGCACGTCGCTTGCACCCGGAGACCTCACGACCCCGGAATCTTCTCTCCCAACTTGTACGTCCAGTTCGCATCGGTAGGCGATGTGACTGAGGTGATGGTGATGGTCAGCCGGAACGCATTGCCGAAGCGCCGCAGCACGCAATCCTCGGACGCGCCAACCTTGGCCGGCAGGTCATCGGGACAGGTGATCCGAACGGGTGGCCCGGGAAATTTCTGCAGCAGCAGTTGTCCGGTGATCTGCTCAAGGTCGGCGCGGGGCACCCCGGTGGAAGCCTTCTCCTCGGGCGGAGGTTGCTCGATGTGACGGGGTTTCAGCCACAGCGTCACGGCAGCAATCACGGCGGCCACAGCGATTACGGACACCGCCGCCAACGCCCAGCGCAGACCTGTGGTGGGGTCTGGGTAGCTGGACTTGAACTCGTCACGCGGCCCCATTGCCATCGCCACGATCCTAGACGCGGGAGGCGGCTACAGCGGCACTCTCGAATCGAATCCGCTGTGTGGTCAGGCTTGCCCGGCGGGCGCATCCTTCACGTAGGTCGTGAATAGGCTCGCTGAGATGCCATTGTCGAGCGGGATCTGGCGGATGATCGCCAGGCTTGGCTTAGCAGTGCGCTCCAGCGTCACGGGGTCGAACGAATACAGTCCGAACTTTGGCGCGTAGCCCTTTGCCCACTCCAGGTTGTCGATGAGTGACCAATGGATATAGCCCTTGACGTCGATTCCATCGGCGATGGCTTGCTGCAGCACGGCGAGTTGACGCACCGTGTAGGCGGCCCGGTTGGCGTCGCTGGCATCGGCGATTCCGTTCTCGGTGATCCATAGCGGCTTGCCGTAGGACGCGGCGACGTCCAGTCCGTCACGCAGGCCGCTTGGCTGGATGACCCAACCGATATCGGTGCAACCCTGCACCGCCGGGCAGGCTCCGGTGTGCTCGGGCGTCGGCAGTCCTTTCAGCACCGGTATGCCGGAGATCAGTGCCAACAGACCTCCGGCGCCGCCCAAGGAGTCGACGGTGGCGACCGAGTAGTAGTTGACGCCGACGAAATCGGCAGTGTTCGCCAGATCTGGCCGCGCCGAGTCGTTGGTGAGGATGTTGTCGAAATTGGCATCCAGTTGTCCATTGACCACCGCATTGGGAAACCAGCGGTTGTAGAAGTTGTTGAATTCGGCGGCCGCTTTCTGATCGGTCGCACTGGCCGGATTGGCCGGCTCCCACGGAAGAAAGTTGAGCACCACCCCGACCTGGGTGTCAGGTCCGCGGTCGAACTCGTGAATTGCGCGGTACGCCGCCGCGTTCGCCTCAGCTTCATTGATGAGGGACTTTTTCAAAAGGTCACCCCGTAAGACTCCGGGTGGGAACCCGCCCTGACCCGGAAGAACGAGGTAGGACGCCGCCATGGTGTTGACCGGCTCGTTGATCGTCACCCAGGTATCCACCTGGTCACCAAACTGATACGCGGCGTAGGCGGCGTACTTCTCGAACTCGACCTCGGTGTTCTCGGAGGCCCACCCGCCGCCGGTCGGCGGGGTGTAACCGAAGAGGCCACCAAGAGTCTCGGTGATGCGTGCCTTTTGCGGGTCATGCAGCCAGCTGGGCAAGGTGAAGTGCACAAGCGTCACCATCGGCTCGAGGCCGTTGTCGTGCAGGTTGGCGAAGACGTCGCGGTAGTGCGTCACCGCGTCGTGGTCGGCGAGTGTGTCCAGCATCTGCAACTCTGAGTCGCTCACCCCGTCCGACACATCGACGTCTGCCATCGAGTACGTCACGCCCTCGACGACCCTGGTGTCGCTGGGGAAGATTCGGCTCCATTCCAAGCCGATCCGGAATGTGTCTGCGCCGACGCCCTGGCTGGCCAGTTGAGCATCCGTCGCATACTTCAGGTAGGAACCCGGTCCATTCTCCGGTATCCCTTTGGTCCAGCCGAGCAGCTGGTTGAGCGGGTCGTGAGTCCACGCGTACCAGTCGGTGTTGGGATCGATAGGCGCCGCGCCGCCCATCTCGGTCTGGAAGGCGGCGGTGGCCACGCCCCAGTGGAAACCGTCCGGGAACCCAAGAGCCGCACCAGGATTGGTTCCTGTCACCGCCACAGCAATGTTCGCGGCGGCGGTATGTGCGTTGGGATCAAGGAACCCCAGTAGATGGAAGCCGGTGTCCTCGACTTTGAGCTCGAAGGAATCGGTGAATGCATTGGCCGGACTCACCACCGGCGTGTAGGTGAACTGACCGGTGCCCTGGTCGATCACCACACGGCCGTACTGCGGGTTTTGGGTGACGACGTAGCTCAGCGCATCACCGGTCGCCGCGATGTTGCCGGTGATCACGCCGCCCGAGGACTGGCTGTTGAGCGCCGAGTCGTACGCGATGGTCGGCTTGTCGCCAAACAATTCTCGCCGCGCGAACGCCAGCAGATCCAACGGCGTCGGGCGGGCGGCAGGATGAACCGGAGGCATCTGACGGCGCGCGGCGGTCACCGTAACCGATGCCCGTGGTGTGTGCACCGGCGCCGCCAGCCTGTTGCCTGACGTACCGACGTCAGCCGATGGAGCTGTCGCGGGCATCGCCACTGTCGGGGTCGCCTCACTCCGTATGCCGCTCAGGCTCTTCTTTGCCGAGGCCCTGTGCGCCGAGCGCACGGTTGATCTGGCTGCCTGTGAGCTAGTTGCGGTGCCGGCGTGATCGCTGGGGCTGCTGGTATCAGCAGATGCCACCCAGGCCCCCGAGCTCACTGCCGCCCCGATGCCGAGGGCAATGGCCAGCCCGCCGACGCGTCCGATAGTGGCCGAAGCCTTCATGGCAACTCCCTGATGAGACTGTTCTCTCTGGCCGTTGTGTGCGGAGCGGTGACGCATCAGGGTATCGCTGTACATACGTAAAACGCTGAGATTGACCAGCGCTGCCAGTGACCTCGCCCCCATGGGGGTCGACGTTTTCAGATTCCAGCGCCGTGGCGGGCATGCAGTGGAACTCTCGAGCGGCCGTGCGGACTGGCAGCTGGCAAGGCCTGACGGACCCGTACCGTCCGTCGCGTCCTGCCAGGTATCGCGACTACGACTGGCCCAGGCTGGGCCGGTAATCGGCGACCTCGGCCTCAGCGGCGAGCAGCGCACCCAGTTCGCCTTCCTGCTGTGCAACGAAAACACCGACGACCTGTCGGCACAGTTCCGGCACACTCACCCCGCGCGCATCGGCGATGCGTTTGAGGCCGACCACCGTTGTCGTGGTGACATGAAATTGCACAGCGAACTGACCACAGGAACCATCCTCCGGCGGCAGCCCCGGCCCCAAGACGACGGGAACGTCGACGGCGTACTCGCCAACCTCGCCATCCCGAACCGTCTGAGCGACCTCGTTACGACGTAGCGGGCTGTCGGCATCCGGCTCTCGGCACTCGTCGTCGCTGAGGTAACCCATTGCTCCCACGCTAGTCCCCGTGGAATTCTGATGATTTTTCCCCGAACCAGAATATGAGCGCCAGGGCGTTTCGCTTGCCCGTCTCGCGATTCAGACGCGTACGGTCTAGATCTCTATGGGTAGTCAAACGCCGACCAGAGGGAATCTGGTGACAGACAGCAGCCTGACGCTCGCGGCACGCGGGTTGGTTCTGGGCGCTCTGGTTTCCGCGTCGGTAACGGCGGCGGTGAGTTCGGCGGGGGTTGCCGCCGCATCGTGCACGTCGGGTAGCGGTACCGACGGAGGCGTGCAATGCGCCCTCGACGAGACCAGCTTCTCGGTCCAGCTCGATGGGAAGTCCTCGGTGTCGGCGCAGGGCCGCCTCGGCGGGTCCGGGACGAGCACCAGTGAGAGAGACGTCATCGCTTGGGATCCGCCTATCGCCGAACTCCGGCCCGCGACCGGAAGCTTCGGCACCCACTACCCATCCAACGATCACGTCGTGCTCGCCGAGAGCATGGTGGGCACCGATGTGTTCGGTCCCTATGGCTGCGAAGATTTCGTGGACGCCGCATTCGGCCTCACCACCGACACCGGCATCGGTCACGACATGGCACTGTCCTTCTACCAGTCGCTGGCCGCCCGTGGGCTCGACCATCACGAAACGCCGATCCCCCGTGGCGCACTGGTGTTCTCCGTCGGCCCGTACGGGAACCATGTCGACATCTCTCGGGGCGACGGTACGTTCGTTTCCGGTGGCGTACAGGGTCTCTCGCCCGGCTACGGTGATGGCCACCAGATTCAGATTCTGCCCTCCGCCAACCTCGGCGCGTGGACGATGTACGGATGGACCTACGCCCCTTGGTAATTTTGGCGACGGACCTTGTCCACCTCACATGGTTAGTCGGTGAGCTTCGGCAGCCCCTTGCTGATCGCGGAACCGAGCACCTTGCCGACCAGTGCGGCGAGCCCGGGTATCGATGAATCGAAACCGATCGTGTAGTTCAGTCTCGTGCCGCCGCTGGGGGTCGGTGTCAGCTCCTGGCGGCCCCAGTGGCCCTTGAGTGGACTGCCTTTGGTGATCTTGTACTCGATAAGCGTGTTCGGCTGGGCAGTTGTGGTGGTCTCCTCGAACGCCGGAAGAGGGCCAAGCTTGATGCGCCGCACCGAGCCGACACCATTGCGCGAGGTAGCGCCGTCGCTGACGCGGGTGATGTTGGCACCGAAGACCGGCCCGAGGTTCTCGTGCTCGGCGAGCTTGTCGAACACGGTCTGGGGGTCGGATGTGAACTCGTGCGTGATGTGGACGCGTTGGGGTGTTGCCATGGGTTCGGATACTAGCGGCATTGATCAGGGCGACTCGGGGGCGTCTGAAGCCCAGTCCTGCCCTCCGAGGGCACCCGCTGCCACGGCCAGTCGGATAGCGTCGTCGCTAGGCTCATTCGAAGCCACCTCCACGACGATCGGAGCCAACGCCGATGAGCATCCCGCCCTACCCCGAGGCCAATTCCTTCGGCAATGTTGATGGTCAGCCCACGGGAACGCGGGTGCCGATCAAGTACATCTGGCCGAAGCGGATCGCCGTAATTCTCGCGGGGCTGGCCGTGGTGGGCGGGATCGGCTTCGGCGCGAAGACCCTTCTGCAGTCCGACGACGCAGCGAGCACAAGCCAGGAGACGGTGCAGTCCGCATCCCCGGCGCCCGCGCCGACGCAGGCCCCGCAATCGCCGGCGCCAGGAGCTTCTCAAGCCCCGCAGTCGCCGACCGGGTCGACGGCGCCGATGGCGCTGAGCCAGGCCGTCACCGATTCCGCCGGGACGTTGAGCAGCGAGCAGACCGCAGAGGTGAAATCCGCCGTCAAGAGTCTGCAGGCGGCACGCGACGTCCGGCTTTGGGTTGTCTACGTTGACGCATTCAACGTCCCGCCCGGGGAGTGGGCCCGTAAGACCCTTGCCCTGACCAAGATGGGGGAACGGGACGCGATCCTCGCCGTCGCGACCAAGCAGCGGAAGTACGCCTTCCTGGTCGCACCGGCCGCCGCGAACCGTCAGGCGACCGATGACTTGCGAGTCAACACCATCGAACCGAAGCTTCGCGACGGTGACTTCGCCGGCGCTGCCGTGGCCGCCGCGACCGGATTGCAAGCCCTCGGCTGAACCGCTTCCCTACCGCGTCGGACCCATTCCGCTAAGGAATTTACTGCGCGGCGTCAGACAGTAATCCAGCGTGCCACTTGGTCTGCTCAGGTATTCGGCGCGACGTCAACCACGCCTTGCATACCGCCTTCGAAGTGGCCGGGTTCAAGACACGCCATACCCCACTCGCCGGACGCATCAAAGGTCAACACCATGGTGGCAGTTTGTCCGGGTTCCACCGAAACCGCATTGTTGTGGCCGTGGTGTCCGGTTGCCGGCTCGCTCATGGATTGAACATGCGCACCCAGTTCCGCGGCCGGTCCCACCAACAACTCGTGTTTGATCTGCCCGGTGTTGACCACGATCAAGCGCACCGGCTCACCCTGCTGAGCCTGCCACTTGTCGGGGACGATGCGGCGGCTGTCATCGACCTCAACGACGACGTTGCGGATGCCACCGGCTGGTGATCCCGCCGCGACAGATGGGGGCGCTGCGGCAGTGACGGACCCATGGTCATGGTCGTGCCCGTCGCTGCCAAGCTGTCCCCAGTAGGACGCAGCCACAACAGACCCGGCGATCACGCTCACCCCGGTCGCCAATGTGTAGACGGCCAACGGCTTGGGGGCAATGCGGCTTCGGCCTTCACTGAGGTACACGGCTCCGAGACTCAGGAAGAAGCCCAGTGGCACCACCCAGAGGCTGCGCCCCGGCGAGTCGGGGAAGTGCTGCAACCCACCGGTGAAGAAACCCAGGCCAACGGACGCCACGATGCCGAATCCCAGGAGATCCGCCCACCGCTTCGTTCCATCGGGTGCAGCCTTCATCTCCATGGCAGCCCCGATCAGGAAGCAGATCACGCCCACGCCGGCAGTCACGAACGAGCGCCGCTCGGAGAAGAAGCCATGGTTAACAGCTCCGGCAACAAAACTGATACCGGCGTATTTCGCCAGCGTGGCCAAATGTTCGGTCTGAAACTTCACCCGTGAATCTCCCTGCCCTGGTGCATCGTGGGATTGGCCAGGCCGCCCGTGACGGCGAGCCGTTTCACACAATTATGAAGCACCAAATCCTCGGCGCCAGTCAACGGCGCGAGGTGGAACACAGGACGACAAGGCACAAGGCAGACGGGCCGACTCAATGACGTGAGGAGCAGGAGAGATCTGGTCACACCGATCCCGTCGTCGCGCAAATCTTCTTTCTCTGCAAACACTGGAACGACTGTCAAGGCTGCATTGACAACCGTCAACAGAAACCCAGGACGCTTGGTCTCCCAATTAGCGGTAACCAGCGCAGCCGGATTGTCCGGGAACGTACGTAGAATCTTGGGAATGACCAGTGCTGCCAGTGACCTGGCATTGAACCGGCTGCGCGAGCACCGGGAGGCGATATGCGAGGTGCTGGCACGCTACGGTGCGAGCAATCCCCGGTTGTTCGGGTCGATCGCGCAAGGTAACGCAGGCCCTGACAGTGATGTCGACCTACTGCTAGACCTCGCCGCCGAGGGGTCCGGCAGTCGACTGTCCCGACTTTCGGGCATCCGGCTAGAGCTGGAAACGTTACTCAAGATGCCAGTCGACGTCGCCTGCGAAGACCTTCTCAAAGACGGCGTTTCACAATCTGCCCGAAACCAGGCCATCGCGTTGTGAGCAGATCGGCGCAGGATCGGCTGACCGCCATCCAGACGGCGATCGCCAGGGTCTATGCCTACCGCCCGTCGCTGAAAGGCGAGCACTCCGAGATGGCGGTGTCAGATCGCTGCCATGCGGAATTTCCTTATCCATGAATACTTCAACATCAACGAAGCTGTCGTCGAAGACGTCATTGCCAACGACCTCGACCCTCTGAACGTCGCGGTGAACGCACTGCTTGGTGTCTCCTAACGACCGCATCTGCAGCGGCAGTCGGGGCGGCGCCGATCTACCTGACGCAAAACAAAACAGGCCAGGCCTTTCGGCCTGGCCTGTTCCTGGTGGAGCTGCCGGGAATCGAACCCGGGTCCTACGGCATTCCCTCAAGCCTTCTCCGTGCGCAGTTCGCTATGTCTCTACTTGGATCTCCTGCTCACGCGAACAAGTCAGGATGACGATCCCAGTCGCTGTTTGATGTCCCGTTAGATCCCGCGACCGGACTTAACGGTTTGTCCCTCTAGCTGATGCCAGGGTCCGGGCCGAGGGCGCTCCCGGTCTGA